>Ga0102924_1003019_pt1 | contig 17848 bp, 13 predicted proteins | sample PaiPotPPM11metaG_FD_80116 | JGI IMG/M metagenome (GOLD analysis project Ga0102924, IMG submission 80116) | Iron sulfur acid spring bacterial and archeal communities from Banff, Canada, to study Microbial Dark Matter (Phase II) - Paint Pots PPM... ...
CGCGATGACTCATCTCAAGCCGCACCACCATATCGATTTCCGCCATCGTCTTCCCCTCCTCCGGCAGCAGAAACAGCGGGTCATACCCGAACCCGGCCGCGCCCCGCGGCGCCCTCAGGATGCGTCCCTCCAGTGCCCCATCGGCCGTCGCCAGCACTTCCCCATCCCGCGCCAGCGCCAGCACGCACCGGTAACGCCCCCGGCGGCAGTGTTCCGGAACCCCATCCAGCGCACGGATCAGCGCCATATTGTTGCGCTCGTCCACCGTGGCCCCAGGCATCGCCGGAAACCCCAGCGCCTGCGCCTGGTCTTCCGCAAAGCGCGCACTCCGTACACCTGGGCCGTCCTCCAGGCACATCACTTCCAAACCCGAGTCGTCCGCAATCACCAACTCGCCCGGCGCGTAGCGCGAGTAGTACACCGCCTTTTCCCGCGCGTTCGCCTCAAACGTCGCCCCGTTCTCATCCGGGGCGGGAATCCCCTTGAGCCCTGCAAGCGGCTCAATCTGAACACCCTCCGCACCTGCGGCAGCATGCGCGAAATCTCGGAGTTTGCCCGGGTTGGAGGTCGCAACAAAAAGGCGCATAAGGCTATAGGTCAGCGGATCGGCAAAACCCAGGTCAGGCACACCACGGGGTAGAAGAATCATAGCCGCCATGCCCGTTACCCTGCGAATCCGCCGCCTCACAGCTCGCAATGCCACCAGCCGCACATCTCCCGGCAGACCCACGTGACTGGGATCACATGACAGCCGAGAGTAGGAGTGGTACGCTTCCGGTGACAAATTCCCCAGTGTTTTCGCAGGTTCAAATCCTGGGGCTCAATGTGTGGTTCTCAAACCTTTGTTCGGAGGGATACGTGATCGGTGTACAGGGCTGGGTCTACTTTTTTATGGCAGTGAGCGTTCTAGCGCTCGGCGTGGCTTCTTTGCCCACGCGGGAACTCATCGCAACCGCCGCGACATTCCTCAAGCGGCAGTGGAAGACCGTGGCGGCCCTCTTGGCCCTGCTGCTTCCCACCGTCGCCTACGCCCAGACGGAGCAGTCGGGCGGAGGAGAAGCCAACCTGGTCCTGCCGGATCTGACGACCGTCCAATTCTTCGGCATGAACGGACATACCCTCCTGACGATCGGATTGGCCTTCTGCGCCCTCGGCCTGTTGTTCGGCCTGGTGATCTACGTCCAACTGAAGAACTCGCCGGTTCATCGCACGATGCTCGAAATCTCCGAGCTGATCTATGAGACCTGCAAGACCTACCTGATCACGCAAGGCAAGTTCATCCTGGTGCTCTGGGCCTTCATCGCGGTTATTATCGCAATCTACTTTGGCTACCTGGCACCGGTGCCGGGCAAATCAATCGCGGTCACGCTGCCCATCATTTTGGGGTTTAGCCTGGTCGGCATTGCGGGCAGCTATGGTGTGGCCTGGTTCGGAATCCGCGTTAATACCTTCGCCAACTCCCGGACAGCATTCGCTGGGTTGCGCGGCAAACCGTATCCGATCATGGCGATCCCACTGAAGGCCGGAATGAGCATCGGCATGTTGCTGATCTCGGTTGAATTGCTCATCATGCTCGCCATCCTCTTGTTCATTCCGCGCGACTACGCCGGCCCCTGCTTCATCGGCTTCGCCATTGGCGAATCGCTCGGCGCCGCAGCCCTCCGTATCGCCGGCGGCATCTTCACCAAGATCGCCGACATCGGCGCCGACCTGATGAAGATCGTGTTCAAGATCAAGGAAGACGATGCCCGCAACCCAGGTGTCATCGCCGACTGCACCGGCGACAACGCTGGCGACTCGGTCGGCCCCAGTGCCGACGGCTTCGAAACCTACGGCGTCACCGGCGTGGCTTTGATCACCTTCATCCTGTTGGCCGTCCACAATCCCACGACGCAAGCCGAGCTGCTGGTTTGGATCTTCGTCATGCGCGTGGGCATGTTGTTCTCCAGCGCGGGCGCCTACTTCCTCAATACCGCCATCGCCAGTGCGAAGTACAAAGACGCCGACGAAATGGACTTTGAGCATCCCTTGACCTCGCTGGTCTGGATCACCTCCATCGTCTCCATCGCCCTCACCTACGTCGTCTCCTACCTCATGATCCCCACACTCGGGGACGGAACGCTCTGGTGGAAGCTGGCTTCGATCATCTCCTGCGGAACCCTGGCAGGCGCGCTTATCCCCGAACTGGTCAAGGCCTTCACGTCGGTCAAATCCGCCCACGTCAAGGAAGTCGTCAAATCTGCGCAGGAAGGCGGAGCTTCCCTTGGCATCCTGTCGGGCTTCGTAGCCGGCAACTTCTCCGCGTACTGGCTCGGACTCAGCATGGTTGCGCTCATGGGACTGGGCTACTACTTCAGCCAGGGCGCGTCCATGGCGGACCAGATGCTCGCCCCCGCAGTCTTCGCGTTTGGCCTGGTGGCGTTCGGCTTCCTCGGCATGGGTCCAGTCACCATCGCCGTAGATTCGTACGGCCCAGTCACTGACAATGCCCAGTCCGTCTACGAACTGTCGCTGATCGAAGATGTTCCCGGCATCGAAGCCGAGTTGAAGAAAGACTTCAACATCGACGCCAAATTCGAACGCTGCAAACACCTGCTGGAAGCCAATGATGGAGCCGGCAATACCTTCAAAGCTACGGCAAAGCCGGTACTCATCGGAACTGCCGTCGTCGGCGCAACCACGATGACCTTCTCGATCATCATGGCTCTCACCCACGGGCTCACCGATAACGTGGATAAACTCTCTCTTCTCCACGCGCCGTTCATGCTCGGGCTCATCTGCGGTGGTGCCGTGATCTTCTGGTTCGCTGGCGCCTCCACGCAGGCCGTTTCTACGGGCGCCTACCGGGCAGTCGAGTTCATCAAGAACAACATCAACCTGGAAAGCGCGGAGCGGGCATCGGTCAGCGACAGCAAAAAGGTCGTTGAAATCTGCACCAAGTACGCGCAGAAGGGTATGTTCAACATCTTCCTCGCCGTCTTCTTCTCGACCCTCGCGTTCGCGTTCATGGAGCCGTTCCTCTTTATCGGCTACCTGTTCTCGATCGCAATCTTCGGCCTGTACGAGGCCATCTTCATGGCCAATGCCGGCGGCGCCTGGGATAACGCCAAGAAGATTGTCGAGGTTGACATGAAGATGAAGGGTACGCCGTTGCACGACGCAACCGTAATCGGAGACACCGTCGGCGATCCGTTCAAGGACACGTCTTCGGTTGCAATGAACCCGGTCATCAAGTTCACGACGTTGTTCGGACTCCTCGCCGTCGAGCTTGCGGTGACGCTCCATGCGACCAATGCAATGCTCACCCACATCCTGGCTGTCGCATTCTTCCTGGTGTCAGCGTTCTTTGTACACAAATCGTTCTATGGAATGAGGATCGAGTCCAAGGTAGAAACGAGAGTTGAGACCCTGGTAAGCAACTGATCCTGACCATCAACCTTGGCCATCCCCGGTCTGGCGGGGATGGCCTGGAAAACACCTCCAGGGATCCGGGCATAGCCCCGAACTTCCCTGGAGGTGAATCATTTAAGCTCCCAATCGCCTTGCTGAAAGCTGACAGCCGATCGCTGGCAGCTCATACCTCACCTCATAGCTGATTATCTAAACGTGTTTGTGCGTAGACTGAGCATCCGCAATCGTCACGGGCTCCGCATGGCAGCAATCATGCGCACTTACCGCCGCGGGCTCGCAACAGTCCTTCACCACCGCCGCCGGCTTCTCCCCCACCGTGCAACAATCATGTTTCGCGACCGCAACCGGTTCCTCATGGCAGCAACTGTGCGCCTCCGCCATCGGATCCACCGCCACCCCGCCCATCTCGCGCAGCATCGCCGGGCCGCCGGTCTTCAGGAACCGCACCAGCAGCAGCCCGCTCACCGCGAGGAAGAACAAATTCAGCACGCTGGTGTAGTTCCACCGGATCGACTCCTGCATCACGTTCAAATGCGTATGCGCCGGAATCAGGTGCAGCGCCCCGAACAGCGCTTCGACCAGCAGCGCCGCCGCCGCCATCGCGACATAAAACACGCCGGCCAGAATCGCCGCAACTTTCAGCCCGTAGTACTTGCGATAGATGTTCAGGATCGGCAGAATCAGCAGGTCTGCAAAGAGAAACGCGATGACGCCGCCAAAGCTGATCCCGCCATTCCAAAGCACCGCCGCCAGCGGCACATTGCCCACCGAGCACACAAACGACAGCACCGCCACCAGCGGCCCCACCAGCGGCCCCCAAACCCTTGCCAGCATCGGATGCCCGCTCAAGAAGAACGCCTGCCAGAAGCTCACCGGCACAAACGCCGCCAGGATCCCCGAAATCGCCAGCCCCAGCGCAATGTCCGGCGCCAGCGAGTACCAGTCCATCCAGTAGTAGTGGCTGGTCGCCGTCATCCCGCGCCGCGAGGTCACCTTCTGCCAGAACGTCCCTTCGTGCAGGCTCATGTCCATTGCCGCGTGGCCTTCCATGCGTCCCGTCAAGCCCAACTCCGCATGCGCCCGCGCCGCTTCGATGATCCGCGGCCGCAGCGTCGCCCGCAGCAGCACGACCAGCAGCGCGATCATGATCGGCCCGCCCACAAACTCCGCCGCCATAAACTGCCAGCCCATCACGACCGCCAGCAGCACGCTCAGCTCCACCACCAGGTTCGTCGACGCAAACTGGAACGCCATCGCCGCGATAAAGTCCGCGCCCTTGCGGAACAGTGTCCGCGCCAGCGCCGTCGCCGCGTAGGAGCACGACGAACTCGCAGCGCCCATCGCCGACGCCTTCACAATCGTCTTCGCCGATGCGTCCGGCAGCAGCTTGCTCATCTGCGCCTTCGACACCACCGCCTCCACCGCCGACGACAGCAGGAACCCCAGGCACAGCGCCCACAGAATCTCCCACGCCATCGTCCCGGTCATCTTTACCGCCATCCACAAGCTCTCGAGCATCGGCTTCCTCCGTACGTTCCACAGGACTTCGTATCCTGAAAGCCCCTCGCGGCGCATCTCGCCGGCGATCGGCTTCTGCCTCCTAAGACGCAGCAGCCGCCCGCGCCTTACAGTAAGTATAGGAGCGATCCGCCGGCCAAACCCGAGCGCCGTTTCTGCCTCACGAAAGGAATCTCCATGCCCGGCATGAAAGCCCACACCGAATACATGACCCTCACCACCAAAAAGCGCTACGAGATGGTCCATCTGACCCCGCAGGTCGAGGCCATTGTCCAGCGCAGCGGCATCGTCGACGGCCTCTGCTTCGTTTCGCCCATGCACATTACCGCCGCCATCTACGTCAACGACCACGAGGACGGCCTCATCGAAGACATCTCTGCGTGGCTCGAAAAACTCGCGCCCTCCTGGCCTGGCTACAAGCATCACCAGACCGGCGAAGACAACGCCGACGCACACCTCAAATCCCTGCTTCTCCACCACGAAACCACGCTCCCGGTCACCAACGGCCACCTCGATCTCGGCACCTGGCAGCGCATCTTCTACGCCGAGTTCGACGGCCAGCGCTCCAAGCGCATCATCGTAAAAGTGCTCGGATTAGAACGTTGAATTCAGAAGTCTTTAATCTTCTCCGCGTTACCATGGAATTTGCGCTCGACACGTTCACCGAGGAAATCTGAATGGCCACCACCACCCAACTCACGACCGCCGCGTCCGCTACCCCCGACCAGCACGAGGCGATCTTCGACATCTTCCGCCGTTGGGGATACCTGCAAGCCTCGCTCGATCCCCTCGGTCAGTACCTGCCGCCCGAGCCCTTCCCCGTCCCCGTGCCCGAAGGCGAGATCGCCGCCGCGGCCCGTGCCATCTACTGCGGCACCATCGGCGTCGAGTTCATGCACATCGTCAACCCGGAACAGCGCCAGTGGCTGCAGCAACAGATGGAGCAGACGCCGCCCAAGCCTGACCAGGCCCGCATTCTCTCCGACCTCATCCGCGCCGACCTCTTCGAGCAGATCATCCAGTCCCGCTACCTCGGCACCAAGCGCTTCTCGCTCGAAGGCCTCACCGTCCTCATCCCGTTTCTCTCCCACCTGCTCAATGCCAGCGCGCCCCTCGGCGTCAACACGGCAGTCCTGGGGATGAGCCATCGCGGCCGCCTCAACGTCATGACCAACACCATCGGCCGTTCCCCCGCCGAAATCTTCGCCCGCTTCGAGGACGTCAACCCGCGCTCCGTCCTCGGCGGCGGCGACGTCAAGTACCACATGGGCGCCACCGGCGAATTCCGCACCCCCGACGGCTCCGTCATCAGCATGCACCTCGTCTCCAACCCCAGCCACCTCGAAGCGGTCGACCCGGTCGCCCTCGGCCGCTCCCGCGCCAAACAGACCCGCATCGGCCCCGACGGCCCCAATCAGGTCCTCCCCGTCACCATGCACGGCGACGCAGCCTTCGCCGGCCAGGGCATCCTCGCCGAGTGCCTCGTCCTCGGAGACCTTCACGGCTACGACGTCGGCGGCACCGTCCACGTCATCGTCAACAACCTCCTCGGCTTTACCGCAACGCCGGAAGAGTCCAACTCCACGCGCTTCGCCACCGACATCGCCAAGCGCCTGCCCATCCCCATCTTCCACGTCAACGCGGAGGATCCCGACGCCGTCGTCCGCATCGCCGCCCTCGCCGCCGAGTTCCGCCATCGCTTCCACGCCGACATCGTCATCGACCTCATCGGCTACCGCCGCCACGGCCACAGCGAAGTCGACGATCCCACCGTCACCCAGCCCCGCCGCTACGCCGCCATCAAGGATCATCCGCCGCTCTACAAGCTCTACGCCGACCGAATCGGCGTCGACCCATCCGCAGAAGTCCAGAGCGTTCAGGACGAGTTCCTCGAGGGTCAGAAGGCCGCTGCCCGTGCCCGCCAGAAGGCCAAACTCGCCACCCTGCCCGAGTATTGGAGCGCCTACCACGGCGGCCCGTTGCTGCCCGAGGACGACGTCGTCACCGGCCTGCCGCCGGAGCGCATCGCCGAACTCGCGCCCCTCACCACCGCCGTCCCGTCCGGCTTCCACATCCACCCCAAGGTGAAGAAGCTCTTCGAGCAGCGCCTCGAAATGGCGGCTGGCACGCGTCCCTTCGACTACGGCATGGCCGAGCTCACCGCCTTCGCCTCACTCGTCTCTGCCGGCACGCCGGTCCGTCTCAGCGGCCAGGACTCCCAGCGCGGCACATTCAACCAGCGCCACTCCATCGTCATCGACATCGAGACGGAAGCGAAGTACGTCCCGCTCGCACACGTCAGCGAGACCCAGGGCCGCTTCGAGGTCTACAACTCCATGCTCTCCGAAGCCGCTGTCATGGGCTTCGAGTACGGCTACTCCCGCGATTACCCGGAGACGCTGGTCTTGTGGGAAGCCCAGTTCGGCGACTTCGCCAACGGTGCCCAAATCATCATCGACCAATTCGTCACCGCCGGCGAAGCCAAATGGAACCTGCTCTCCGGCCTCGTCCTGCTTCTGCCCCACGGCTACGAGGGTCAGGGCCCCGAGCACTCCAGCGCGCGCATCGAGCGCTACCTGCATCTCGCCGCCGGCGACAACATGCAGATCTGCCAGCCCTCCACCGCCGCGCAGTATTTCCACCTGCTCCGCCGCCAGGCTCTGCGCAAGTGGCGCAAGCCGCTCATCGTCTTCACGCCGAAGAGCATGCTGCGCCACCCCGACGCATCCTCGCAGCTCGCCGACCTCGCCGCGCCCCGCTTCCTCAACGTCATCCCCGACAACTCGGTCACCGCGCCCCGCCGCCTGCTCGTCTGCACCGGCAAGATCGGCCACAACCTCCGCGTCGAGCGCGAGAAGCGCAAGGACACCTCCGTCGCCATCCTCTTCCTCGAGCAGATCTATCCCTGGCCCGAAGAAGAGATGCAGGCCGCCCTCGACCAGCATCCCGAAGCCGCCGAGATCGTCTGGGTACAGGAGGAGCCGGCCAACATGGGCGCCCTTTTCCACGTGCTGCCGCACCTTCGCCGCATGGCCGGCGATCGCGCCGTGCTCAGCGTCAAGCGTTCGGCCAGCCCCAGCCCGGCCACCGGCTCCGCCAAGGCCCACGAGATGGAGGAGAAGACCCTGATCGACCTCGCCCTGGGCGCGTAGTCACCGACTGAACCGCCAAGGGCGCGCAAACGTATTCTTCCCTGCGAGAATTGTGCGATGAATGCTGTTGCCATTTGCGGATACCTCTGGGTTGCCTGGCTCCTCGTCTGGCTGATCTGGGCCTTTCGGTCCAAACAGACCAAACAGCGCGAGAGCCTCGGTTCCCGCATGTCCTACACCGTCCTGGTATGGGCAGCCGGGTACTGCATGTTCGGTGCGAAGAACCTGGGCGAATGGTGGCACCGGGACATCCTGCCCCACATGGCATGGCTTGGTCCGGCCGGCGTCGCGATCACCGCGCTCGGTTTCGCCTTCACCTTATGGGCGCGCTATATCCTCGGCGGCAATTGGAGCGGCGCCGTCACCATCAAGGTCGGACATGAACTCATCCGCACCGGCCCTTACGGCTGGGTCCGGCATCCCATCTACACCGGCATGATCGTCGCGACCACCGGCACGGCAATCGCGCTCGACCAGTGGCGCGGTGTCGTCGCCGCGATCCTCATGTGGCTGGGCTTCACCATCAAGCGCCTCAAAGAAGAACAGTTCATGCGCCAGACCTTCGGTGATCAGTACACCGACTACGCGCGAACCACCGGCGCCATCTTCCCCAGCCTTCTCCGCCGCAACGGCTGAAACGGAAGCGATCCCTGTCCCTTACCGGGCTTTTATCTGCTGCGTCACCCAGTCGGTCCAGATTCCTTCCTCAATCGGGCACATGACCGCCGCCCCATCCAGCACGGCCGCCACAAAGTTCTCCACCACCGGATAATGCACGTTCGCATGTGCGGGCAGCTGCTCTTCGCGCAACCCTCCGTCGCTTCCCAGCACCCGCAGCGTCGGCCCGTTCAGCATGTCCAGGTTGATCTCGCCCTCCGTCCCAATCACGCGGAACTGGTCCCGCGCAATCCGGGAGTTCCAGCGCACATCCACCACGGCGTGCACGCCGCCCGCATACTCAATCAGCGTCGTCGCCGAGTCCTCCACCGCCAGCTCATGCAGCGTGTTCGAGAGGAGCCCCATCGCCTTGAGCGGCTTCCCAAACAGATAGTTGCACGCGTCGATCCGATGCGAGCCCACGTCGTACAGCGGGCCGCCACCCGCCAGCGCCGGATCCGTCAGCCAGCCGCGCTCCGGACTCTCCAGCCAGCGGTGGAAGTTCGCTTCCGCCAGCAGCGGCCGCCCGATCGCTCCCTCGTCCATCAACTGCCGCGCCCGCACCAGCTTCGGATACAACCGCCTGTAGTACGCGATCCCCACCGTTCGGGCTGCCCCACGCGCCGCGGCGGCCATCGTCTCCGCCTGCGCATAGTCCATCGCCACCGGCTTCTCGCAGAGCACATGCTTCCCCGCGCGCAGGCTCGCAATCGCATGCTCCGCGTGCAGCGCCACCGGCGAAGCAACATACACAGCCTCGATTGCCGGGTCAGTCAGGGCCTGGGCGAGGTCCGTAAATACTTCCACACCTGGATACACCTCCGCCTTGCGCGGATCGCGCGTCAACACCGCATGCAGCCTGCTCCGCGGTTCGGCGAGGATCGCTGGCAGCACGCGTTTGCGGGTGATATCCCCTATTCCAATAACCAGCCAGTTCAGCGAGTTCGGCATTTCAGCAGTAAACCACAACCCCCGTAGGATCGCTGTCCAGCCCGGTGTTCTCAAGCACCGAGGCACGGAAAAGCCCGATCAGGCATTCAAGCCTGATCGGGCCTTTTATTTTTGGACGCACTAGTGGCGCCTACGTACTTCTCCGCTGAGTCCTCTCCAGCGAAATTAGGCGAAAATACGCCGACGCAACAGACCTGCCGCTCCAAGCACGCCCGTTCCCAGCAGAAGCAGGCTGCTCGGTTCCGGAGCTGCAGCCAGGGTGCCGATGTTCGCATCCAGAGTTGCCGGAGCGCCATTCACCTCAGCATAGACCAGCTCGAAGCTATCGTTACCCGCAAGGGCCGACGAGACGGTGTAGCTGGATGTTGCAGCGCTCGTGGGACCGCCCGCACAGATCACGCACGTCCCATTGAGGAACAGTTCGGATCCGTCGTCGTGCGTGATGGTCAGTACCTCACCCGCGGTGACATAGGTCACGCCAGTGAACTCAAAGAGTCCGTTGTTGATGTTTGAGGTATTCGCAGGAACGCCGCCGTCACCGGAGACATTCAGGAAAGCCGCGAGGCTCGCGTCATCGGCCGAGAAGAAATTGAACAGGGCCGCCGGGTTGGAGTTGGTGAGAGTGAAGCTGGAGGTCGCGGTGCCAGTGCTCGGGAGCACCGCAGGAATGTTGCCGCCTGTCGGGCACATCGGGCTCGAGCAAGGAACGATGGTCGACGACGCCGCGTTCCAGAACCAACCGGAAACGCTGGCAGCATGAGCGTTAGGTGCAGCCGCAAGAAGGACGGCCATAGAGGATGCGAGACAGAGGACGCGAAGCGAAGTTTTCATTTGAGCCACCTTGGGTTGAAGTTATTCGGAAGTCCAACTACGCTTCCCTTATTCGCACGTCAAATGCCATTGGAGAATCTTTCGACAGTAAATGATAAATAACTGATAATAAAGCAGCTTACCTGAACAGCGGCTTCCACTCTATCTCCCTCACAAACATTTAGCATGCAAAACTTTGCATAACCAGAGGGAACACTTTACACATCTTGGGGGATAAGCCACTACACCTTTTGGGGTACCTCAATCCGGTTACCCCATGTTCGCCGGCTTAATCGCCAGCCACAGGGTGATTCACTTCCCGGCAACCACCCCTACCGCGCCCATCAGTCTGCCCGCAAATCCGCTCTCACCTCGATGCGAGAAGTACTTCAGAGCGCCGCCCTTTTCCCTCGCGCACGCCGTGCACTCCCCCACCACCGTAACCCGCTTCGCCTTCAACCCCGCATCCAGCAGTTGCCGCCGGTTCGCCTCCCACAAATCCAAATGGATCTGTGGTCCGATATTCGAGTGCCCCGGCGCTCGCGCCGTCAGGAACAGCAGCGGATATTTGTCCCGCACCGGGTCCGAGTCGTACACCTCCGAGAACAACTTCGGTGCATAGGCAAACTGAGACTCAAACTCGAACCGCACCTCCTCGCCCACCGAGTAGCAGCACGGCCCGATCGCCGGCCCTACCACCGCCACCAGGTCCTCCGGCTGCGACCCGTACCGCAGCTGCATCCTCCCGATCCCCCGTTCTACAATCCGCGCCAGCGTTCCTCGCCACCCGGCGTGGAACGCCGCGACCGCCTTCCGCTTCACATCCGCCACCAGCACCGGAACGCAGTCCGCCACCTGCACCCCCAGCAGCACACCTGGCACGTCCGTCATCATCCCATCGCCGCGCAGCACCGCACGCGCCTCTACGGTCTCCAGACGGCCCTCCAGGGCGCCGTCCGTAGCCTCCACCACCCGCACCATCCCCGAGTGAAACTGCCGCACCGTCACTAGCTTCCCTGGCCCGCCGACGACCCCGGCCGCAAACCGCCGCCGGTTTTCGGCCACATTCGCCGCCTCATCCTCCTTGGTCCAGCCCAGGTTCAGCGACTGCCCACCGTAAATCTCCGTCACCCCGCCAGCCCGTGTACTGAACCCATGCCGCAGCCACGGATACTTCTCCCATCCCGCGGCCCTCACCACCGGAACTTTTCGCCCTGATTTCGCCTTTTGGGTCACTTTCTCCGGCCCGGATTTCCGCCCCTTCCGTTCCCCGTTCTTCCAGGTCCCCGCCAGCGTCTTTCGCCGCCCACGGTCCAATCCGGCGGACGCCAGCAGTTCATCCACTTTCCGAATCGCCTCGCCGCTCTCCACCCGGTTCATAACTCTCTCATTTCCCAAAGGATTTCCACCGCCGATTTGCGGCCAGGAGCGACCTTCGCCTCACCGGACGCGTCTATAGTCTAGCTGCGTTTATCGCTCACATTCCTGCCCTCTCGGATTCCGAGGCAAGTAACTCAATTTGCGTGACTTAGGATTGCAGGCCACCTTGTCGTAATCGAAAATTGCCCGAAAATTTGCATCCTGGCCGAGCGCTCTGTAAGATACGCGATTGCGCCCATGAGAATGAACGTGCCCAGCATCGTGCCTACTATTGCTCCTCAGCTCCTTCGTTCCCGCCTCACTAAAGTCTGCGTCGCCATCATCGGTTCGACGCCGGCCGAAATGATCGAGAAGGCCACCTCCGTCGTTAAAGAGACCCCCTTCCTTGAGTTCCGCCTCGACTACCTCGACAAGCCACTGGCCGCCATGCCGAAGTTCAAGCAATTCTTCGAGGACAACACCGCCGCCACCGCCATCGCGACCTGTCGCCGCGCCGCGCTGGGCGGAAAGTTCGCCGGCTCCGTCGCCGCTGAGCTCGAAGTCCTCACCAAGGCCGCCGAAGCCGGCTTCCAACTCGCCGACCTCGAACTTGAGTCCGCGGAGGCCCTGAAGAAAGCTGACCTGCAGCACTTCCGCGAGACCGGCATCGCTCTCATCCTCAGCCACCACGACTTCCAGCAGACGAAGGACCTCGACGGCGTCTACGAACGCATCGCGCCGTTTCACCCCGACTTCGTCAAAATCGTCTCCACCGCCAAGGCCCTGGTCGACAACGTCACCCTCATCCGCTTCCTCGAGCGCATGAGCGACCACACCAACATCGTCGGCATCTGCATGGGCGATGCCGGCATCATCTCCCGCGTCCTCGGCGTCCGCGCCGGCTCGGCCTTCACCTTCGCCGCCGCCACGCCGGGCGAAGAGACCGGCCCCGGGCAAATCGCCGCACGCACCCTGCTCGAAACCTACCGCATCGACCACGTCGACGCCGCCACCAAGGTCTACGGTGTCGCTGGCAACCCCATCCGTTCGTCGCTCTCGCCCATCATGATGAACACCGCCTTCCGCCGCGAGACCGTCAACGCTGTCTACCTCGCGCTGCAGACCACGCGGCTGAATGACCTGCTCAAGCTGGTGCACGAGATCCCCATCCAGGGCGTCTCCATCACCATGCCGCTCAAGGAGGAGATACTTCCCCACCTCGAGCAGACCGATCCGCTCTCCGCCAAAATCGGCGCCGTCAACACCATCCGCCTGATCGATGGCAAACTCTACGGCTTCAACACCGACGTCGCCGGCATCGTCATCCCGCTGGAAAAGCGCCTGTCCCTGCGCGGTGCCAAGGTCCTCGTCCTCGGAGCCGGTGGCGCAGCCCGTGCGGCCGTCTTCGGAGTACGCGATCGTGGCGCCGAGGTCTTCATCCTCAACCGCACTCCAGAGACCGCGCAGAAGCTCGCCCGCCAGTCCGGCTCCAAGACCATTAAAAAGGAAGCCCTCGCCAAAACGCAGTTCGACGTCATCATCAACGCCACGCCCGTGGGCATGGCCGGCAACAAGACGCCGTCGATCCTCGAAGCCAAGGACCTCAACTGCAAGCTCGTCTTCGACCTCGTCTACAACCCGCTCGAGACACCGCTCATCCACCTCGCCCGCAAGCAGGGCATCTCGTTCATCACCGGCATCGAGATGTTCGTGCAGCAGGGCGCTCGCCAGTTCGAGATCTTCACCGGCAAGCCCGCCCCCGAGGAAGAGATGTTCCGCGTCGTCCTCCACTCCCTCAAGCAGCAAATCGAAGCCGCGGCGACCGAAGCTCCCGAGCCGAAGCACAAGTCCGAGCCTAAACCTGAGCCAAAAGCAGCCCCAAAGCCGGCAGCAAAAACCCCGGCCAAGGCGCCGGTCAAAAAGCCCAGCGCCCCGGCCAAAAAGGCCGCGAAGAAGAAGTAGAGCTACCACCCGGCCGATCCATCAGAGGCAGACTCCGACTCGCGGGACGCTCATCCCTGGGCTAAACTGTCGCTTCATTAGAATTCGAATCAAATTCTTCCGGGAGCAGTCATGACCCATCGCGACTTTTGCTGGAAATTCCGCCTCTTTGTTCTCGTGCTCGCAACCGGCTCGCTCGTAGTTCTCTCGCCGGCAACCTCCTTCGCGCAAATGCCCGCGAAAAAAGTAGTGAAGACGCAGGACGACCTGCCGCGCTTCAACTACCCCATCTCCGGCACCGCCACCGACCTCGTCAAGTCCGACGATGCTACCTTCAACGCCTTCGCCTCCAAGGTCCAGGCCGACGTTGACTCCGTGCTCAACGGCTACGACATCCAGGACCGCGGCACCCTGCGCGGTCTGCTCAGCGTCCAGCTCGCCCTTCAGGTCCTCTCCGGCACGCAAGACAAAGCTGCCCTCGACAACATCGCCAGGCTGCGCGACCTGGAGGACAAGCCCGACGCCAAACTTCTCAGCGGCATCCGTACCGCGGCGATGCTCAACGCGCGCATCAAGACCGGCCAGAGCTCCGGCCCCGCCTATACCCAGGCTTACGCCGACAACTACGCCGCCGCTCTCGCCCCTCTGCCGTGGGCAATCGTCGGCAATCGCGTCAAAGAAGCCAAGAGCAGCGCGCAAATCATCTCCGAAGCCCTCGTCCTTGGCAGCATCCAGGCCCAGATCGAGCCCGCCCTCGCCAAGTCGCACCAGCTCTCGAACGACCTCGCTTGGGGCCTGATCAACATGCGATTGACGCTCAAGACGGTGCTGCCCGTCAAAGACGCGACTCTCGCCGTCCTCGCCCACGACGTCGCCGCGAACAACGTGCAGAAGCCCGACATCTGGGAAGCCCGCGAAGTCACGCTCACCCCTGCCGACAAGCTCACGCCGGTCAACGTGGCCATCTGGGATTCAGGCACCGACCTTAGCCTCTTCCCCGCTGAGACCTATACCGACCCGCATCCCGCGCCGCAGTTCGACCCGCACGGCCTCGCCTTCGACCTCAAGGGCTTCCCCACCCACGGCGACCTGCTCCCGCTCGACGCCGATCAGGCCAAGGCCTATCCCGGGATGCGCGACGACCTCAAAGGCTTCTCCGATCTCCAGCTCTCCATCGACAGTCCCGAAGCCGACGGCCTGAAAAAGCAGCTTTCCGGCTTCAAGGCCTCCGAAGTCCCTGGCTTCCTCGAGTCGCTCGAGTTCTACTCCATCTACTCGCACGGCACCCACGTCGCCGGCATCGCGTCGCGCGGCAACCCCGCCATCCGCCTGGCCGCCGCGCGCATCACCTTCGACTGGCACAACGTCCCCCTCACGCCGTCCGAAGAGCTGTCGCGCCGCAGCGCCGAAGACGCCGCGATCTACGTCAAATGGTTCCAGTCGCACGGCATTCGTGTCGTCAATATGAGCTGGGGAGGCGGTCCCGGCGATGACGAGACAGCCCTCGAAAAGAACGGCGTGGGCAAGGACGCCGCCGAGCGCAAAGCCATGGCTAAGAAACTCTTCGCCATCGAGCGCGAAGGCCTCTACAACGCCATCAAGAGCGCGCCGGAAATCCTCTTCATCTGCGCCGCCGGCAACGCCGACTCCAACTCGAGCTTCAACGAGATGATCCCCTCATCCTTCAAGCTGCCCAACCTGCTCACCGTCGGCGCAGTCGATCAGGCTGGTGATGAAGCCCCCTTCACCAGCTACGGCGACACCGTTCTCGTCGACGCCAACGGCTACCAGGTCGAGTCCGTGCTGCCCGGCGGTGCGAAAGTCCGCTTCTCCGGAACCTCCATGGCCTCGCCCAACACCGTCAACCTCGCCGCCAAGCTGCTCGCCCTCAACCCCAGCCTGAAACCCGAGCAGGTCATCAAGCTCATCGTCGATGGCGCAACTCCCAGCGACGACGGCCGCCGCCACAACATCAACCCCAAGCGCTCCGTCGAACTCCTGAAACAGATGCAGACCGCCTCAGTGCAGTAAGAATTCACTTAGCCATCTTTCGGAGCAGCCACCCGGGCCGTTTTTCGGAGTAGCCACGGGGGCCGTTTTTCGGATTAGCAGCGGGCTTCAGCCTGCGGTAAACGGGCCGATAAATAAAGGGGCTTTAGCCCCGGGCCTTACCTTTCCAGGCGATCATGAAAAAGGCAGCAGGCTCATCCCTGCCTGCTGCCATCCCCCACCAGCACGTAGTACAGCAACTCCTCCAGCGACATCCGCTCCAACGTTTCGCGGTCCATCATTTTCCCTCCGGTCGACGGCTCAAGCCATGCCGAATCTCCACCCGGACACGGCGTCACTTCTCGCTCCACGATTGTCTCCATCATCAGCTCTGCCTCGGTACCGACGTCGTCTCGCTCCCCGAACCAAATCCGCAGCCCCAGCGTCCGCGCATTCCCGCCTGAAACCGTTCGCGTTCCTCCGGCGTCATCTCCATCCACTTCTCCACCATGCGGTGCTTCCATTTGCGGTCCTGGCCGCGGCCGCCGTGTCGGTGGAACCCGCCAAACAGAATCTTGCACAGCAGCAGCAGTCCCAGCGCCTGCACCCACGTAATCGCATGCAGCCCGAACACCGCAGGCATCAGCCAGTTCCACAACTCCATCGTCACAAAGCTGAACGCCGTAATCGCAACCGCAACCATCACCACAATCTTCAACACATGCAAAAACCGATTTCCCTTCATCACCGTTCTCCTCAATTCACTCCAAACTCTTCCTTCAACTCCTGCAGCCGTTCCCGCAGATGCAGCACCGCATATCGCTTGCGCGAGAGCAGCGTATTCATGCTCGCGCCCGTCTCCTCCGCAATCTCGTGGAAGCTCTTCCCCATCCACTCATGCGCGACGAACACCTCGCGCTGATTCTCCGGCAGTTCTTCCAGCGCCGCATCCAGAGCCTCCAGCAGCACATTCCGCGCGTAGATCGCATCCGGCCCCGCATCCGGCGACGGCAGCAAATCCTCCAGCGTCCCGCCCTCGTCCCCGGCCGCATCGCTCAGCGACACCGCCTTCTTCTTGCGAAACAAATCCGTAATCCGATTCCGCGCGACCCGGTACAGCCACGCCGTCACTTGCTCCACCGGCTTCATCATCCGGTAGGTCTCGGTCAGTTCGTAAAACACATCCTGCAGCACGTCGTCCGCATCGCTCACATCCAGCACGCGTTTGCGGATAAAGCTCCGCAGCCGCGGCTCATCCCGCACCACCGCCTCGGCGATCAACCTGTCCTGCTCATCGATGGTCACTTCCCGGCCAGCCATCCAACTCCCCAGTACCTACAAGTGTTAACGGACCAAGCGGCAAAATATTGTACGCACCACGCAAATTACCAGTTCGCCACCGGCTCATACCTCAAAGCTCACACCTCATAGCTCAATCCCAAAATAGCCTTAGCCGAAAGCTGGCCGCCGACCGCTGACAGCCGAAAGTCAAAAAGCCGTTTCCCGTTTTAGCGCATCACCAACTGACAACTGACAACTTCCCTACCGCCCCAACCGAAGCACCGGCCACAGACTCGAATAATCATCGGTCCACATCCGCAGCCCATCCCGCCGCGGAATCGTCGTTGCCGCCGCCTCCACTCCCGGCTTGCGAAAAAATCCCGCATCCGCGCTCACCAGCACCCAAGTCGCGCGATACGCCCCTTCCGCCGGCACCGCGAAGCTCTCCACCACCTTCGCCTGCATCCCCTCCGCGTCGGCCACCAGCGCAATCTCCGGCGCCAGTTCCAGGTAGGAGTTCGACACATGGAATGCCACCACGCCCCCCGGCGCCAACTGCCGCCGATACACCTCCATCGCCTCGCGCGTCAGCAAGTGCAACGGAATCGCATCCCCGGAAAACGCATCCACTACCAGCACATCGAACTTCTGCGGAGCCTCCCGGCTCAGTATCGCCCGCCCATCCCCCTCCACCACCGACACCGCCGCCCGCGAGTCTCCGAGGTACGTAAAGAAATTCCGCGCAATCGGCTCGACCGCGGGATTGATCTCGTAGAACC
>Ga0102924_1003020_pt1 | contig 17842 bp, 16 predicted proteins | sample PaiPotPPM11metaG_FD_80116 | JGI IMG/M metagenome (GOLD analysis project Ga0102924, IMG submission 80116) | Iron sulfur acid spring bacterial and archeal communities from Banff, Canada, to study Microbial Dark Matter (Phase II) - Paint Pots PPM... ...
GCCGAATTCGTTCGGGAGAATCGGGTTTTGATCTGTCCAAGCTCGGCATCGAGGTGGTCGCGGAAGGCGAGTGGGCCTACGACCCGGCCGCGGAGGTCTGGCGGCCGCTCGGGCTGATCGAGCCGGGCATGGAGCGGGGCGAGCTGTCCGACGGCGAGCTCGGCGAGCTGCTCGACTCGGGCGACGAGGTGCCGGCGTGGCTGATGCCCGCGGGCGTGGCGGAAGAACTGCACCGCGCCCGGCCGCCGCGCTCCCGGCGCGGCGTCGTGGTGTTCTTCACCGGGCTGTCTGGTTCGGGCAAGTCGACGCTGGCCAGGGACCTGCGCGACGCGCTGCTCGAGCGGGGCGACCGGACGGTGTCGCTGCTCGACGGCGATCTGGTGCGGCGGCTGCTTTCCGCCGGCCTCACGTTCTCGCGGGAGGACAGGGACCTGAACATCGCCCGCATCGGTTACGTGGCCGCCGAGGTCGCGCGGCACGGCGGCGTGGCCATCTGCGCGCCGATCGCCCCCTACGCGGCGGCGCGCGCCCGGGTGCGCCGGATGGTTTCCGAGACGGGGGACTTCGTGCTCGTGCACGTGTCGACGCCGCTCGAGGTGTGCGAGGCGCGCGACCGCAAGGGGCTCTACGCGCAGGCGCGCGCCGGGGTCATCGGCTCGTTCACCGGGATCTCCGATCCGTACGAGGAGCCTGACGACGCCGACCTGGTGGTCGATACCTCGGTGCTGTCAAGGCATGACGCGACCGCGGCGGTGCTCACGCACCTCAGGCGCGGCGGCTGGCTGCTTAGCTAGGCTGCGGCGCCTAGTTGGCTTGGACGGGCTCTTCCTCGTCTTCGGCGTTCTCAGCGTCCTCCGCCTTGGCGCCCTCGTCGAGGCGGTCGCGAAGTTCGGTGACCTTCGCGCCTGCCCGTCCGAGCCTGCCGTTGAGCTTGTCAGCGATGATCGTGCGCTGCCGGTTCAGCAGGACGTAGCTGGCGAGGGCGCTGATGACGAGGCCGAGGAAAAGCAGCAGGATGCCGCGTGCGCCCGCCACGTACAGCAAGATCACCGAGCACCCGAAGATCAGGATGCGGGCGGACGTGTAGGCAAGGATGCTTGGCCAGGTTCTGCTCTTCATAGCACTACCGATTGTAGGACTATACGCGGAGGATGTCGGCCAGCAGGGCCGGATCGATGTTGCCGCCGGAGAGCACCGCGACGACCGGTGCTCCCGTGCCTGCCGCGACGCCCAGTTCGGCACCGTCCCGGTAGAGCGCGGCGGCGACGGCCGTCGCACCTCCCGGCTCGGCGATCAGGCGTGACTGCCTGGCGAGCCGCCGGATGGTGGCGCGGATCTCTTCTTCCGAGACCGTGACGATGTCGTCGACGTAGGCCTTCATGTGCGGGAAGGTCAGCTCGCCGACCTGCTCGACGCGGAGCGCGTCCGCGCTGGTGCGCGAGGTTTTCGCGGCCGTCCAGGCGACGCGGCGGCCCGCGCGCAGCGACTCGCGGGCGTCGGCGGCGAGTTCGGGCTCTACCCCGATTACCCGGGTGCCCGGCAGCAGGTCCTTGATCGCGACCGCGACGCCGGAGATGAGCCCGCCGCCGCTGATCGGAACGAGGATGGCGGCCGGCGGCTTTGTCCCCTGGAGCGCCCCGGTAGTGAAGTCCTCGGCCACCTCCAGACCGATCGTGCCCTGCCCGGCGATGACGTCCCGGTCGTCGAACGGTGCGACCGGGTGGTAGCCCCGCACCCTGGCGATCTCCTCGGCGCCCGCGATCCTGGCCGCGAGCGTGGGTTCAACGCGGACCAGTTCCGCCCCGGCGGAGGCGATCGCCTCGGTCTTGACCGCCGGCGCGTTCTCCGGGACGACGATGGCCGCGCGGATGCCGAGCAGCCGCGCCGCGTACGCCACGGCGAACCCGTGGTTACCGCTTGAATGCGCCACCACGCCCTCGGGCGGTGCGCAGGAGGTCAGGTCGCGCGTGACCGCGTAGACGGCGTTGTAGGCGCCACGCAGCTTGAACGCACCGGTCGGCTGCAGCGACTCCGGCTTGATCAGCACGGGCGCGGAGGCCGCGACATCCCCGGTAAACGGGACAAGCGGAGTGCGGACGGCAACGCCCCGCAACCTGTCCGCAGCGGTACTTATCTCAGCAAGCGACACAAGCTCAGACACCCCGCTACCCTAGCTGACACCGGGTGTCCGCGTGGCGTCCCCCCGCACCGCTGATGCTCGCGAGTCACCCAGAGCGATCGGTGAATCGCTAAGCAAATTTCCCGAAATCTAGGCAGAAAGTACCCGTTTGTCGCCAAACTAAGGGCATACTCCGACCGAGTCCGAGGAGATGGAACGTGGACGGCAACAATGAGCGGCTGCTCACCCCTGGGGAGGTAGCCGCCCTGTTCCGGGTGGATCCGAAGACCGTGACGCGCTGGGCCGCGTCCGGGCGGATCACCAGTATCCGCACGCCCGGCGGGCACCGACGGTTCCGGGAATCCGAGGTGCGCGCCCTGCTGCGCGGCGATAGTGAAGCTTCACCCGAGGGTCACCCCGCGGCATCCTAGCTGGGGTGTGCTTTCTTTCGCCGGGCGGGCCGCCGACCGCGGCACGCCCGGCCATTCAGCTCTTAGTGTTGCCCGGGTCCTACTGCTGGTCGGGCTCGTCGCCCGGCCAGTATTCGTCATCTACCAGCCGGGCGAACTCCTGGAACTCGCGCAGGAGCGCGGCATCGCCCGCGCGCCACTGGTCTTTGCGCTCCTCAACCTGGTCGGGGGTCAACGCGTGCTCGGCCAGCCTCGCGTACTCGGTGTCCTCCGGCCCGATCTCCACGTATACGTCGCCGATGACCCGCCCGTCCCCCGTGTGGACGGCGGTCTGCGGAACCTGCAGGTTTCCGTTCGGTAGTCGTATAACGAACATCGCCGCTTCACCTAGATGCCATAACGCCGGTTGAAGTACAACATCACCCGGAGTGCGATCCGGGTATTACCGCTTAGCATGTCGACCAGGGCAGGCCGTTGCGCTGACGCGATCGCGGCGAACGAGTCCGCGAAGAACTCCTTGCGCCCGAGACCGCCACGCTGACGGTGGAAGTCACTCGCGATAAACGGCTGACACTGATCGTAGATGTGTCTGAACTCAGCCGAATCAGATTGCCATTTTCCTGGCGGACTGTCCAGGTCGTCCAGTGCGTGGCCGACCTCGTGGCACATGACGTCCGGCGTCGGCGAGGGCCGCGTGCCCACGACGATCTTGCGGTCGCCGTACGCGCCGGCGCAGGCGTCCCACGTCGCCTTGCCCGAGGGCAGCGGTACTCCGTGCAGCGCGGCCATGTCGTCGAGGTCGGGCACTCCTCCGGCGCCTATATAGATGCCGTCGAGTCCGGCGGCGAGCTTCTCCTGCAGTGCCCGCGGAAACTCGGCAAGCCGGTCGATCGCGGCGATGACCTGCGGCGGAGGGGCGCTCCGGGCGGCGTCCCACTGCCGCCAGAGTATCGACTCGAGCGGACCGCAGTTCCGCCGCCCGTCGCCAGTGAAAGGGAACCCAGCCGGGTGCGCCTTGGCGAACGGCAGCGGCGCGCGGGTGCCGTTCACGGGCGTCGCGGACGGCTTGGCCGATGCCTTCTTGGCCGGTGCGGCGTTGCGCGCCGCGGCCACGCCGGCCCGGCCAAGCTGCCCGGCCTGCCCCGCCAGACGCCTTGCCGCGGGCGGGCCGCCGACAACCTGGTACCAGGGCTGCCTGGGCGCCTCAGCGGGCCGACCCGGTCGAGCGGCGCCCGCGTCCTGGTCGGCATCGGGTTGCGGGCGGGTGGCCGTGTCGAGCGGCGCGGCGCCGAACGGTGCTTCCCTGATCCGTGCCCGCCCGATGCCGCCGCCCGGGCCAGGAGTGTAGTTCCGCGGCTGCGGCGGCTTGGCGGCCGCGCCGGGCCGCGCCCCCGGGGCGGGCGGAGTTCGCGGTGCCAGCCTTGGCGGCTGCATGTCACGCCGCGGCAGCCCGGCCGGCGGTTGCATCTGCGAGCGACCCGCGGTTGGTCGTCCCGTGGCCCCCGCGACCGCGTGGTCACCGGGCTGGCCGCCTCCGGCGTTACGGCGATGCCGTCCGCTGGCTTCCGCTCCGGCGGCCCGGGAGTCCCGTGACCTGCCATCACGCTCGCCCGGCGAACGGGGACGCCAGCCGATGAGCCGGCCAAGCCGCCCGAATAGGCGTAGCAGCATGCTGGGACTCCCTGTTGTCGCGCCCAAAGCCCAGAGTATTCCTGATCGGGCCGCACGTCACCCCGGGTGACAGACCGCTACTAAACATGCAGGTGGGAAAGAATGGGCATTCGGAATGCGTGGCACCTACCAGGACGTTAGGCTTTCGCCATGTTTCTGTCAGGTGTCCTTTTTGTACTTTTCCTGGCAGGTTGTTGGCTTTACTGCCTGACCGACGCCGCCCTCACGCCCGCCGCCGAGTTCCCCTGGCTGCGCAAGCCGGTGTGGATCGCCGTCATCGCCATGACATTTATCGTCGGGGCCATCGCATGGGTCGTCGCCCGCAAGCTCGGGCGGCAACGGCGCCTTTATCCCGAGGGGGTTTGGGGGGATCGTCCCTCCGGGAGACAGCGCCGCTGGCTCGGGCCGACGCACCCCGCTTACTTCCAGGGGTCGGCCGATGACCCGTTCCTCGCCTTCGACGCCCTGGCCCGCCACCCGGCGAGCCAGGCTAGGAAGACACCGGGGCGCGGCGTTCCCGTTGGCCCCGACGACGATCCCGAGTTCCTCCGCGAGCTCGCCGAGCGGATTCGCGGCGAGCATTAGGCAATCGACCCGTCAGCCGCTGACGCCGGCGTAGGAGTGCATGCCGGTGATGAAGACCTGCACGATAAGCATGTTGGTCACCAGGCTGGCGAAGCCGAGCAGCTGGATGTAGTGCGCGCGGGCGCCGCGCCAGCCGGCCGTGGCCCTGGCGTGCAGGTACGCCGCGTAGATCACCCAGGTGATGAACGCCCAGGTCTCGACCGGGTCCCAGCCCCAGTAGCGGCCCCACGCCTGGTCGGCCCAGATGGCGCCCGCGATTACGCCGAACGTCCAGACGGGGAACCCGAAGATGACTGTACGGTAGGTCAGCTTGTCAAGCTGCGCCGCCGACGGGATCCGCGCGATCAGCCCGTTCCCCGGTTCCGCCTTGCCCGCGGCGACCCGCTTCCGGTACCGCTCCGCGACCAGGTACATGATCCCGAGCACGGCCGCGACGAAGAAGATGCCGGTGGACAGGGTCATGGCGGTGACGTGGATGGACAGCCAGTACGACTGCAGCGCGGGCACCAGCGGCCCGGCCGCGGTGTAGATGAGCGTCTCGGCGAGACCGAGCGCGAGCACCACCGCGCCCATCACGAAGACGCCGAGCGCCCAGGCGCGGTACCGCACCACGATGTAGCAGAAGAAGATCGCGGCCACGCAGGTCAGGGCCGTGATGAACTCGTACATGTTGCCCCAGGGAGCGCGGTGCACCGCGAGCCCGCGGGTGACCACCGCGATGAGGTGGGCGAGCGCGCCGAGCGCGCTGAACCCCACCGCGGCGCGGATCCATGGTCCCGCTTCCCCGATGGCGCGGAACGCGCCGACGCGCGGCGCGGGTGCCGCCGGCGGGGCGGGGGGCGCCGCGACCTGGTCGCCGCCGGACGAGTCACTGGCCGAATCACTGGCCGACGAACCGCCGCCGACGGTCGCTAGCTGGGCGACCGCGGGCACCGCGGCCTTCGCGGCCGCCGTGCGGCGCGGGCGCCCGAAGGCGTAGTCACCCGCGAAGGCGATCACCGCTAGCGAGTAGATCAGCAGCGCGGCGATCAGGAAGTCATTGCTGGCGTGCGCGAAGCCAAGATTGACGGACACGGAACCGCTCCTATCTCCCGGGGGGACGACCCCCCGTACCTCCCGCTGTCGACCCGGGCGGGCCTGATCGCAAAAACCGCGACTTTATCAGGCTCGCCCGAGTCGACTGCGGGCGTGGCAATCATGATTTATCCATTGGCTTAGTCTCCCCGGGGAACGACGACCCTCCGGGTTCAGCCGCGGCGATCTCGGTGGCCAGTTCCGCGAACTCTTCCTCGAACCCGCCACTGGCGTCGGACCTGGTCAGTCCGCCGACCGTGACGACCGACCCGGTTCCTGATGCCGCGGGGACGGCACGGACGAACACCCGCCGCCGCCGCACGAAGAACGAAATCAACAGCCCGGCGAGCGCCAGGATGCCGCATACGAGCGCGGGCACCTGGCCTGGATCGTAGGTGATGGCGAGCGACACCCACTGCTTGACGCCGACGAACGTGATCGACCCCTTGCCGCCGGGCAGGGTCCACGTCTGACCGGGCTGCATCAGGTGCGGCGACCCGGAGATCTTCGTCATCCCAGTCGTGTCGAGCTGGTAGACCGACTGCGACAGCGCGGAGTTCATCCCGAGGTTCCCCGAGTAGCCGATCAGCGACACCGCCGGATTGTCGTCGGCGGGGAAGATCGACTCGAGCGTCCCGTTGACCGGGAGCGCCGTCGGCACGAACACGCCCATGAAGCCGAGCGAGGCGTCCGGTGCCTTGACGACGCCGTCAGAGAGGAACGTGCTCGTGCTGGCCGGGATGAACGGGGTCGCCTCCTGGTAGGCCACCTGGCCGTTGGCCCCGGTGACCTTGAACTCCGGCGCGTACCCGTGCCCGATCAGATAGACCTTCAGCGAGTCCACCGACAGCGGATCGTTGATCCGGATGCGGTAGCTTCCCGGCTTCGCGCCTGGCGACGACGCGTACGTGACGTCCGCCTCGAAGTTCGACGGCTGGCCGGTCGACTGGCCCGACTCGACGTACTGCGCGGTGAAATTGTTCAGGGTCAGCGAAAACGGCGCCAGGTCGGAGCCCGACACGAGCCGACCCGGGTGGAACTCGTCAAGCGCGGAGACGGTGTTGGAGAACGTCTGCCCCTCGACGAGCAGCTTGTCGGCTTTGTAGCCGAAGAGCCCGCCCGCCGCGATCGACAGCAGCACGCCGAGCAGCGACAGGTGGAACAGCAGGTTGCCGACCTCGCGCAGGTACCCCTTCTCCGCGGACACCCAGTGCTCGGTCCCGTCGGCCGGCGAGCGTCGCAGCCGGAACCGCTGCCCGCCGAGCACGGCGGCGGCCCCGTCGACCGCCGCCGCCGGCGAAAGCGCGGAGGAGTAGGACGACGACTGCGGCAGCCGCGCCAGGTTCCGGGGCGCGCGCGGCGGCGGCGTCCGCGCCGTCCCGACGAGCCGGAAGGTCCGCGGCACCACGCACCCGACGAGCGAGGCGAAGAGCAGCAGGTAGACCGCGGCGTACCAGGGCGTGGCGAACACGTTGAACAGCCCGAGGCGGTTCAGCCACGGCGCCAGCGCCGGGTGCGCGGTGAAGTACTGCTGCACCGAGCTCGGGTCGGATCCCTCCTGTGGCAGCACCGACCCGGGAATCGAGCCGAGCGCCAGCAGGAACAGCAGGATCAGCGCGGTCCGCATTGAGGTGAGCTGCCGCCATCCCCAGCGCAGCCAGCCGGCGTTCGCGTCCGGGGGCTGGGTGGCGGGCCGCACGGTCTGGCCGATGCCGCTCCCCGCCGCCTCGGTCTTGTTTTCCCCGAACGATGGCGTGGCTTCGTCCTTGGCCACCGACTCGGACTGGGGGGTGTGGATGTCTGTCATGAACCCTCTTCATTTTGATGGTTCTGACTCAGAAGAAGTCCACATATGGGGACAAAATTAAGAGGGTTCATTGCGTCACCGCCGCGTCGCGCAGAAGCGTCGCCATCTGGCCGTAGGTGATCGTGCCGAGGACCATGCCGACCACGTGCCCCGTCTTGTCGATCACGACGGTGGTCGGGGTGTCGCTCACGGGAGCGACCTGGGAGAACTTCTGGACGATCGCGTAACCGGGGTCGTTGATGCTCGGGTAGGTGATGCCGACCTTCTGGGTGAACGCGAGCGCGTTCGCCGGAGTGTCGGCCACGTCGTCGCCGAGGAAGGCGACGCCCTGCGACTTGTACTGCTCGGCGAGCACGGCGAGGGTCGGCGCCTCGTCACGGCAGGGCGGGCACCAAGACCCCCAGAAGTTGAGCACCACGGTCTTGCCCAGGTAGCTGGACAGCTTGATCGTGGTCCCGGTCAGCGACGACGCGGTGAAGTCGGGGGCGAGCGGGCGGTGACCGGCCTGGTACTCGACCGTGTTGTCACTGTTGGCGCTGGCGTTGTTCCCCTGGGTAAGGAAGGTCACGGCGAGGGCAGCGGCGACCAGCACGGCTGCGACGCCCGTCACGGTGACGACGGTTCGGCGCTTGGCTTTGAACACCAGCGGGGTCCTAACGGCAGTTATCCTCCGGGGCCACCCCCCAGCGCACTCCTACAGGGGGTAGTACGTGGTCTATTGTGCCCTATCCGGGCCAACAACGGCGCGGCGGGGCGGCACTGCGTAGGAAACGCCTGTGAGCTGGTCCCCGTCAAAGGTCAGGCTCGTGACGGAACCGAGTGCGCACTGGCGCGAATTCGGGTTGTGCCACAGGCGCCGGTGTTCGGCGGCGAGGCGGCTGACCCAGATCGGCAGCTGGTGGCTGACGCACACCGCCTCCTGGCCGCGCGCCGCTTCCCTCGCCCGGTCGATGACCTGCCGGACCCGGGCGACCACCTGGGTATAAGGCTCGCCCCAGGACGGCGTGAACGGGTTCCACAGGTACTTCCAGTTCAGCGGGTTCACCGCGAGGCTGGCCAGGCTGACGGACTTGCCCTCGAGCACGTTCGCCGACTCGATCAACCGGTCGTCGGTAGCGATCTGCAGGCCAAGCCGCTCGGCCACGGGCTGCGCGGTCTCCTGCGCCCGCTCGAGCGGTGACGCGAAGACGGCGGCGACCGGGCGACCGTCGAAGTAGTCGGCCGCGGCGGCCGCCATCATCCGGCCGTTCGCCGACAGGTGGTACCCGGGCAGCCGTCCGTAAAGCACGTGATTCGGGTTATGCACTTCACCGTGCCGAAGCAGGTGAACGACAGTGATCTCAGCCATGGCCAGGCCAGCTTACCGGCTCAAGACCTATCGAGTTCCGCTACCTGGGAGACAGGACGGACCTGCCCCGGACAGATGTGACCGTCCACGAGTTCCACCGGTCCCACTGGCTACGCTCGCCGGAAGACGGTGGACGTTTGGGCCCAGCCGGATGGGCCCAAACGTCCACCGTCCCTTGCGTGGCTAGACCGGCAGGCTCAGGTGGTCCTGCTCGCCGTCGGGCCATGTGATGGTTACGGCCAGCCGGCCGTCTTCGGTGGAGTCGAGGATAAGCCTGGGCAGTTCTCCTATGCCTTCTGGGGCGACCGTGGCTTCTGGGGTAGCCGTGTCTTCTGGGGCGACCGAGAATGACACGACAGCGGCGTAGGTGTCGCCGGGCCGTGCGGGAGCGGTGGAGCGCAGATAGGGCACCGCGGCGTACTGGCCGAACGCGTGCGCGCCGGTCGGCCTGTACACGCCGGCGGTCATGGCACCGTGCAGTGCGATGATGCGGCTTGTCAGCCCGTCCGGGGAGCGGACCGCCGCGCTGCGCTGGGCGTGCCACCGGTCTTGGTCTTCCTGTCCGCCGGGTGGCTCGGCCGCAGGCAGCACCCACCCGCCGATCCGCAGGGTCCACGGGCCCGTGGCATCCGGCGCCACGCGTACGAGGCGCACTTCCCAGCCGCCACGCACGACGCTGGCGGTGGTCAGCAACGGGCCGGCCGTAGCGTCCCGCCCGTCGGCCGCCGGCCAGTGCGCCCGGTGGCGGGAGACGCCCACCCGGCCCTCCGCGCCTAGAGGCTGCAGCGGCCGCCGATGCGACACAAGGCCGTCCGCGTCGATTAGCGAGACGCCCGAGTCCACGTCGCCATCGAGGTCGGGGCCGGTGCGGGTCGAGTACGACCACCGGCAGTAGAAGGGATCGTCCGCCTCGGCTTGATCACCCGATGCGTGGTCGGTGCCGTGGTTGGCGACCCGGACAATGCCGTCGGCCGTCGTGCCGGAAATCACCCAGCCGGGTGCCTTCGCCACCCGCGTGAAATCGCCGCGCTCGACGGGCAGCGGCTCCTCCCGGGCCTGCCACACCGGGTGGTCGGGCGGCAGCAGCAGCCCCGCGAAGCCCTTCGACGCCCAGTACGGCGAGCCCGGCCCGGAGTACAACTGCCTAATCGGCTGGAACTCGCCGTGCCAGCCGATGGACAGCGTGCCGTCTCCGCGCAGGCAGCCCGAGTCAAGGAAGTACCTCAGCATCCCGCTGGCGATCCGCCGGGTGAGCCCGGGCGCTAGCGGCGTGGCGTCGAACAGCGCTCCTGCCCAGAACGGCGCGAGCACGGCGAACCGGTACGTCAGCGACCGCCCCTGGAACAGCGGCGCCCCGTCGCCGCCGACCAGGTACGCCGCGTCCGACAGGTACCGCCGCAGCCGGTCGCGGTACCGCTCGGCAAGACCGGGCTCGGCCCGGTCGCCCGCGATGCGGCAGTACCACAGCGGGTACAGGTGCATCGCCCAGCCGCCGTAATGGTCGAAGTTGCGGGTGCCGCCGTCGGTGTACCAGCCGTCGCCCTGGTACCAGTCCTCGGTCCGGCCGATCGCGTGCCCGATGTCCGCCTGGTCCCACGCGCCGCCCTCCGACCGCGAGAACGCCGCGGCGACCGCGCGGAACCAGACCCAGTTGTTGTCAGGGACCCACGCGCCGGCGAACGGAGCGAGCCAGTCGAGCACCCGCTCCCGCACGGCGTCATCCAGCCGGTCCCAAATCCACGGCCGGGTCTCGTGGAGGGCGATCACGATCGACGCCGCCTCGACCTTCGCCTGGTCGATCTCGTCGAGCCGCGGCCAGCGCCGTGCCGAGGCGGGGTCGGTGCCCGTCGCCAGGCCGTCCGCGTACCAGCTGGCCAGCCCATGCGGATCGTGGCCGCCCGCGCCCGCCAGCCGGAACGCCGCGAGCAGGAAGGTGCGGGCGAACCCCTCCAGCCCGTCGCTCCACTCACCGGAGCGGCTCGCCCGCCCCGGCAGGCTAACGAGCGCGTTGCCCGGTGAAGCGTACGGCCGCACGGCAAGCAGCAACCGGTCGGCCGTGGCCTCCCAGTGCGCCCGCGTCCAGCCGGTAGCGGGCGACAGCCCCGGGTCCGGGGGAAGCTGGCCGGATCCTGACATCACCACCGACCTAGCTAGGGCTGGGGGTCCAGGGCCTGGGCGGCCGCGCGGGCGGCGGCGGGGAGCGCGTCGGTGATCTGGGAGAGTGCCTCGTCGTCGTGTGCGGCCGAGACGAACCAGGCCTCGAAGGCGGACGGGGGAAGGTACACGCCGCCGTCGAGCATGGCGTGGAAGAACGCGGCGTACGCGGCGGTGGACTGATTCTTGGCGTCGTCGAAGCCGCGCACCGGCTCGGTGCGGCCGAGGAAGATCGTGAAGAGGCTGCCCGCCGTCGACCGGTAGTGGGGCACGCCCTCCTTCTCGAGGACTTCGGATACGTGCGTATGCAGCGCGTTCGCGAACGAGTCGACCGCGTCGTACACCTCCGGCGTGCAGGACTGCAGCGTGGCCAGGCCGGCGGCCGTCGCGAGCGGGTTACCCGACAGCGTGCCGGCCTGGTAGACGGGGCCGACGGGGGCGAGCCGGGACATGATCTCCGCCCGGCCGCCGAACGCGGCACAGGGCAGGCCGCCGCCCATCACCTTGCCGAAGGTCGTGAGGTCGCCGCGCACGTGGTCGAGCCCGTACCAGCCTTCCGCGCTGACCCGGAAGCCGGTCAGCACCTCGTCCATGATCAGCAGCGCGCCCGATACGTCGCACAGCGACCGCAGCAGTTCGTTGAATCCGGCGTGCGGCGGCACGACGCCCATGTTCGCCGGGCAGGCCTCGGTGATCACGCAGGCGATCTCGTCGCCGCGGGCCGCGAAGAGCGCCTTGACCGCCTCCGCGTCGTTGTAGGGGAGCACGACCGTGTCCGCGGCGGACGCGCCGGTCACCCCCGGCGTGTCCGGCAGGCCGAGGGTCGCCACGCCCGACCCGGCGGCGACGAGCAGCGCATCGACGTGTCCGTGGTAGCAGCCGGCGAACTTCACGACGATCGCGCGACCGGTGTAGCCCCGGGCAAGCCGGAGCGCGGACATCGTCGCCTCCGTACCCGAGTTGACGAGCCTGACCTGCTCGACGGGCGCCCTGGCGATGATCTCCGCCGCCAGTTCGACCTCGCCGGGCGTCGCCGCGCCGAACGACGTTCCGCGGGCGAGCGCGGCGGAGACGGCCTCGAGCACGGCCGGGTGGGCGTGCCCGAGGATCATCGGCCCCCAGGAACAGATCAGGTCCACGTACCTGCGCCCGTCCACGTCGAACAAGTAGGGACCCGCGGCCCTCTCGATGAACCGCGGCACGCCGCCGACCGGCCCGAACGCCCGAACCGGCGAGTTCACACCCCCAGGGGTCACCTCGACCGCACGGGCGAACAGTTCGGCGGAGCGGTCGTCAGTCACGAGTCAGCCTTCTTCCTCACAGGCGTCAACCAGGTATTCGAGCAGCCGCAGCCCGTCGGGGAGCGGCCTGCCCGCGGGCTCGCGGACCCAGCGTACGTCCTGGCCGCTGCCGAACCTGGACGGCGGAGCGAGCACGTAGCTGTCACGGCAGTGCCAACGCACCAACTCGGCCTGCTCGGTCGGGTCGGGCGACGCGTCGAGCCCGCACGACCACCATTCGTCCTCGTGGTCCGGTGCGCCCCTGGTCATCACGAAGAACAGCATCCGCTCGGCGTCCTCCACCGCGACCGGCCCCGTCTCGACGCCATCGGCCCCCATCTTCGCGAGCGCCGTCGCTCCCGCGACCGCGGGCACGTCCAAGACGTCAAAAACCCGCCCGGTGACGAGGATCACATTCGCCTCCGGACGGGCTTCCCACCACTGTCCGATCACTGCGCTGTCCGTCGTGGCCTGCATCTGCCAGGTCGGTGATACCGGGTGCGCACCCGGCGCCGGGCAGCCCACCCGGTCGCACGAGCAGGCACGGCCTGGGTCGGGCATCCCGATGCTGTCGACCCCTCCGCTCAGCTCGGCCCCGGGGCACACCGGCCAGCCCATCGCTGCATACTCCTGTGCCGCCGCGCCAAGCGCTGGCGGCCGCTGCGCCGCCAGACGGCGGCCCCTTCGCCGCATCATCGTTACCATCCGGCCCCCGTGCCTAGCTCGTTGTCCGCCACTTCCCATCATGGGAGGGAATGCCAAAGCATCCGCCGACCTGTGCGTGGGATTGCCGAAATGCTACCCCCACCCACTCGCTCATTCGGGGCAGATCCACGTGACGCTCGCCACGGAGGGGCAGCGCGAGCTAGGCGAGCCAGTGGGCCACCTCGGTGGCCCAGTAGGTCAGGATAACGCTCGCGCCGGCCCGGCGGATCGACGTAAGGGTCTCCATGATGGCCTTGTCGCGGTCGATCCAGCCGTTGGCCGCGGCCGCCTCGAGCATGGCGAACTCGCCGCTGACCTGGTAGGCGGCGACGGGCACGCGGACCGCGTCCGCGAACCGGCGGATGATGTCGAGGTAGCTGAGCGCGGGCTTGACCATGACCATGTCCGCGCCTTCGGCGAGGTCCAGCTCGACTTCCTTCAGCGACTCGATCGCGTTCGCCGGGTCCTGCTGGTGAGTGGCCCGGTCGCCGAACTTCGGTGCCCCTTCCGCCGCCTCGCGGAACGGGCCGTAGAACGCGGACGCGTACTTGGCCGTGTAGGCGCAGATCGGTGTGTCGCGGTAGCCGGCCGCGTCGAGCGCCCTCCTGATAACGCCGACCTGGCCGTCCATCATGCCGCTCGGCGCGACCATGTGGGCGCCCGCCCGCGCCTGCGCGACCGCGGTGGACGCGTACCGGTCAAGTGTCGCGTCGTTGTCCACGATTCCGGCCGGGGTGACGATGCCGCAGTGCCCGTGGTCGGTGTACTCGCAGAGGCACAGGTCGGCCATCACCACCAGGTCATCGCCGACCTCGGACCTGATATCGGAGAGGGCGACCTGGGAGATGCCGTCCGGGTCGTCGGCGGCGCTGCCCACGCCGTCCTTGTCGGCCGGGATGCCGAACACGATGATGCCGCCCACGCCCGCCTCGGCCGCACCCGCGGCCGCCTTGCGCAGGCTCTCCCGCGTGTGCTGGACGACGCCCGGCATCGAGCCGATCGGCTGCGGGTCGGCGATGCCCTCCTTAATGAACACGGGAAGGACGAGTTCGGCCGGGCGCAGTGCCGTCTCCGCCACCATGGCTCGCAGCGCCCTGGTTCCGCGTAGCCTTCGCGGCCGTACCTCAGGAAACCCAGCACTCATAGCCTCTCCTGTCCCAGAGTCGCCTGTTAGCGGATCCGCCGCCGGCCGCCACGGCGGCGCTCGCTCGGGCGCCGCAGCGGCTCGCCGGCGGCCAGGGCCGCGTCACGCTGCGCCGCGCCGAACTCGGCGAGCGCGTCTACGAGGGCGGTCACCGACGGCTTGGACGCCGACACGTCGACCCGGAGCCCGAAGTCGGTCGCCGTCTTGGCCGTCTGCGGGCCGATCACCCCGATGACGGTCACCGCGTGCGGCTTGCCCGCGATGCCGACCAGGTTCCGCACGGTAGACGAGGAGGTGAACAGCACCGCGTCGAACCCGCCGCCCTTGATCGCCTCCCTGATGGGTGCGGGCGGCGGCGCCGCGCGCACGGTACGGTACGCGGTCACGTCCTCCGCCTCCCAGCCCAATTCGGTCAGCCGGGCGACCAGCGTCTCCGTCGCGATGTCGGCTCGCGGCAGCAGGACCCGGTTGATCGGGTCGAGCACATCGTCGAAGGGAGGCCACGCCGCGGCGAGCCCCTCCGCCGACTGCTGGCCTTCCGGCACCAGGTCGGGCCGGATACCGAATTCGAGCAGCGCGGCCGTGGTCTGGTCGCCCACCGCCGCTATCTTGACCCCGGCGAAGGCGCGGGCGTCGAGGCCGTATTCCTCAAGCTTCTCGCGCACCGCCTTGACCGCGTTGGTCGAGGTGAAGGCCACCCACTGGTACCGGCCGGTGACCAGGCCCTTGACGGCGCGCTCCATCTGCTGCGGCGTGCGCGGCGGCTCGACCGCGATGGTCGGCACCTCCTCGGGCACCGCGCCGTACTCGCGCAGCCGCTCGGACACGACCGACGCCTGCTCCCTGGTCCGCGGCACAAGCACCCGCCAGCCGAACAGCGGCTTGGTCTCGTACCAGGACAACCTGCTCTTCGCGCCCGCGGCCGCGCCGATAACGGCGACGGCGGCCCCGCGCGTCGTCGCGACGGTGACGCCTGCGGCCTTCAGGTCGGGCCCGATCCGGCCGAGCGTGGTGACGACCGTCTGCTGTTCGGTGGTCGTCCCGTCCCAGGTGATCGCGAATGGCGTCGAGTCCGGCCAGCCCGCGGCGATCAGCATCTTGCCGAGATCGGCGGGCGCCGTCTCCGCGCCGAGCACCACGAGGGTACCGGCCGCGTAGCCGACCTGGCTGAGCTCGTTGGCGTGCACGACCCGGAGTTCGCCCGCGCTCTCGGCGGGCAGCGCGATGCCCGCGTACGCGGGCACTCCCGTCGCGGCGGGGACGCCGGGGACGATCTCGAACCGGACCAGCGCCTTGGCGCAGGCTTGAACCTCGGCCGCCGCGCCGGAAAGCAGGGGGTCGCCAGCGACGAGGCGGACGACGAACTGCCCGTCCTTCGCCGCCTGTACAAGTGCCTTCGCGGTGGCCGCCGGGTCGGACGACGGCTCGGCCACCGCGGCGTCCGCCGTGAGCAGGTGCCTGAGCCGGTCCGCCACCTCGGCTTCGGCGACGACGAGGGCCGCCGCGCCGAGCAGGCGCGCGCCGCGCAGGGTCATCAGCGCGTCGTCGCCCGGCCCCGCGCCGACGAACGCTACCCAGCCGTCACGCGCCTCGGAGGGTACGGTGGGCTGCCCCTCCGATGGATCAATATCACTCATGCGTATCATTCCCGTTGGTCTGCTCCGCGCGCATCAGGCCTGCCGCGCCGCCCGCCAGCATCCGTTCTGCCAGCTCACGCCCGAGGCGCGCCGCGTCCGCCGTCTCCGCCTCGCCACGTTCACGTATCACCATTCTGCCGTTGGCCGCCGTCGAGTCCAGTACGGCTGGCTGGAATGTTTCCGTCGTGCCGAGAACGATGCCCTCAAGGCGCAGCCGGTTGCCGCCCGTCTGGCTGGCGTAGGCGCCGACCGGCGCGCTGCACCCGGCCTCGAGCGCAGCCAGCAGGCTGCGCTCCGCGGCCACCGCCGCGCGGGTGGGCGCGTGGTCCACCAGGCCGAGTAGCGCGGTGAGCTCGGTGTCTTCGGTCCTGCACTCCACGGCGAGCGCTCCCTGGCCGGGCGCCGGAAGCATGTTGTCCGGCTCGAAGACCTCGCTGACCAGCTCCGTCTGGCCGATCCGGGCCAGACCGGCGAGGGCGAGCACGACCGCGTCGACTTCGCCCTCGCGCACCTTGGCGAGCCGGGTGCCCGCGTTACCCCTGATGGGAACGCAGGTAACGTCCGAGCGCAGCAGGGTGAGCTGCGCGGCGCGGCGCGGCGCGCCGGTGCCGATCCGCGCGCCGGACGGCAGATCGGCGAGCTTCGCGCCGTCGCGCGCGACCAGCGCGTCGCGCGGGTCGTCGCGCGGCGGGACGGCGGCAAGGGTGATCCCAGGCGCGGCCCCGGTCGGCAAGTCCTTGAGCGAGTGCACGGCGAAGTCCACCTCGCCGCGCAGCAGGGCTTCACGCAGCGCGCTCACGAAGACCCCGGTGCCGCCGATCTGGGACATCTGCTCCTTGCTCACGTCCCCGAGGGTGGTCACACCGACGAGCTCTACCCGGCGGCCGGTGCGCTCGGTGATCAGCCTGGCCACGTCGCCCGACTGGGAGACCGCCATCGGGCTCTTGCGGCTGCCGAGGCGCAAGGGTTCCGAGTTCACTGGTTCCCCTCCAGGTCATTGAGGTTGGGGGAGTCGACTTCAGCGCGGGTCACCGCGTCGACCGTGCGCGGGTCTAGGTCGAAGAGCACTCGCAGCGCGGCCGCATATTCCTCGCCGTCGGGGGACGAAGCGAGTTCCTTGACCCGGACGGTGGGTGCGTGCAACAGCTTGTCTACCACTCGGCGGACGGTCTGTGCTATTTCTTCGAGCGCACGCCCGCTTACGCCTTCCTCCGAGAGCCGGCCCGCCAGCCTGCCCAACTCCGCGTCGACGACCGTCGCCGCCTTCGTCCGCAGCGCCACCACGGTCGGCGTCACCCGCGCGGCGCGGACCGCGGAACCGTAGGCGGCGAACTCTTCCTCGACGATCGCGCGGACGGCCGCGACCTCGTCGGCGCCCACGCCGCCGCCGATGCCGCGCAGTTCGTCCATGCCGATTACGCGCACCCCCGGCAGGTCATCCACCGCCGGATCGACGTCCCGCGGCATCGCGAGGTCGAGCAGCACGAGGTCGTGACCCGGGCGGCGCACGGAAAGGACTTCCCGCATGACCGCCTGCGTGATCACCAGGTTGGCCGCGCCCGTGCAGGAAATCACCAGGTCGGCCGCCGCGACCGCGCTAGGCAGGTCCGCGAGGTCCGCCACGTCGCTCGCGACTTCACCCGCGACGCCGGCCGCCAGCCGTTCGGCCTTCGCGCGCGTGCGGTTCGCCACCGTCAGCCGCGCGGCGCCCGCGCGGGCGGCGGTCGCCACGGCAAGCCCGCTCATCGCTCCCGCGCCGACGACAAGGACGTCGCGGCCCGCGAGCCGGGCGCCGTCGTCCTCGCCGGCACCGGACGCCCGCGGGACGGCAGTGTTCCCTCGGGGGGACGACCCTCCCAGACCCCCCCGGCCTACAGCGTTCCCTCGGGGGGACGCCCCCCCCAGACC
>Ga0102924_1003021_pt1 | contig 17842 bp, 15 predicted proteins | sample PaiPotPPM11metaG_FD_80116 | JGI IMG/M metagenome (GOLD analysis project Ga0102924, IMG submission 80116) | Iron sulfur acid spring bacterial and archeal communities from Banff, Canada, to study Microbial Dark Matter (Phase II) - Paint Pots PPM... ...
CGACCTGATCTACTTCTCCGGCTATGCCAGCGACGTAGGTACGATCTTGAAGAACCTGCCGCCCTGTCATGGCAAAAGCTGCCTGCTCGTGATGGGCGGCGACGGCCTGTACCTGCAAGGCGACTATACCCTGGGGTCGCTGACCAACTTTGACCGCTTGCGCTTCACCTCCTTCACCTTCCCCGTCACAGGGAAGAGCGCGACGCCGGCGCAGCAGCAATTCCTGGCCGCCTTCACCCACGACTTCAACCCGAATAACCAGTACCAGCCGAACACCTACGGCTACAACCTGCCCGAAGCGCACACCATGCTTTCCTACGATACCATGCGCGTCCTCATCTACGCTGCCAATACGCTGATGACCTCCGGCGACGTGAATTTTAGCCCGGAGGACTTGCAGGCCGCGCTGGGCCAGATCGATACGAAGCATCCCTTCGCCGGCCTGAGCTGGCCCATCGCCTTCGGCGCGCTCGGCAACGATGTCAACGGAGGAGCCGTCATCATCGCGGGGAATACCAATGGCAAGCTGACGCTAGTATGGCAGGGGTAGCATGGAAATGAACTTATAGCAAAAAACAACCGGCGGAACGCCCGCCTCTATGGATGTCTGACCCTCCACCGCCTGATGAGGAAAAATCGCGACGCCGATCACGATAATGACGAGGCCAATGATCAGGGGAACGACGCTGTCGCGCCCAAACAGCTCCAGGGTATCGGTACTCTGAACGACAATTCCGGCAATGAGGATAGTGAAGGCTATCCCCATTGATGTGCTTACGCGTAATCTCGGCATACGAATCTCATCCTCCAGACCCAGATCGACACGCCATAGCATACGCTTGCCGCGCCTCTTTTATGATACAGCATGATCGATCAACACACTATACCCTACGGATACGGATTTCGTCGTGCGAACAACGGGAGTAAACATCAATCCTCGTTCAAGCGCAGCGTCTGCCCCATGGATGGGCGCGCCGCGGCGCGCACCATCATCAGCACCGCGATGACGCAGAGCGCCACTATCGCCGCGAAGACGATCCACAGCGAGGTGGGAATGATCACCCGCACGGGCGGCACTACCTGCAAGATATACTCCTGCCCGCTGCTGATATCGAAGTTGAGGCCGCTGGCGGCAATATTGGTGAAAATGAGCGACGGCAGGGCCAGGGCCGAGAGCAAAATGCCAAAAACGACGCCCAACAGCAAAGCCGCCGCGTACACGATACCCTGCTCCCAGGCCAGCATACCAGCAAGCTGCCTGGGGGCTGTACCCAGCGCGCGCAGCACCGCAAAATTCGTCAGGCGGCCGCGCACGCTGAGCCAGGAAGCGACCAGGTTGCCCGCGAGCGCCAGCATGAGCGCGACGATCGTGCCGAGAATCAGCAGCCCCGTCAGGTCGAGATAGAGCGGGTCATGCTGTAAGCTGTCGATCATAGCCCGCCGATCATACACATCGGAAAGGATGGGCGCGCCGTTGTTGAGCGCGCCGCGCACGCTGGCGAGCGAAGCAGCGTCGCCGCGCGTTTTGAGCCAGGCTTCGTTGGGCGTCGGCGCGGCTCCGCTGGCTTTCTGCGCGACGGCGGCATAACTCTGGTAGTCCGCCAGGATACCGCCGGAAACTGTGAGCGTATTAGCGCCACCGGAAAAAGTACTGTCATTGATAGTGGGAACGCGCTGCACTTCGGCGATGACCTTGCAATTCAGCGTACCGTCGCTGTCGGATAGGGAAAAGACCGCGCCGGGCGAGAGATGCAAGTCATTCGCGGCGAGGCTATCGATGATGACAGGCAGCGCTCCGCCGGTTTTGGCCGCCGGGCGCCCGGCAGCCAGTTGGCGCATCAGTGGAGCAATGGGCCGCGTCGAGTCCTGGGATGTCCAGGTGAAGGTTTGGGCAAAAGTGTTGGCATCGACGGCCAACATCTGCACCGAGACGCTCTGCGTACCCTCCGTCACCACCGGAAACGTGCTGTAGCCAATAGTCGCTGAAAGGACGCCGGGGATGCGGCTATAGGTCGCGGATGTGATCCCACCGGCGAAGCTGGAGACCCGCGCGCTAAAATCGGCCCCGACCTCGTAATTGGCGATGTCGAGGACCCGTTGCGTTTGCGAAGCGTTGCAGGCCAGCGCAAAGATGGCAAAGGCGACAGAAAACGCCAGCAGCAGCGTCATGCGCAGGGATTGGCGCGGCGCGCGAGCCATCTGGACGACGGCCAGCATGGAGGTCGCGCCGCGATTATACTGCGCGAGCCTGCTTAGCCCGCGCAAGACGAGCGGGAATGCTCGCAGCAAGAGCAGCAGCAGCGCCAGCACCAGGAAAACGACGCCCGCCAGGGTGATCGGGGCCAGTGTCAGCTCGCGCGCCTGTTCATCCAGCACGCCGGGACTGCTCTCGCGCAGGGAGAACAAAAAGCAAAACAGCGCGATGATCGCCAGCAGCACATCGATGTTGTGGCGCTGCCAGGGCGCGCGATATGTCGAGCGCGCGGCTTCGCGGCGCAGCGCGAGCATATCACGCCGCACCGCGCCGCCAATGGAGACAACCATCGCCAGCAAAGCGGCGCCTGCCGCGAGCAACGCTGGAAGCATGATCTGCTGAATGATCGCCAGCGGCTCAGTCGTAATGACTCCAATGGCCGACGTGTCCGCCGCTGGCAGCGTGTGCAGAGAGATCAGCAGCGTGAGCAGGATTGCCAGCAGGGGCCCGATCACCAGCGCGACCAGACAAATGCCCACGCCTTGCAGCAGAAACGCGCTGAACACCTGCCAGAGACCGGCTCCCCGGCTGCGCAATATGGCGATGGCATCCGCTTGCCTGTCCACGAGGATACCGGCCATCAGCACAACGAAGAAGAGCGTCAGGCCGGCGACCAGCAGCGAAATGCTCGTCAGAGGAACCTGAGCGATGGCCTGACGGCTCTGGAATAGCCCGATCACCGTATAGATGGGATCGGCGAGAGAGGTATTCTCGATGAAAGGCGCGTCGTTCAAGGCTGGCGTTATTTCCGCGTAGAGGCTGGTGTGGGCTTGCAGTGTCTGGTCGAGGTTATTGATGTTAATATGCCCGATATCCAGGTGGTAGTACCACGACAATGCAGGCGTTGTTTCGATGTGCAGGCCGGCCAGCTTCGGATCGTTGTTGAAAGTATTGAGAGCGGCGATAACGGCCGTATTGGATGCCAATACCCCGCAGGTCTCGTTCTGGTGGAATTGGCCCAGGGGGGTACAAGCGAAAGGGTTGTCATGCCAGAACGGGTCGTTGTTGGGGCGGAAGATACCCGCCACGCGCAGGGTCATGTAATGTACGGCCAGGCGCTGGCCCTGATCGTTAGCGAATCCTACCTGGAGTACGATGCGCGAACCGACTTTGAGCGGGCCGCCAAAACGCGCGCCGAGGCTGGCAGCCGCGCCGGACATGATGTCAATATCAACGGGGCTGCTTCGCGTCGAGGGCAGCGTGCCTGCAAGCAGCGAGAGATGGGGCGCGACCTGGTCGATCGGCTGGCCGATCAGATTGAGCTGTTCGCCTGTCCCGGCAAAGGTGGCATGGCCCGACGCCCCGGTTTCCTGGCGATACAAATCCGCTCCGGCCATGACGAGAGAAAATTGCGTTGGCCCGATTACCTGGTCGCCTAAAGTGGAGTGGACTATCTGATCGAGCGTGTTCTGCTGCTTCTGGATATCAGGCGGCGCGATTTGCCCGGCAGTAGACTGCACGAGGAGATCGCTGCTGGTATTCGATGCTCTGAGCGCGTTTTCTAATTCGGCAGTCAGCGCGATCTGCGAGTAAAGCGGCACGGCGCAGACGATGATTACGGCGGCGATGGCGCCCGCGCCAACGACGAGCAAGAGACGCCAGGTCTGGCGCAATTGCCAGAAGGCCAACGTGACAGGTGAGAACTGGTTTCGGCGGCGCTTGTTTGTACCCATCGTTGTTTGTCCTTCTCAGCTTTTACTCTGCCGGCCATATCTCCACGTGATCGCCCACCTTGCGCACCTCCGCGCGCCCGTTGAACGGGAGGCTCTCGACGATCTCTTTGGGCAACTGGAGCCGCCCCACGCGGTCGATCAGGACAAGTTCGCGGTGCGTCTCGCTCGACAGGCCGATGATGGCGCTGCTTCCCTTCGCAGCGCCGTTGGGCGCGCTAAATCTGGCCCCTGCGGGCGCTTCGCGGCGCACCGTCTCCGTGCTGGTGCGCCCGTCGCGGATGGCGATGGTACGATCAACGACGGCAGCCACGTTGACGTCATGCGTGACAATGATGATCGTCAGGCCAAGATCGCGATTCACCGCGCGCAGCAGGTCCAGAATCTCCGCCGTCGTCGCCGAGTCGAGTTCGCCCGTCGGCTCGTCGGCCAGCAGTATCTTCGGCTCGTTCGCCAGCGCAACGCCGATGGCGACGCGCTGCTGTTCGCCGCCCGAAAGCTGGCTCGGCCGGTGGCCTCGCAGATCGCCCAGCCCGACGATGCCGAGTAGTTCGCGCGCGCGCGCGCCTGCCTGCGCCGGATTGATGCCGTTCAACACCTGCGGCAGCTTGACGTTCTCTTCCGCGCTCAACTCCGGCAGCAGGTTGCGCCCGCTCTGCTGCCAGATCTGCCCGATCACCGTGCGGCGGTATTTGAGGCGCAGCGCCTCCGTCATGCGCGTGAGGTCGTTGTCATCGACCGTGCAGCGTCCCGCGCTCGGCACATCCTGCGCGCTGAGCATGTTCATCAGCGTCGTCTTGCCCGATCCCGACGCGCCTACAATGGCGAGCATCTCGCCCGGCGCGACCTCCAGATCCAGCCCTTGCAGCGCGAAGACTTCCAGATCGGCCACCTTATAGATCTTTACCAGGTTCTCACAAAGCACGATTGGCTCCGGCATATACACTCCTTAATCATATGTCGTTTTTTCTAATCCTCGTTCAAGCGCAGCGTCTGGCTCACCGACGGGCGGGCTACCACGCGTACCATCATCGCCAGCGCCACCATGCAGATTGCCACGATGAGCGCGAAGACGATCCACAGCGACGGCGGGATCACAATGCGGATAGGCGGGATCGTCTGCAACACGTAATACTGCCCGTTGCTGATGCTGCCGCTAAAACCACTGACGGCGATGTTCGTGAACACCATCGATGGCAGCGCCAGGGCTGAGAGCAGGATGCCGAAAACGACGCCCAGGAGCAGGGCCGTCGCGTAGATGATGCCCTGCTCCCAGGTAAAGATGCCCGCTAACTGGCCGGGAGTCGTACCCAGAGCGCGCAGCACGGCAAAGCTCGTCAGGCGACCGCGCACGCTGAGCCAGGAGGCGATCAGGTTGCCGACGAGGGCCAGCAAGATGGCAATGACCGTGCCGATCACCAGTAAGCCAGTCAGGTCGAGATAGAGCGGATCGTTCTGTAAGTTGGCGATGATGGCGCGGCGATCGTTCAAACCAGAGAGTGCGAATGTGCCGCTCGCGAGTGCGGCGCGCGCCTGGGCGAGCAGCCGGGGATCGCTGCTCGTTTTGAGCCATGCGTTGTTGGGCGTTACGGGCGATCCATTCACTTTCTGCACGACGGCGGCAAAGCTCTGATAATCCAGCAGGACGCCGCCTGCCGCTGAGAAATCGCTCGTACCCGTTGCCAGCGTGCTGTCATTAACGGTCGGGATGCGCTGCACTTCGGCAATGGCTTTGCAATTCACCGTGCCATTGGTGTCGGTAATCTGAAAGATCGCGCCGGGTACAAGGTGCAGCGACTCCCAGGCGGCGCTGTCCACGATCGCCGGTATAGTGATAGTTTTTATGGCGCTGGCGCGTTGGGCGACCAGTTGTTGCATTAGTGGAGCAATAGGCTGGGTCGAGTCCTGGGATGTCCAGATAACGGTATTGGCAAAGGTATGGGCATCGACGGCCAGCAGTTGCACCGTGGTGGTCTGCACGCCCTCCTGGACGGTTGGGAAACTCGTATAGCCGATGGACGCCGAGAGGACGCCAGGCAGGCGTTGATAGGTAGCTGATGTGACAGGGCCGGAGCCGCTTGAGATCTGGCCGCTGAAATCGGCTCCCACCTCGTAATTGGCGACGTCGAGAATGCGCTGCGTTTGCGAGGCATTGAAGACAAGAGCGAAGATGGCAAAAGCGATGGAGAACGCCAGCAGCATGGTCATACGCAGGGATTGGCGCGGCGCCCGCGCCATCTGCGCCACTGCCAGCATGGGCGCCGCGCCGCGATTGCGCTGCGTCAGCTTGCTGCCGCCGCGCAGGATGAGCGGGAAAGCCCGCAGCAGCAGCAGCGACAGGCCCAGCAGGAGGAAGACCACGCCGGCCAGCGTGAGCGGCGGCAGCACCAGCACGCGCACGCGCTCGTCCAGCACGCCGGGGCTGGCCTCGTAGACCGAGAAGCCGAAGCCAATCAGCGCGATGATGGCCGCCACCACATCCACGTTGAGGCGCTGCCAGAGCGGGCGATGCGTCGAGCGGGCGGCTTCGCGGCGCAGAGCGAGAATGCCGCGCTGCACCGCGCCGCCCGCGGCAAGCGCCATCGCCAGCAGCGCGACGCCCACGGTTACGAGCGTCGGGATCAGGATTGCCTGGATCGTTCCCGGCAGATCGCTGGTAATCGCGCTGACGGCCACGGTATCGGCGTGCGGGAGCGTCGCCAGGGAAAAGAGCGGCACGACCAGGATAGCGACGAGCGGCCCCGCCACGAGCGCGAGCAAGCAAATGCCCACGCTCTGGACGAACAGCGCGCTGAATATTTGCAGGCGACTGGCCCCGCGGCTGCGCAGCACGGCGATGGCATCCGACTGGCGATCCACCACGATATCCGTCATGGTGATCACGAAGAACAGCGTCAGGCCAACCACTAGCAGCGACAGGCTAACGATAGGTATCTGTACGACCGTGTTGCGATTGGCGTATTGATCCAGCACGCCGGAGATGGGATCGTTGAATGCCACCTGGTTGACGAAGGGATAATCGGTGAAGCGCTGGACATCGGTGGCGATATTTCCCAGATCGTTCTCCAACGCGGGAAAATTGTTGACCGTAATGCGCGCGATAGCGAGGTTATAATACCAGTTCAGCGAGACCGGATCCTCTAGAAAGACAATGTTTTTCTGGTTGAGGAAGGAGACGGTTGGAGACACTTGCTGGGAAACGGCAAAGCTCATTTGCTGAATCGTCGAGAGAAAACCCTCGTTGGAAACAAGGACGCTGCAGAGCTGCCCATTGAGGCTCGCCTGACTGCACCCAAAACTCTGACCTTGCCAGAACGTGCTGCCGTCCGCTTTGAAGATGCCCGCCACGAGCAGGTCGATGTAGGGAGCCACGGCACGCTGCCCCGCCTGCACATCGAAGGGAAGCTGTATATATATGGACGAGCCAGGCTTCAAGTCGAGGCTTTTGGCCGCAGCGGCCGTAACATCGATCTCAACCGCGTTGCTATTGTTCTGTGGCAGCCGCCCCTGGAGCAGTTCGATATGCGGTTTGGCCTGGGACATCGTCTCGCCAACAAGGTCGAGCAGATTCGCAGTCTCTTTGTAAATGACTTGCTTTTTCCCGTTTATCGGCTTGACCGATTGTGAAAAAACCGTCTGATCGTCCAGTTCGGCGGAGAATTGCACGCCCGGTTGCAAGAAAGACCCGAATCTGCTATCAAAATCGTGGGTGAGGCTGTTCTGGTCCTTCTGGAGGAAGGGTTGGAAAATTTTGAGGGCGCTGCCCTGGACAAGCAGCGAGCCATTAGTGGTGGAGTTGGCGCTGAGCGTGCCTTGCAGTTCGGCGGTCTCCGAGATCTGGGAATACAACGGCACGGCGCAGATGATGATCACGGCGGCGATCACGCCCGCGCCGATGACGAGCAGCAAACGCCACGTCTGGCGCAATTGCCAGCCCGCCAGCGTGATCGGCAGAAACGTAGGGGCGTGGGCTTGCCCCGCCCGGCGTGCAGGCGGCGATGCATGTGTCCCCGGTTGAGCCATGAGGGTCTCCTCTAAATAAATCTGTTATTAGTGATCTACGCTTTTAGAAGAGAGTTTCTCACGCCGCTGGAAAAAATCAGGCCAGGCAACCGCGGTTGCCTGGCCTGATTTTTTCCAGCGGCGTGAAACATCATTCTCCGGGCGTCGCGCCAACCACAAAGGCATCTACTTCGCTGAACTTGCCGCGCCAGTACGGCACTTTGATCTTGTGGCCCGCGCTCATGATGGTGACATCGCGCATGTGCGCGTAACGGTAGAGTACCGGGAGACCTTCAGGGCCGATTTCCGGCTGGTCGGATGGAGGAACGAGCGCCAGGTAGTACTCGCGCAAAGCGTCCGCCGTATCGGGATCATCCTCGCGGTGCAGTTCTTCATTCAGGCCGATGTAAAACTGGGCATAGCGCGCCGTACTGACCATCATGCCGAAGACGAGCATCCCCTGCATCTGGAGCATCATCTCGATCTCCAGGTCTTGTTGCTCGACCAGGCGCGCCCACATTTGCAGCGCGAAATCCTGCTCGCTATATTCTTTAATCCAGATAGTGCGTCGCTCGCTGCGCGTCAACGGGCGAAAACCGCTTTCTCCTGGTCTAATGCTGCTCTCGTTTGCCGGTTCAGGTATCTGATCGGGCTGATCCACCATCTTCGCCTTCCAATCTATGAGGGTTGCAACTCTTCATATCCTTCAATCTCTGCCCAAAAGATACCTGTTTGCCGGGTTTTTGTCAACACAGACATTTCCGTCTTCAGGAGCAAACTACTCCCCATACACGCCGCGGTACTCTGCTGGCAGCATCTCGGCGATCTTGCGCATGACCGTCTCGGTGGCCGCGTCGATGTCCTCGCGGGTGATCTTTTTGCCCTTCGGTTTAAGGATGATGGGCTGGCCGTAGGAGATGGTGATGGGCGCGCCGAACTTCTTGAGCGCCTTTTCGCTGCCCCAGATGGCGACAGGGACGACGGGGACGCCTGTGCGCAGGGCAATCAGTCCCATGCCGGCATGCGCCTGCGCCAGCGTTTGCGTCCGGCTGCGCGTGCCTTCAGGGAACATGACCAGAATGTTGCCCTTTTTCAGTTGCTCCTCGCCGGTACGCAGCGCCTGGCGGTCGGCCTCGCCGCGCTTGACGGGGAAGGAGCCGAGGATGCGCACCAGCCAGCGCAATTTGCCCTTGAAATACTCTTCTTTCGCCATGTAGACGACTTTGCGACGGCGGATGTGCATGACGATAAGTGGGATATCCGTCCACGAGAGATGGTTGGAGGCGACGATGAACGCGCCGGAGGTGGGTACATTGTAGAGGCCGCGCAAGCGCAGGTGCGTTGTCAGGTGAAAAATCGGCAGAGCGAGCAGCCAGCGTACCATCTCGTAGAGAATGGGCGGCGTCACATACGGTTCGTAGTCGTTCTTCGCAGGCTTTGCCGACCTGGCTGGCGCTAGTTTTTCCTGAGGTGCGCTATCGCTGGCGGCGCTGCTTTCTTGCTCTTGTTTCATGAAAAACGCTCCAGGTGACGAGCAATGGCGGCCAGGACCTGCGACACAGCCAGGCCATCCGTGTCGATGATGACGGCATCGGGGGCAGGACGCATGTTGTCGCGGTCGAGGTCGTCGCGGCGGCGAATGTCCTGCACGACGGCATCCATGCCGGGCAGGGCCGGATTATCCGCGCCCATGCGTTCGATGAGTTCGGCGTAGCGACGGCGCGCGCGCTCTTCCAGGCTGGCGGTGAGATAAATTTTGAGGTCGGCGTTCGGCAGGACAACGGCCCCGATATCGCGCCCAACCATGACGATGCCGCCCCGTTCGGCCAGCGCCTGCTGCCGCCCTCGCAGAATGGACCGCACCTCCGGGTGAATCGAGATCAGGGAGACATTGCTCGTCACATTTGCCGCACGTATCTCCCATGTCACGTCCTGCCCATCGACCATCACCGTATATTGTCGCCCGTCTTCGATATGCGGGTGGCTGATCGCGATCTCTGCATGGCGCGCCAGTTCCGCCAGCGCTTTTCCGTCGTGAATATCCACGCCACGGCGCAGAGCAAGCCACGCCACGGCACGATACATCGCGCCTGTGTCGAAGTATACATATCCAAGCTGCCGCGCTAGCTGTTCGCCGATGGTGCTTTTGCCCGCCCCGGCTGGCCCATCGATCGCGATGCACGCTGGCCGTCGCATGATCCCTCCCTGGTCTCTGATCGTCGCCGCTTTTGGCAAGATTATACCATAAAAGACACGTTGTGATTGCTGTTTAATTGCCCGCCAACAGGTCTGATTACGCTGGCGCGTGTGGATTACCTTCATCACAGCAGCGCTTTGACTTCCTTGTCCGTCAGATAGCGCCACTTACCGGCGGCCAGATCGGCCAGGGAGACGGGGCCGATGCTGACGCGGCGCAGTTCCAGCACGGGATGGCCGACCGACGCCATCATCCGCCGCACCTGGCGTTTGCGCCCTTCGTGGATGGCAAGCGAGAGCCAGCAGTTATCGCCCGCGCGGCGCAGACGCTGCACTTTGGCCGGGGCGGAGCGATGCACGCGGCCATCGTCCTCTCTAAATTCGACGCCGCGCCGCACTTGCTCTAAAGTTTCCTCAGACGGGCTGCCCCGCACCAGGGCGTGATAGACCTTTTCCTGAGCATAGCGCGGGTGCGCGATATGCTGCGCGAAATCCCCGTCGTTGGTCAGCAGCAGCAGGCCGCTCGTATCGATGTCGAGGCGACCAACTGGATAGACACGCAGGCGAAGCAGTTCGTCGGGCAGCAGCGCCAGCACGGTAGGACGTCCCCGCGGATCGCTGGCGGTGGTGATATAGCCGGTGGGCTTGTGCAGCATGACGTAGACGAAGCGCGCGGCAGCGACGGGACTGCTGTCGACGGTGACGATGTCGGAGGTGGGATCGATGCGCGTTCCTTGCGTCGTCACGGTCACGCCGTTGACCTGCACGCGCCCGGCGGCGATCAAGTCCTCCGCGCGGCGGCGCGAAGCTACTCCGGCGCGAGCCAGGAAGCGCGCCAGTCGCTCGCCCTCCCGCTCCGTCATAGCACGCGCCTGCCGACGATGCACTGATCGCAGCGTTTCTCCTGGCATGTTTGCTGGTAGATATAGTGCAATCCTTGCTGCTGGCACGCGCCGGATGGCTCGCGAACCAGTTGCAACTGCCGCGTCATGGCGCGCGTGACGCGGTTGGAGGACAGAGCAGGATAGTCCAGGTAGAGAGCGCGCGCGTCCTGAGCCAGCATTGTATCATTTTCGACCAGCCCCACGGCATGAGCGAAGGGTAGGACGATGTTGCAGATGAGGATATCGGCGCGCGCCGCGCTGATGCCCGCGGAAGTGAACAAGAAGCGTAAATCTTCTCCCGCCCTTACGAATTTTGGGGCGACTGCCTCGCGAATCAGGTTCCATGCCCCGGCGGCGCGCCGCGTTTCGATCAGCTTGCGTAGGGCTGAGAGGCGATGGGCATCCAGGCGCGGAGGCTGATCGGCCAGACCCAGAGGCTCTGGCGCGGCGTCGGCGAGGCCGATCAGGCGCGCGCCCACGGCGCGAAAGAATACGCGGTCGCGTCCGTACCCCAGCCCCTCGGCCAGCGCGAGCAGCAGGCAAGCATCGTAGAGGCTGTAGGGAGCGACGGCCCTCCCATTATGGATCTGTTCGACAAACGCATGTGCTTTTTGCTCAAAACGCAAGACGCCGGCCTGCCGCAGCACGCCGGCACGTTCCACGTCGCCCATGCAGGGTACGATCTGTTGGCACGGCCAAGCGGCAGCTACGGTTTTTGCAGGGGCGGCGCCGAGATCGTGCAAGGAACAGGTGGGGATGGTCATGCCGTCCTGGCGCAGCGCCGGATACAACATATCGCAAACCAGGACGACGTGCAGAATGACGCCGTTGTAGCGGGCGTCGCGGTGATGCTGGTGGGCGTACCAGTCGCTGGCGCGTATATGGAATTCGACGGCGCCGGTGCGTTGATCGGGAAAGGCGAGAATGGCATCCTGCACGTCCGGCCCGGCAGCTCCGCCCGGCAAGCCCGCGAAGAGCAGCACACAGGATCCGCCGCTGCTCAGAGGCAGGCGAGTGTGGGCGGCGAGCGCGTACCAGCGACGAGCAATGTCTCGTTCGTAGACATGCGGCGAGGGCGAGGCGGCGCTCTCACACACGCATGTTGTGATCACACTTGCTCCTGCTCCTGAGAGGTCGCGGCAACCAACTCCTGGGTATTGTCCGCGGCGAAGCTTGCTGCGCTGTTCGAGATTAGTCCATTTTCATCCGCTGATGTATCGGGCGGCGGTTCTTCCAGCACGGATTCGGCCTGTTCTTCGGCGGCAAATGCCATGCCTTCAGCCACTTCCGCTTCGGCTTCCGCCTCCATTGCCGCCCGGCGTGCCTGCTCTTCCGCCGCTTCGGCGTCCGCCAGCAGGGCATGAGCGCGCGTGGCCTCGCGTTCGGCGTTGCTCGACAGCACGTCGGCGTCCTCGCCCGTCAGCACGCCGCTGTTGATAGCAGTGAGAATCTCTTCCAGCGCCTGGTCCGCTTGCATCGCGAGGTAGCGCGCCTCGCGCGTGCGCAGAGCATTGGTCTCGGCCAGCGCCTCGGCCTCGGCGGCAGCGGTGGCGGCGGCGTCAGCAACCATCATGGCGGCGATGGCTGAAACGACCGTCTCTTCCTCTTCGACTTCTTTGACTTCCAGCGGCTCCGCGCGCGCCGCCTCCTCCTCCGCCTGGTCGCTCGCGGGCGGTTCCGCCTGCGCCACCTGTTCCATCTCGGAAGCCAGTTCTTCGGCTTCGCGCGCCGCCTCACCCGCTTCCTGCGCAACGGCGTTGGCGCGCTCCGCCTCCGATTGTAATTCGACCATCTCCTGCTCCAGGTGACGACCCGATCCTAATTGCTCCAGGCGACTGGCGATCTCCACGGCGCGCCCGGTAGCGACTCGCGCGGCCTCTTCGGCGCTCTCGGCTACAGCCCGCGCGGCCTGCGCCAGCACCGCCGCTTCATCAGGCGAAAGCCACCATGCCTGCTCCGGTTCGTCTTGCTCTTGTTCCGCCTCCGCCAGGTTGTCCTCGACAGCCGCCACGTCCCCGGCAACGTCGTTTTCCCTGTCATCCGGCGCGGGCGGCTCCGGCTCGCTTGCCGATTCTTCTGGCGGCGCAGTCTCTTCCTCCGGCGCGGGAGCCTGATCCGCCGCCTCTTCCGTTACCGCCGCTTCTTCCGGAGCTGCGGTCTCCGGCTCTTGCACTTGCGCGGAACTATCCTCTTGCGCTGCGGTCTCCGGCTCTTGCGCCGCGTCAGAGGATGCAATTTCCTCTGCCGGTGTACTCAACTGCTGGCGCGCCGCGGCCAGGCGTTCCGTCAGGACTTCCACGCGATCCGAGCGTTTCTGCGCGCGGGCTTCGGCGCGTTTGAGCCGTTCCTGGGCGCGATCGTAGGCTTTCTGCGCTTCTTGCAATTGCTCTTGCAGGCGGCGTTCGCGCTTGCGAAGCTTTTTTGCCCCGGCGGCAGACTGGTTTGCTGTGTCCTTTGATTCTGAAGATGCGGCTTTTTTTGCCATACGACGTTCTCCCTTAAAATAAAATATTACGGATGCGCGCGGGCGGGGACAAGCCGCCACCCCTACGGACTTTTCGGTTTCGGCGCGCGAGCGGGCCGCCCCCACAGTCGTTTCGCTATGGATGCGCAGCTGCTCCTACGCTCTGTTCCTGTTCTCGTTATTCATGGCATAAGGCCAGCGCCAGACGAGCAATAGCACCGCGTTGAAGAGCAAGGTGACAGTGGCGAAGCTGAGGGGCGGAATACCGTGACCAACGAAAATGCCCCACGCGGCCATCGCGACCGGCCAGGAACAGACCCAGGCCAGCAGCGTGCGGCCCGCCATCTTGCGCGGGTTGGCTGCCAGTTCGCGCCGGTACGCGCCGAGCCAGGGCGCGACCAGAAACCAGCCCAACGCGAAGGGTAAAGCTATGACAACGATCTGCGGAATGGCGGCCAGGCCGCTAACTTTGCCGTGGCTGGTGCTCCCAAGAGCGGAGAACGCCAGAAAGACCAGCGCGTCGCCAATGGCGAGGATGGGTACGTAGCCCTTCACGCGCGTTGGCGGCTGTTTTTCAGCCTCACTTCTGCTCTTCGCCGGAGCGTTCTTGCTCTTTGCCGGAGCTTTACTCGTTTTTCCGGTAGTCATCGTGACCGGCTTTCTCCTGTTGCTCGCGCACCAGTTCTTCAACGGCAACAAGCTCGGTACGAGCGCTGCGAATGCGCAGCATGATAAAGGCAAGGTAAGCGAACAGGCCGGCCCAGACAATGGCGTAGGCCGCAATGAGATAGTTGATGCCTTGCATGGCTATGTTCCTTTAATAGACGTCTAATAAGCGTCTGGTAGCAGGCGTCCGGGCGCAACGAAGTACGTCCCTACAATTCTACGCTATTCGAGACTGGCGCGCAAGCGCTGCGCCAGCGTTTGTATCTTTTGCAAATGATACACCTGCACCATCAGAAAGCTGAAGAGCAGGATGAAGGCAACCGACGAGACGGCCAGCGTCAGTAGCATCTGCGGCGGCATCTGCGGGGAGCCGCCCAACGGCAGCACAGCCTGGGGATGCAGCGTGCGCCACCAGTTGACGGACTCGTAGACGATGGGTACGTCGATCACGCCGATGATCGCCAGCACGGCCCCGGCGCGCGCGCTGGCAAACGTGTGGCCCATGTAGCCGCGCAGCATGATGTAGCCAATGTAGATGAACCAGAGGATCAGCGTCGTGGTCAGGCGCGCGTCCCATGCCCACCATGTCCCCCAGATCGTGCGTCCCCAGATTGAGCCGGTCAGCAGCGTGAAGGTGAGGAAGACGACGCCCACTTCGGCGGCGGCGCGCGCAACCCAGTCCCAGCGCTCATCTTTTTTCCAGAGGTACATGATGCCGCCCAACGCGATGATGCCAAAGGCGCACAGCCCGATCACGGCTGACGGCATGTGAAAGTAGAAAATGCGCTGCGGGTTGCCCTGGGTAGCATCGGTCGGCGCGTAGATAAAAATCATGTAGATGGAGACCATCATGCTGACAAACGAGAGTACCAGCAGGATCAGCGACGTGACGGATAGCCCTAACGGACGACCTGCCGCGCGCGCGCTCCGCCGTCCCCTGGCCCGCTCAACAGGCGTTTCTTGATTGACGAGAGCCATAAAATTGCTCCTTTAGTTCACAAACGTTTTATTCACAAATGCTTCGCGCACCGGGATGCAATGATGAAATCTAACCAACTGGTTAAATTTCATCATGCATCCCTATTATTCCTCAACGACAAATTCAAAGGTGAGCATCGAGATGCTCAGAAAGATCACGTCAAAGGCCGCGATCAGACCGAGCCACGGCGGCTCATTGGCGATAGGCGCGATCAGATCGCTGGTGGCGCGCACGGACCCGATCACGACCGGGACGATCAACGGAAAAATCAATATTGGCAGCAGCAGCTCGCGCGCCTGCGTCGCTGCCGCCATGGCTGAGAAAAGCGTGCCGACGGCGGCGATGCCCAGCGTACCCAACAAGACGATAAGCAGCAGCGGGCCAGCCTGCAGCGACAGATTGAAGAGTATCGCGAATATGGGTAACGCAACAAGTTCGACCACGCCGATAAAGAGCATGTTTCCTAACAGCTTCGCCAGGTAGATCGCTTTGCGATCCACCGGGCAGAGCAAGAGGCGATCCAGGGAGCCTTTTTCGCGTTCGGCGGCTATAGTGCGGCCCAGGCCAAGAATGCTGGCGAAGACAAAGGCCACCCACAACGCGCCTGGAGCCACCGCCGCCGTGGTATCGACGCGCAGGTCAAAGGCGAAGTTGAAAATGACCAGCACGATGATGGCGAAGAGGCCCATGCCCGTCCACGTCTGCTTGCTACGGAGTTCGTAGCGGATATCCTTCCACAGGATGGCTATGGTTTGTGTGAGAAATATGCTCATCATTCTCATGGTGTACCTGACCCTGACCTCCACAAGGGAGGTCTCTACATGTAGAGACCTCCCTTGTGGGGGTCAGGTCTACATGTACGATACGCCCGCCACTCAATGTGACGATCTGATCGCACAGCGAGCGGGCGCGTTCGGGCTGGTGCGTGGTGAGCAGCGTTGTGCCGCCCCCCGCGCGATGTTCATCCAGGATCAGCGTCACCAGTTGCACGCCTTCCTGGTCGAGGCCCGTGTCCGGCTCATCGAGCAGCAACAGGTTCGGCGCGTGCAGCAGGGCGCGCGCCAGCGAGAGACGCTGCACCATGCCGCGCGAGAACGTGCCGGCGCGATCGCTGGCGCGTTTCTCCAGGCCAACGCGCTGCAACAGCATGAAAGCGCGCGCGCGCGCATCTTTCACACTGTACATCTTGCCGAAAAACAGCAGGTTCTCCAGCGCCGTCAATTCGTCGTACAGGTACGGTTGGTGTCCGACAAAGCCGACGAGGCGGCGCACCTGCTGGGCATCCCGCGCCACATCCAGGCCGTCGATGGTGACATTGCCCGCCGTTGGCTGCGTCAGAGCCGCCAGGATGCGCAGCAGCGTCGTCTTTCCCGCGCCGTTCGCGCCCATCAAGGCCAGCCGCTCGCCGCGCAGCAGCGTCAGATCGATGCCGCGCAGCACCGGCTTGAGACCAAAACTCTTCTTGAGTCCCGCGATATTCAAGTAAGGATCGCCCGCGCTGGCCGTCACGACGTCACCTTTTCGCTCATGATTACGCGCAGGCGCGCTTTCAGTTTCGCGCGCCTCTGCTCGTACTCGGATTTCTTCACTTTACCAGCTTCATAGGCATTGTCAAGCTCAAGCATTTGCCGCAACAGGCTCTCTTCGCTGTCCGTCTCCACGGGCTGCTTGCTCTTTGCGACTGGCTCTACCTTTGCACCTTTTGTCTCCTTCGGTGCTGCCTGCTTGCGCCGACGCGCGCGGCGCGAGCGGCTGGCTTTGCTGGCCGGCATCTTGGCGCGCGTCGCGCGGGCAATCACCAGCGTGAACAACACGAGCAGCGCCATGATTGCCACGACGATCAGTAAGTAGAACCAGTTGGGAGTGGCAGCGGAAGCCGAAGACGGGGACGTACTGGAAAACGGGCTAGAAACGGGCAGGCCGGCGAGCAGCAAATCGAGCTTTTTCCCCGGCAAGAGCGCCGTGCTTGTGAACAGGTCGTATACCTGCTTATCGGCAGTCTGCGGCCCCTGCGCGTTCAGCGTATCCGACGCGGCATGAATGCTTGTCGGAACCAGCATTGACAGGCGCACCGTCGGATAGAGCACCTGGTAGTCGAAGTCGTAGTTAGCGATGCTATACGGCATGTCGAAGGTGAAGGAGAACTGCGTGTCGCCCGGCGGGACTGCCGCGTTGGCCGCGAAGCCTCCGGCTATCTGCGCGCCCTGGTAGCCATTGAAGCCCGCTCCCAGCACAAGGTTGCTGGCAGTGTGCGGCAGCGTGAAGCGCAGCGCGTTGGGCATCCCCTGGCCTGCGCTGAGCGAGCCGACATAGGTGCGGTCGGTCAGGTTGCGGAAGATCAGCAGTTCGGAGACCGGCACGATGTCTTTCTGCGTGTTGGCGGGCTGCAGCAGGACGGTGGCCTGCACGATAGCGATCTTCGTCATGCTGCTGGTGGCTTCGTAGATCGTCAGGTTCACCTGCTGCACCGGCTTCTTTGTCAGGCTGACCAGGCTTGTATTATATTGCGCTCCCTGATAGTTCGTATAGGCGGAATAGCTGATCGACTTGTCTGTTGACAGGTTCGCGAACGAAAACGAACCCTGCTCGTCGGTGGTGACGGTGTCCAGGTCGATGGCCGTGTTGCCTGCGGCCATCTGCAGCGTGACTTTCTGTCCCGCCACCGGCGCGTTTTTCCGCGTGCCATTCAGCAATTGCCCGTAGATGCGGCCATTATTGCCCAGCGAG
>Ga0102924_1003022_pt1 | contig 17840 bp, 22 predicted proteins | sample PaiPotPPM11metaG_FD_80116 | JGI IMG/M metagenome (GOLD analysis project Ga0102924, IMG submission 80116) | Iron sulfur acid spring bacterial and archeal communities from Banff, Canada, to study Microbial Dark Matter (Phase II) - Paint Pots PPM... ...
AGCGCCCGGCCCGCGTCCTCAACGCACATTGGCTCAATCCAGCCTATCTCGTCCGGCTGGTTGAACTGTCACCCGGCGTCCGGACGGACGGCGCAATTCTGGCCAAGGCCGAGATCGCGACCATCACCGGGCACGGCTTGCGCGACCTGCGCTCGATCCTCGACGCGCACTATTTGCACCGCGACCGAGCGCTCGCCGAGAGCGGGATCCGCGAGCTGGAAATGGGTTATGCGCAGCGGCTCGCCGAGGTGAAAGCCGGAACGGATTCTACAAAATGACCGACAAAACAGTCGACCGAGTCCTGCAGCAAAAGGAGGAAAAGGTTAATCGGATCAATTGGCTGGGGAACTAGGATTCGAACCTAGATTCTCGGAGTCAGAGTCCGATGGTCGCCTCACGTAACTCATTGTCTCGCCTTCGGTATCGGTACCACGTCCGCTGTCCCTGTGGCCGATTTTGTGTCCCTCGATACCGCCTCGGCGACGCTCTCACCTTCGAGGAAGGCGTAGCGCGCCTCGGTCACGGCGACCGACGAATGCCCGAGAAGAATGGATACCTCCTCCATGCTGCGGCCTTCCTGCAGCCAGCGGCAGCCTGCCGTGCGGCGCAGGTCGTGCCAGCACAGCTCCTTGATCTTCGCCCGCCGCATCGCCGCCTTTAGTCCCTTATTCAGCTGGCGATAGCGGGTACCGGTATCGGGATTGATGAAGACAAAGTCGCTCTCTAGCGAGCGCGGTAGGTGTGTCAGGATTTGTGCCGTCCGGGATGGCACCGGGACCATCCGGGCGCGGCCGCTCTTCGTCCTAGTGCCGGTCGTGATAACGCCACGCTTGAGGTCGATCTGGGACCAGCATAGACCGAATAGCTCTTCCCGGCGTAGGCCGGTATCGATGGCGAGAATGATGGCCTCGCGGCAGCAGGTCCATTTGCCAGCCTGACGACCGTCCCTAGTACGCAGGTTCGCCGGCGAAGCAGCAGCAATCAGCTTGGCCTCCTCTTCGACCAACAGATAGCGCGTGCGCGCTGGCGCCTCTTTTAGTCCGCGCTTGGCTCTGCGGCGAAGATAGGAGGGCACCGGATTGGAGCAGTCGTCGATCCATTCCCAGTCCGTCGCCGAAGTGAAGACCGAGGACAGGCAAGCCAGATCGCGACGGATAGTAGGTGCCGACACCCCATCGGCACGGCGCTTAGTCTCAAATTCTGATAGCTCTGCGCTCTTGATCTGATCCAAGGTCTTGCCGTCGAAATGAGCCGCGAGGTGCTTGAGGCTTGAGATGTAGCGCTCAGCTCCTCGGGGCTTTAGGGTCGTAAGATGGTCACGGACGAACCGCTCAGTTGTTTCTTCAAACGTGCGCCGCGGTTTGTCGCCCCAGGCAATCGCATCGAGCTCGCCGAGCCATTGCCTAAGACGGCGCTCTGCAATCGCTCGATCCGCTGTCTTGAGACTTCGGCGGTACTTGCGGCCCTGACGGATGGCGCAGCCCCACCAAACTTTACCCCTCCGGTAGATATTCGACATGTTGCCTCCCGCGTCCCGGCCTGCCACCATACAGCGAATAGTCTTGCATCAAACGACCAATGTCCGCGCGTTCCGCAGGGCTGAGTGGCACCAGGAATACGACCCTCGGCAGCAAGTTTCCTCCAATGCCGCTCGGTAAATCCATAGCGAGCGACAAGGTCGGCTGTGCGAAGCTGTGGACATCGACGTTCGCTCCACTGTTGGCGCTCTATCCGATCTTCGATCATCTAGACTTTTCCGCCATGATCATCGAAACACGATGACTTATTTCTGGGTCGTTTGTTTTGTGTCACTGTCCGGCACCGGATTGGGAGAAATCAGATGATGTTTCTGGCGATGATCGCTGCGTTGATTTTATCCCTATGGGACGCCGCTCTCGGACCGTTCGTAATCGTCCTGATAATACTGATCGTAGCCGCCGCCGGGCAGTTTCTCAGATCGCGGTTCAACCAGAAGATTATGGTACAGCGCCGCAGCACCGGCCGCCGTATCGGACGGCCCGAGGGCGTTAATCAGCTCGCGCGTACTGACGTTGGTGGCCTGCCGCAACGCATCCATGAGTATTGGGCGCGACGCAACTACCTTAAGACCGCGCGCAAGAATAGCGGGATCGCTGGACGCGAGCATTTCGCCCACGCGGCGAGCCACTTTTTCGTCGATTACCTTTGCGCCATGACGGGCCGCACCTACAGTGAGCGCCACAGCGATGATATGGGCCGGGTTGAAGCTCTTTTCTTTCAATCCTTCGTAAGTGGCGACTGCACCCCCCGCCAGGCCCATCTCAGCGAACTGCCGAGCGGTGGTGGAACCGAGAAGAGCTTGGCGCAACCGATCGACTGTCTCCTCGGATCTTAGGAACGCCTCCAACTCGGCAGCCCGCTGTGGACCGAGGGCGATCATGACTTTCTGCCGAGCCGCGGGCGAGTCCAGAAAGATTGAGTTGAGAACATTGCGTCCGTCCCTGATGCCGAGCACCTTGTCGACCAACTCGGCAGCGAAGCCGTGAGCAAATAACTCCCTCTCCTGAGAAGACATCTTACGCAGAGCAGCGCGTGCCGCGTCCCTGTCGGAGTTTGTCATCACGAAATTCTTGCCGGCGTCGTAGGCGTTCTCCGCGCCCTTGAAGAACCGCGCAGTGCCGCGCGCGGCGGCGAACTCCGGTACCCGCTTGTCCAGCTCCTCGAGGAGCTGATGGTGCAGCGCGGTCAACGCCCCCGCTTCGTCGTTCCTGCCGGCGCGCTTGGCCTCGGTGGCCATGTCGCGTAGGGCGCGCTGCGTGTAATCCCAGAGCTGTAGATCGGGATAGGACGGCGGGCCGCCGGCGCGATTGAATTTCAGGAGGCCGTTCTCAAACGTCAATTGGGATTGAAGCCGGCGAGGCCCTCGGCGACGGCACGGTCGCGGCCCTTCGATGCGGCGCGCTGCATAGCTGCGGGGACAGCATCACTGCTCAGCAATTCCTCGAGCTTCGGGGACCATACCCCGCGCGGGAAGCGGCGGTCGCCCATTGCATAGCCGCGCTTATAGGCCGGCGCGTTCGCCCGCCGTGCGACGGCCTGCAACGCCTCGGTATCAAGCCGCTGGCCGCCGGTCAGGTTGCCGATGAAGTTGCCGATGCGCTCCGACTGCTGCTCGAAACGCCGATCGGCGAGACCTTGGAGGGCACGTCTCGCCTCGGGAGAGGTATTCGCGGCGGATCGCGCCGTCGCGAGCGTGCGCTCGCCGCCAAAGTCTACGATGGCGGTAGGCGTCCCGGACCGCCGCATTAGCCGCGCTTGGCCAGGCGTAAATTGCGGCCCTTCGCTTGTGAAATCCTGCCGCAGCGTATTCACGACCCGCCGAGACGCCTCAGCGTCGACATCGCGTGCCCCGCGGAGCGCGGAGACAACCTTACCACCCAAACCACCGGCCGCTTCGAGCACACCGCTCGCCCCGCCGCCGAGCGCACCGCCCACGGCAGCGCCGAGGCCGGCGGACTTGGCGACATCGGCCGCGCTCTGACCCTCGCTGGTTGCCTGCCCAGCGCCCGTCAGAGCGCCGCCTACGGTCCCGGCACCGGCCGAGGCTGCGATGCGGCCCAGTGTCGTAGCGGCCCTGGCGGCCCCGAAGCCGGGCACCAGGCCGGTCGCGATCGCGCCGCCCAGCTCGCCGCCGCGGAAGAGGTAGGGGTGCTGCTGGAGCGCGCGCGCGTTCTCCTCGAGCTCAGACTGGCGCGCGGTATCGTGGGCTTGGCCGGCCGTCTGCCCTGGCTCGCCATAGCCAAGCGCCGTCTTGGCAGCCTGATAGCCGCCGACGACCGCCGGCTCGAACTCGAACGACAGACCAGCGCCTAGCCCGCGCAAGCCGGCCTCGGTCCCGCTGACCTCGCGAGGAGGAGCCTTCGGCTCGGGCGGCGTCCACGGCTGCGACAGATCGCCGAACGTCGGACCTTGCGCGGTCGGCGCTGCAGATTGCGGCGGCGACCAAGGCTGCGACAGATCACCAAATGTCGGCGCCTGCTGCGATCCTGTCTTCGTAATCTCGATGCGCAGCGGCGCCGATTGGCCGCTAAGCGTCGGCAAATCAATCGGCGGTAGGCCAGGCGCGCTGCTGGTACCTTGGACGACCTCAGCCATCAGATTGCCCTCTGGTATGTGCCGTCAGGCATACGGATGGGATCGCCGCGACTAATACCGTGATCGCTCTGCCATTGCTGCGCTTGCGCGGCATTCATCTTCATCAGATTAGCGGGCGCATCCGGTGCGCCGAGAGCCTGCGGATGCGCCAGCTCGTCCTTGGTGAACATCTTATTCTGGGAGAAATAAGCATCAGTGCGCTTATTTAGCTCGGTCATGAACTGACCGGGAGCGACGCGCCCGCGCGAGATGTCCTGGGCCACGCCGTCGGCAATGTCGCGGGCCGCCACCGATCGATCATAAACACGCTTCAGGATTTCAAGCTGCGCTCGGTTGCCGGGCGCTGAGTTCTCTGGCGTGGCGATCGAGTTACGCATGATATTGACTTCCGCCATGAGAACGCGGCCGACTTTCGATTGGCCCATGGTACGGATTTGCTCTTGCAACAGATCATTGATCTCTTTCTTAAACGCTTCGCCAGGAAGCGCCAGATTAGGATCATGACCGAAGATCGACCTGAATTGCTGAACTGCCTGGACATTGTTCGAGAACGGGCCGCTGTAAAATCCCGGCTGGTAGGTCAGGCTTTTTAGAAGCTTGATGCGCTCAAGCCCGTTCTGCGTGGCGTTACTGCCAGCGACGCTGAGCGACTTCGCGGTATCCGCGAAATTCTCGGTGTCTTTGGTGGCAAACGTCTCTTGTGCTTTGTTTGCTGCTCCAAAAGCCACGTTAGTGGGGTCGGTCTTCAGGAGCTGCTCACGGATCGCTTGCGCTGCCTGATAGGCCGCCTTGGAGCGATCAAGATCAGCATCGCCCGCATGTGGCTCGATGAAGTTTTTCTTGTTGGCACGAGCGTTGAAAACCTCGGCCTCGCGCATCTTGGTGTCGAGATCGGCCTGCAACCTCGCACGATCAGCCCCGGCAGCGCCGGGTTGCTGCTTAGGCGTTGCCTGATCCGGCTGGACTTGAACTGTCTGCACGGGTCGCGCCCCCGCCACCGCGCCGCTAGGAGGGGCAGCCGCGGGCTGTAGATCGCCGAAGGCTTGGGCGACGCGCGTCCCTGCAGGCATGGCCTGCTGCGGTCCTGGTGCCTGCGGCGGGCCCGTATTGTTACCGGCCCCCTTGAGCGTGCGCACGGCGTCAGTGAGGACACCCCTTTGCGTCTCCAGGTCGACCGGATCATCTGGTCCCATCTGCACCGCCGTGCCGAGCTGGTCCACGTCGACGCCGTTTGCCTCGGCAATCTGCCGGAGGGTCGGGACCGAGCCGCCATTCCGGACCCCCTGCGACGGAACCGCGGTTGCGCTCGATGGCGGCGCGGTGGCACGGACCGGCGGCGAATAACCGCCGTTGTTGTTGCTTCCATATTCCGTTGGAGTAGGCGTACCTCGATCGGCATCGTTCAGCATTTGCTGCCGGATCAACGGCATGACCGACGGGACCGCCGCCGAGCCTCCGGCTTGGAGCATCGCGGGAGCCAACTTCGAGTAATCGACCTCGCCGCTAGGGGTGCGCGGCACGCCGTTCTGAAACAAATCCTGATTGCGTTGCCGGAAGGCTTGGTTCTGACCGGCCCAATAGCTGTCGGGCAAATTGCCGATCCACGACAGGTCCGGTCCCTTGGCGATAGTCGTGTTGAGCGAGCCAAGTAGATTGGTCGCAAGCGGGACATAGAAGTCAGCCATCGTGCTCTCCTGAGCAATTGTCGAGTTGATTTTCAGCCTCATCAGCGTCGTAGCTGAGCGAATCGAGCAACACGCCCAACGGACCGCTGGGCTCCCCGCTGCCGTTGCGCATGAGAGCGTGCCGCAACGTGTCGGGATCAACTCCGTGCTGCAGGGCGAGCGAGGCAACCACGGCAGAGTCGCGAGCGGCGTCACTAATCGCCGTCCCGCCCTTCTCTGCGTTTAGGAAGATTAGCAAGGTGTGAGCGCGCCGGTTCCGCAGCCGCTCGCGGTCGGCGACAATGGGCTTCGCGGTTTCACTCATCGCCCGTCCTCTCGTCGCCGACTCGCCGACCGGGCCGAAGGCCGGCTTGCGACGCTTGCGGTGTATCAATGCGCGGGCTCACGCACTTTTCCTCAACGTTTTCATATTGGCCAGCATCTTACGTTCCATCCGCGACACGATGTCGAACGCCTCCCGATCTTGAGGCTCTCGACATGTCCAACCAAGCTCTCGCTGCGTCGCTGCGATGTCGTCAATGATGGCTGCGGCCCGCGCAAGTGCGAGTTCAAAGTCGCTCATCGACAGCCCCTTGTTGCGGCGTGAACACTCCAGTTTGCGGATCGACCGTGAAGTAGCAAACACCAAGCGAGCCGGCGCCAATCTCGCGCACCTTGGCGGAAATGACGCGCGAGGTGTTGCTGTTTGGCTCCCGCATGACAATCACACCGTTGTCACACTTGTTGAACCAATTCATTGAGCCCTCGATGTCAGAAAGGTTCGGCACGCGGCCACCGTTTTCATTCACAGCCTTCGTCGGATGTGCCACAACGATCACGATCACCTCGAAGGTGCGGCAGAATTGCTTGATGAGCCGCAAGCAGTCCCCGATGTAGTCGCTCAACAGCATGTCTCGTGGCTTAGCGCGATCCAGCTCGTTCCAGGGGTCGATCATGACCACCTCGACGCTATCCTTCTTGACTGCAACAGTGGCTTGGTCGAGCACCCAGTCGAGCGTATGCGGCGGATCGTTGAAGGTGGCGGGAACAGCGGACTGGATGAAGCACTGGCTCTCGCAGAAATGCTGAAACAACTCCTCGTCAGCCCCCCATATCTTCTGCAGTTTTTCGTGCAGGTGAGCCTCGTTCTCCGGGACGTACAGGAAGCTCCTGACCCCCTTTTCCCGCGCGATTTTGGTCAGCACGTTGAGCAGGAACGTGCTCTTGCCTTGGCCGGCAACGCCGGTCACAACGACAAATTGGCCACGGTAGAACTTGAAGATGCGGTCCAACTCCCACCAGCCCGCGCCAAATGCCTGCGCCGCCACCGAGCCTCGCTGCGGCAGTCCGGCGAGCGAGTAATAACCCGGCTGGTTGTGCCGGCCACGGGGAAGCTCGATCACCTCAGCCATCAAATGATCCCCGCAGTTCGGCCGACGCGTAGTAGGTTTCGTCAGGCGTCAAGATTTTGGGGTTTTTCGCCTTCTCAAGCGCAAGCTTCGCCTCCCGATTTCGCTTGGCGAGGGCGCTGGATACGGCATGGAACCAGTTCTCGCCTTGTCTGCTCGCCCACTCTGAGAGGCTGAGCAACTCGGCCTTTAGGTCCAGGTGTGAAAAAGCAGCTTCCCATTGCCCGAGCTGCTTTCGGCTAAGTCGGATGCAGCCGGTTTCAAAAACAATTTCCCGGTCGGCCGCAGGGGCGGCCATTTCTTTCTTCTTCTCTTCTCTCCTACTCCTCTCCTCTCCTATAGCGGAGACTTTTCCGGTGTCCTGGGGGAGCGGTGGGGAAGCGCTGGCGGTGTCGTCCGGGAGCTGTGGGGTAGCCTCCTGTCGTGAGGCGACATAGCAACGCAAATTGTCCGGGATGAAATGGCGATAGGACGGGTGCTTGGGTTTCTGATACTTCCCGAAATTCCGAACTGCGCCGAAGTGACGGCCCTCATGTTCAAACTGACGTCCTCCAACTCTCCTAAGAGGGCCGAAACGTCTACATTGTCCGCTGGGAAAAGCCTCATTTTTAACGTCACCGGCTTCCACTCAAATATGCCGGCATCATCGGCTTCTACCCATATCCCGACGAGCAATAGGCGGGCCGAGGACGAGAGAGAGACAAACGCCTCATCAGTGAATAGGCCGGGATGAATGCTGCGGATGCGACTCATGGCGTTATGCCGGCCATCCCGCGGACCCCCAGCGCTCCTCGGCAACCGTGACGAGAGGCCTAGCGGCAGCTTCGCCGAAAAAGGCGATGGCCCACTTGCGATAGGCTTCCCGAACGGCAGTTTGATCGCGCTGTGATTTAGTGCGGTGCCAGCGCGCCAGAGCGCGGCAATAGTCGGCATAAAACAGGCCAACGGGTGCCGCCGCATCGACGGTGACCACGGGGTTCTTAGTGTTGATTTCGGCTGAGGAGCCGTGTAATGCGCTCATCATTCATTTCCTTTTTGGCCTGTTCGAGTTGCGAGCTCGGCGGGCCATTTCGCGCCCGCGCCACGGGTGGGGCGTTGATTTAGGCGGCGAGCTCGGCCGTCGACCGGACCAGAGGGCCGATCTTTGCTTGAGCCCATGCGTCGAGCTCATTCTTCGGATAGAGTGGGATGCGCCCGACCATGCGAAAGCGCGGTCCGCTAGAACTCACGCAGGCCAGCTTCGCGAGCGTCTTCGGCGAGCACGGGAATCCGTAGATCCGCTGCACGTACTCGGCAGCAGAGGTGCGCCGAAGAAGGGAGTCTGGGGCGACACTTGTCTCATCGGGAGAAGCCATCATCATCCTCACAGTTAGACGGGCAATCACCGTCATTGTGAGGAATATGGCTGCAATCTTACTGCGTGTCGCAACGCATATAACGGTGCGGTGCGCATCAATTTTATGATGCGGAGAGTCCGTATTTGCGCATCAAAATTTTGATGCGCAGAGCACGCGTTTACGCGTCTCTCCTGAGAGCGGCCCGCCAATCCGCACTGAGGCGACGTAACGCGTCGTCATCATAGGCGGCGCGGTGGCCTATACTTTCCTCTTCGGGCACGATAATGCCTCTCGATGCTTTTTCTCGAGCATGGGCAACCCAAGATGCGTGGTTGCGGGCAATTGCAATGCGACGCTCAATTTCAAGAGAACCGAACTCATTCTTGAGGCGCTGTTCCCAAGATCGAAGCGTGTGCGGCGATGCACTGAGAGCCGCTCCTACGATACGTTGGGCTTCACTTTTCCTTAAACCGAGTTCGTGACGATAGGCGACCATTTCGATGGCCCGAAGCTGCAAACGCAGCTCGGTCCAGTCACGCTTGCTCCCCGTCTTCACCGGCTCGAAAAGGAAAGCACGCTCTCCAAACTCAAGTGCTTCCAAGGCGCTTAGAGTGATCCTTTCTAAGCCGTCCGGCAAGATCCTGATGGCAAGCAGAATGTTAGCTAGCACTTTGCGACCGACAAAAGGATCGTTCCAATCGATGTCTACACGTCCGCCTGACTTCTCGTGTCTGTGGTCGTCGACCGACATTCGTTCACTTAAATATTGCGGATGCTGTTTCGTCTGGGGCGGCTGCAATGGAACGAATTTTGGCCATTCACGCCAAGGCCGACCGTGTGATCAATGGCCCATCCAGCAACATGTTTTGTAAGTTCGGCCGCCAGTTGCAACGCTCGAAACGCTGCTAAATCTTTTCCTATTGCGCTCGCGGCGCTGACACTAGGGCGTGTGCTGACCTCAAGCTCTTCAAGGCTGTCGAGAAGACGTCGAACACCCGGATCATCAACAAGGGCGGGCTTCGACTCGCCAGTTTTTGAGTTGGGCAATTCTCTATAACGGTGCGGCCACACCGGCGCATTATTCGACTTGTAAAATTCTTGGCCTCGAACCGTATAGGTCTCTTCGTCCTTGGGAAGCCGTCTTTTCATAGCGCTGCACCTGCGCTGCACAGGGGGGCGCGCGGAAACCGAGTGTGCTGCTCAGCTTGTCGGCCCGTCGGCCTATCCGCGCGATGATGAGAAGATGCGCCAGGTCTGCCGAGGTTCAAAGCAAGGGGAACGGTCTATCCACCGATTTCCCACATCCCCGATCGGCTGGAAGCGTGCATCCGGGGTCGTAGAGCGGTGATTGCCTTGCGGCTGTGTCCTACAGTCGAAGGCCCGCCTTGCCCATTGGTTGCATCTTCTGCGCCCGGCAGCCCTCAGCGCTCCCAGCCGCCCGGATATCCCCGCAGGGCTGCCCAGTCGCGTCGAGCTGCTCGCCGGCGTTCAGCGACGAGCAGTTCCCGACCTCTCGCGTCGAGACGACAAGATAGGTCTCGTCGGGCCGTCGGCTCGTCCCGATGGGACGTACTAGTCTTGATCCTACACCCTTGACGGGCAAGGCTCGTAGTAATTCAATCTTTTTGGCAATTGGGGGTTAAGGTTGAGGACCGTGGGGAGATGAGACGTCCGAGACGGCGGCAGCTTCGGTATCCCACTAAACCAAAGTTTCTGGACCGGACTTCGCCTGTCGAAAGGCTTGAGGCGGCCGCCGTCAACGTTAGGTATAGCCCGAGCGATTATCACTGTCCGGTTCACGGCCGCCCGCCGAAGAGTCGGGCAAAGCCGGCAATGCTGTGTCCCCGGGACTGGACGGCCGGGCAGGCGTTAAACGCATTGCGGGCCGCAATACGTGCCAGAATGGTCTCTCGGAGCTGGTGCGGCGATTTCCCGCGGCACGTTTGGCATAAAGAAGGAGATGTGTGGTATGAAGCCTGCACCAACGTCGGAACCGCTGGCACTTATCACGCATATCCAATTGAGGAGGCTGGGCTTCCCCCGGACCTAAAGGCATGACTGCGTTTCGTCTCAATCGTTCGTGGCTTGCGCGCAAGGGCTCGTCGGAGCTCGAGGCGACCTTTTGCCAACTATCGATTGCCGTCGACGACAAGAACGTCTGCGAGTTTACGGACGACGCTGGCGCGTCGCATGACCAGTTGGAGATACCGGCTTATTTTTTGGCCGAATGGATGGCGGAAAATTGGTGGCCTCTTCTTTGGGAGCCGCGCAAGAGCGAGGATGCTCCCGAGGAACCACAATTTGTGGCGCGTCATTCGATTTTGGCCGCCCAACACGGATTTGCACTGCCAAGAGTTCAATTCGTTCCGACTGGGAGAAGCGTTCACGTTACGGCCAAGCCGAGGATCTCGCCACTTGCCGAAGTTCGCTTCCGCAAAGCGGCGGCCGCGTCACCCCCGCGCGAGGAAGTCGAGCGAGAATTTCGTAGGTTCGTCGAAGCAACAGTACAGCGGCTAGACAACGCGCACATTTCAGGGACGGGTCTTCAGGAAGCCTGGGCGCTGGTGAGTGAGATTAATGAGAACGAGAGCCAATTCTGCCGATACGCTGGCGCCTTGGGTCTGATGCCAGATGAGGTCAGCGACCAAACGGCGGCCTCTCTCGAAAAGCTTCTACCGATCTTAGGCGACCGCCTGCTGATGGATCTTTGTTTGGTTGGAAGTGCCGGCAATTTCGACGCGATGGCCCAAATTGCCGAGAAAGCCCACACCGATCTTAGCACTGTACCCATTGCCGATATAACCGCACTGGATGGTGTGCCGGTGCCCGCCGACAATTTTAATGTCGACGCCTGGCACCGCGGCAAGCGCGCGGCCGCACAGATTCGAAACAAATTCGGCATCAGCGAGACTGATCCTCACGGAGCTGCCCGGATATTCGAAAGGCTGAATATCAATCCCGCCGCTGGATCGAACATAGGAGGCGAATCGCCGGTTTCGGGCGTGGTCTCACGGGAAGGAAAGGCCGCTCGCCTCGTACTTCTTCAGCCGGTGCAAGTGCACCGACGCTTCGCCGCCGCGCGCGGCGTTTTTGCTGCCTGGACGTCGGACGGCAATGAATCTCGCTTCCTCACCTCGGCGGTCACCCGAGATCAACAGGCAAATCGTGCATTCGCAGCCGAACTAACAACGCCAATCGCCTTCCTTCGGAAAAATGCGAAGCGTTCAAAACTGCGCCAGGATCAGGTTTTCGATTTGGCGGCCGAGCTCGAAATTGGGGCTGACGTCGTGTCGAAACAGGCGCTTAATAATGGCCTGCAGGTCGTTCCGATCTAACGTCTCCGAGTATACAGCAACGGTGGTGTAGCGAGCGGCGAGCAAGCCCCGCACCGAAGCATGGGGCTTGCTTCGCGAATAGGATCGCTTGCCTGGAAAAAATCGCCCTACATCGGTAGCAGAGCGCCCCTAGCTTAGCGCATGTCGTGGCAGAGTAATTTAGTTACTCTGCCCCAGGTGCGCGGCGACTACGTCATCGCAGCCGGGGCTTTTTTGTGGTGGTGCCGGGCCGGCCCGCTCGCCTGGCGCTCGCCCCTCGACGGCGAATGTGCTACAATGCGCTCGCGCAGCTGACAAACTTGGCCCCGGTCGCTCATGGCAGCCGGGGCTTTTTAGTCAAGGCAGAATTGTCCCGGCTGCCATCCGGGTCGGGTCTGGCCGGGAGTACAGGCGAAAAAAAATTCAAAACCCCCCTTGCTATAGGTACGGAAACTCCGTACTTAAGCAGTACGGAAGTTCCGTAGTCCCAGAGGTGGTCATGAAAGCAGTCATCGAAACGCCAATGTTTCTGCAGCGCGAGGTTGGTCTGTCAGATGACATACGTTCCTTCATCGTTGAGACTATCTCCGAAGACCCGATGATGGGTGCCGTGATGCAAGGCACTGGTGGCTGCCGCAAATCACGCTTCCCAGGTCGCGGTAAGGGCAAGAGCGGCGGCTATCGCACCGTCCACTACAACGGCGCGGATGACGTGCCGGTTCTGCTGATGGTGGTGCTCGACAAGGGCGATCGGGACAACCTGAGCCAAGCGGAGCGGAACGAGCTTCGCCAAATGGTGCCGACATATGAAGTGGAGTACCGCAAGGGTGTTGACGCCATGGTCGCAAAAATGAGGGAGGGAGCCTGAACCTTGGAGTAGTTCATCGCGTTTGTGGTCGTGAAGTGAAACTGAGAAACTGGAAGCTGGAGTCTTGGATATGAGCAAACTGGGCAAGAAGCTGATCATCGCCGCCGAACAGGGCGTCGCAATCGCGCGCGGGGAGGCCAACCCCGATAGCTACCGTTTGCATGTGCCGGCAGAGATCGACGTCAGGGCGATGCGCCAGAAGCTCGGACTGACGCAGGAGGAGTTTGCGATCCGATACGGCCTCACGCTCGCGCGCGTCCGCGATTGGGAACAGAACCGATCGTCGCCGGACGGCGCAGTGCGTGCCTATCTGAAGGTGATCGAAAGAGAACCCAAAGCGGTCGAACGAGCTCTAGCAAGGGTATAAAATACGATGGCATTCCAATGGTACGTCGACGATTTGCGCCGCCGTCGCGCTCGTGTAGAGGAAAACCGGGCGGCCCTAGAGCACGGCCGCGTGTGGTCCAATAACGGATTCGGCATGGTCGATAAAACTGCGACATGGCGAGCCGAACTTAATCGGCGGATCGCCGAACTTTCAGCAATCATCGTGGCATTCGAGAGCGGGCGGCTTAGTTAGCGCCGCAATCCGCCGCGGCTCGTCGAGGCTCAGGAGGTGAGCAGCCGCTCGCCGGCCGGGCTCGTCCTCGAAATAGACGTAAGCCAGCGACATGCCGGCGTGATCCTTGACGATGAAGCAGGCGTCCCTTATCGGCACGGCGTTGAGGATTTTCCGGAAGACTTTCATTGGGCCATCGACACGGCATGTCGGCTCGATGGACAATCGAAGCCGCGTGGGATCATTCGCCTCGTAGATCGTAAGCCTGAGGGCAACGCCTGAGCGTGAAGGCATCCACTCTCGCCCGGCGCTCTGACTTGCGCTAAGCCAGGGGCGCTTTGTGCAAGGGAGTGCTCCTCATTGCACAGGGCGGGTCTACTACCTCCGACTGAGCCCCGCACTTCGGCGCGGGGCTTTTTTCGTCCGGCTGCACATCGTGCTACATTTTGCTCATAGCCCCGCTCAGTTTTGCCCAGGGTGGATAGGCTACACCAAGCCGGTTGGTGGATTGATGTCAGACCGTCTTCCTAACGCCATTGATCGCCACGTTGCTTCTCGGTTGCGCCTGCGGCGGCTGGAAGCGGGCCTGAGCCAGACCATGCTTGCCGACGCGCTCGGCATTTCGTTCCAGCAATTGCAGAAATACGAAGGGGCCACCAATCGCATATCTGCTGGTGCGCTGTATCAGCTTGCGCTGACGCTCGACGTGCCGGTGCAGTACTTTTTCGATGGTCTGAGCAGGCGCCACAAGAAGCGCGGATAGCTATTTGATAATGCAGGGCGGCCAGGCGCTGCCGCGGTTCCGCCAGCTATGGGCACAGTAGCGGCTCCCCTTCGTTATCCACATCATCCACACCGCACCGAACGTGTGCACTTTTGCTCAGACGCGCGCCCCTCGCTTGACGTGGAATCGCCCGGTCGAAAGGTGATCAGCATGACCATGACCGTGCAGGAGTACCGCGCCAACGCGCGTCAATGCCTGTCCTGGGCCGAATCGGCGAGAGATCCGGAACACAGGGACGCTTTCTTCGACCTCGCCGCGACCTGGGTCAGCGCTGCCGCAGCGGTCGATTTCTCGATCCGCGCGGCGTGGGCAACCGACAAACCTCGCTCCGTCGAGCCGTAGCGGGTTAACGGTTCCCGACACGCCCGGTGGCCAGCCGCGGCAGCGTGGCGATGTTGGCGGGGATGCGCCACTTCTCGGCGGCTCACGTTGATCGTGTGGCGGACTAGCGACGAAACCTATGCCGCGTTGCGCCTCAATCCTAGCACAGACAAACTTCGGTGGCTGGGGGACCGAGGCCGCGTCAAGCGCCATCCTGGCCGGGGCGGCCACGAAACCGGGAGGAAGCGGGGTCGCCCCGTCGGCCCCTGCCCATTGGCATCGTGCACGAGCGCTCGGCCAGCTCCTCGACCGACCAGGGCGGCGGGAAGCGGCGGCTAGAGATCACCTGTTGTCGGACTTCAGATAGATGGTGCGAGGGTTGGCAGCTTCGCGGAATGAAAGCAGCGCGATCCCGCTTGGCTGTCTTAGCACTACTTGACGCCCTCGCTCTCCAAGTCGGAGTGGATCGCGCCTGTAAGAACGAAGCCCGGCCGTAAAAAAGCCCGACGGCCTAGCACCTTCCAGCAGTGCAGTTGCCAATCCCCGGCCTAGGACGGCCGCCTTCCAAGTGATGAGATCAGAAACAACTGCCGCGGCCGCTTGCGCTCGTCTGGCAGACACCGGTACCTTTGGCCGGTACAAACTGGGTTGTTAAACCTGCAACCTGCGGAGTCCCTTCCCCAACAAGGTCTGGGACAGAGCCTGCCGTGACCTTGTCCATCTCGGAGTCGGTCATCACGGCGCCCTTGAGGTCCTTCGCGAAGGCCGCGCCAGAAACGGCAACGGCCACTGCTGCAATCAAAAACACTTTCACGTGCTGTCTCCCCTACACTCACGGCGGAATTTGCCGTTGGGTGGCAGTTTAGCAGGGGTACGCAGGAAGGGGTTACTGCCCCAGGACGAAATCCAGTCGGCGTGGCAATTCCGCAACAGGATCTTGGAAGGATTGCGTTGCCCGAGGTCTGACCGTGTTCGCACATCTCCTCCCCCCAGAAACAGGAGATTGGCCGCGGGCGATGCGGGAAGCAATGACGAGCGAATTGTGCTGCGCCTTGCCGGTGCCCTTCGGGATCAGCTCAAGGCAGCCGCGGAGCGTGATGGCCGGCCGGTCTCGGGCCTGGTGCGCAAAATCCTCACCGAATTTCGCGATCACCGACATGGCTGAGCGCGACAGCACCAAGGCCGCATAGGAGCATGCTTCGCAAGCTCGCCCCTTCGCGCGACAAGTTGCTTGAGCTTTACGGCGCGAAAGGGTTGGATCGCCTGGAAATGCTGGAGGCTGCCGAGATTGCACAACGTGCTGCCGCCGCCGAGGGGAGCGGCAAAGACTCACCAGCGGGCACCGTAGCGGGAACGCGGGCCTGCTGGTCGTTAGGGCCGATTGCGTGGGCGTCGATTTCGGTGAGCATTTTTGGTCGTGGGAAATGGAGTTATCGGAAGCAAAAGGGGGCGGCCGGAAAGCCGCCCCCGCAGGTGACGCTTAGGCAGCTGTTATCCTCGGGAGCGCCCGGGCGAGGTTCTGATACAGGATGACGTCCCAGGAAACGCCGTGCTCGCGGTCCCATCCGGTTCTCGGATGCTCAGTTTTGTAGCCGGTCGGCCAAATATTCCCGCCCTGGGCAAATTCGGCGGCGTAGCTCAAAAGCGCTACGACGCCTGCCATGCTCGTTGGCAGGACATCGACAAGGCCATCAGCCGCGTCATCAATCCGAGTGTGAAGGTGATCAACGTCGGGGTCTTCGACCCCAGCACGATCGGCCTCCGTAAGGGCCTGCTCCAACTCGTCCCATGCGTGCTTGTGCGCCTCGATCGCCGCAAGAATAGGATCGCAGCGGGGGCCGCCTTGAACGGCGGGTAGGGCTGGCAACACAGCCGCGCCGGCGGTTTCGGGCAACAGGGAGATAGATGACGACATTGAACAGAGGGCGGGGATAATCGCCCTATTCAGGCTCTTGCGCCAATCCTCCTCGGTGTTGCCTGCGTACGCTCCAGCCGCCGTGAAGTGATGCCGCGAGTCCGGCCATTCGTAGCCCGCCTCTTCATACTCATCGGCGTAAGCTAGAATGGCTGCCGCGCCTTCGATTGTAGTCGGCGGCCGATCGACGAAAGACCATGCCACGGCAACTTCGTGATCAGAGGCGTCCCAATATTGGGCGTTTACCGCAGTCCATCGCGGATCATCGTCTCGCCCGATGTCGGTCCCGCGGTGTTTGATGCTATAAGCCTTCCGCCGATCGCCGGGGATTTCCTTTTCGGCCTCCCCCATACGGGTCACAATCTTTTCAAGGAGGCGCGTAGCATCACGGTGCGCTGCTATGCGGGCGAGAGTGTCATCACTCGCGGCCGTGGCCCCAACGGGGGCCAGCACAGCTAGAACCGGAAGTGACGCCACCGACACTGCCGCCGTGGCGGCCAGGATAGCGCGGCGCGTCGGTTGCTTCGTAACTATGGATTTCGCTACTGGCATAGTCGTCTTCCCTGATTTGATTGAATGGGAGAACGCTGACGACCTAAGCCGCCAGCGTTTATGCAGTCTTGGATTGGAGCGTCAGGCCGCGTGGGCGAGCCGGTGGACGGCCTTGATGCGGACGACCGTCGAGACCGTCGCGAGCTCGAAGCGCCGCCAGGCGTCACCCAGGTGCTGCTTCATCGCCGCAACATCGAGTCGGCCGGAAATCTGCTCCGAGACCCTGATGGCAAAGCTGTCACCGGTGACCTCGAGCAGTCCGCGCCGCTTGATTTCGTCCTTGAGCGCCTTGCACTCGGCTTCGGCGCCCTTGAGCACCGCGTCGGCATGGCCGAGCGCGTCGGCCAGAGCGCCGCTCGAGAGATTGTGGAAGCGGGATGTGGTAGGCAGTTCGTTAGCCTGGGCCATGGTGACCTCCGTGGCTTGGGTTAGGGCCGAGCGGGAAGTTTGCCGCTTCCCCTCGGCTCGCTTTTACGGTATAACCTTAATATGCCGAAGTCAATAAGGGTTATACCGAAAAAACGCGGGCGCCCAGCGACGGGCAAAGATCCGCTCTATGGCGTGCGGATACCGGACGCGCTGATGGCCTCGATTAAGCGATGGGCCAAGGCGAATGGTTCGCCCTCACGGTCGGACACGATCCGTCGGCTGATCGAGCAGGCCCTTGGGCCGCCCGCCGGGCCCGCCAAATCCGGAAGCAGACGCAAGGCCGCGGAGCTGGCCGGGCGAGCGATTGACTCGCTCGGCGACCAAACTGCAACCGTTGAGGAACGCGCGCACCGGAAGCGCCGCCTCATCCAAGGGCCGCATGAGTTCCGCGATGTGGGCGATGAGCAGCGGAAAAAGAAAGGCTGACCAGAGAACGGTGCCGGGCCGGCCCGCTCGCCTGGCGCTCCAATTCGGCGGATCGTTCAAGAGGCGCTTGCTAACAATGCCTGACAAAGAGACAAGGACCGTTCCTTTGGGCCTTCGGATTACTCCGA
>Ga0102924_1003023_pt1 | contig 17838 bp, 19 predicted proteins | sample PaiPotPPM11metaG_FD_80116 | JGI IMG/M metagenome (GOLD analysis project Ga0102924, IMG submission 80116) | Iron sulfur acid spring bacterial and archeal communities from Banff, Canada, to study Microbial Dark Matter (Phase II) - Paint Pots PPM... ...
ACGCTGCCCGTACCGGCGAAGAGATCGAGGAAACGCGCATCCTCGACGCGCACTGAGAGGATATTGAACAACGCCTGCTTGACGCGGTCAATGATGGGGCGCGTCCCTTTATCGACGGGGCCTTTGAGCCGACGCCCTTTGGCCTCACCGGTCGCTACGCGCATAGGCTTCCTCCTGCAACAACGTCAAGACCATATCCACCTCGGCAATGAAATCATCAGCATGTTTGGCCCAATAAATGAGCGCCTCGAGCTGGTCGTTTTTCAACTTTTTGAGCGTCGTCGTACCCCAGACACCAGCGATCAATTCCTCTAGCTGATCATCGGAAACCTGGTTATTCACCACGTTAGCCAGCACCTTCAAACGCGCGTCGCTGGCCTGCGAGGAGCCGTGAGCATCGCGCAGCCGACTCAAGATATCGTCCGCGAGCGCGCGTTCTTCGTTGCTGAGGTCAGAGAGATAGTTAGCGTCATCGTCGTCGCCAGGAAGCACATCTTCCTCCTCGTCGAAACCGGAGGCGGCGGGATAGTTGCGCACGACGGCTTCCTTGATCTCCAAAACGCCTGCCGGGACGCGCGGCTCCGGTTCGGCTGGCTCCGGCGCCAGCAACGCATCGTTTGATGGAGGCGCGGAACGCGAAGTCAAACGCAGCGGAGCGGGTCCACTATTGGACGGAGCAGGCGCGGGCGGCGATTTTGCCGAGGCGCGGGCGGCTCCAGTTGACCCCGTGTCGCGCGCGGGCTGACTGGCTGGCGTGGGAGGAGACGACGCCGGTTCTCTCGCGACCAATTGCTGCAACTGCTCGGCCACCTCACGATAATTCAACCCTTGCAGCGATTTGACTCCCAACAATTCCATCACCTTGCGCGCATCCAGTCCCAACTCCCTATTCGTGTACTGGAGCAATTGGGGCAGGCTGCTCACCTCGCCCGCACCAACCGGCATACTCGCGCCGATAGTCGAGCGCGTGGGCGGCATCGTCACTTCGCGCTGCTCAGCGGCAGGCGGCGTCTCCACACGAGCAGAGATCGGAGCGGCAGCGGGCGGCGGCGCAACAGGCGGTTTGGGAGACGGCGCAGGCGTCTGGGCGGGGGCAGTTCTGGGCGCAGGGGCAGCGACGGGCGCCGGTTGAACGGGCTGCGTGCGCTGCATCTCCTCCACGCGCCGCTCCATATGGTCGGCAAGCTGCTCCATACCCACTTCAGCCTCGCGAATCAGTCGCTCACGGGTCTCCCTGCTCGCGCCAATCGGCACCGGAATGCCCACCTCAACGGTGTGCGTGCGTTTGCCAGAGGTAAACTGCGTGGTGTAGCGCAGCCAGATATATGTGCCGGAAGTATCCGGCCTATTGCTCATGTCATTTGCCATCTCTACATCCATCTTTCGCTTTGGCAAAAAGCGGGCGGCGACAAGCCCACTGTCTTAACGCGGGCGGGGCAAGCCCACTGTCTTAACACGGGCGGGGCAAGCCCACTGTCTTAACACGGGCGGGGCAAGCCCACGCCCCTACTACCTTAATGGGATAGACTCTCTTAACGCGGGCGGGGCAGAGCCTTACGTCCCTACGATAAGATTGCCCAGGTTGGGACACATGTACCTCCATTATAGCAGGTTCATGCCAGTGACAACGTTCTTCCTGGCGACAAAGCATCTTGCCAAAAAGCTCGTTGTAGTGTATGGTAGCGGATAGCGATATTGTTTATGCTATGCGCAATCAACACCTGATCAAGAGTATATCTTATGACAACAAATACGATGACAACGAACGAAACAAAGCAGGCGCGGGCCGGGCAGACATCACAACACGCCGCGCCGCGCTGGCAAACGATGCTGACAGTGGCTCTCGTGCTGGCGCTGGTGATCATCGCCGTCGCCATGCGCCTGTACAACTTGAACAAACTGTTTGATTACGACGGCTACGACGAGGGCGTCTATTGGCAATCGCTGCGCGCGATGAGCGCGGGCAATGGACTGTTTGGACAGGTATTTTCCTCGCAGCCGCCGTTTTTCTTGCTGTCAGTCTATCCGTTCTTCATGCTGCTCGGCCAGACTATCTGGGCGGCGCGGATCGGCGTTGCCTGTATTTCCCTGCTCGGATTGCTGGGCGCGTACCTCATGGGCAAAGCTTTCGCCGGGCGTGTTGGCGCCATCGCGGCCATGATCCTGCTCATCGCGGCCCCGCTCTATCTGGCGGAATCGCAGATTTTGCAAGCGGAAGCGCCATCAACGGCTCTCATGCTGGTCTCAGTAGGAGCGGCCTGCGCGTGGTGGGAGCATCCTGGCGGACGCAGAGGTCTGGCAATGGCGCTCCTGTGCGGGGTTTCCCTATCGCTGAGCATCCTGACGAAGCTGTTGGGTGTAACCGCGATTGTGCCTATCGTCTTGCTCGTGCTGGCTCGCCTGTGGCAGATGCGCCAGGAGCAGCCCGGCACGCGCGTGAAAAGCCTGATCCCGATCATAGCCGCCGTAGTGGTCTGTCTCGCCACGGCGCTGGTCGTGCTGGCTCCCTATTTCGGCTCGTTCAACGCGTTCATCCAGCAGGCGATATCATTCCATACTGCCGCGAAGGCTGCGCTGATCAGTGAGGAAGCCGGAAATACGCACATGCTGGGCCAGTTCGTGCTGGCGAACGCCGCTCTCTCGCTGGCGGCGGCATTCGGCGCGCTCGTGGCCCTGCTGCGGCGCGACTGGCGCGTGATCCCACTGATCGCCTGGTTTCTGGCGACGTTCGTGGTGCTGTTGATACAGGTTCCGCTCTTCCCGCGCCATGCTATCGCCTTGCTGCCGCCGATGATCGGCATGGCAGTGATGGCATTGCAAAATATTCCCTCGCTCGACGAACTGCGTTCCACTATTCCAACGGCGAAGCTGGTCGCGCCCCTGGCGGGTTTTCTCATCCTGCTGGTTATCGTGACCGGCCTGATCCCCGATTACGCCCGCTACCGGCAGTTGTCACAGCAAGCCAGCAGCCCATCGACACAGTTAGAGGCGCGCATCGCCCGCGATCTCCAGCAGGCAACGACGCCGAACCAGCAGGTGATTACGGACGAGCAATTCATCGCGGCGCTGGCGCAGCGCAGCGTGCCGCCGTTCCTGGTCGATACGTCGATGGTGCGTATCGTGAGCGGCTACCTGACGCTGCCACAGTTGATCCAGGCAGCATCCGCGCCCAACGTTCACGCCGTCCTCTTTTACTCAGGACGTTTTTCCATCAAGCAAGTTGCCAGCTTCCATGCCTGGGTAGCGCAACATTTCCACCTGTTGCGCACGTATAGCGCTGGCGTTGAGTTATGGATACGGTAGGAGTTCATCCATGCAAAAGAAAACAAGATTCAGCACCATGGAAATCGTGCTGCTCGTGGTATTGATCGGCTCGCTGCTGCTGGCGTTTCTACAAGCCAGGCGCGAGGAAAACGAGGACTCATCTCGCTAAGGTTGAGGTTTCTCCTCCAAATGTCCTATATACAGACCCCTGGCTCTGCCAAAGCGGTATTTTTTTGCTTCCTTGTTCGTTATAATGAAATGAAACGAAAGCGTTCCTTTGAACATTATCATATGTATTGAGGATATACCCACGTTCTAATAAAACTGAGGAGATCAGTCGCCGCGTACTCATCAGGACTAAAAGGCCGAAATATCCCGCCGGGGATTGAAATTGACGATAACTCAGTAAAGCAGGGAGTAAACACATTTTATGAGTGATCAATCGCTACCACCACAACCTTATCAGGGGAATAATGGTATGCCTGAACAGGGATGGGGAAGCGCCTATGCCAATGGACAAGCGCAAGACGCACCCCCACCCGGAACCTTTTCCGGCTCCGGATTGCTATCAAAGTGGAAGGCCAACCAACCCCCGAGCTATCCCGGTAATGGGAGTGGCAACCCTGCTGTGACTCCGCCCCCAACGATCAATCCCACTGCTTTGCAGCCGCCTCTACAAGGGCCAAACACGCCGGCGTCTTATACGAACGCGGGCGCGGCGCAACCATACGCGCCTGGCTATTATGGAGGTTCAGGTACACCCAACGGCGCGCCGCCAACGGCGTGGACCTTCGCTGAACAGCAGGCTGGCGGCATGAGGATAACGCCTCCGACGCAGCAATCGCCAGGGATGATGCCAGGAACCATGCCTTATGGACAGTATGGGCAGGCTGGTCCGCAGTCGATGCCGCCCAACGGCATGTATCCACCGGCCACCCCAACTATGAGGCCAATGACCGCCCAGAGCGGCCCAGGAATGCCTCCAGGCAACTGGCAGATGCACGGGCCGAACGGCGCGCCGCCCTATAGGCAAGGGCCGCCTGACGGCAAAGTGGCCCAGCCCAGCAGGCGCAAGAATACGCGCAAAAAGAAACGCCGCTTTCCCATCTGGGCGCGCGTGGCCGTGGGCTTCCTGACCTTCCTGCTCATTGTGGTCAGCGTGGGAGCCTACTATTACTATGCCAACTTCTCGAAACCGCTCAGCGACATCACCGGCCAGACGGTGACGCGCATCAAGGGCGACGAAAATCCTAACGCCGGGCGCAACGGCAGCAACAACGGCGGCATCCTGAGCGGCGGCCGCTTCAATATCCTGCTGCTGGGCAGCGACGACGACTATAAGAGCGTCGTAATTAACCAGGGAATACTGGCCCAGACAGATATTGTCGTCTCTATTGATCCTGCCTCGAAAACCGTTTCGATGTTCTCCATCCCGCGCGACTCCTGGGTCAACGTTCCAGGTTTTGGGATGCACAAACTCGACGAAGCATACTTGCTGGGCGGCGGCGGCACCAACGGCGCGGCGCTCAGCATGGCGACGATCCACCAGGATTTTGGCATCTACATCAGTCAGTACGCCTGGGTTGGCCTGTCCGGCTTCGTCAACGTGATCAATACCGTCGGCGGCATCGACATCAACGTCCTGCACCCGATTACCGATGACGCCTATCCCGACGATACCGGCAAGGGCGCGACCGATCCCTATGCCTACAAGCGCCTGTATATCGCGCCGGGGCCGCAGCACCTCGATGGCCTGACCGCGCTGGAATACGTGCGCTCGCGCCACGCCGATCTCGTTGGCGACTTTGGCCGCTCGGTGCGCCAGCAGCAAATCCTGTCGCAGTTAAAATACAAGCTGGACAATCCCAGCGTGATTGGCGAATTGCCGCAACTCGCTCACGACCTGGACGGCTATGTGAAAACGAGCATGCAATTGCAGGATGTCTTCAACCTGCTGTACTTCGCGAAGTCGTTGAACCAGGGGCAGATCGGCCAGTACACGCTCGGCCCGCCTTATTCAAGCACGACAACCATCAATAACCAGGCCGTCGTCGTCCTGGATTGCGCAAAGGTTGTACCGCTCATCCAGAAAATCTTTGCAATTGGCAGCGCGGCAACGTGCCAGCAAGTGGACACGAATAATCCAATGGCTGTCCCCGCCAGGGTGGTGGCCGCGACGTCTGGTAATGCTCCAGCGCAGGCAGATGTACCCGCCGCGTCCTCCAGCACATCCTGGCAGGCGGCGCAGGCCAGCGCGCTGAGCCTCTTCAATGGCAATAGCGACTTCCTGGGCATCCATAGCCTGCTGGACCTTGTCTTCCTGGTGGCCTTCGAGTCACCCGCTGCGCTCCAGATATGAAATATGGCGGCGTCATTGATTGCGCCAGGGCGCGATAAATCGGCCCCTACAGGCGCAATCAATGACGCCGCCATGTTGGATGATAATAGGAAAAAATGATCATGAAAAAACGCTATATTCCCTGGTCTACGCTGTGCCTGCTGGTATTGCTGGCCTTTAGCCTGCAATCCTGTCTTGGCATCGGCGGCAGCAGCGGCAATTTCAACACGAAGAATACCGGCAATGGTTCAGTGATCGGCGTCAACAACCAGGTCCTGTTCAAGGGCCACATCTATTTCACGCAGAACCGCCATCTCTTCGTGATCGACGGCTCGCGCAACATCACCCAGCTTACTACTACCGGCGATGTGCGCGATCCCGCCGTCTCACCTGACGGCAAGTGGATCGCGTTTATCAATCGCTTTTACGACTATTCAAACCTCGATTACATGTCAACGAGCGGCGGCCCCTGGCACATCCTGATGAACGGCTTCGGGTTCTTTCATCCCAATCCGCCTTATGCCCCCCAGGCGACGCAGCGCTGGTTTGCCCAACCATCCTGGTCGCCCGACGGCAAAACCATCATCTTCTTGAGCGACCTGCAAAAGCTCTATTACTGGGCAAACTATCAATATGGTGACCTGGGACAGGATTTCGATCAATCGCCGTTCCTGGATATGCAGGTGTTTTCTATCCCGTTCAAACCCTCCGAACCCACGTTCTCAAACGACGTCGTCATGACCAATAACCTGGTGGCTCTTGCCAGCTATGGCGATGGCGGCGACCGCGATCCCAGCTTCCGCCCGAACACCGGCAATCTCAACCAGATCATCTACACACATTACACCTACGATAGTTCGCGGACGCAGCAGTTGATCCAGATCTTCATGGAAGATCCGTATGCGATCAGGAATAATCCGCAGATACACTATCATCCTGGCGATCCGGGCCAGGAATTTAGCCCCGGCATCGCGATCACAGCGCCCTCGACAACAACGGCGAACATCGAACCGGCCTTCTCGCCTGACGGCAAGCACATCGCCTACATTCGCGAGATCAGTTCTACGCAGATGGGACTGTATGTCATGCCCACACCGCCATCCAACATCACCGCCAACCCCAACAATCCGACGGTGGAGAATGAAGCGCTACAGGCGTACAAGCAATCGAAGCTGCTGGTCGCGGGTGAGTTTGTGAGCCAGCCCGTCTGGTCGCCGGACGGCACGCAGATCTCCTATCTCTTCTACGCCAACAACCAGTTCAACATCTGGATCGCCAACCTGAGCTACAATGCTAAAACCGACAGTTACAGCGTCAAGGGAAGCCTGGTGCCGCTCACCAGCGGCGGCGTCGATGCCGACTCGCGACCGGACTGGACAGCATAGCGTTAGCCACTTTCTCCAAAAGAGGAGGATCATGAGAGGCCGTGGTGGGCGGTTTCCCTGATGTCGCTATCAGGGAAACCGCCCACCACGGCCTCTCATCAAGAATTTCCCCGCTCTGACCCGTTTAGTATAAAGAGTTGACTGAAAAGGGACGGGTTGGTATACTTTTGTTATAGCAAAAAGCTTCTTATTCTCCCAGGTTGGTTGAGGTAAAACATTGAGTCAACTTGATGGCAAATACATTGCAGGGCGCTACGAAATTCGCGAACACATCGCCACCGGCGGTATGGCAAGCGTATACAAAACCTGGGATCGTCAGGTGGAGCGGGATGTCGCAATCAAAATTCTGCGTAATCTTGATAAAACCGATCAACATGCCGTGGAGCGTTTCCGCCGCGAGGCCCGCGCCGCCGCCGCGCTTTCCCACCCCAACGCCGTCACGATCTTCGATTTTGTGGAGGAAGAGAATCAGTATTATCTGGTGATGGAGTATATCAACGGGCCGACGCTCAAACAACTGATCGGCAAGTTCCACCAGTTGCCGCCGCGCCTGGCGCTGGATATCGCCGCTCAGGTCTGCGACGTCCTGCAGGTGGCGCATTCCCGCCGCTTCATCCATCGCGATATCAAACCGCAAAATATCATGCTCGTGTGGAATAGCGGCAGCGATCTTGAGCATTGGACAGGCAAAGAGCGACCACTGGTCAAGCTGACAGATTTCGGCATTGTGCGCGTTCTGGAGGAAAGCGGGCTAACCAAGAGCGGTATCGTGCTTGGCACCGCCGATTACCTCTCGCCGGAACAGGCGCGCGGCGAAACGCTGACGGACTCGTCCGACCTGTATTCGCTGGGCGTGGTCATGTTCGAGATGCTGGCTGGCCGACCGCCTTTTGTTGGGCCGACGGCGGTCTCCATCGCCATGCAACATGCCTCGGCAATGCCGCCTTCGCTGCGCTCGTTCAATCCCACCGTGCCGCCATCCGTCGAGGGGATCGTCATGAAGACGCTGCAAAAGGAGCCGCGCAACCGCTTCCACACGGCAGCAGAAATGCAATTCGCGCTGCGGCAATGCGCGCGCGAGCTGGGGCGCGCGGCTCAGCAGCAGAGGGGATATCCGCGGCCAATGCCTTCTGTACCGCCGACGCCCAACGCCCCTTTGCTGACAACAGACGGGGCCGCGCCGAATGCTCACCCGTCGCCCAGGCGCGGCCCATTTTCGACGTAGGGCTTCTCGACGCCGTTCATTGCTCTTTTTCTTGTTATTTTGTAGCGTAGATACGTAGCATTTTTGTTTTTTTCAGTAGTTTTTCGTAGGAACACACATATGCAGCGCAAACAAATCAGCACCAGCGATGCGCCAGCAGCTATCGGCCCCTACAGCCAGGCCATACGCTGCGGCCAGTTTCTCTACACATCCGGCCAGATTGCTCTCGACCCATCTACCGGCGTGTTAGTCGGGGAGGATGTGCAGGCGCAAACCCACCGCGTCCTGCAAAACGTACAAGCCGTGCTTGCCAGCGCGGGCAGCTCCCTCGACCATGTGATCAAAACGACCGTTTTTCTGACAACTATGGACGATTTCCCGGCCATGAATGCCATCTACGCCACCTATTTCACCGGTGTCACACCTGCCCGTTCCACTGTAGCCGTCGCAGAACTGCCGCGTCATGCCCTGGTTGAAATCGAGTGTGTCGCACTTGTCGAGGAATAGTCCGTCTAGTCCGCCGTGTGGAGTATCTCCCATGAATACAACAACGATCTGGCGCACAACGCTTGAGCGACTGGCAACATTGCCCATTGACGAGGTCAGCAAGACCTGGCTGCAGTCCGCCCATCTCGTGGATACTCCGGCAGTTGGAGCTGACGATATCGACGCCGATATACCGTCTCCTGAGAACAATGAGCTGTCCTTCACGCTCTACGTTACCAACAATTTTGCGCGTGATGTGATCAATACGCGCTGGCGGCGCTCTCTTGAGGATACCTTGCAGGAGATCACCGGCCAATCCGTCACGATGACCATCGCCGACGCCGGCAGCCAGGAAAACGACGATGGAAGTTTCGCGGAACGAGAACTCTCTCCCGCGCGCGACACAACCCAGCATGGCCCTGGCGCGAACAAACGGCTGCCCGCGAGCAACACGTACTTTGACGTGCAGCCCAGTTCAGCGACATCCCATGCACAGCCTTACGCCGGTGGAAGCCTCGACGACTGGGATAACGAACAGCGCGCCAACATCCTCATGCATAACCGCCTCAACCCGCGTTATACCTTCGATACCTTTATCGTGGGCAACAGCAACCGGCTGGCGCACGCCGCTTCGCTGGCTGTGGCAGAGGCTCCCGGCGAGTCGTATAATCCACTTTTCCTCTATGGCGGCGTGGGATTGGGCAAAACGCATCTCTTGCACGCCATCGGCCACCAGGGCGTGCAGACAGGGCTGGTCGTTCTCTATGTCTCGTCAGAGCAGTTCACGAACGAGATTGTCAACGCGATTCGCTATCGCAGCACTGACGAATTCCGCGCCAAATATCGCTCCGTCGATATCTTGCTCGTCGATGATATTCAATTTATTGCCGGCAAAGACTCGACCGAAGAGGAATTTTTCCACACCTTCAATAGCTTGTATGAGATGAGCAAACAAATCGTCATCTGCAGCGACCGCCCGCCCAAAGCCATCATCAGCCTGGAAGAACGGCTGCGCTCGCGTTTCGAGTGGGGGTTGATCGCCGACATCCAGCCGCCTGACCTGGAAACACGTATGGCGATCCTGCGCGTCAAGTCGGATATGCTCGGCTATCCCGTCCCTGATGACATTATCGCGTATATGGCCGGGCGCGTGCAAAATAACATCCGCGAACTGGAAGGCTGCCTGAACCGGTTGATCGCGTACCAGCAGTTGCACCGCACCGATCTGACGATGGAAGTTGCACGCGCCGCTATCTCATCGCTCGGCAACGATACCAGGGAATCACGCCTGGACTGCTCGCAAATCGCCCAGGCCGTCGCGGAATATTATCATCTTCCCCTCGAAGACATGTGCGGCAAGCAGCGCGACAAGCATATCGTAATGCCGCGCCAGATCGCGATGTACCTGATGCGACAGGAAACACAGGCTTCCCTGCTGGAAATCGGACAGATTTTCAGCGGACGCGATCATAGCACAGTCTTGCACGCCTGCGAGAAGATCGACCACGCGCTCAATCTCGATCCAACGCTGCGCCGTGACGTTCTTACAATCCGCGAGCAATTGCTACGCGAATAACCCATTATACAGGCAAACAGAGGCATCATGTTACCATTCAGCACGTACTTAATTGATCTGGACGGCGTAATTTATCGCGGCAACACACTGCTGCCGGGTGCGCAGGATTTCCTCTCCTGGCTGCAGGCCAACCAGAAAAAATACCTGTTTCTGACCAACAACTCGTTCGCCGGCGCGTCGGAAGTCCTATCGAAACTGCAACGCCTCGGCATCCCTACTGACGCCAGCCACGTCCTGGGCGCGGGTCAGGCCACGGTTCAATCGATTGCGCGCCGCTATCCCGGCGCGAACGTGTATCTTGTCGGCGAGCAACCTATGCGCGATCTGCTCACGCAGCATGGCCTGCATCCAATCGATGATGAAATAGATAGCGATCCCAGCCGCGCCAGCATCGTGCTGGTGGGCCTCGATCGCACATTCGACTATACGAAGCTGACGCGGGCCATCCTGGCTATACGTGCCGGGGCGCGCTTCATCGCCATCAATCGCGACGCGCTGTTACCGGTAGCGAACGGCATCGTCCCCGGCTGCGGCACGATGGTAGCCGCTATCGAAGCGGGCGTGGACGTGGCTCCCGAAGTGATCGGCAAGCCAGAACCAGGTCTGTTTCATGAAGCCATGCATCTGCTGGGTAGTCGGCCTGACGAGACGGTGATGATCGGCGATGTCCTCGCCGTGGATATCAAAGGCGGACAGGCCGCAGGCGTGCATACGCTGCTGGTATTATCGGGCAATACCTCGCGCGCCGACCTGGAACGATCAGCAATCAAGCCGGAGTATGTGTATCAGGACGTTGCTGAGGTATTGCGGCAGGAGGCTTGATGGTCGAGGACTATGGCAACGTGCGTTGAACGGTAACGTCCAGCGTGAATTGTTCACCTAATGCCTCAACATAACGTTGAAGCGTTTTTAACGTATGCCCTTGATAGCCGCGCTTCTCGATACGAGCAACTTGCGCCTGAGATACGCCCAGGCGTTGGGCAAGTTCTTGCTGCGTGAGTCCTGCCGCCTGACGTGCTTCGACTAATTGCAGCCAGACCTCCTTTTTTCTCACCCTGTCTTCTTCCGACAGTTTGTGACTGTCTTTGTGGCTACATTGCATCATCTATTTATTTTCTGCCTTCTCTCTCGTACAAGCGATTTATAGCAAATCCGGTGAAACACTGACGATACCGCCTGTAGCGGGGCAATTCATTGCGCCAGGGCAGACGCGATAAATCGGGTCCCTACACGCGCAATGAATTGCCCCGCTACATGGGTCCACCGGATTTGGTAGTATACCTTACAAAAACTCACTGACAGGTATATATTTTAGTATATTTCGGAGAAAAAATCTACCCAAAACTCGGAAGATCGCGTTTGAGCGGGTTGCCGTTGTCAGGGGGGCGATCGACGATGGCGACGGTGCAGCGCGAGATGCAGACCAGTTTATCGTTCTCGTCGCTGATCTTGATCTCCCAGACGTGCGTGGTGCGTCCTTTGTGAATTGGCGTCGCGATGCCGGTCAGCGTACCGTCACGTTTGGGGCGCAGGTGATTGGCGTTGATCTCCAGACCAAAAGCCATTTGCCGGTCCATATCAATATTCAGCGCCGTACCAAGTGAGGCCAGCGACTCCGCCAGCGTCACCGATGCTCCGCCGTGCAAATAGCCGACCTGCTGGCGCTGATTGGGGCCAATGGGCATGGTGGCGACAACCCTGTCTTTGTTGGCAGATACCACAATAATATCCAGAACGCCCCCGATGGAGCCTTCACGGGTCGCGTTGATGTGAGCGACAATTTCCTCGTCCGATAGTTCCACGAATACCTGTCCTCTTTTCCAACATCGATGCAGGGATTATTGCGCTTCATGACGCGAATCGGCCTGGGGCGGAGGCGCGATGAATTTCGCTCCTGCGGAGGCCAGGCGCACGAAAACCAGGTAGCCCGCGTAGAACATCACGATCCACATGATGAGATCGAGCGGCACGGCCAGCCAGCTATCATACAGAGGAGTATAGCTCCCCTGCGTATAGCCGCCAATGAAGTCGGTAGCTGTGCGAAACAGCGGGATACCGATCAGCAAGAGCAGAGCGAACCAGTGTGCGCGCCCGCGCCAGAAACGCGCGATCAGCAGGTAGCCCAGGCTGCCATAAATCAAGATAGGGGTGATGTAAAATGGGAGAGGCAGGTGCAAGATCAGCCCGTTGAGGGTATAATGCCAGATATGGGTATAATAGGCCAGCAGGTCGAACAGGATATTGATGAGGCCCATAATCAGGCCGCCGAGCAGCGAGGCCAGCCACACATTGCCAGGGGGTTTCAGGTACAACATCAATACCCCAAGATAGACGACAATAATGAAAGGCATCACTAACGCGACAAAAGCGGTTATTTCCATACGAGAGTAATCTCCTGAATCTGAGAGAAAGGATCGACATGTCTACACATATTCTACCGCTTCGGGTCGCGCTGGCACAACTGAATGTGACTGTTGGCGACCTGCAAGGCAACACACGGAAAATCCTGGACGCGCTGCGGCAGGCGCACGCGGCGGGCGCGCATGTCGTTTGCACGCCGGAACTGGCCCTGACCGGCTACCCGCCGGAGGACCTGTTGCTCAAGCCGGGCTTTGTCGCTGACAACCTTGAACGATTGCAGGAATTGATCGACGCCAGTCGCTCCTTACCGGAACTGACTGCCGTGATCGGCTTCGTTGACCGCGATCACGATATCTACAATGCCGCCGCGATCATCAATAACGGGCAACTGGTCGGCGTGTATCACAAACATTATCTGCCCAACTACGGTGTATTCGATGAAAATCGCTACTTCGAGGCAGGCCGCAAAGCGCCGATCTTTCTGATCAACGGGGTGCATGTGGGCGTCAACATCTGCGAGGACGTGTGGTATCCATCGGGACCATTACCTATGCAAGCGCTGGCTGGCGCTGAAGTGATCCTGAACATCAACGGCTCGCCCTATTATGCCGGCAAAGGGGATTTCCGCGAAGAGATGTTGGCGACGCGCGCCGCCGACAATGGCGTGATTGTCGCCTATCTGAATATGATCGGCGGGCAGGACGAACTGATTTTCGACGGCGGCAGCATGGTTTTCGATGAGCAGGGCAAACAGATCGCGCGCGCCAAACAGTTCGCCGAAGACCTGTTGATCATCGATCTGGACACGTCGTCGGTGTTTCGCTCGCGCCTGCACGATCCGCGCCGCCGCCAGGATCGCCAGCCCATTGCACCCAATGATGTCCCCGTGATCAAGGTTGACCCGGTTCCCTATCCGGTAGAAACGACGCGCGCGTATACCACGCTGGGCGCGCCGCAGCGCATGGAGCCGAAAATGGCGCCGCTCGCGGAAATTTACGCGGCGCTGGTACTCGGAACACGCGATTACATCCATAAGTCTGGCTTCAAGAAGGCGCTGATCGCCCTCTCCGGCGGCATCGACTCTTCGCTGACCGCCGTGATCGCCGCTGACGCGCTGGGAGCGGAGAATGTGCTGGGCGTCTCGATGCCTTCAGGCTATTCTTCCACGGGCAGCAAGACCGACGCGCAGGAACTGGCGGAGAATCTGGGCATCCAGTTCATAACCATACCCATCGAGGAGACGTTTCGGACCTCGCTCAAGATGATGCAGCCCGCGCTCGGCGAGGGCGATCCGGGGTTGGCGGCGGAAAATCTACAGGCGCGCATTCGCGGCAATATCTTGATGACGATCTCCAACAAACTCGGCCCCATCGTGCTGACCACCGGCAACAAATCCGAACTGGCAACCGGCTACAGCACGCTCTACGGCGATATGGCCGGAGGGTTCGCCGTACTTAAGGACGTCTTGAAAACGCTGCTCTATCAGTTGTGCGTCTATCGCAATAGTCTGAGCGACAAGCCGGTGATCCCGCAAGCGGTAATCGAGAAGCCACCTTCGGCAGAACTGCGCCCGGATCAGAAAGATAGCGACAGCCTGCCGCCATATGCTGAGCTTGATCCCATCCTCAAGGCATACGTGGAAGATGATCGCACCTTCGCCGAAATGCTGGCAATGGGCTTTGACAAAGCGACAGTTGAGCGAGTCATGCGCCTGGTCGATATCAGCGAGTATAAGCGGAGGCAGGCTCCGCCAGGGATAAAGATCACGCCGCGCGCTTTCGGACGAGACCGCCGGTTGCCAATTACCAACCGGTACAAAGAACGCAACATCTGAGCTATTCAATGAATCAGCCTATACTCGGCCAGAATTTCTTTGTAAGACTGGAGAAGTGGCAATGGTGACTGGTCAAGATCGAGATGATAGACTTCCCGGTCGTTGCGTTTTCCCAAAAACGCAAAACCGGCCCGTTTAAGAATGCGTTCACCGTCTTCTGTTCCTGCACAAGCATCTATGGTTGCAATGTTAACGCCCCGCTTTGCCCAATCGATCAGGGTGATAGTTCCCATGTCTCTGAGCAAGTAGGATGCGTAGCGATGTCGTTGATCTAAAGTTGCTCTGGTCGTGGTCATCAAGTCAATAATGATGCATTCTAAAGGATGCCCTGCTTCAAACTGCTCAATCTGGTTGGTCTCAAAAAGCCATCCTCGTTTCCCTTCTCGAAATTCCAGTATAGCATTATGTGTTAATGGTACGAGGTTGATTGCCGCAACCAACCGCTCGTTGTTGAAGAGATAATGCGTGATTTCTGGATTGGCTTTGAGAAACTTGGTACGCGCTTCTCTTGTCGCTTCTGCCTGCTTCCTGCCAAAATTGAGGGCTGCAAGTTCTATCTCATCATCAATATCCTCTAGTGTCGCCGTGCGATACTGAAAACTGGTTTCCGAGCCAAGCAGAAGAAAGGCTTCAATCTCTTCTGCTAACCGGTCAATATCAGACTTTTTATAATATCCATAGCCGCCGAGAAACGGCACACGCTCGATACCTCTTGCTTTGACGGTGTAGTTGAATTTGTCCCGTTGCATTCCTAACTTTTGTTGGGCCTGCTTTGCGGTGTAAAAATACTTAGTGATTTGCTCATCGAGGTTTTTCCGTCGTGGCATACCTTTCCCTTTCAGTGTGTGGTTGGTAGTATTATATCACAGGCAAGAAACAAATCACACAAACTCCTCAAAGTACATTACTCCCTTGACAAAAGGAGTTTTCATTGCTATACTTATGTGTAGGTTATGTAATTTGTGTGTTTGTTAAGTATTGCGTATCTTTGACGAATTGATGAGGTTTAAGGAGGCACACTCGATGCTTGACCAGGAGGCTGCACACCCGTTTCCATCCCTTGCCGCGCTGCTGGCACATCCTGAGTTCTGTGCAGGGGTAGCGGATGCGCCAGAGGTGTACGAGGACAATGATGAGTGTCTATCCAGAGAAGCCGAGATGATCGACGTCGTGGAACGCAATCTGACACGCTCTGTCCGCATCCGTGATCACTGGCTCTGTCAGTTGACAGATATTGAACCTCCCTCATACCTGTATACGCTTGGGTTAGTGGTTGGTTTGATTAACGAAGGCTGCTTGCACGTTCACGAGCTTGCATAAAGGAGATACATGCTATGTCCGATCAGCGTCTTCTATCCGTCCTTACCACCCTCCTGAATCTGCCGGAAATGCAGGAAGGGCTGCACAATGGAGTCGCAGCTTTTGAAGAAGGCATGTTTGCTTCCGATTTGGAGAAAGCCTGGACGGAGGATGATATTATTGAGCTTGTCAATGATGAATTGTCAGAATCGGTTTACCGACAGACGCAACTGGTTGGGGGTGCGCTGGACTGGTCCATGCCGCCGTATCTGACGCACCTGGGCTTTACTCTCAGCTATCTGGCGTTAGTGCTTGCAACGAAAGCCAACCAACAGGAACAGGGATAGTATCATGCAACTGGTCGAGCAGCATGTCATCAAACAGAGTGATCCGCGCTATACCGTGATCGATGAAGCGGCGTTCAAGTCCAAGAATCTGTACAATGCGGCCCTTTACGAGATCCGCCAATCTTTCATCTTTCAAAAGAAATACCTGAGCGACAAGAAGATGGACAAGCTCATGCAGCAGCATGAAGCGTACAAGGAGCTGCCTGCCAAAGTCGCGCAGCAAGTACTCAAAGGACTCCACCAAAACTGGGTCAGCTTCTTCGAGCAATGCAAGGAGTACAAACAGAACCCGTCAAAGTTCACAGGCCGTCCGAAACTTCCCAGATACAAGCACAAAACCGAGGGGAGAAATATTCTTGTCTACACCCTTCAGGCTCTAGCAGGAGGCCGAAGCAAAAAAGGACTAACAAGCATCATCAAACCGTCGGGACTTCCCATTACCGTCAAGACGAAACAAGACACGACCACCATTGATCAAGTCCGCATTGTTCCCCGCAATGGGTACTACGTGGTCGAGGTAGTGTACACTAAAAAGCCAGTTCAAGCCGATGTTGATCCTTCCTTCTGCGTTGGTATCGATTTAGGTGTCACGAATCTAGCGGCGATAGCTTCAAACCGCGAGGGCTTTATCCCTCAATTGGTTAACGGTCGCCCAATCAAAGCGTGGAACCAGTGGTACAACAAGCACATGAAGGAACTCAAGATGAAACTGCCCAAAGCAGACCGTGAGCGGGTGACGAAACAAATGGAACGTATTACGATCACACGCAACCGGCGCATCAACCACTACCTGCACCGAGCCAGTAAGCGCATCATCGACGTTCTGGTCAAAGAAGGTGTGGGAACCATCATCATCGGGAAAAATCCGCTCTGGAAACAAGAAGTCAACATGGGAAAGCGTACCAACCAGAACTTTGTGAGTATTCCTCATGCACGGTTCATCGAGATGCTCACCTACAAGGCGCAACTGGTTGGCATCCAAGTCGAGATTACGGAAGAAAGCTATACCAGCAAAGCCAGCTTCTTAGATCTGGATGAGATTCCAGAGTATACGCCCGATGATGGGACGGTTTACCAGTTCAGTGGGAAGCGCATTGGGCGGAGAAACCGTCTGTATCGTGCGCAAGATGGACGCGTGATCTGTGCCGATGTCAACGGAGCGTACAACATTCTCCGCAAACGTAGACCTGATGCCTTCTCGAAGGCAAAGGGCGTAGCGGCCTATGTAGTTCAGCCTGCACGGCTTGCCGTGTAAATCCAACAAACTATGGCAGTACCTATTGATATTTGCGCAGTTTGGAACTATAATGGGATCGTGGTTCAGGACAGATGAGACTCTGCAAGGTAGTGCATACCAGGTTCCGGTTTCGTTCCGCCACCCGGTCCTCGGAAAGAACTTACCTGACAACCACCGTCAGACAGATTCCTCGGCGAGAGGAGCATCCTCTTAACAAGGCTTTGCCTGTGCGAGCGCACAACTCATCAACTCACGTTATCCATTGAGAACATTGTCAGGCGGAACGAATACTCAGGAAAAGGAAATAGTACCACATGTACGAAGATCGTATCCTCACATGCCGTGATTGCGGTCGCGAATTCACCTTCACTGCTGGCGAGCAGGAATTCTTTGCCGGCCGTGGCTTCACCAATACCCCCAGCCGCTGTCCCGACTGTCGCGCGGCTCGCCGCAACGGGCAAGGTTCCTCAACTCAAACGCGCAGCGCCGAATACTACGAAACCACCT
>Ga0102924_1003024_pt1 | contig 17837 bp, 22 predicted proteins | sample PaiPotPPM11metaG_FD_80116 | JGI IMG/M metagenome (GOLD analysis project Ga0102924, IMG submission 80116) | Iron sulfur acid spring bacterial and archeal communities from Banff, Canada, to study Microbial Dark Matter (Phase II) - Paint Pots PPM... ...
GCCCAGGAGCCGCTTGACCTGCCGGCGATCGGCACGGGACACCTCCGCCTCGCTACCGAGGCGACGCTTCCGGGCCGGGCTCTTCTTCTCGAGGATGTGATTGAGGAACGCCCGGCGCCGGCGCAGCTTTCCGCTGCCGGTCACCTTGATCCGCTTGGCGGCTCCCTTGTCCGTCTTCATCTTGGGCACTGGTGTCGTCTCCTGGTCAGGCGTTCGGGGCCGGGGCGGCTCCATTGGGGTGGTCGGCGGGGGCCGACCCGTTCGTCGTGGTGTGATCGTCGGCGGTGGCCCGGGAAGCGTGGTCCTTGGCCGCGGCCTGGGCCCGCTTGTCCGGCGCCAGGACCATCACCATGTTGCGGCCGTCCAGGCGGGGCATCGACTCGACCTTGCCCACGGTGTTGACCGTGTCGGCGATCTTGTTGAGGATGTCCTGACCGAACTGGGGCCGCTCGACCTCCCGGCCCCGGAACATGATGGTGATCTTGACCTTGTGCCCCTCCGAGAGGAACCCGGCGACCTTTCGGGTCTTGGTCTCGAAGTCGCCCGGCCCGATCTTGAGCCGGTACTTCATCTCCTTGAGGCTGACGTTGGTGGATTTGCGCCGGGATTCCCTGGCCCGCTGGGCCTCGTCGAACTTGAACTTTCCGTAGTCCATGATCCGGCACACCGGCGGATTGGCCTGCGGCGCCACTTCGACCAGATCGAGGTCGAGGTCACGGGCGATGGTCAGGGCCTCAGGCAGCGGCTTGATGCCGAGTTGCGTGCCATCGGGATCGACCAGTCGGACCTCCCGAGCCCGGATACGTTCGTTGATCCGGTGCTCGTCAGCGCTGGGGGTGGCGGTTATTCGGCATCACTCCTTGGACATGGCAAAGGCGGGCGTCGGAAAGCAACGCCCGCCCGGTCGGCGGCCATTCGACCCGGCGCACCTACGGTGGCCGGGTGGGGATCCTCACCGTCTGCACGGCCAGCACCCCGCTTCCCGATCTCGGTTTGTCCCGTAGGGTACACCCATGAGCAGCCTCTGGACACCTGAGGGTGAGCGGCCGATCGACCGCGGGCGCGGCTCCGCCGAGGAGGCCGAGGCCCCCGATGCGCCGACGGAGGCCGAGATCGAGGCCCTCCGAGCCCAGCTGGCGCAGACGCCGGCGGCGGTGGTCGTCACCAACCACTGCCTCGGCTTGTGGGAGCTGGCCGCCCTCCACCTGAGCCTCCAGCCGCCCCAGCTCGACCAGGCCTCCGTGGCCATCGACGCCCTCGGAGCCGTCGTCGAGCGACTCGAGGGACGCCTCGGGGAGGACGAGGCCACCCTGCGCGACGCCCTCGCCCAGCTCCGGCTGGCCTTCGTCCAGGTCATGGCCGCCGCCGGGGGTGGGACCTCCGCCGGTGGCGAAGACGGGGCGGGACCGGAGGACGGCTGACGGCGGGCGACCACCCCGGGCGCTTCCCCCGGCAGCGCACCATCACCATCTACGGCCGCATGCCGGTCCTCGAGGCCCTCCTCGACGAGCGGGCCCAGGTCGCCAAGGTGGTGGTCGCCCGGACAGCCCGGGGCGAGGCCATCGACCGCATCCTGGCCGCCGCCGCCGAGCGCGCCATCCGGGTCGAGCGGGCCGACGCCCAGCGGGTCACGCGCATCTCCCGCAACGGGCGCCACGACCAGGGGGTGGTCGCCGACGTCGCCTCACCAGGGCTGGCCGAGCTCGACGGCTGGCTGGCCTCGCGGACGGGGCCGCTGGACCTGCTCGTGCTCGACGGGGTCACCAACCCGGCCAACGTGGGGATGGTCATCCGCACGGCGGTCGCCGCCGGTCTGGACGGGGTGGTCCTGCCCCGCGCCGGCTCGCCTGACGTCGGACCGCTGGTGGTCAAGGCCTCGGCGGGAGTGGCGCTGGCCGCGCCCGTCCTCCGGACGGCGACGGCCGCCGAAGCGGTGCGCCTCCTCCACGCCGCCGGCCTCGAGGTGATCGGCTTGGCGGCCACGGCGGTGACGCCGATCTGGACCACGGCCGTGCCGGCGCGCGCCGCCTTCGTCCTCGGCAACGAGACCGATGGGGTGTCGGCCGCCGTTGCCGCGACCGTCGACCGGTGGTGCGCGATCCCGGTTCAGGGCGGGGTCGAGAGCCTCAACGTCGCCGCCACCGCCGCGGTCGTCGCGTTCGAGGTCGCCCGCCGCCGCTCGGGGGCTACCGCCCCAGCTTGACGACTGCGCCGGCCTCCCACCGGCCGGGCGCCCCGGGGACGACCGTGAACACCACGTCGGCGCCCACGTCGACCGTCCGCGTCCCGTCGGAGATGCGGGTGCAGTGGAAGAAGACCGGCGCGCCGTCCTCGCCCTCCACGGTGCCGTAGCCGCGCTCCTCGTCAAAGGCGGTGACCCGCCCCCTTACGAGCGCCGAGGTGGCCATCAGTGGACGATCTTGGCCAGCGGGACCTCGATGATGTCGGTGGCGCCGGCGTCCTTGAGGGCGGGGATCAGGGTGTTGATGAGGGCCTTGGGCACGACCGTCTCCACCGCGTAGTCCTGGCCCCCGAAGAGCTGGGACAGGGTCGGCGCCTTCATCGACGGCAGGAGGTCGATCACCGCCGCCAGGGCGGCCTCCCCGACGTTGAGCTTGACCAGCACCTTGCCCCGGGCCTCCAGGGTGCCCTGGAGCAGGGTGTGCAGCTGCTGCATGGCGTGCTGGTTGCCCGGGTCGGCCCAGGCCAGCGGGTTGGCGATCAGCTCGGTGTGGGACACGAGCACGGTCTCGACCACCCGGAGCCCGGCGGCCCGGAGGGCACGGCCGGTCTCGGTGATCTCGACGACGGCATCGGCGATGTCGGGGACCTTGGCCTCGGTGGCGCCGTAGGACAGCATGACCTCGGCCTTCACCCCGTGCGCCTCCAGGTACCGCCGGGTGAGCTCGGGGTACTCGGTCGCCACCCGCACCGGGGCGGGGCCGGCGGCCAGGTCGGCGACCGATCGCACCGGCGAGGCGTCGGCCACGGCCAGCACCACCTGCACGGGGCGGGCCGTCGCCTTGGAATAGTGCAGCTCGCCCAGGGTCACCACGTCGACCCCGGTCTCCTCGATCCAGTCCCGCCCGGTGATCCCCAGGTCGAAGAGGCCCTCGGAGACGTAGCGGGGGATCTCCTGGGGACGGAGGATCTTCACCTCCGCCACCCGGGGGTCGTCGATCGTGGCCTGGTAGTCGACCTCCGAGCTGCGGTGCACGGCCAGGTCGGCCTGCTCGAACAGGTCGAGGGTGGCCCGCTCCAACGACCCCTTCGGCAGGACCACGCGCAGCATCGGACCGAGAGGCTACCGGCCGGCATGCCCCCTGCTCGGCCCCACCCGGGGTCTACCGGGGGGACCGGTCACGGCGCCGTCGGTTTGGGGAGCTGGCGGAGGAGGTCGACCATCTCGATGGCCGAGACCGCCGACTCCGCCCCCTTGTTCCCGGCCTTCGTCCCCGCCCGCTCGATCGCCTGCTCGATGGTGTCCGTGGTGAGGACCCCGAACACGACGGGTACGCCGGTGTCCAGGCCCACCCGCTGCGCCCCGGCGGCGGCGTTGTTGGCGACCTGCTCGTAGTGGCCGGTCGCCCCCCGGATCACCGCACCGAGGCAGACGACGGCGTCGACCTCCCCGGACGCGGCCAGCTGGCGGGCCACCAACGGGAGCTCGAAGGCTCCCGGGGCCCATACCACGGTGATCGATCCCTCGTCGACCCCGTGGCGGACGAGGGCATCGGTCGCCCCCGCCAGGAGACGCTCGGTGATCAGGTCGTTGAACCGCCCGCACACCAGGGCGATCCGCATCCCCGCCCCGTCGAGGCGGCCGCTGTAGGTCGTCACACCGATCAGGGTAGGGCCTCAGCCGTCGCCGAGGTCGGACAGGGGGCCCAGGTCATCGTCCTGGAGGCCGGGCAGGAGGTGGCCCATCCGCTCCTTCTTGGTGCGCAGGTAGGCGATGTTCTCGGGGTTGGGCTCGGTCTCGAGCGGCACCCGCTCGACCATCTCCAGGCCGAACCCCTCGAGACCGCCGCGCTTGGTCGGGTTGTTGGTCATCAGCCGCATGGTGGTGATGCCCAGGTCCACAAGGATCTGGGCGCCGATCCCATACTCCCGGTTGTCGACGGGCAGGCCCAGCTCGACATTGGCGTCAACGGTGTCGTACCCGGCGTCCTGGAGGGCGTAGGCCTTGAGCTTGTGGGCGATGCCGATGCCCCGCCCCTCGTGGCCGCGGAGGTAGACGACCACCCCCAGCTCCTCCTCGGCGATGCCGCGCATGGCGGCATCGAGCTGGGCGCCGCAGTCGCATTTCAGCGAGCTGAACACGTCGCCGGTGAGGCACTCGCTGTGGACCCTCACCAACACGTTGTCCTCGCCCTGCACGGCGCCCTTGACGAAGGCGACGTGCTGGTCGCCGTTGAGCAGGTTCTCGTAGGCGTAGGCGGTGAAGTCCCCCCACGGCGTGGGGATCCGGGCCTCCGCCACCCGGCGCACCAGCTTCTCGCTCTGGCGGCGGTAGCGGATGAGGTCGGCGATGGAGATCATCACCAGCCCGTGCTTGGTGGCGAACCGCTCGAGCTCGGGCCGGCGGGCCATCTCCATGCCGTCCTCGGTGACGATCTCGCACAGGACGCCGGCGGGATACAGGCCGGCCAGCCGGGACAGGTCGACCGCCGCTTCGGTGTGACCGGCCCGCTTGAGGACCCCCCCGTCCTTGGCCCGCAGCACGTGGATGTGGCCGGGGCGGTTGAAGTCCGACGGCTTGGTGGCGGGGTCGATGAGCGCCCGGATCGTCGCCGAGCGGTCCGCCGCCGAGATGCCCGTGCTCGTGCCGTGGCGGTAGTCGACGGTCACCGTGAACGCCGTCCGCTGGGCCTCGGTGTTGGCCGACACCATCAGGGGCAGGTCGAGCTCGTCGGCCCGGTGCTCCGACACGGGGGCGCATATGAGGCCCGACGTGTGCTTGACGAAGAAGGCGATCTTCGACGGGGTGGCGAACTCGGCCGCCATGATGAGGTCGCCCTCGTTCTCCCGATCCTCGTCGTCCACGACGACGACGATCTCCCCCCGCCCGATGGCGGCGATGGCCTTGTCGATGCTGGCGAGGGGCATGCGATCAGCTCCGTTCGGGGAGGAGGCGCTCGATGTACTTGGCGACGACGTCCACCTCCAGGTTGACGCCATCCCCCGGCACCCGGTGGCCGAGGGTGGTGACCGCGGCGGTGTGCGGGATGATCGCCACGGTGAAGCTCTCGACATCGACCGACGCCACCGTGAGGCTGCACCCGTCCACGGTGATCGATCCCTTCTCGGCCAGGTAGCGGTGGAGATCCGACGGCAGCCCGACCCGCAGGACGGGTGCCGGCGCCAGCACCTCGCCGACGGCATCGACGTGACCCTGGACCAGGTGGCCCCCGAGGCGATCGGACAGCCGCACGGGCCGCTCGAGGTTGACGGTGTCCCCCGCCACCAGACGCCCCAGGTTGGTGCGGGCGAGCGTCTCGTCGACCACGTCCACGGCGTAGCCCCCGGCATCGGTGTCGACCACGGTGAGGCACACGCCGTTGTGCGCGACCGAGTCGCCCACTTTGAGGTCCTCGAGCACCACCGACGCCTCGAACTCGAAGCGCGCCCCTTGGCGCCGGCGCAGCCGGCCGAGCTCCTCCACGATCCCCGTGAACACCGTTACCCGACCTCGGCCAGGACCAGGACCGGCGCCAGGGCGACGCGCAGGTCGTCCCCCAGGCGCTCGACCCCGAGCATCCGGCCCCGCCAGGCATCGGCGATGGTCGCCGCCCCAGGCCCGGCGAACAGGCCCGCCCCGTCGCCCCCTCCCATCAGGGCGGGGGCGAGGTAGATGACGTAGCGATCGACGAGGCCCTGAGCGTGGAAGGCGTGGGCGACCGTCGCCCCGCCCTCGACGAGGACGGACAGGACCCCGCGGCGCCCCAGCTCGTCCAACACCTCGGGGAGCGGGCCCTCGAGCTCGATCGCCGGGTGCACCCGGGCGCCGGCCGGTGCCCGGCCGAGCACCACCCGCAGGGGATCCGGACCGGGCACGTGACGGACGGTGAGGGCAGGGTCGTCCGCCCGAACGGTCCCGGCACCGACCAGCACGGCGTCGTGGGTCGCCCGCAGGCGGTGGGCGTCCGCCCTGGCCTCGGGCCCGGTGATCCAGCGGCTGGTGCCATCGGCCGCCGCCGTGCGGCCGTCCATGGTGGCCGCCAGCTTGAGCGTCACCAACGGCCGGCCGGTCCGGCGGTGGGTGAGGTAGGGAGCCAGCTGCTCGGTGATCTCGTCGGCGAGCACCCCGACGGTGACGTCCAGGCCGGCGGCCCGGAGCCGCTCCACGCCCCGGCCCGCCACGTGGGAGTCGGGGTCCTCGATGCCCACCACCACCCGGCGGACGCCGGCCGCCACCACGGCATCGGCGCACGGGCCCGTCCGGCCCTGGTGGGAACAGGGCTCGAGGGTGACGTAGAGGGTGCCCCCCGCCGCCTCCGCCCCGGCCCGGGCCAGCGCCTCCACCTCGGCATGGGGCCCACCCGGGGGCTGGGTGGCCCCGGTGAAGGCGGTGCCCCGGGACGTCACCAGCACCGCGCCGACCCAGGGGTTGGGCGACGTCCGTCCCTGGACCGACGCGGCGGCCGCCATGGCCTCAGCCATGCGGGCCCGATCCGCGCCGGTCGTCACGCCCACGATCGTAGCACCGCGCGACCGGTCTCAGTGGCTGGTGGGGGCCCCGGTGAGCAGGGCGAGGGCGTGCGGGAGGGCGTCGAGGACGGCCCCCAGGCACTCGGCGGCCCCTGCCGGGGAGCCCGGCGTGTTGAGCACGATGCACGAGCCCAACGTCCCCGCCACCGCCCGCGACAACCGGGCAGGGGAGGGGTTGACGGAGCGCATGGCCTCCGCCAGGCCGGGCGCCTGGCGGTCGAGCACCATCGACGTTCCCTCCGGCGTCTGGTCCCGCGGCGCGAAGCCGGTACCCCCGGTCGTGACCACGACGCCCGCGAACCCGGAGCAGAGGTCGCCGAGGGCTCCGGCCACGTTCCCCGAACCGTCCGCCACGACCCGCCGCTCCACGACCTCCCACCCCGCGGCCGTGAGGACGTCGGCGAGGGCCTGGCCCGAACGGTCCTCCCTGGTCCCGGCCACCACCCCGTCGGACACGGTGAGGACCTTGGCCCGCAGGGGGTTCATGCCACGGCCAGCTGGCGGAGCCGGCGGACGGCGGAGGCCGGATCGGGCGAGGCGAACACGGCGCTGCCGGCCACGAAGCACGTCGCCCCGGCGGCGGCGGCCAGCCCGATGGTGCGGAGGTCGATGCCGCCGTCGACCTCCACCACCACGTGATCGGGAGCGGCGTCGGCGATGCGCCGCAGCTTGGGCAGCACCTCGTCCATGAACTTCTGTCCCCCGAACCCGGGGTGCACGGTCATGACGAGGACGTGGTCGACCTGCCCCAGCCAGGGCTCGACCGCCTCGAACGGAGTCTCGGGGTTGATCGCCACCCCGGCGTTGAGCCCGAGGCGCCGCATGCCGGCGACCAGCTCGGCGGTGTCGCCCACCTCGACGTGGACGCTCACCCAGTCGGCGCCCGCCGCCCGGAACGCCTCCAGGTAGTCGCCGGGGTTCGTCATCATCAAGTGGCAGTCCAGGGTCATCGCGGTGTGCCGGTTCACGGCCTCCACCACCGGCGGCCCGATGGTCAGGTTGGGCACGAAGTGACCGTCCATCACGTCGACGTGGAGCAGGTCGGTCTCGGGGGCCACCAGGTCGATGGCGACAGCCAGGGCGGCGAAGTCAGCCGACAGGATCGACGGGGCGATCCGGCACGAGGGGGTCACCGGGCCGAGTCTAGGGAGGCCGGCCGGCGCAGCAGCACGAGGAACATCCCGTCCGTCCCCGCCGCCTGGGGCAGCAGTCGGGCCCCCCGGCCGGCCGCCTCCCAGGGAGCGCCGGGAGGAGCCAGCGGCTCCAGCTCGGGATGGTGCTCGGCCATCCACCCGTCGATCCCGGTCGTCTCCTCCGCCGTCAGGGTGCACACGCTGTAGGCCAGCACCCCGCCGGGCCGCAGCAGACCCACAGCGGCGGTGAGCAGCCGGCGCTGGAGGCCGGCCAGCTCCCCGACGTCGGATGCGGCGATGCGCCACCGGGCGTCGGGGCGCCGGCGGAGGACGCCGAGGCCCGAGCAGGGGGCGTCGACCAGGACGCGGTCGAGCGAGCCGGGGCGGAGCGGCGGCGCGGTGCCGTCGGCCACCACGGGGGCGACGGTGCGGGTGCCGAGCCGGGCAGCGTTGGCGGCGACGAGGCCGGCGCGGGCGGGCCGGATGTCGAGGGCCGCGACCAGACCGGCGTGGGCGAGGGCGGTCGCCTTGCCGCCGGGCGCGGCGCAGACATCGGCGATGCGATCTCCGGGTCGGGCGTCGACCGCCTCGGCCACCCACTGGCTGGCCTGGTCCTGGACATAGCCGTCGTCGCGGATGGTGACCGGGGGCGCCTCGTTCATGGCGGCGAGGGCAGCCAGGGCCGTCTCGGCGCCGAGGTCGGCGGCCAGCCGTTCCACGATCCAGTCGGGATAGCTGAGCCGGACGCCGTCGCCCGGCCAAGGCTGGCCGGAGGCGGCGGGGTCTGTGGGGGTCGCGGCGGGATGGCCGGCCTCGGAGACCCGCCGGAGGACGGCGTTGACCAGCCCCCGCGTGCGCGGCGGGGCGACGGCGACCGTGGCGCTGACGGCGGCGTGGGCGGGGGTGCCCAGGAACTCGAGCTGGTAGGCACCCAGGCGCAGCGCCGCCCGGGTCGCCGGCTCGGGCGCCCGCATCAGGAAGCGGTCGACCAGCCAGTCGCAGGCCCGCCGCATGCGGGTGGCGCCGTAGACGAGCTCGGTGGCGAACCGGCGGTCGGCCGGGCTCAACCCCGACCGCTCGAGCAGGTGGGGCAGCACGAGGTTGGCGTAGGCCCCGTCCTCGATGCGCAGCAGGGCCTCGAGGGCCACCGCCCGCGGGTCGCGCCGGGGGGGCGCCGGGTGGGGCCGCCCCCGCCGCCGCCCGGCAACAGGATCTCTGCCCGCGCCCCGGTCCCGGTCGGGCGCCGGCGGGCCGTCAGCCACCGAGGTGCTCGCCGGCGGCGGGCCGGGCGCCGTTGCGCCAGGCGGTGGCCGCGAGGGGCGCTTTGCCCTCGGGCTGGACGGTGATGAGCTCCAGCCCCCCGACGGCGGTGCCGACCACGGTCCCGTCCAGCGCGCCCGGTTCCGGGCCGGCGGGCAGCGCTCGGGCGGCGAGCACCAGCAGGCGCCTGCCCCGGAAGGTCGTCCATGCCTTTCCGACGCGGGGCCGGCGGGCGAGCTCGGCCGCCGGTCGCTGCCAGTCGAGCGCCAGGTCCTCGGGCGTGACCTTGGCGGCGTAGGTGGGCTCGCCCGTCTGGGGGACCGGTTCGCCCAGGGGTCCGGACAGGGCCTCCACCAACAGATCGGTGCCGACGGCGACGAGGCGCGAACGGAGGGCATCGGCGGTCTCGTCGGGGTGGATGACCACCCGGTCCTGGAGGTACACGCCGCCGGTGTCGAGGCCCTCCTCGACGGCCATCACGCCGACCCCGGTCTCCAGGTCGCCCGCCAGGATGGCCCGCTCCACCGGTGCGGCCCCCCGCCACCGCGGGAGCAGGCTGAAATGGAGGTTGACCATCGGCACCCGCTCCAGCACGTGGGGCTTGATGATCTGGCCGAAGGCGACGACCACACCCAGCGAGGCCCCGGCGTCGAGGACGTCGTCAACCTTGTGGCTCACCGGCAGCCCGAGCTCGAGGGCCGCCGCCTTGACCGGGCTCGGGCTGGTGTCGCGGCCCCGCCCCCGCCGCTTGTCGGCGCGGGTCACGACCAGGACGACGTCGTGGCCGGCGTCGACGAGGGCCCGCAGAGGAGGGACGGCGGCCTCGGGGGTGCCCAGGAAGACGAGTCGCACGGCGCCCGCCTCAGTCGTCGACGATCTTGCCCTCGGGGTCGATCGTCACCGGCTCGCCCCGGACGAGGTGGCCGTCCTGCGATTGCCGCTCCCGGAGGATGCGGAGGCCGGCCTTGCGCTGGGCGGGCTCGAGGTGCTCGAGGAGGAGGGTCCCCTCGAGGTGGTCGAGCTCGTGCTGGAACAGCCGGGCCTGGAGCTCGGTCGCCTCGATGCGCACGGTGTTGCCGTCGAGGTCCCACCCGGTGAGCAGGATGTCCTTGGGCCGCATGATGGTGAAGTACAGACCGGGCACGGACAGGCAGCCCTCGTCGTGCGCCCACTCGCCGTGGAGCTCGGTGATCGACGGGTTGACGATCGTCTTGGCCCCCTCCCCGTCGTTGAGGTCGTAGACGAAGACACGCTTCTGCACCCCGACCTGGGGGGCGGCGATCCCCAGGCCCGCCGCGTCGTACATGGCCTCGACCATCCCGTCGACCAGCCCCACCAGGGAGCCGTCGATGTCGCTGACCTCGGTCGCCCGCTGGCGCAACACGGGGTCGCCGTAGGTGCGGATGGTGAAGGTGGGCACCCGCAAAGGGTACCGTCGCCCGACCGCGTTGATGACCACCCACCACTACTTCGACGCCGAGCCGCCGGGCCCGTCCGCCCCGCGCACGGTAGCGCTCGTCCTCCCTGATCTGACCGCCTCCCTGCGCACCGACCGGGCGGTCTTCAGCGGCGACCGGGTCGATCCGGGAACCAAGCTGCTGCTCCAGGAGGGCCCTCCCCCGCCGCCGTCCGGCGACGTGCTCGATCTCGGCTGCGGGTACGGACCGATCGCCGTCGCCCTCGCCCGGCGGTCGCCGCTGGCCCACGTGTGGGCCGTCGACGTCAACCAGCGGGCCCTCCGCCTGGCCGAGCTCAACACCGCCGGCCTCGGCAACGTGACCGTCGCGCCTCCGGCGGAGGTCCCCGCCGACACCCGGTTCGCCGCCCTCTACTCCAACCCGCCCATCCGGGTGGGGAAAGCGGCCCTCCACGACCTCCTCGCCACCTGGGTGCCCCGGTCCAAGGTCGCTTACCTGGTGGTGGGCAAGCACCTCGGGTCCGACTCCCTGGCCGCCTGGATGTCCGGCGCGGGGTGGGACGTGACCCGCCTGGTGAGCCGGGCCGGCTACCGCATCCTGCGGGTGGCCCCGTGAGCCGGCGGCCGCTCGGGCCCACCGACCTCAAGCGGCTGCACCGCCAGTGGCGTCACCGCACGGAGGGCCGGGTCGCCCTCCTCCTCGACGGGGTCATGACCCCCTTCAACGTCGGCTCCATCATCCGCCTGGCGGCCGCCTACGGGGTGTCCACCATATGGATGGCGGGTGCCACCGCCTCCGCCTCGCACCCCGGCGCCCGCAAGACGGCGCTCGGGACCGACCGGTTCGTCGACATCGTGGAGGCGATGACGGCCGGCGCCGCCGCCGAGGCCGCCCGGGCCGAGGGCTACCAGCTGGTCGGCGTCGAGCTGGCAGAGGGAGCCGAGCCGCTCTTCGCCACGCCGTTGGGGGCCGACGTCTGCCTGGCCGTGGGCCACGAGGACCACGGACTGTCCCCCGCCTGCCTCGCCGCCTGCGACGCCGTCGCCTACTTGCCCCTGATGGGCAAGGTCGGCTCGCTCAACGTAGCCACCGCCGCCGGCATCGCCCTGTACGAGGTACGTCGCCGTCAATGGACCACCCGGGAAGGGCCGCCGTGAGGATGGTCGCCTTCGCGGCCCCCGACGGGCCCCACCTGGGGGTGGTGGACGGTGACACCGTCATCGACCTCACGGCGGCCGGCCTCCCCGGGGACCTTCCTTCGCTGCTCGCCGGGCCCGGGTTGGATGGCGCCCGGGCGGCGCTCGGCGGGGCGGTCCGCCACGACCTCGCCGGGTTGGCCCTGCTGGCCCCGGTGGGCCGCCCCCCGAAGTTCCTCGCCATCGGGATGAACTACCGGGACCACACCGCCGAGACGGGACGGGAGCCGCCGGAGCACCAGCTGTGGTTCAACAAGCAGACCACCTGCGTGATCGGACCGGGAGCGCCAATCGAGATCCCCTCCCGGTGGTCCACCCAGGTCGACTCCGAGGGCGAGCTGGGCCTGGTGATCGGCCGGCGCTGCCGGCACGTGCCCGCTGAGCGGGCCCGTCTGGTCGTCGCCGGGTGCGGCGCCCTCGAGAACCCGGTCGTCGACGAGCCCCACCCCGGTCCCCAGGGCCTGGACTGACAGGGCCTCAGGCGTCGGACCTCTCTGTCCGGGGGTGGGCACGCCACGCGGTCTATAGGACCGGAAGGTGAGCCCAACCCCCAACGCCGGGCGGGCCTCAGGCGTCGAGGGGGTCGACGTCGATGCGCAACAACCGGTTGCCGGCGCCCGGCGGCCGGCCCACCGCGGCCAGGGCGTCACACAGCACCCGGTGGTCAGGGGCCCGGACCAGCCAGCGCCCGTCGGTGGGGCCCAGGGCCTCGATCCCCGGTCGGGCGGCCAGTGCCCGAGCGACGCCATCCACGATCTTCGCATCCCCCGACAGCTCGGCCATGGCCGTCGTCGGCGGGAGTCCCAGGTCCCGGCGGAGCGCCGCCTCGACCTCCACCAGCCGGCCGGGATCGGCGCGGACGGCGGCCTCGAGCACGGGGTGGCCGGGTTGGCGGGTCTGCACCAACACCCGGCCCCCAGGCCCGTCGCGACGGCCCCCCACCAGGCGGGCCGCCCGCGCCAGCAGGCCCAGCGCCTCCTCTCCCGCCCGGTAGCGCGGGGCGAGCAGCTCGGCGTCGAAGTCCAGGAACACCACGGCGGCCACGCTGGCCCCGGCGTCCCCCGCCCGGTGGAGGACGGCCTCGGTACCGACCAGCACCGGTGCCGGCGGGAGGTCCCCGACCTCGGCAGTGACCTCGCCGACGGGCATGCGGGCCAGGGCCTCCAGATCCTCCCGGAGCTTCGTTACCCCGACCCGGACGGCCCGCAGGGCGCCCGACCCGCAGGACTGGCACACCGCCGGCCGGTCCCGCCCGCACCTCCGGCAGTGCAGGCTGCCGTCCACCGCCTCGACCGCCGCCCCGCACTGCTCGCAGACGGTGAGCTTGCCGCACGCCTTGCACGCCAGGAGCCGCACCCGGCCCTTGCGGTTGAGCACGCACACCACCCGGCCGGCCGGCGACGCCGATCGCAGGACCGGCACAAGCCGCTCGCCCAGCACGCCGGTACGGGGATCATCGTGGCGCCGGTCGACGATCTCCACCGCCCCCCACCCCTGCCGTTCCACGGCCCGCGACGGCACCAGCAGGCGACCCCACGCCAGGTGCTCCAGTGATGGGCAGGGACTCACCAACAGGCATGGGATCCCCGCCCGGCGGGCCCGTTCGGCAGCCAGCACCCACGCGCTCCAGGACGGCGCCCGCTGCTCGACCAGGCCGGCGTCGTGGGCGTCCAGGACCACCACCGCGCCGATGTCGGGGGCGGGGGCCCACGCCGCTGCCCGGGCCCCGATGACGGTCACGCCGCCGGCCATCGCCCGCGCCCAGCCCTCGGGGACCAATGCGACCGGCGATCCTCTGTCCCGAAGAGCCCGCGCCAGGAAGCGGGCGGTCCCGATGGCCGGCGACACCACGAGGAGCGGCCCGGCCGACGCCATCGCCTCCACCAGTAGCTCCACGGGACTGGCCGCCGGCGGCAGCCGCACGACCGCCTCCCTCGCCGACAACGCCTCCCGCACCAACTGGACGATCTCGCCGTCGGCCAGCCGGTCGACGCCCGCGGGAGCCGGCCGGGGTGGGATCGTCCGGACCGCCCCCAGAGGGGAGGCGGTGCGCAGCAGGGCGGTGCGGCGCCCGGCCCACCGCCACGCCCCCCAGGCCGTCAGCTCGACCACGTCCGGCGGCGGGCCCACCCCCGTGACCCTGCTCACGGCTTGGAGGGCGACACCGGGGGGCGGCTCCACGTCGGTGGCGACGACCCAGGCGCCCACCCGGCGGCCGTGGAGGGGGACCCGTACGAGGGTGCCCGGCACCACACCGTCGCCGAGCGCCGGGGGGAGGGCGTAGTCGAGCTCGCGGCCCTGATCGGCCAGGGCGGGCACGTCGACGGCCACCCGGACGACGCGCCCGGAGACGTCGGTCAGATGCCGAGCGCCGCCTTCAGCTCGGGGAGGCGGGAGGTCACCTCCCAGGTGAACCCCTCGTCGGACCGTCCGAAGTGACCGTAGGCCGCCGTCCGGCGGAAGATCGGGCGGCGTAGGTCGAGGTCGCGCACGATGGCCGCCGGCCGGAGGTCGAACACCTCCCGCACCGCCGCGCCGATCTTCGCCGGGTCGAGCTGCTCGGTGCCGAACGTCTCCACCATGATGGATACGGGGTGGGCGACCCCGATGGCGTAGGCGACCTGGATCTCGCAGCGGCGGGCCACCCCCGCGGCGACGACGTGCTTGGCGACCCACCGGGCGGCGTACGCCGCCGACCGGTCGACCTTGGAGGGATCCTTGCCGCTGAAGGCCCCTCCACCGTGGCGGGCGGCACCGCCGTAGGTGTCCACGATGATCTTGCGCCCGGTCAGGCCGGTGTCGGCGTGCGGTCCCCCCAGCTCGAAGATGCCCGTCGGGTTGACGAGCACCTGGTAGCCGTCGCCAGCGAACTCTTCGGGAACCACCGGGGCGATCACGTGCTCGGTGAGCTCGGGCAGGAGCTGGCCCAGCCGGTCGACGCCGGGTGCCGTCTGGGTGGAGATCAGCACGGTGGCGATCCGGGACGGACGTCCGTCCACGTAGTCCACCGTCACCTGGGTCTTCCCGTCGGGCCGGAGGTAGTCGAGCTTCTCCGTCTTTCGCACCTCGGCCAACCGCTGAGCCAGGCGATGGGCGAGCCAGATGGGCAGGGGCATGAGGTCGGCGGTCTCGTCGCAGGCGAAGCCGAACATCATCCCCTGGTCACCCGCGCCCTGGGCGTTGAGGATGTCCTCTCCCGACGTCCCGGAGCGGACCTCGAGCGCGTTGGTGACCCCGACGCTGATGTCGGGGCTCTGCTCGTCGATGCTGACCACCACCCCGCAGGTGTTGCCGTCGAACCCGTACGACTCCCGGTCGTAGCCGATCTCGCACACCGTCTGGCGGACGAGCTTGGGGATGTCGACGTAGGCGGTGGTCGTGATCTCGCCGGCGACGACCACCAGACCGGTGGTGGCCAGCGTCTCGCACGCCACCCGGCCATTGGGGTCCGCCTCCATGATGGCGTCGAGGACCGAGTCGGAGACCTGATCCGCGAGCTTGTCCGGATGACCCTCCGTCACCGACTCGGAGGTGAAGGTGTACGTGCTCACGGGGTAGCTCCTTGGTCTGAAGGGAGGCGGCGGGAAGCGGCGGCGACCACGGCCCGGGCCACCTCACGTTTCGACGTGAGTGGCAACTTCTCCTCGCTGCCGTCACTGCCCAGGATGGTCACCTGGTTGGTGTCGTGCTCGAAACCGGCTCCGGGCGCGCCGACGTCGTTGGCGATGATGAGATCGAGGTTCTTCGACCGTAGCTTCCGGCGGGCGTTCTCCACCACATCGTCGGTCTCGGCGGCGAAGCCCACCAGCACCTGGCCGGCGGGCTTGCTTCGCCCGAGGTCGAGCAGGAAGTCGTGCGTCGGCTCGAGCACGATCTCGGGGATGCCGTCCTCCTTCTTCAACTTGCGGTCGACGACCTCCTTGGGACGGAAGTCGGCGACCGCCGCCGCCATCACCACGATGTCGGCCGCCGCCGCCCTGGGCAACACGACCGCCTCCATCTCCGCGGCTGAGGACACGTTGACGACCTCGACGACGCCGGGCGGGACGGGACGGTCGACGGTCGTCACCAGGACCACCCTGGCACCCTCGGCGGCCGCCTCCGCGGCGATGGCGTAGCCCTGCTTGCCCGAGGACCGGTTGCTGATCACCCGGACGGTGTCAATGGCCTCGCGCGTCCCCCCGGCGGTCACCACGACCGTGCGCCCGGCCAGCCGGCCCCGGGACAGCACCGCCTCGACGACGGTCTTCATGATGTCGTCGGGCTCGGCCAGGCGCCCAGCGCCGGAATCCCCGCCCGCCAGACGGCCGACGGCCGGGTCGACCACGTACACGCCCCGGCGGCGCAGCACGGCCAGGTTGTCCTGCACCGCCGGGTGCTCCCACATCTCGGTGTGCATCGCCGGGCACACGACGACCGGCGCCCGGGTGGCGAGCAGGGTGGCGAGCAGCAGGTCGTCGGAGATCCCCGCCACGTAGGCGCCCAGGACGCGCGCCGTCGCCGGGGCCACCACGATGACATCCGCGGTCTGGCCGAGGCGGGTGTGGGGAATGGGCTCGGGGCTGTCCCACAACGAGGTGCGCACCGGCTCGGAGGCCAGCGCCGAGAAGGTGACAGCTCCGACGAACCTCGTGGCGTCGGGCGTGAGGACGGGGATGACGTGGGCCCCGGCATCGACGAGACGCCGGCACAGCTCGATCGCCTTGTAGGCGGCGATCCCCCCGGAGACGCCGAGGACGACCCGGCGCCCCGCCAGCGCCTCCCAGGAATCTCCCTCCACGCGTCCCCTCACCGTTGCCGCGGCACGGCCGAGCCCCCCGCCGCGCTCCGCTATTCCGCCCCGGCGGCCTCGCTGCCGGTCTCGTCCTCACTCTGCTCCCGCCGCACCGGGACGATCTTGTCCTCGACGATCTCCTCGAGAGCGATCGACAGGGACTTGCGGGACACGGAGGCCACCTGCGGGGGGACGATCGCCCCCAGGCCCTCACCGAGCTGGTTGAAGTAGGAGTTGATCTGGCGGGCGCGCTTCGCCGACAGGCTGACCAGCGTGAACTTGGAGTCGACGCGGGCGAGCAGCTCCTCGATCGGCGGTTCCATCATCGACGGTTGGCGCGTCGCGGCCATCAGGCTCCTTCAAGGGGGTGAACGGTGACCAGTCACTATACCGGCCACCTGCTCAACCGCCCGATCCAGATCGTCGTTGACGACCACATGGTGCGCCAACCGGCGCCCCTCGGCCTCCTCGGCCTCGGCCTCGGCCAGACGGTCGGCGACCCGGTCGGGACCATCGCCCCGAGCCTCCAGGCGGGCGCGCTGATGGGCGCGGGAGGGCGGCACGACCAGGATCATCACCGCTCCCGGCACCCGCTCGAGGACCTGGCGGGCCCCCTGGACCTCGATCACCAGGACCACGTCGCACCCCGGCGGCGGAGTGGGGATCGGCGTCCCATAGAGGTTCCCGAGGTATTCGGCCCACTCGAGGAAGCCCTGCTCGGCGATCTTGCGTTCGAATGCCTGGCGATCCACGAAGTGGTACGCGTCGTCGGGCTCACCCGGACGTTGGGCGCGCGTCGTCCACGAGCGGCTCGGCCAGAGGCGGTCGTCGCCGGCCAGGAGCCGGCCGACGATCGTGTCCTTGCCGACCCCTCCCGGGCCCGACACGACGAACACCTTCCCCGGTCGGGCGCCGAGCTCGGCTCCGGCCCGATCGGCCGCGGCCTCGGGCCCCACATCCCGCTCCGGGGACCGCTCGGCCCCTGGTGACGAGCCGCTCAGGACCGGGACGGGAGCTTCTCGAACAGCGCCTGGCGCTGGTTGGCGCCGAGGCCCTGCACGCGGCGGGTCTCGGAGATCCCGACCTCCTCCATCAGGCGGCGGGCCTTGACCTTGCCGAGGCCGGGGAGGGACTCGAGGACGGCCAGGACCTTCATCTTCCCGACCACGTCGTCGGAACCGGCCTGGTCGAGGAGCTCACGCAGGCTGAGCGAGCCCATCTTGAGCTTGTCCTTCAGCTCGGCACGCTGGCGCCGCGCCGCGGCGGCCTTGTCGAGTGCGGCCTGGCGCTGTTCGGGCGAGAGGGCAGGAGGCAGCGGCATGGCGAAACCGTAGCGCCTCGAACC
>Ga0102924_1003025_pt1 | contig 17835 bp, 17 predicted proteins | sample PaiPotPPM11metaG_FD_80116 | JGI IMG/M metagenome (GOLD analysis project Ga0102924, IMG submission 80116) | Iron sulfur acid spring bacterial and archeal communities from Banff, Canada, to study Microbial Dark Matter (Phase II) - Paint Pots PPM... ...
GATTTTAAGTCCGCTGTGTCTGCCGATTCCACCATCCGGGCACATCGCGATCGCCTTCCACATCGTAACCCACGCGTAGCAGCGAAGCCGCGGCTAGCGCGTCGGGTACAGCGCGCGGTACATCTCCCGGTTGCGCAGGATCGCCTGCACATAATCGCGCGTCTCGGTATAGGGAATCGACTCGACGAATTCAGGCACGTCCTTATAATCGTTGCTCGCCAGCCATTGCCGCACCGGCGTATCGCCCGCGTTGTAGGCCGCCAGCGCATACTCCGCCTGTCCGCCGAAACGATCAAGCACCTGCTTCAGGTTGATCGTGCCCAACTCCAGGTTTACCGAGGGGTCCAGCAATTGCTTGGTGCTGAATCCCTTCATCCCATGTTTCTTGGCCACAGATTTGCCGACCGAGGGCAGCAGTTGCATCAGCCCATAGGCGTTCGCATGGCTCACCGCTCCGGCGTTGAACTCCGACTCCTGCCGGATCAGCGACGCTACCAGGTACGGGTCGAGCCCGTTACTGCCCGCATTCGTCTCCAACTCCTTCCAGTAAGGCTGAGGGAAGAGCAGATGCCAGTAGATTGCGGGCACCTGGTCCATTGGCAGCGTGAAGAACGAGATGCCGCTGTGCTTCATCGATTGCAACGAACGGGTGTATTCGCCGTAGGAGACGTAGATCTCTGCCTGCCCCAGCGCGCCCCATTCGTCCGAAGTCGGGCTCGCGTGGATCTCCGGCCCGATGTACTCATTCAGCGCCGCATTGGCCAGCAGCCGCGCCTTGATCAGATGAATGTCGTTTTCCGGCAGTTCGCCGGTCAGTGCCGGCACCTGAGGCCTCTGCGCGTTGGTCAGGGCTGACGCGGGCGCGACCGTGGCTTGAGTGCCCAGCACCGCGAGCCGCTGCCGGGCCAGGTTCGCGTAGTAGTAGTCGGTGTAAACGCTCACCAGCCGGTGGTAGTAGTTCACCGCCTGGGGAAAGTTATGCTCCTCATCCTCGTAGATTCGCCCGCGCCAATAAAGCGCACCTGGAATTTCCTGCCCGCCTGGATAGCGTTCAATCTGCTCATCCATCAGCCGCGCCGCCTCCGGGTAGTTGCGCGTGCGATAGTTCATCCACGCCGCGCGCCAGTGGGCCGAGGGTGCGTAGGTGCTGTTCGGGAACATCTTCACCAGCAGGCCGTAGTGGTAGATCGCCTGCGCGGCGTCGTGCTTCAGCAGGTACATGTTGCCGCCGGAGTAGAGCGCTTCCTCCAGCCATCTGCTGGTGGGGTAGCGTTGCAGCATCTGGGAGATCAAGGCGTCGTGCCCGGCGCGGTCGTCGTCATTGCGCGAGAGCTCCGCCAGCATGTACAGCTTCAGCGCCGCGGTATCGTCGTTCGTCTCAGGAAGCTTCTCGATATCGTGCCGGCTCAGTTGCTTCAGCTTGAAGTCGCACACCGCTGCGTAAAGGATCAGAGCTTTCCGATCGGCGTCGCTGAGTTCCGGATTGTTCCTGCCGATGGTGTTGTACTCAGCGCTCGCTTCGCTGTAGCGCTTCGCGTTGAACAGTGCATCCGCGTGGGTCTTGCGCTCGGCCGCGCTTAGGGGCGAGCCCATCGCCTGCAACTGTGTGGCCGCCTCGTCCGCCTCGTATACCAGCGGCTGTTTCTGGTAAATATCGCGGAACACCGGCACCGCATGGGACGTATCTCCCGCCATTTGATACGCCCGTCCCAGCGAGTATTGGAAGCTCACCTGTTCGGCCGTGGGCGTGTTCAGTAACGGCTGCAGCACCGCCAGCGCGCCCCGGGCGTCCTGCTGTTGCAGATGCGCATTCGCCAGCGTGACCGGCGCGTTCGCAACAAAGATGCTGTCCGGATAGCGATCAGCAAAATGATCCAGCTGCGCATACGCATCCGCGCCGCGGCCTGCCTGGATCGCCGCCTGCGCGCCCAGGTAGTCGGCGTAATCGTCCAGGGCCTCGCCTGCCCGCTTTGCCTCGCCGTAGTTCGTCACCGCATCCGCGTAGCGATGATCCATCGCATTCGCGTGCGCCAGCGCGAGATACGCCGCGGCCGCGCCTTCGCCGGGATGGCTATGCGCATAACTTAGTACGCCGGCGTAGGCTGCCGCTGCCCGGGTCGAGGCGAGCTGTTGCGCCATCGGCCGCAACTGAGCAGACGCCAGAAATGCGCTGGTGAGCTTGATGCTGCGGGCCGTCGAAGGCGGCTTGACCGGCAAGTGCCTCCGGCTCGTGGCCTTCAGGGCAGCCGTCGTCGTTGTCGTCTTCCTGGTCGTGGCCTTTGCCGTGCTGGCTTTCGCCGTCGTCTTCTTTGCGACCGGCTTCTTTTTTGCGGCAGCCGTGTCAGCCGTTGCCGGCTTCGTTTCCGTGGCCTCCGCCGCCCCGGCGGCAAACGCCTTCCCGACCAGCCCGCTTCCGGGCAAGATCAGGCAAATCAACAACGCGGCCCTTCGAATCATCTTCCTGTTGTCCTGCATTCCTTCACGCTCCAACCAATGGCCTGGGCGGGCGACTGCTCGTTTCGCGCTCCCAAACAGCCAAAGCCCACACTTACGACTCTAAAGCCGCATTCACCCTTTCGCGCCAACCGCGCGCTGGCGGGAACCACCACAGATACATTCGGCTCTTCGGATAGACTCCACCGCTGCCCTTTCCGCCGGGAGGACCCATTGCCCGCCCGCTGCGACGCATATAGACTTGAACTTGGAGCATCGGGGACCCGGGCGTCCTCCTGTCCGCCCAGTAGAGCAGATTCATTTAGACGGGACAATTGCACCTTTTGACTATGCCAGCCATCCAATCTCCAGCGACGGAAGAGATACATCCCGATGTTGCGCTGGTCGAGCGCGCAAAAAAGGGCGATACCGCCGCGTTTGAGCAACTGGTACGGCAGTATGAACGGCAGATTTTCCGGGTGGCGCAGCACATTACCCAGAACCGCGAGGATGCGGAAGACATCACGCAGGACGCATTCCTCAAGGCGTACGAAAAGCTGGATCAGTTCCAGGGCAATTCCAAGTTTTCCACCTGGCTGGTCCGGATCGCAGTGAACGAGAGTCTTATGCGCCTGCGTAAGCGTAAGACTAGTAAGACCGTCTCGATGGATCAGGATGTCCAGACGGAAGATGGTTCCATTCCGCGCGATTTCGCCGAATGGAGACCGAACCCGGAGCAACTGTATGGTCAGAACGAACTCGGCGACATTCTCCGCAAGACCATTCAGGGCCTGCCTCCCGGCTTTCGCACTGTCTTCACCCTTCGCGACGTGGAAAATCTTTCAACCGAAGAAACGGCAGAGGCACTCGGCTTGAGCGTCCCCGCGGTCAAATCGAGGTTGTTGCGCGCACGCTTACAGTTGCGCGAGCGGCTCAGCCGTTACTTCAAGCAGAAAAACGGGGGGGCCAAGCCGTGACCTGCACAGATTTCCTTAGTCAGCTTACCGATTACTTTGATGGTCAGATCGAACCGAAGCTTCTCGCCGAGGTTCAGACTCACGTCCGCGAGTGCCACCACTGCGAGGTCGTCCTCGACACGACGCGCAAGACCATCTCTATCTACCGCGAGCACGAGATTTACGAGTTCCCCACCGAACTCCGGGAGCGCCTGCACGCCGCCATCATGAAGAAGTGCACCGGCGGCGGCTGCTGAAGAATCTTTTCGCCTGCCTCCCAGATTCCTCTTTACACATGCGTCTTCGGCGTACAAAGTAAAGTCGTACCCTGCGCCTTGATTTGATCCGCAACCTGAACTACAGGGGAAAGACCATGCGGCATATGCACGTCTGCATCACTCTGGGCTATTTCTTGCTCACGGCCCCCATCGCGAAAGGCCAGACTCAGAAGCCCGGCCTTTACGACATGACCATCACCACCACCACAGTATTCCCTTCCCGCAAAGCCTCTCCTTCCGGCAAGCTCCATCCTTCTCGCAACATCCAGGCCTGTCTCACCCAGGACATGGTCGACAAGTACGGCGCCATCGTGCCGCAATACCTTGCCAACACCTGCCAGCTCACCAACGTCGTCAAGAAGACCGGCGGAATGACCGCTGACATGGTCTGCTCCGGACGAATGAACGGCAAGGGAACCCTGCAGATTGACTGGGCCGACAGCGAACACGCCAAAGGGCTCCTGCACTTCAGCGGAACCATGCGGCCCGGCGATGACGAAATCAAGATCGAATGGAGCGCGGTGACGACGTCCGCCTACAAAGGGCCCGACTGCGGCGAACTCAACCCCACCGCTCCCAGCCCGTCCCCTCAGAGTCCTGTTCCTTCTCCTCCGAATCCCCGCCCTTCCCCTGAGTAAATGCCGTGAATCGGCCCTCGGGTTCCACGGCGCTCGAGGCCGCTGTAAGATGATCCCGTCGCGCGCCGCTCTTCTGCGACGCGTTCTAAATCATTCGAACGAGGCCAACCTCTGATGCGCTTGCTCGCCATCGCTCCGCTGCTCGCTTTCGCGCTTTCCCCGTCGGCACAAACCCCCGCAAGCCCAGCCCCGGTTCCTCCGCCGGCCCCGCCCAGCCAGGTCGCGATCCAGGTGGATCTCGCGAAATCCCTCGGCCCCTACCGCCCCATCGGCAGCTGGTTCGGCTACGACGAGATCAACTTCACCAACGGGAAGTACGGCAGCCAACTCCTGCCTGAACTGCACGACCTTTCCCCGGTGCCCGTCTATATCCGCGCCCATCACCTGCTCACCTCCGGCGACGGCCTGCCCAAGCTCAAATGGTCCTCGACCAACGTCTTCTCGCTCGATGCCAACGGCAAGCCGGTCTACGACTTCAAGGTCCTCGACCAGATCTTCGACGAGTACAAAGCCGCCGGCGTACGCCCCATGGTGGAACTCGGCTTCATGCCGAAAGACCTCGCCACCGGCACCATGGCCTACGAGATGCCCTACCCGAAGACCGTCTCCGGCGCCGTGCAGAGCCCGCCCAAGGACTACGCCATGTGGGGCGAGCTATGCCGCCGCGTCGTCGAGCACTTCGTCCAGCGCTATGGCCGCGACGAAGTCGCCACCTGGTACTTCGAGGTCTGGAACGAGCCCGACATCGCTTATTGGCAGGGCACGCCGGAGCAGTACTTCAAGCTCTACGACTACTCCGTCGCCGGCGTTCGCAAGGCGCTACCCAACGCCCGTGTCGGTGGCCCCGGCTCGACCGGTCCCGGCAGCCAGCGCGCCATCGCCTTCCTCACCAATTTCCTCAACCACTGCGCCAACGATAAAAACGCCGCGACCGGCGACCCTATTCCACTGGACTTCATCAGCTTCCATCCCAAAGGCAGTCCGCACCTCGTCCCACCCGGCCCCGGCGAAACCGCGCACATCCGCATGGGCCTCCAGAACGAGATCAGCGCCGCCGCCAACGGCTTTCGCATCGTAGCCGCCTCGGCAAAGTTCCACAGCGTTCCCATCATCCTCTCTGAAGCTGACCCCGAAGGTTGCGCCGCCTGTTCCGCCCGCGAGAATCCGAATAACGCGTACCGCAACAGCCCGGTCTACCCCACCTACACCGCCGCCGCCATGAAGGCCCTCGCCGACCTCGCCGCCGAAAACAAGGTCAACCTCATCGGCATGGTTACCTGGGCTTTCGAGTTCGAAGGCAAGGACTACTTCGAGGGCTTCCGCACCCTCTCCACCAACGGCATCGACCAGCCCGTCCTCAACATCTTCCGCATGGCCGGCCTCTTCGCCGGCGATCGCGTCTCCGCCACCACATCCTCTGAAGTCCCCGCGGAAGACATCGCCAAATCCGGCGTTCGCGCCCAACCCGACATCGACGTCTTTGCCACCAAATCCACCCACGAAGCCGCAATCATGGTCTGGAACTACCACGACGAGGATCTCCCCGTCCCCGCCTCCCAGGTCAGCGTCAAAATCACCGGCATCCCCGCTGGCGTCCACAAGGTTCTGCTCGATCACTTCCGCATCGACGACACCCACTCTGACGCCTACACCGTCTGGACGGCCATGGGCTCGCCTCAAAGCCCCACGCCCGACCAGTACGCCCAACTCAAGGCCGCAGGCCAGCTCCAGACCCTGACCTCACCCACCTGGCTCGACGTCAACTCCGGCTCCGTCACCATCCCCACGACCCTGCCCCGCGAAGCCACCTCGCTCCTTCACCTGACCTGGTGAGAACGAGGTCTACTTCGTGAACCGAACACGCAACCTCATCCTGCACATGTACGATGATCGCGGGTTGGACCTCATAGCACGACACAGGAGCGACCTTCAGGCCATCTACGACGCGCACAAATCGTGGGTACTGGACTATGACCGACATCGGATAGAGAGGGTATTCGAGCAGAGAGAAGAGCGCCCCATTCATGACAGTCTCACCGTCCTGAGTGGGGTCCGCACTTAAGGGCGGCGCAACCCGTCGCCACCGCACCGATAAGGCTTGTCATTCTGAGCGCAGCGAAGAATCCCCGCATTTGCTTTTGCCTTTGCTTGTTTTACGTGAGACGTGATCGAAATCACAGCCCTAACGCCCGCCAGCCGATAGGATTGGGTCTAAGGTAGAGACAGAATCCATCAGCCTCAGGCTTGTGTCTCCCCAAAAGCTCCAAAGAAATCATAACTCCAGCGTTTTGAAGATCTTGCAAATTATCTCCTTTGTTTTCAAGATCCTGCAAAATCGATAACCAGTAAGTGGTTTGTTTGGAAGATTATGCACGAATCGATATGGGGGGAGGGGGGAGCAACAGGCGAGTTCAGGAATTACCTTCGAACGCCGCGCGTCGTCGAGTAATCTTTTTCTACCGCTGTAATCGCACCACGAAAGGCAGGCGTCTACATTCCCATATGCAGCTTATTCTCGATCCCGATATGATCGGCTGCGTGACGGGTGAACCTACCCTTACGGAGTTGGACGACATCGAGGCGCTGGACCGGATCTATCGGTCCCGTCTGCTGCGGTTCGTTGCCTATGCCACCGGCGATCAGGATCTGGCCGAGACCATCGTGCAGGATTGTCTGCTGAAGGCCTACAACGGCCGGGCATCGTTTCGCGGAGACTGCAGCGTCTACACCTGGCTCGCCCACATCGCCACCAACCTGGTCCGCGACTATCAACGCAGCCGCAAGTTCCAGTTCTGGCGCAGAGTGCATAAAACAGCGCCCGATCTGAATGAGCTCTCCGCCTCGCTGCCCGGCCGCGGCAGTTCGCCCGAATCCCAGATGCTGGCGCGCGAGAAGGCACAGCAGGTGACCGCCGCGCTCGAAACCCTCTCCGTCAATCAACGCACTATCTTCCTCATGCGGTTCATCGAAGAGATGGACCTGCAGGAAATCTGCCAGGCCACCGGCATGCGGATGAGTACCGTCAAAACTCATCTCCATCGCGCCGTCAAAGCGGTCAGGCTGAAAATCGGAGGCGCAGTCTAATGGAATCCCATCTCGACAGCCAACAGATTCACCTTTCCGACGAGCAGTTCACCGAACTGTTGCTGGGCACGAAAGCGCCCGCCGTCCGCGCCCACCTCGACGTTTGCCCGCAGTGCTCGCAGGAGGCGGAACGAGTGTCCGCAGCCATCGGCAGCTTCCAGCAGCAAAGCAGCCTCTGGGCGGAACACCGCGCTGCTACGGCTCAGCCGCTGCACGCCGGCGATTCGCGGCGGGCCTTCTCCTGGGTGCACCGTCCCCTGGCATGGAGCGCCGCCGCTCTCGTTATCGCGCTAACGGCTGGCGTCGGCATCGCTCGCCATGCCAATCATCCTCAGCCGAACCAGCAGCCGGTCGCGCAGGCGCAGCCAATGGTTGTGGTCACGCCCGGAACCTTGCAGTCCGACAACCAGTTGCTCTCCGCCATCGATGGCGAACTTCGCGCGGATGATTCGACGACGAACGGCATGTACGGCCTGAATGTGACCTCGCATGAGGCACCGACGAAGTCGGTCAGGAGGCTGACGAACTAATGCTTGCCCGCCGCAGTTTCGTACGTGCTGCTGTCGTTGGTCTGTGCCTCGCCGTAGGCGCAGCCGCGACAGTGCAGGCGCAGGGCGGCGGTCGCGGCGGAGGGCCTCCCGGTGGAGGCGGCCCAGGCGGCGGGATGGGCGGCGGTGGAATGAACGGCGGGATGGGGGGAGGCAATCGGCCCGGATTTCCCGGCGGCGGGTCGCGCCCGGGCCTCTCGCCAGGATCGATTCCATCTCCTTCACGAAATTCGACCGATGCTCCTGTGCGGGCCGGCCTGCAACTGGGTCCGCCGGGACAGCGCTGGTGGGACGACCGCGGCTTCGTGAAGAGCCTGAAGCTGCGTCCCGATCAACAGGCTCGGATGGACGCGATCTTTGAGCAGAACCGCAATCTGCTGCTCTCGCGCTTTGACGGCCTGCAGCAGGCGGAAGCGCAGATGGCGCAGCTTTCCAACTCCGCATCCCCCGACGAGTCCGCGCTCTATGCGCAGATCGATCGCGTCGCCCAGGCGCGCGCGGACCTGGAGAAGGCGAACACTCACCTGCTTCTCCAACTCCGCAGCCAGATGGACCCGGACCAGATCAAGCGCCTCGAAAAGTCCCGCTGATTATGTTTTCGATCGGGCTCATTCCAGCAACGATGTAAAATCGGACGTAATGTCGTTGCGTCAATCAGCATAGGGCAGAAGTAAGGCGCACCTCTTATCGCTCCACAGCCTGTTCCCGTGACGAGCGTCTGGAAGCCCAGTCTGCTGAAGAATGCCAGCCTTCATGTTGCCCGTCCTGCGGAAGCTAGATATTAGGAGCTCTCTCTCTTGATGAAATCGGTCGTTATTTTTGGTGGGACGGGATTTATTGGGACCCATCTTGCCCAGCACCTGCTGACCCGTGATCTCGCGGAGAGCATTTTTCTCGTAGATATAGCTCCACCTCGCGATTTTCCATACTCCCGTCAACTTCAATCTGCACTCAAGTCAGGTCGAGCGGTCTATGTCCAGCACGATGTGCGGCAGTCTGTGCCCCAAGGGCTACTTCCACAAAAAGCGGAACTGGTCTTCAACCTCGCTGCCATTCATCGAGAGCCTGGCCACGCCGCAAGTGAGTATTTCGAAACAAACCTGCTCGGAGCCGAAAATGTTTGTGGATGGGCGAGCAGCGCGGGTTGCAAAACGATGGTGTTTACCAGCAGCATCTCGCCTTATGGTCCCGCTGAAGCGGAGAAGACGGAGCGGTCGCTCCCTGTCCCTGAAACCCCCTATGGGAGTTCAAAACTGGCAGCCGAAAAGATCCACCTGGCTTGGCAGTCCGCCGCCCAGGAGCGACAGTTGCTGATACTGCGTCCCGGTGTCGTCTTCGGACCTGGGGAAGGCGGCAACGTGACTCGGTTAGTCCGGAGCCTGATGAAGGGCTACTTTGTTTATCTGGGCAATCGCTCGACCGTCAAAGCTGCCGGTTATGTCAAGGAACTTTGCCTGGTCACAGAGTTCGGCCTTGAAACGCTGCGCCAAACTGCGTCGCCAGTTCTGTTGATGAATTTCAGCATGGATCCTCCCCCCACAATGGAACAGATGGTTAAGGCGATTCAAGAGGTGGGTGGAAAGAAGCGGGCGCCCTTTAATCTGCCTCGTGGTCTATTACTGGCGATGTCCTATCCGCTTTCCGGCCTGGAATACGTTTTGAGGATTACGTTCCCGATCAATCGAGTTAGGATTCGCAAGCTAATCCGCTCCAACAACGTGATGCCTGCGGAATTGAGAATGTTGAACTACCAGTACACTTACACGCTGGAATCCGCATTCGCCGATTGGAAGCAGGATGCGCCGGAAGATTTCCCCGGCTCGAGCGCGGCAACAATCCAGGTCCAGCAGCAGGCGAAGGACCCAGAGTGGCAATTCTCCCAGAAACAGTCGCTTCCGACGCTAACGCCGAGAGCGCGCAAACCCTGAAGCGATCGCCTAGCGCCGTAGCTCGCCGATGTAGACGCCGAAGGGTGGGACGCTGATGGAGTCCAGGGGCTGCGCGCCCATTGCTTCGTAGGAGCGCAGGAGCGGGCGGAGGAACCAGCCGTGCAGGTTCAGGTGGTCCATCGCGCTCGTCAGCGAGAGCTGTGTCGGCGATGCTGACAGGTTGCAGATCACCACGACCGGCGGCGTTTGCGGCGAAGAGGTCGCAGGGCGGTCGACCCAGACCAGCGCATTCTGCGCATCGAAATCCAGGAAAGTCTTGGCGCCGTTGCGGACGACCGCGTTGTCGTGGTGCAGCGCCATGAGCTGCTGGTACCAGACGGTGAGCGGGTCGGGCGGCACCGGTTTGGGCGCGGCCTTGGGCTTCGGACGCGATGGCGGGATGTAGGGCACGTACGGCAGGTAGGTGCCGGGGGGCGGCTGCGGCGGAGGTGTGGGTTTTGCCGCGGGTTCAGTCTCTTCGGCGACGGGAGGAAGATCGGGCGCAGGTTCGATCGTCAGGTGCGCGTCGGAATTGATGACGGAAGATGGAAGCGTCAGCAGCGCGACGGTGGCGACGACATGAGCGAGCGAGGCGGCTGAGTTCGGCGGACGAACGTCGAGCAGCAGATTGGGTTGCGCGAGGGTTTGCACCAGGAATCCGCGCAGCGTGGCCGCATCGATCGTGGGCAGGCTGTTGAGGCGCGAGTCAATCTGGAGCTGCGCTCCGGAGGTGCGAGCGGCGGCGCGTGCCGCAGGCCGATGAGATGGAGCCTGATTCGCGCCTGGAAGGGCGAGGTCCACGTCGGAGAGGATGATGCGCTGGCCGACGGTGCCGGCGGCGAGCTTGCGCACCGCTTCGACCATGGCCTGGGCGGCTTCGGGGCTGGTTCCGGGCGGCGTGGCGATGTGGAGGCCCGCGACGCCGCGGCTCAGCCAGAAGCGGGCGACGCCGGAGAGGTCCGCAGCGGAGCTGGACGGCGGGAGCGTGAGCAGGACGCGAATGCTGTGCGCGCTCGACTGGCGGAGCAGCGTGTCGAGGTCGTCGATGGACGGAGGGAGCGCGCCGCCGTTGGTTGGCAGCGCGGGCGCGGGCAGAAGCAGGGCGTCGACGCCGAGCGCGCGGAGGGCATCGAGGCGGGCTGCGATGGCTTTGAAGTCGGTGGACTCGGCCGGGGAGTCGACCTGGTAGAAGATGGCCCGCTGCCACCACGGATTCTTGTCCAGGCCGGAGCCGGCGAGGCCGGGCCTGGCGAGCGTCTGGGCGGACAGGGTGCAGGTGAGCGCGAACAGCAGACAGACTCTAGCCCACACGCACCGCTCCGTGGACGACGGGGGATGCTTCGCTGCGGGCGGACGGAGGTGCGAGGGGCGCGGGGAGGAGTTCGCCATAGATGAAATTGTCTCGCTCCACAGTCTGGGCGGGAATGACGGGAACGGTACGGGAGAACATGGGACCGGCGAAGGCGAAGGTGTGAAACTCGCCGCGCTCACCGCAGGGGTCGACGGAGGCCGGCAGGTCGCGGAGCAGATCGGCGTCGAAGGTGCGACCGGCGAAGGACGGGTTGAGCGCGCGTGGGTCAACGCAGGTGAGATGCGCGCGGAGGCCGGCGGCGATCATCTGGCGGGCGAGTTCGGCGGTGGAGACGCCGAGGTCGGGGCACCAGACGGGGAAGATGGGTTCGAGGCCGGTTCCGGCGAGCCGGGCGATGCGGTAGGCGCGGATGTCCTCGAGGAACAGGTCGCCGAAGGCGATGCCATAGAGGCCTTCCGCGGCCGCCCGGGCGCAGACTGCAGCCATGCGCGACTCGTAGTCGGCGTTGGAGCAGGGGAAGGGCAGGTCGACCTTCCAGAGGGGAAGGCCAGCTGCGGCGGCCTGCTGGTCCAGAAGCTCTTCCCGGTAGCCATGGATGGCCACGCGGCGGAATTGCTCGTTGAGGGTCGTCAGGAGGGCGACAACCTCATACTGGGGCTGCTGGCGGAGCAGGTGGAGCGCCCAAGCGCTGTCTTTGCCTCCGCTCCAGCTGAGGAGAATTCGTTTCGTGCTGGACTGTACCATGCCACCCCCCCCGGGGGTATATCAAGCTAAGTTGTTTAGAGTGAGGCCAATGTGCGTTTGTATATACGTGGAAGTATAGATTTCTAGGTGCTAGGTGCTAGGTGCTAGGTGCTAGGTGCTAGGTGCTAGGTGCTCGGTGCTAGGTCCAGGTGCGGGATTTTCGCGACGGCCAGTTATCGTTTTCCCCCTTTATTTAATTGTACGAAATGGGGCATAACTCGTCGGCACCGTTTCGGAAAGAGCGATCTCGTTTGGTTTGAGGTGGGTGACGGGTTATCCACGGTTTTGGGGGTTGACACGGTTTCAGAGATTTCCAGAGGGGTAGATAAATATTAACTTGACTCTGTATTGGAATTTGAGCTTACATTGCTTCCAATAGGAAATTCTCCCAGGCAATTCCAATGCACGAGGGATAAGCCATGCCCACTCACTCGCACATTCGATCGTTTCGTCATCGCCAGAATCCGGACGGAAGCTGGGACTCGATCTGCATGCGGTGTTACCTGACCGCGGCGCACACGTTTGGGGAGAAATTGTTGACCTCGGTGGAGTCGGGGCATTGCTGCGATGAGGCGAGTTGGCTGTTCAAGGAGCCCGTCGGGATGTCGGGTTTGCCAGTCGGCTTTCGTCCATCCAGGGTGGACCATCTTTCGATTCCGAGCCGCTCCTGCCCGCCCTCGGCGATGCCGCGGATGCGCCAGTTGGAGCGCGCCCCGTTCAGTCAGAGCCGTCTGCGGCTGAGCGGACGGCCCGCTGGGCTGCGCGAACAGGCCGAGCCGGAACGACGCAGCGAAGCCTGAGCGCAGAGCGGTTCATCGGACAAGCAGGTAGATGAGAACGATGATGAGGATGAGCGAGACGCCGCCGCCGCCATAGTGGCCGATGCCTGGGCCCATGCGATAACCGCCGAAACCAAAAAGAAGAATGAGGATGATGAGAAGCAGAATCATGAGGAACTCCGTTCCGAGCGATTTGCGCTGGGTTTCTTTAAGGGCCTGCACGGTTGGATGCCAAAAAGAGGGAGCGTCGGGTTAATTCTCGGAAGGCTTCGCAGCAGAGTCGATGATCAGTGTGTCGAGCAGGCGTCGACGGGTAGAGGCGACCCACAATAAGCGACGGGCTCACCCCGGTCGTTGACCATGGGCCACCCATTTTCAGTGCTAGTTTTCCGAGGGTTTCTCGATGTGGTCGACGATCACGATTTTGACGGGGCCTGTTGCGGGCTCGAGCTTGAGGCCGAGTTGCTCCTCGACTGCGGTGAAGAGCCCGGGGCTGGAGTTGTCAGAGGGGGCCGGATCGCCGGGACGGTCGTCGGGAGTCCATTGCAGGTTGAAGTCATACCTGGCGGTGAGGCCGGTGTTGTCGACGACGGGGCGGCCGGAGAAGTCGGTGAACATGAAAAGCAGGGAAGAGAGGGTGGCTTGCTGTCCGATGATGTGGCCACGCTCGACGAGGATGGCGCCGTGAAGGGAACCGTCGGGCATCTTAATGCCGTTGGTGTGGGTGTCGGCGGGATCGGAGATGTGGAGCTTCGGGCCGCCCCTGGCGACGACGAGGTTGTAGATGGGGACTTCCCTGGTGCCCATGTGTGCCGCGAGTCTGAAGCGATCGGCGAGGACGGCCTGGAGCATGAGGCGCGTCTGGTCGCCTTTGAGTTTGCGATAGGCGGGTACATCGTCGCCGGCGACTTTGAGTTGGATGTCGTAGCGCGTCACCTGGGCCCAATGGGGAAGGCCGGAGACGTAGTTCGTCCCAATGCCGTGGTCGACTCCATAGGCATGGGCGATGAACTGAGGCAGGGAAGCGTTTTCGAGCGAGATGCCGTTGGGGACGGAATTGCCGAGGCTCATGTCAGTGCCCGACCTGTTTTCCTTGATGGAGATTACGTCGAAGGTGAGGGGTTTGCCTGGAACGGAGGCGGGGGCCTGTGCCAGCGCCACGGAAGCAATGCATCGGCTCACGACGAGGACAAGTATTTTGGATCGGATCGACTGAGAGCCGATTCGGCGAGCGGGCATGTGCGGTGCCTCCACCGAATCATTGTAAAGTAGTTTGCTACATACGCGCCGACGCAAGCGCGTTGCAGTTTAGTTCTCCGAGGGCTTCTCGATGTGGTCGATGACCAGGGTAGTGATGGAACCTTTGGTGGACTCGAGTTTGAGGCCGAGTTGTTCTTCGAGTGCGGTGAAGATGGTTGGGCCCGAGGCGTCGGCGGGCGGGGCTGTTCCTTCGGGGCCGGGCGACATCATGGGGCTATCCGGTGTCCAGTTGAGGGCGATGTCGTACTTGCCGGTGAGGCCGGTTTTGTCGATGACGGTCTTGTGGAGTTGGCGGGAGAGCAGGTCGGCAAGCTGAGCCGTGGTCATCCCCTGTCCGGTGAGGTTGCCGGGGCCCCCCATGCGGATCATGCCGCCTCGCATTGCTCCGCCCCCGTCGGGACCGCTGCGGAGAACGGCGCCGGGCGGGATATTGGCCGGAGAGATGGCGGACGCATCGGCGGGTTTGCTTTCATGGAGTCTGGAGCCGCCCTTGGCGAGGGTGAGTTGATAGATGGTGCCTTCTTTGGTTTCGTTGTGGGTGGTGAGTTGGAAGCGGTCGGCGAGCAAGGAGCGCAGCATCTGGTTGCGCTGGTCGCGGGTGAGCGGGTGAGACGTGGCGGGATCGGCGATGACTTTGGCTTCGACGTCGTAGCTGGTTGAGGTGATCCAGGAAGGGCCGCCGGAGATGAGGTCGTCCTTGATGTCGTAGGCGCTGGCGATGAGGGATTTCGCGGTGACGTTGGAGGCGGAGTAGCCGTCGGGCGGTGTGCGCATCATGACGCGGGAGCTGATGACGGCTTCGCCGTTGACGGTTTGGCCGCTGAGACCGCTACCGCTCTGGGTGGGCTTGATCGAGATGGCGTCGAAGGCGAGGGGCTTGGCGTCAGGCGCCGGGGTGGCCTGGCCGGTTACGAAAGGAAGCGGGGCGAGGGCCAGAAGGGCGGCGGCGAGGAGATGGCGGGTTGGGCAGAGGGCGCCTGGGACGGTCATCGGGCGAGGATCCTTTCGATGCTATCTGACTGCGGAGCTTGAGGGAGAGACGCATGGGGCTACGATTTGTATCGTAGGCGAGTAAGATTTTCTTCGGCAGAAATGGGGTCGCCAGGGGAGCTTGGCGATTTCGGCGATCGGGTTGATGGCCACGACTTCAAATGGGCCTCTAGCGGCGACGAGCTTGAGGCCGAACTTGCCATCGTACGGTCGTAAAGATGGGTAAGCCCCACACGGTGTTGATCAATGGGGAGGCGCAGTGGCGGGATGCCAAGTAGTGCCGAGCGCGATGTAGAGGGTAATGGCGCGCGGCGGCAATTTGGTGTCTGTGATCGGCTTGGGTTGCTTGGGAGCGAGGAGCCACCACGCGAGCGGAGCCTGCGTAATGTCGTAGCCCGCGTCGTGGAGATAGCAGAGGCTCACGCGACCGCTCTGCTGGAGCGTTCGATCGATGGCCTTGGAGGCGTAGTGGTCTGCAACCAATCCTCCAACGAACTCCGCTGGGCCAAGCAGTATGACTCCAGCGGTTACGGCGTCCGAGCTAATTGTTTTGACCGTATTGGCCGTGAGCGAACGGAGGGCTTCCTTATCGATGGCTTCAGCTATGTTATCGGCGAGGACCGTGGCGAGTTGGTCGTCATTCTGCATACGTTCGACGACCTGCCGGGGGACGAGAATGATACCGCTGGAAAGGGACAGGGCGTCGTGCCACTTGGTCGCATCGATTACCTGGAAGCGGAAGTGGACCTTGGTGGGGTCGGAGTCGGGAAGGCCGCGCTGATAGGCGGGAATGAGGGACTCACCGATGCGCTCGACGCGCGCCTGCATCTCCTGGTCTTGATATGCCGGGATGCGTTTGGGATCGACTCCGGAGAACCCCTCGCTAATGGCGCTTTGGTGGGCGTCGCTGGGGACGACGCTGGGGTCATACTCAGTCTTCTTGCGGAGCTTTTCTTCGGTGTTGTTGACACGATTTGGGCCGACGCCGGCGTAGTCAAGGAGCACGGTGCCGTCGAGCTGCTGGATGCCGGAGTACTGAATCCACTGGTTCGTGGCAATGTCGGCAATCGACTTGATTGCGGGATCGAGGTTGAGATGTGTCTGTGCGGTGATGTGGAGCAGATAGCCGTCTGCCCGGATCATACGGTCGGTGCGCGGGACTTGTGAAAGGGGGCTGGGCATCAGGTCAATGACGGCGGTTCCGTCGACCCTGGCCACCGATACGGGGATCACCGTGATTTCAGTTGCGGTGAGGGTGTGGCTGGAGTGGTCCATCTGGCCGATGGCGTCCAAGGTCTCGCCGAGGAAGTAGTCTGTGGGGGCGGGTGTCGCGGTGGAGCCGGCCGATCCGTACGGGCGAATGGAGTATTTTGTGGCTGACGTCGTGAGGATGTGGACGCCTTCTAGGTCGAAGGTGCGCGACGAACCGACGTGGGTGACGTAGCCAGAGACTTTAGCAGGTTGCCCAGATGCCGCAGCAGCAGACAGGGAAAGAACTGCAAAAGCAAGAACAGACAGAGACCGCATGACGAGCTGATTACCTTATGCGCGAAAGCATACAACAGCCGGAGCGAAAGCCTGCAGAAATTTCCTTTGATCGAATTTTAGGGGAGCTTGGCGGCTTCGGCGATGGGGTCCCAGTGGTCGGGGCCGGATTTGGGGCCGGCGAGGAATGTGGCGGGAAGGAACTGCTTCGCTTCCGCCGCGGTGAGTTGGTGCGACCAGGGGACGCGCGTGGTGGGGCTGGCGCCGGGGCCGGTGGAGTTGGATTCGGCGTACCAGGCGGTCTGTTCGTTGCCGGCCTGGCCCCAGTTGTTCCAACCGGCGGGGTTGAGTTCGGCGGGGAGTTCGGTGTTGATGTAGACCACGCGGGAGTAGGTGCGCCAGGGGCGGCCGAGGCCGATCATCTTGCGGGCGGAGGCTGTGGAGGCTGCGCCGGGGGCGTTGGGATCGATGGGCGGGGCGTTGAGGTCGGCGGTGACTTTGCTGTTGAGAATGACGTAGCCGGTGGGTTGGTCGGGCGCGGTGCGGGATTGCGCGGTGACGAAGCCGGGGCCGTTGGAGTGGAGCTCGTCACGGTCGAAGACGGCGGCGGCGTTTCCGAAGATGTAGTCGACGCCGCCCTCGATGTAGGAGTCGACGTAGTACTGGCGGCCGTAGTCGGCGAAGAGGGTGTCTTGATGGCCGAGGAAGCGGCAGTGCTTGAAGATGCTGCGGTCGCCGCGGTCGGCTACGGCGACGGCCTGGCCGGTGTTGCCGGCGGCGTTCTCGAAGGTGATGTTGTCCGCCTCGAAACCCGTCCCGTTGATTTCGACGGTTTCCGTGAAGAAGGTGCCGCCGGCGGTCTTCGCGTTGAGGGAGTTGGTGATGACGACGTCGGAGGGAGATTTGCCGAGGCCGATTAGGGTGATGTTGTTGTGGTTCTGCGTAACGATGACACGCTCGTGGTAGGTGCCGGGGGCGATCTCGATGTAGACGCGGCCACCGTCGGTGGCGAAGGGATGATGGTCGAGCGCGTTGACGATGGTGGGGAAGGTGGTGAGGTTCTCGTTGCCGGGATTGGCGTGGGGGGCGTTGGGGTCGACGCGGACATGGACGTCGGCGGCGTAGAGGGGCATTGCGAGAGCGAGCAGAGTGGGAAGGAGGAGGCGGGTCATCGGGATGAGAGTAATGCGTGGGGCGGGGTCGGTGCAAACGGAAGGCAATGGCAGCCCACTCATGGCGATGAGACTGCCATGAATGGGGCACCCGGCAAGTGGGGCGCGATTTCCCGTTTAGATGTCGATACCGATGAGGCGGAGGATGGCGAGGGCGCTGGAGGAGGTGTTGATGCCTGGCTTGAGGATGTAGTCGAAGGCGAGCGGGTCCGCTGGGTCGGGGCTGGC
>Ga0102924_1003027_pt1 | contig 17829 bp, 15 predicted proteins | sample PaiPotPPM11metaG_FD_80116 | JGI IMG/M metagenome (GOLD analysis project Ga0102924, IMG submission 80116) | Iron sulfur acid spring bacterial and archeal communities from Banff, Canada, to study Microbial Dark Matter (Phase II) - Paint Pots PPM... ...
CCGCGCCGGCGCGCGCGACGACGATGTCCGCGGCCGCGATGGCCTTGGCGACGTCGTCGATGAACGGAGTGACGCTCGCAGCGATCACGTCGGCGCGCTCGTAAGCTTCGCGCACCGGGACGTCGCGCCCCTGGCCCGCCTGGTGCACGACCTCGAGCCCGCGGATTCCCGCCAGGCGCGCGCTCGCGGCGGGCATTCTCTCGTTGAGCGCAGCGGCCCCCTGGCTTCCACCGAGGACGAGGACGCGCGCGGTCCCCGTCGCCGCGTAAGGTCGAGGTACGAAGCCATCGCGTAGCGGCACGCCGTACAGGCGGCGAGCCGAGGGGCGGAATCGCGCGGCCGCCTCGTCCCAGGCGACGTACGCGCGCCGGGCCACCGGAGAGAGGAGGCGGTTGGCGAAGCCAACGACGCTGTTCGGTTCGAGGATGGCCAGAGGAACGCCGACCAGCACCGCGGCGAGCGCCACCGGACCGGCGGCGTATCCGCCGACGCTGAGGACCGCTCGCGGGCGCAGGCGCCGGACGAGGGAGAGCGCGCTGGCCGTGGCGCGGGCGGCCACGAGCGCGCCGCGAACCGCGCGCACCGGCCCCCCACCGACCATCGGCTCGACGTCGAGCAGCTCGAGCCGCCATCCCCGCGCGGGGATGACGCGAGCCTCCACGCCGCGCTTCGTCCCACAAAAGACGACGTCGACCTCGGCCATCGCCTGCATCGTCTCGGCGAGCGCCACCGCCGGGAAGACATGCCCCCCGGTACCGCCGCCCGCGATGAGGACGACCGGCGCGCTCACGACGCCCCCTCCGCGACGGAGTCTGCGGCAAGCGGCTGCGCGACGGCTACGGTCACCGGCGGTGCTTGCGGGCTCTCCCCGGCGACGTCGGCCGACTGGCGCGAGATGTTGAGGAGGATCCCCGCGGCCACGGCGTTCACGACGATGGACGAACCGCCGAAGCTGACGAAGGGCAAGGTCAGTCCTTTGGTCGGGAGGACGGCGAGCGCCACGGCCAGATTGACGAGCGCCTGCACGCCGAACATCGTCGACAGGCCGAACGCGAGGAACGCGCCGAAGTCGTCGGGCGCGCGCAGAGCGGCGCGCACGCCGCGGGCCACGAGGAGGAGGTACGCGCCACACAGCGCGGCGACCCCGAGAAAGCCGAGCTCCTCGCCGACGATGGCGGCGACGAAGTCGGTGTGCGCCTCGGGCAGATAGAGGGTCTGGAGCCCGCGGCCGAGCCCGAGGCCCGTGGCGCCGCCCGAGCCGAACGACATCACGCTCTGGAAGGGCTGGTAGGCCAGGTCCTGACGGTGCTCATCCATGTGCAGCCAGGCGAGGAATCGCTCGTAGCGGTACTCGCGGAAGCGAATCGCCGCCGCGCCGAACGCCGACCCGAGGATCGACGCGCCGAGGATGTACCCCACCTTCGCGCCAGCGACGAAGAGCATCGTGAACGTGAGGAGGAGGAGAACGACGGCGCTCCCGAAGTCGGGCTGCTTGAGGCAGAGCATCATGAAGACGCCCGCCACGATGAGGTGCGGGAGAAACCCGACGGTGAAGGTCTTCACGCGCTCGGCCTTCTTGGCGAGCGAGTAGCCGAGCCAGATGACGAGGGCGAGCTTCGCCATCTCGGCCGGCTGCACGTGGATCGGGCCGATGGCCAGCCAGCGCGCGGCCCCGCCCCCCGAGTGCCCGAAGCCGATGACGCAGAGGACAAGGAGGACGCCGACGACGGCGAGGACGGGGTACGTCAGGCGGTACAGCCGGTGGTAGTCGATGCGGCTGGCGCCCCACATGGCGGCGAGCGCGAGGACGGCGTAGACGGTCTGGCGCTTCAGGAAAAACTGCGGGTCGTGGTACTGCACGGTGGCCTGGACCGCGCTCGCGCTGTAGACCATCACGACGCCGAAGCCGACCAGCGCGATGACGATCGCGGCGAGGACAGGGTCGACGGGCCCGGCGGCGGGGCCGGCCGGCCGGGCATCGAGCGGCGCGGCGAGCTGCAGGCCGACGGTCGTGCGGACGTTGCGCAGGTTCACGCGGCGGCCTCCTTCTCCAGGGCGCGAACGCAGCGCACGAACTCGTCGCCGCGGTGCTTGTAGTCGCGGAACATGTCGAAGCTCGAGCAAGCCGGCGAGAGGAGGACGGCGTCGCCCGCGCGCGCGATCGATGCGGCGAGGCGCACGGCCTCGTCCATCGAGCCCGCGCACCGCACCGGCACGCGGCCCCCGACCGCACGCGCGATGGCCTGCGCCGCCTCGCCGATGAGGACGATCGCGCGCGCCTTGCGTGCCAGCGCGTCGACGAGCGGAGCGTAGCTGCCGCCCTTGTCGCGCCCTCCGGCGATGAGGACCGCGGAAGGCTCGCGCAGGCCCTCGAGCGCGGTGACCGCCGCGCCGACGTTGGTGCCCTTCGAGTCGTCGTAGTAGCGGACGTCGCGCACTTCGGCGACGAGCGCGGTCCGGTGCGGGAGCCCGCGAAACGTGCGGAGCGTTTGACGGACGACCGCCGCGGCGACGCCGAACGGGGCGACGCACGCGACGGCGGCGGCGACGTTGAGCGCGTTGTGCCCTCCGGTCAAGGCCATTTCGTCCCGGACGAAACGCTCCCCGCTGCGCGAGTCCACGACGGCGTCGTCGGCGACGGCGACGTCCCCGCCGGGGCCGAAGGTCACGACGCGGGCGTGCCCCCGGCGCGCCTGGTGAAGGCAGATTGTGTCCCCGGCAGGAACGACGGCCCAGTCCTCGGTCGTCTGGCGCACGAATGCGTTGCCCTTGGCGCGAGCGTACTCGTCGAGGCTCGCGTACCGATCGAGGTGATCGTCGGTGACGTTGAGGAGCGCGCTCACGCGCGGCCGGAAACGGTCCACGCGCTCCATCTGGAAGCTGGAGACCTCGAGGACGACGACGTCGAAAGGATCGTCGACGCAGTCGGCGAGCGGCTGCCCGAGGTTGCCTCCGACGAAGGCGCGCATCCCGTGCGCCGCGAGGATCTCCCCGACGAGCGAGGTCGTCGTGCTCTTGCCGTTGGTGCCGCCGATGGCGACGACCGGCGCGGGGTGCGCGAGCGACCGGACGGCGAGCTCGACTTCCCCCCAGACGGGGACGCCGCGGCGCTCGGCCTCCTGCACCTCCGGCAGGAGCGGCACGCCCGGCGAGACGACCACGAGGTCAGCCTCCGGCATGCGCGCCTGCGCGTGCCCCCCGGCGACGATCGAGACGCCGAGTATCTCCAGCGCCCGTACCTCGTCCGAGAGCGCCTCCCGCGGCTTGCCGTCGTTGGCGACGACGTGCGCCCCCCGGCGGGCGCACAGGCGCGCCGCGGCAACGCCGCTCGCTCCGAGCCCGACGACGACGACCCGCTTTCCTTCCAGCGCTTCCAGCCCTGCCACGACGCCCTCGCGTTCGACCCGCGCCCGTAGAGGCAGCGCGCGGACCCGTTACCGCAACTTCAAGCTCGAAAGACTGAAAAGTGCCAAAAGAATGGAGATGATCCAGAACCGGACGATGATCTTCGGCTCCGCCCAGCCCTTCTTCTCGTAGTGGTGGTGGATCGGCGCCATGAGGAAGATCCGCCGTCCGGTGAGCTTGAAGCTCGCGACCTGGACGACGACGCTCACGGCCTCGAGGAAGAAGACGCCCCCGAGGATCGCCGAGAGGAGCTCGTTCTTCGTGAAGACGGCGCACATGCCGAGGCCGCCGCCGAGCGCCAGCGACCCCACGTCCCCCATGAACACCTGGGCGGGGTAGGTGTTGTACCAGAGGAAGCCGATGCCGGCGCCGACCATTGCGCCGCAGTAGATCGAGAGCTCCCCGGCGCTCGCGATCGGGGGAATGTCGAGGTAGCGCGCGACGACGAAGCGCTGGGCGACGTGGGCGATGCCGAAGGTCGCCCCTGCGAGGTACGCCCACACGAGGTACGTGCCGGCGTTGATCATGACAGGGCCGATCGCGAGGCCGTCGAGGCCGTCGGTGAGGTTGACCGCGTTCGAGGTCCAGACGACTACGAGGACGGCGCAGGGCAGGTAAAGCCACGCCGGGAGGACGATGGGGTGCTTCGAGAAGGCAAGGAAGGGGACGCTGAGGTTATAGCGGATGTCCCACCAGTCTGCGGGCAGGTGGTCCTTGGCGAGGAACGCATACGAGAGGACGGCGCCACCGATGGCGAACTGGCCGAGGAGCTTGTACCGACCGGGGACGCCGCGCGGGTTCTTGAGTTTGATCTTGAGGTAGTCGTCAAGGTAGCCGATGACGCCGTAGCCGGCGGTCACCGCGGTGGTGGCCCACACGAAGACGTTGCGCAGGTCGCACCAGAGGATCGTCGGCAGAAGGACGCAGAGGAGGATGAGCGACCCGCCCATCGTCGGCGTCCCGCTCTTGACCGCGTGGGTGGCCGGGCCGTCGGCCCGCACAACCTGGCCGATTTGCTTTCGCTGCAGCTCGCGGATAAACCATGGCGCGAGGACGAAGGCGAGGAACATCGCGCTCACGGTGGCGGCGATCGTGCGGAACGGGACGTACCGCAGGACGTTGAGGAAGTTGAGCCACTCGGAGTCGTGGCGGAGCGGGAAGAGGAGCTCGTAAAGCACGTCAGCTCCTCCCCGGGGCTGCCCTGGCGGCGAGGGCTTCGACGACGACCTCCGCCCCGACGCTGCGCGACGCCTTCACCAGGACGGCGTCGCCCGGGCGAACGCGCTCGACGACCGCGGCGGCCGCGCGCACCGCGTCGGGCGCGAGGATGACCTCGACCCCGGCGCGCGCGGCGGCCGACGCCGCGACGTCGGCGAGCCCGCCGCACGAGACGAGGAGCGCGACGCCCGCTGCGGCTGCCGCGGCGCCGATCGCCGCGTGCTCGCTCTCGGCCGCGGGCCCGAGCTCCTTCATCTCGCCGAGGACGGCCAGGCGTCGGCCCGGGCCGACCTCCGCGAGCGTGGCGAGCGCGGCGCGCATGCTCGCCGGGTTCGCGTTGTAGGCATCGTCGAGGACGACGACGTCTCCGAGCCGCCTGGTGTGCATGCGGCCGGTCAGCGGCGCCATCGCACGCAGGGCGCGGGCGACGAGCGTGTGGTCGATCGGGCCCGCCGCGGCCTCGGCGGCGGCGAGCGCCGCTACGAAGTCGAGCGCCGCGACTTCGCCAGCGACGGGGACGTCGAAGGTATCGCGGCGTCCGGCGCGTTCGACGACGGCCCGCGAGCCCTCCAGGCCGACGGCGTCGCGCGCCACGAGGCGCACCGTCGCGCGCGCGTCGCGGCCGAACGTGACGCGGATCGCGCTGGAGGCGCGCTCGAGTTGCGAGACGACGGCGGGATCGTCGGCGTTCGCGACGACGCATCCGCCCGCGCGAACGGCGGCGAAGAGCGCCCCCTTCTCGCGGGCGACGTCGTCGAGCGTCCCGCCCACGCCTCCCGCGTGCGCGAGCCCGACGTTCGTGACGACGGCGACGTCCGGCTCGGCGATCGCGCCGAGCGCGGCGATCTCGCCGGGGAGGTTCATCCCCGCCTCGAGCACGACGAACCGGTGCCGCGGCTCGACCGCCAGCGCGACCGCGGGCAGGCCGACGCGGTTGTTCAGGTTGCCGGCCGTCGCGAGGCACTCGCCGACCTCGCGCAGCATCGCGGCGCACATCTCCTTCGTCGTCGTCTTGCCGGCGCTCCCGGTGATGCACACGACGCGCGCGCCGTCGCGCGAGGCTCTCCAGCGGCGGAGGTGCTCACGCGCGAGGGCGCCCCACGCCGCGAGGGTATCGTCCACCTCGACGGCATCGGCGCGTGCACGCCCGCCGTACCCATCCGGCAGGCGCCCGCGCTCGACGACGACCAGCGCCGCGCCGGCGTCGATCGCCGCCGGTACGAACGCGTGCCCGTCGTGAGTCGTTCCGCGCAGCGCGACGAACGCGCATCCGTGCGTGACGGCGCGGCTGTCGGTGGTGACTCCGCGCGCGACGGCGCCTCGATCGGCGGAGACGACGCGGCCTCCAACGGAAGCGGTGGCCGCGGCGACGGCGCGCGCGTCGAGCTCCACGCGGTTGGCCGGGATGGGCGTGCCCATTCAGGCGCCCCCGCGGGCGCGGCGACGCTCGGCGAGCGCCCGCCGCGCTTCGATGCGGTCGTCGAACGGGTGCTTCACCGTGCCCACGACCTGGTAGTCCTCGTGTCCTTTCCCGGCGAGGACGACGACGTCCCCCGCGGAGGCAGAACGCACGGCGAGGTCGATCGCCTTCCTTCGGTCGAGCTCCACGATAGGCTCGCCGCCGGCGCCGCGGACGCCCGCGATCACGGCCTCGGCGATGCTGCGCGGGTCTTCCGTGCGCGGGTTGTCGCTGGTGACGACAGCGACGTCGGCGCGCCGGGCGACGGCGTCGCCCATGGGCCCGCGCTTGGTGGGGTCGCGGTCGCCGCCGCAACCGAAGACACAGACGATGCGGCGCGCGCCGACCGCGCGGACCGCGTCGAGCACGCGCGCGAGCGCGTCCGGCGTATGGGCGTAGTCGACGAGGACGGTGACGTCGTCGGCGGGGGTGTCGCAGCGCTCGAGCCGTCCGGGCGCGCCGCCCTCGCGCGAGAGCGCGTCGGCCGCCCGCCACAGGTCGAGCTCGAGCGCGCAGGCGACGCCCAGCGCGACCAGCAGGTTCTCCAGGTTGTGGGCGCCGACGAGGCGCGAGTCGATGCGGACGTCGCCGTGGGGCGTGCGAACGGTCGCGTGGATGCCGCCTGCGTCCACTCTCGCGTCGCGAACCACGATTTCGGCGTCGGTGCCCGGGCGCGCGCTGACGCGTACGGTCGGCGCGCGCGCGCGCCCGACGAGCTCGCGCCCGAAGGGGTCGTCGACGTTGAGCACCGCGCTGCCGGGACCCAGCTCGGTGAAGAGGCGCGCCTTCGCTGCGGCGTACTCGGCCATCGACCGGTGGAAGTCGAGGTGATCCTGCGTCAGATTCGTCAGCGCCGCGACGCGGAAGCGAACGGCGCGGACGCGCCCGAGTTCCAGCGCGTGGGAGGACACCTCCATGGCGGCGTGCGTCGCACCCCGCGCCTGCATCTCCGCCATGGCGCGCGCGAGGTCGTCGGCCTCGGGCGTCGTGTGTCCGGCTTCGACGCGCCAGTCGCCGAAGAAATGGCCCACTGTGCCGAGGACCCCGCAATGCGGCGCACCGAGGGCCCAGTCGACTGCCGCGCGGACCAGATGGCTCGTGGTCGTTTTGCCGTTGGTCCCGGTGATGCCGACCACCTCGAGCGAGAACGACGGATGCCCGTAGACGGCGGACGCCGCGTACGCGAGGGCCCTCGTCGGGTCCTCGACGTACAGGACCGGGACCGAGAGACGAGCGGCGTCCACGGCTCCGCGCGCGGTCATCACCGCGGAGGCGCCGCGCGAGACGGCGTCCTCGACGAAGCGCGCGCCGTCGACGCGCTCGCCCTTGCGCGCGACGAAGAGGTCGCCCGCCCGAACCGCGCGCGAGTCGTGGCGAACTCCACCGACGCGCACGGCCGCATCGCCTGCGATCTCGTTGATGCCGGGGAGCTCGCGCGCGAGCTCGTCGAGCCGCAAACCCTGGGTCGTCGGTCGGCCGTCGTCCACGGCCTGTATCATGACGCGGGCTCGAGCACGACGCGCACCGCAGTGCCCTTCGGAGCCGCTGCACCCGGCGCGGGGCTCTGCCGCACCACGCGTCCCCAGCCCTCGAGCTGCGGCACGAGCCCCACCTTCGTGAGCGCCGAGAGGACGTCGTGCGCGGGCATCCCCGTCGCGTCCGGGACACGGACGGTCCCCGGCGCGAGCGCAGACGCCGCGCCAGCTGCCGGCGCGCCGGGCGACGGCGGGGCGCCCGGCGACGACGGGGCGCCCGACGACGGCGAGGCGTTCGGCGCGTTGGGAGGCGAGCAATCAGGCTTCATGGCGGCGAGAAGGGCGTCGGCTGGGTCGCCGTCGCGCTTGACGGAGGCGATTTTCGCGGAGGCCGAGGACGGCGTCACCCCCAGATAGCGCAGGCTCGCCTCCGCGACACGGCGGAAGACCGGCGCCGCGGCCTCGCCGCCGTGGTGGCCCATGATCGGTTCGTCCAGCGCGACGGCGACGACGAGGCGCGGATGCTCGACGGGAACGAAGCCCACGAACACGGCCGTGTACTTCTCGTTGGAGTACTTGCCCGTCGCCGGGTCGACCTTCTGCGCGGTGGACGTCTTGCCGGCGACGCGGAACCCCGGAATCGCGGCCTCGACGGCGGTGCCTCCGTCCTCGGTCACGGCGGTCAGCATCTCGGCGACGGTCTTGGCGACGCCCATGGGGACGGCCTCGCGGCGGACGTGCATGCCGTTCTCGCGCCCAGGCTCGTTGCGCCCCTCCCCGACGCGCTTCACGAGGACGGGCTCGAGGAGCTTTCCGCCGTTGGCGATGGCCGCCATCGCCATCGCGAGCTGGAGCGTGGTGACGGTGATGCCCTGCCCGTAGCTGGCGGTCGCGGTCTCTCCCTCGTACCAGGGGCGCGCCTTTGGACGCAGGACCCCGGTCGCCTCGCCCGGGAGCGGGATGCCCGTAGGCTCGCCGAAGCCGAAGCGGCGGTAGTTGGCGTAGAGCTGAGCCTCTCCGAGCTGCAGGCCGATCTTCGCTGCGCCCACGTTCGAGCTCTTCGCGAGGACCTGCGTCGGCGACAACAGCTCGTTGGTGTGGGTGTCGTGGATGGAAATCCCGCCGACGCGATAGAAGCCGTGCTCGCAGTCGATGATGTCGGTCGGCTTGAGCGTGCCGGCGTTGAGCGCACCGGCGATGAGAAACGGCTTCATGACGGAGCCGGGCTCGAAGCGGTCGGTGACCGCTCGGTCGCGGCGCGCGTCGACGTCGCTGTCGGCGTAGTCGTTCGGGTTGTACCCGGGGACGCTGGCGAGGGCGAGGATGTCCCCGCTGGTCGGATCGACGACGGCGAGCGATCCCCCCTTCGTCTCGTAGGTATGCATCGCTGCGTCGAGCTCGCGCTCGGCCACGTGCTGGATGCCTTCGTCGATCGTCAGCGTCACGTCGTCGCCCTGAAGCGCGTGCTCGTCCCCGCCGCCCTCGAAGAGGAGGCGGCCACTGCGATCGCGCAGTCCGCGCACGTCCTCGACCTTGCCGCGGAGGCTTTCGTCCAAAGCGAGCTCGATGCCGTCCTTGCCCTGGCCGTCGGGCGCGACGAAACCGAGGATCGGACCGGCGAGCTCTCGCCCCGGGTAGTACCGGTGCCCCTCTCCTTCGATCGAGAGGCCGCGGATCGGCCGGCATACAGATAGCACGCCGGCACTCTCTCCCTCCGAGTCGATCGGGTGCTTCTTCGGATCCGCGAGATCGCGCGCCGCGGCGACTTCCTCGCCGGTGATGCGGCGCTTGATCCAGACGAAGCGGTGCCGGGGTTGCAGCTTGGCGTAGACCTCGTTCGGGTCCATCGAGAGGACGGGCCCGAGGCGCGCGGCGGCGTCGCGGAGCGCGGCCTCTTGTGCGGGCGCGCCGTCGATTCCGCGCAGCATCTCGGCCACGTCCGCGCTGAGGCTCGGGACCTCGACGCTCACGGCGAGCGGCGTCGCGTTCCGGTCGTAGATCGTGCCGCGCTTGGGTTCGATGTGGAGACGGCGCTGCCGCTGCTTCTCGGCCATGTCGCGCCATTCGGGGCCGTCTTCGATCTGCACGCGCCAGGCGCTCGACGCGATCCCGCCGAGCGCGAGCCCCATGACGCCGCAGAGGATCCCCATGCGCGTACGGATCCACCGGGCGCGGACGGGGTCGAGGTTCCTCACGGAGGGCCCTCGCTCGCGAGGCGGCGCGGACCCTCCGCGGGAGGGTGGTCCAGGCCGGGAGCGGACGCGAGATCGGCGGGATCGGTGGCGGTCGAGGTCTGGGGCATCGGCACGATGCGTTCGGGGGTCGGCGGCTCCATTCCGAGCAGCGTGCGCGCGACGATCTCCACGCGCTCGGGCGTCTTGTAGCTCGCGGCCTCCACTTCGAGGACGCGCTTGACCTCGCGGAGCCGGGCTTGCTCCTGACGCGCGCGGCCGAGCTCGTACCCGAGCTGCACGGTCTTGCCGCGGAGCGCGAGGTGCACGACGAACGCGCTGACCGTCGCGGCGATCGCGACGGTCCAGATGGGCAGGAACGCGCTGCGCGCACGGGTCATGGCGCGACCCCGGAGGCGACGCGTCGCGCAGCGCGCAGCTTGGCGCTGCGCGAGCGGGCGTTGAGAGCGTGCTCTTCGTCGCTCGCGACCAGCGGCTTCTTGGTGAGCGGCTCCCACTCGGGCTGGGCGAACGCGCGCTTCACGAGACGGTCCTCCAGCGAGTGGAAGCTGAGGATGGCGGCGACGCCGCCCTCGGACAGGACGTCCGGAAGCGATGCCAGTAGGGCCTCCAGCTCTTCCAGCTCGCGGTTCACTGCGATTCGCAGAGCCTGGAAGCTGCGGGTGGCCGGGTCGACGCCGCCGACGCGCGCGGGGCCGACAGCGCGCACGATCGCGCGACGTAGATCGAGCGTCGTGCGCAGCTCTCCGGCGGCGAGCGCCTTCTTGATGCTGCGCGCGATCCGCCGCGAGCGGCGCTCCTCGCCGTACTGGTAGATGACGTTGGCCAGCTCGTCGTCCGAGAGCCGGTCCATGAGCTCGAGCGCCGTCTCGCCTTGCTCGGGATCCATCCGCATGTCGATGGGTCCTTCGCGCCGGAAGCTCATGCCGCGGCCCGCCTCGTCCAGCTGGGGTGAGCTCACCCCGAGGTCGGCGACGAGCCCGTCGGCGTGCGCGATGCCAAGCGCGGTGAGCTGCTCGCGGATGCGCGAGAACGACGCGCGGACGAGCATCACGCGGTCGGCGACCGTCGCCAGGTTCTCCTCCGCCGCCGCGATGGCAGCCGGGTCGCGGTCGAGCGCCACGATGCGCGCCTTCGGTTCGGCCCCCAGCAGCGCGACCGTGTGGCCACCGCCGCCGAGCGTCGCGTCCACGTAAACGCCGCCCGGCCGGGGCGCCAGCGCGCTCACCACCTCGTGGCGCATCACCGTGACGTGCTCGAAGCGCTTCACGTCGCCCTCCTGGTCGAAGTCGTCGCGCCAGATCCACTCGACCGAGTCGGTCGAGAGCACGCCCGGAAGATGTAGCTGCAGGCTGCTCATAGCCCCAGCTCCGCCAAGCGCGCCGCGATGTCGCGCTTCTCGTCTTCGGTCGTTTCGAAGTGCTTCTGCCACTCCTCCTTGTCCCAGAGCTCCGCGTAGCGACCCGCGCCTGCCCAGAGAACGTCCTTCTTGAGCCTCGCGTGGTCGCGCAGCGTGGGAGGCACGAGGATCCGTCCGACCTCGTCGATGTCGCACTCGACGGCGCCCGACAGGTAAATCCGCTTCAGCTTCTGCACGGCGCGGTCGAACTGGGGAAGCCGAGCCAGGCGGTCCTCGAACGCGTTCCACTCCGACGGCGCGTACGCAACCAGGCAGGGGTCGAGCGCGCTCGTCAGGACGATCCGCTTCTCGCCCGCCGCGCTCAGCGCGTCGCGGTAGCGAGCGGGCACGCTTGTCCTGCCCTTCGCGTCGATCGTGTGCTCGTGCCGCCCGCGAAACATCGACGCGCCCTCGCCCTCTTCGGGGGGCCTGGGCTCATGGCACTTCTTGCCACGATTTCCCACGCCCAAGCCCGAAGCTATGGGCAGGCGGCTCGACTGTCAATATTTCCCAATAGCTACGCGATGGCTCGACCGCTGTACCTGCGCGCAGCCTCAACCATCAATCGCCACTTGGGATGGTCTCGTGGGGCTGCCGCCTATGTAGCCATCGATCGCTACTGGGACGGTCTCCTGGGGGCCCCGCCCCCCTCCCGCTGTCGCCTGCGGCGAACGTCGGGACGCCCGACGCCAATGAGGAGCGCTAGCCCGGCGCTAGCCCCCGTCCGGGTTCCGCTTTTCGACTTCGCGACGTGAAGTCGTTCGCCGCAAGGCGATATGGGGGAGCGCGGCGCGAAGCGCGGCGAAGCGCGGCGAAGCGCCAAGGGGGCGTCAGCCCCCCGAGACCGTCCCCTCCGCCGTCGTTGTCATGCCGCGGGCATGACGACGAGGGGCGGAGGTAGTGTCCCGAGTATCGCGCCCATAAGAGCCGCGACTCGGGACACTACGCGAGCACGTGCTTCGCGATGACCATCCGCTGCACTTCGCTGGTGCCCTCGCCGATTTCGCACAGCTTGGCGTCGCGAAGGTGCCGCTCGACGTCGAACTCGCGCACGTAACCGTAGCCGCCGTGGACCTGGAGGGCGCTGTTGCAGGCGCGCGTGGCGGCCTCGCTCGCGAACAGCTTGGCCATGGCTGCCTCGTTCGTATGGCGTTTCCCTCGATCGGCAAGCCAGGCGGCGCGGTAGGTGAGCAAACTCGCGGCGTCGAGTTCGGTCTTTGCGTCGGCCAGCATCCATTGAATGGCCTGATGCTCGGCGATTGCCTTGCCGAACGCTTTCCGCTCCTTTGCGTAGCGCGTTGCCATGTCGAGCGCTCCGTAGCCGAGGCCCAGCGCCATCGCGGCGATCGAGATGCGCCCCCGATCGAGGATGCGCATCGTGTCCGCAAAGCCCTGGTCGATCTCCCCGACGCGCTGGGCGTCGGAAACCCGCACGTTCTCGAGGGTCAGCTCGGCGGTGTCGCTGGCGCGGCAGCCGAGCTTGAGCAAGTGCTTGGACGCGCTGAAACCCGGGGTTCCCCGGTCCACGACGAAGGCCGTGATGCCTCGCTGCTTGGGTAGGGACGGGTTCGTTCGCGCGAGCACTACGCAGAATCCGCCGATCGAACCCTGGGTGATGAACGTCTTCGTGCCGTTCAGGACCCACCCGTCGCCGTCGCGTTGGGCCGTCGTCCGCAGCGCAGCGGCGTCGCTCCCGCTGCCGGGCTCGGTGAGCGCCCACGCAGCCAGCCACTCCCCCGCGGCCGCCCGCGGCAGGTATTTTCGCTTCTGCTCGTCCGACCCGAAGGCGAGGACGTGCCCGGTGCCGAGGCCGTTGTGCGAGGCGACCGTCAGCGCGATCGACCCGTCCACGCGCGCAATTTCCTCGACGCATATGGCGTAGCTCGTCGTGTCCATACCCGAGCCGCCGTACTCCTCGGGGATGCGGATGCCGAGCAAGCCCATGTGCGCGAGCTTCGGGACGAGCTGCATCGGGAAGGTTTCTTCCCGGTCCCAGCGCTGCGCGTGAGGGGCGATCTCGACGCGCGCGAAGTCGCGGACGCTTTGACGCAAGAGCTGGTGGTGCTCGGAGAAGTCGAAGTCCATCGGGAACGCCGGAAGATGTCACGCCGAAGAGCGAGCGCGCAAGCACCCGGCCACCTAGCCTTATCGCTCGACACAAACCATCACCTCTTCCTGTGTATTCATGCACTTGAAGTGCGCGGGGCAGGCGTCCTGGCCACTGCACGTTCGGGAGCAATACTCCCCCCCGGCGTAGGAGACGCACGCGCCGGCCGCACACTCGGTCGCGTGGACGCACGCGGCGCCCATGTCGATGGGCCCTTTGTGCGTCTTCGTCGCGCCCTTGTCCGTACCGCGCGATGCGTCCGCGAGCGCCTGGGCCACCGGCGCAAGCGCCCGGTCGGCCCGACCGTAGATGTCGCGCCCGGCGCCCGGTACGCAGTCGGTCGAGCCGTCGAGGAGGATGCCCACGACCTCACCCGTCGCCTCATCGACGGCGGGCGCTCCCCCGCCGACGGCGCAGGAGACCTCAGCGAGGTCGAAGGCCTGCTCGTTCGACGCGAGCACCGGCGCGTGATCGCGGACGATCTTGACCGACGCGGTGAACCCGACGGTGCGCACATGGTCCCCCTTGGCTACGCCCGTCGCGCGAATGGCCAGGGGCGCGATGTCGGCGATCGGCCCGTCGAGAAGAACGAACGCCGCATTCGCAGTTGTGCTCGAGGGCGCGAGGAGCCGCCAGCCCCGGGCGCGCTCTATGCGATTCGCCGGCTCGTCGCCCGTGAGGATCTGCAACGAGGACAGCGCCGAGGGAACGCAAGCGGCTGCGGTGAGGACCACGTCGGGAGCGACCAGGGCGCCGGCGCACAGCGGACGAGCGGGTGCAGCGACAGCGACGACCGCGGGGTCATCCCCGCGGTCCGGAATGCCGGCGAGGGCCGGCGTGCGGTCCACACTCGGTATGCCGGCCGACGGGGCGGGAGCGGGGGACGTTTCTCCCGCGCACGCCGCGAGACCGAGAGCCAGGAGGGCCTGACGATGCATCGCCGCGACGGAGTGCGAGCGTCATGCCCGGTTGCCGCCATCGGAAAAGATGGCTGCGGGACGGGACCGCAGGCTGTCCCGGACAGTTGGCCGCTGGCCCGGGCCAGGTACGGCCGCCGGCGAGGGGCGGCTTGGTGCTACACGTCTCTCCGTGAAGCAACATCAGCGGGCGCTGAAAATTTCGACGCAAGGTCGGGGTTTTTACGACGTGACCGGCGAGATCGGCGCCGTGGTCTTCGAGGCGGGCATCACGACCGGGGTGTGCACCGTGTTCATCCGGCACACAAGCGCGTCGCTCGTGATCCAGGAGAACGCGGATCCTGCCGTGTTGCGCGACCTCAGCCGCTGGATCGACGAGCTCGCCCCGGACAGCGATCGGTACGAGCACGACGACGAGGGACCCGACGACATGGCGAGCCACCTCCGAAGCACGGTCACACGGACGAGCGAATCGATCCCGGTGACCCGTGGTCGGCTGTGTTTGGGGACGTGGCAAGCCCTGTACGTCTGGGAGCATCGCCTGAAGGGGAATCGCCGAGAGCTCGTCGTCCACGTCGTCGGCGAGTGACGAGGCGTTTTCCTCATCGCCCGCGCATCGCCATGCGCATCGCGGCCCACAAGCCGACGACGAGCACCCCCGCGATTACCTTCGAGCGCGCGACGAAGTCCTCGAGCAAGAACGGCGCGAAGAAGAAGGCGACGACGATCGCCGCACCGATGGCCACGCGAACGGCCGGACCGCGCCGGCCGCGGCGCTCGATGGTGCGCCATCGCTCGAGGCGCGCGCGCACCTCGGCGAAGTCCGCCCCTCCGCGTGGAACGTGAACGACGGCCGCCGGCGCTCCCGCGCCGTCGGCACGCCCCTCGACGCGGAGCCCACCGAGGGGGCCTTCGATCTCGACGATACGAGCCACGTTCGCGCGCGCGATCGCGCACGCCGCGCGCCCGGTCGCCACCCGTACGCTGTCGTTCGCCACGACGACGAGGAGCGCGCGCAATCGTCGATACATGGCGCCGTACGCGACGCTCTGCCTTACGGCGACGAGGACGCAGAGCGCCCCCGCGACCGCCCAGAACGGGCCGCTCGGCCCCCATCCCATGCGGCGCAGGAGGACGATCGCCAGGACGACCGGCGCGAGCGACGTGGCCCCTCCGAGGAGCGCGGCCGCCCGCGCCCGGACCTTCGCGACGGCTTCGCCCAGGCGGTACTCGAGCGCGTCTGCCTCTTCCGACGAGGAGCCGGGCGCCGCCGCAGCTACGCCCTCGGGTGCACGTTGCCGTTGACCCACTGGATGATGGCCTCGAGCGAGGTCCCCGGGGTGAACACCCCGGTGACTCCCGCCGCCTTGAGCCGATCGAAGTCGGCCTCCGGAATGATGCCGCCGCCAAAGACCACGACGTCGTCGGCGCCGCGCTTCCTCAGCTCGTCGACCACCGCGGGGAAGAGCGTGTTGTGCGCGCCGCTCATTATGGAGAGGCCGACGGCGTCGACGTCCTCCTGAACGGCGGCGGTGGCGATCATCTCCGGCGTCTGGTGCAGGCCCGTGTAGATGACCTCGAAGCCGGCGTCGCGCAGTGCACGCGCCACGACCTTTGCCCCACGGTCGTGCCCGTCGAGCCCCGGCTTGGCGATGAGAATGCGAAGCGCGCGATTGGAGGAGGCGGCGGCCGTCATCGACTAGAGAGCGTTAGCTCGCCACGGCCCCCGCCGTCAAAGGTCGACCACTCCGCAGGCCCGAGCGAACCGAGGGGGCGGACTGAAAATCCTGGCCAGTCCGCAGGCGCGGACTGCACCCCGCTAATCCGCCGCCGGCGTGGGAGCGGGGCTCAGGCCGGCGAAGAGATCGTGCTCGTACCAGCTGGCGCCCGAGGATTCGCACGAATACATCTCGTGAATGTGGCTGTCGGTCGCGATGTAAAAGACGTGACGGCACGCGCCGTCCCAGAAGCCGGTCATCTTGCTGTACCCGCAGTAGAGTTCCGGGGGGGGAGGGCTGAACGGATAGTTGCCATCCCAATTGATGGCGAGCGCGCCGGTATAGGTGGTGAGGTCGATCCCGTCGACGTAGTCGTGGACGTGGCCGTTGGTGTCGACATAGAAGTACTGAGTCAAACTGCCGGTGGTGTAGCTGACCATCGGGCCGGACGAGCTGAGGTTCGCCGAGTTCATCGTACCGTTGGTCCACGTCCCGGTGAACTTGTACGAGTACGTCTCGTTCCCATTGAGGGGAGCCCCCAAGACCGTCTGGTATCCTTGCTGCGGGCTACTGGCCACGAGGAAACTCTGTGGAACGTATCCGGCGGAGCCCGATCCCCCCCACGTGGCCAGGTATGTCGTCGCCCATCCGGTGCCGGTGTTGTAAGCCTGGATGAGATTCCGATTGTTGTTGACGTCGTCGTCGATGTAGTAGACGTGCCCGGCCGATCCGTCCCAGAGCGCCGCCATGCCTTGGCCGCTGGACGCGTATAGCTGTCCCGGCGCCCATGGCTGGGGATAGCCGGGTTCGATGGCCGTGTCGGTCCAGAAGTAGCTGGCGTACACCGCCTCATGCAGCGATGCATCGTTGTTCCCGGTGTAGAAAATGTGGGCACCGGCGTTCGGGTTGCCGGAAGGAACGAAGTACCCGGCCAGCGAACCGGGGTATTCCCATCCGTCATTCTCCAGGCAACCTCTGCCTTCGCAGGTCGTGTACGTGTGGCCGGGGCCCTTCGCAGGCGGCGAAGTCGAGATATTCGTGATGTCCGCGTGCATCGTCGGCGGGCTTCCCTCGAACTCGAGGAGATCCCCACCCGGGGCGGGCGCGAGGCAGTAGAGGTGGCCGGTGCCACCGTCGTAATACGCCGCCATCGTGGTCCCGACCCCACAGTGGAATTGCGCGCTCTGTGCGGCGATCGTCACGACCGTCCACGGACTATTGTTCACGTGCGTAATGGCCTGTGTGTTGCCCCATGCGTCAATGTAAAATACATATTGCTTCTGAGCCGTCGAATCCCAGTAGCTGGAGACGCTCGAGGGAATGTTGTAGCTCCAGCCCGATGGCGCGGCGTGGCTGACGCCCGAGTAGCCGAAGAGGGCTGCGGCGACGGCGCCGAAAACGACATGCTTCGTGCTGCCCATACCCGTTCTTCTCATCTTTGGTCTCCCCTGGTTGGGAACTGGCGGGCGCCGAATATAGACCGACGGATCCCCGCCTCGATGGCGCAAAAATGTGGGCGCAAAATATGTGCGACGCGCTGCCTGTGACTGTCACATTGCTCGAAGCGACCGTCGAACGCGGGTAACCACGTGGCTAACGCGAAGTCGAGAAGAGGGCGAAGTTGGAAGGGGGGATTTCGCGGTTCTCTCGGCGTCGGGCGAAGCCCGACGTTCGCCGCAAGGCGATGGGGGCGGCGGCGACCCCCCAACGAGACGTCACCTCCGCCGTCGTCGTCATGCCGCAGGCATGGCGACGAGGGGCGGAGGCTAGAACGCATCCGACAACCCTGTCAGGACGCAAGTGATCGAGATTGCTGCATCTTCCAGGAGCCTATTTCCATCGGGCGGAGAAGGTGTTTGTACCTTCGTCGATGGACCTTACGGACGAGCAGTGGGAAGCGGTTCGCGCCAGCATCCCGGAGCCCGAGCGTCAGGGCACG
>Ga0102924_1003028_pt1 | contig 17825 bp, 23 predicted proteins | sample PaiPotPPM11metaG_FD_80116 | JGI IMG/M metagenome (GOLD analysis project Ga0102924, IMG submission 80116) | Iron sulfur acid spring bacterial and archeal communities from Banff, Canada, to study Microbial Dark Matter (Phase II) - Paint Pots PPM... ...
CCGGCTGCAGGGGCGGCGCAGCCGGTTCGGTCGGCGGGGGCGACGGGGGGGCCGATACCTTTCCCCGCGCCGCCGGAAAGCACGCGGAGACGATAGACGCCACCAAAACCACCCCGGCGATCGTGCGCGCCGGGGAGCTCGCGCAGGAAAGGCGAAATCCCACGGCGAGCATTTTACGATTGGTTTCGCGGGTCGCACCAAGAAAGCTGTCACCGCACGCTCGGCGCCGTGGACCGCTTGCCTCGTCCAGTGTCAATGCACTTTTTGGTCCGCTGTCGATTGGGACGCTGTTGATACGTGCACGCACCTCGCGCGGCTTTCGCCGGTCAGGTACCGCGGTGACACGTCATCGCGGCATATGAGGCACACGTGGGATACGCGGCGCCGCATAACGCGCTCAGGAGGGCTTGCGGATCATGCACCTTACGGTTGGCGGGTGGTTCGGTCGTTGCCGGGAGACGAGCCTACAGCGAGGCCTGCCGGCGCGTTTGCGCGCGTCGGTGCGCGTCCTTCGGGGGTGGGCCGCTGCCGGTGCGCTCGCCTCCGCGCTAGCCGCGTGTGGCGGTCAATCCCAGGAGGCAGGGGGTGATGCGGGGGCGAGCGCCCATGGAGACGCCGGGATTGCCGCGAGCTGCCCGCCGTGCGTGACCAGCGCCGACTGCGGCGGCGGGATTTGCGCGCAGCTCGGGGGCGACTCCTACTGCGCGCCGGCCTGCGGCAGCTCCGCGAGCGCCTGCGCGGCCGACCGGCAATGCACCATGGTGAGCGACGTGACCGGGGCGCAGGTCAGCGTGTGCGTACCGAAGGGTGGCGTGTGCAGCGGGGGCAGCGCCGGACAGGGCACCCCCGATGCGGGCGCTCCCCCCGCGGAGACCTGCGGGTCGCTGGTCGGGCCCGACACGAAGGCCGCTTGCCATTGCAGCGCGGGCCAGACGTGCGCTGCGAACGGGTGCTATGGGGGGTGGTGGTGCAACACGGGGACGAACCATTGTCAGGCGCCCCCGTCCAGCTGCTCGGGCGGAGGGACGGGCTCCGCGACCTATGACGGCGGCGCTGCCCCCGTCGGCACGGTCGGAGCGTCCGGTGGCTCGGTCTCTCGCCTGTACTTCGCCGTCGTCGGCGACACGCGCCCTGCCTCCGAGGACGACACGAGCGCCTACCCGACCTCGATCATCACCCAGATCTACCAGCACATCGAGGCTCTCTCCCCCAAGCCGTCGTTCGCCGTCTCGACGGGCGACTACCAGTTTGCCGCTCCTTCCGGCTCCCAGGGACCCACCCAGCTCGATCTGTACGCCGGTGCCCGAGCCAAGTACTCGGGCCCGCTCTTTCCGGCGATGGGAAACCACGAGTGCACGGGCTTCACGAACTCGAACTGCGGGTCCGGCAATCCCGACGGCGTGACCAACAACTACAGCGCATTCCTCGGCAAGCTTCTCGGGCCCATCAACCAGGCGACTCCGTACTACGAGATCGACGTCGGCGCGCCCGATCAATCGTGGACGTCGAAGTTTCTCTTCGTCGCGGCCAACGCCTGGACGCAAACGCAGGCGAACTGGCTCGATACCGCGATGGGCCGGGCGACGACGTATACGTTCATCGTGCGCCACGAGGCGGCTTCGGTGACGAGCGCCCCGGGCGTGACGCCGAGCGAGAACATTCTTCTCAACCACCCGTACACGCTGTCGATCGTTGGCCACACGCACACCTACGAACGCTCCGGGCCGCGGGAGGTGATCGTCGGCAACGGCGGCGCGCCGCTCACCGGTAGCAAGGACTACGGCTTCGGGATCGTGAGTCAGCGAGACGACGGAGCGGTGGCGGTCGACATGATCGATTACGCCTCGGGTCTGGCCGATCCGAGCTTCCATTTCGCGGTCAAGGCCGATGGAAGCGCGGCGCCTTAGGCGAGGTATCTACGCGCTGGCGGCGGGGGCGGCGCTGGTGGGCGTCGTCCTCGCAGCGCGCCAGCTGGCGGCGCGCCCTCGCGCGCAGGCGCGCGCCCTGAAGCCGCTGGTTCTGCGGGCAGGGCCTTCGACGACCCTCCGCGTTCCGCACCTGCCGGGGGGCATCGTGCTCGACGGTGACACCGACGATCCCGGCTGGACGTCGCCGCCGGGCCCGGGGCGCACGGGGCCGTTCGCGCTCGCGAACGGCGCGCAGGCGCGACCGTACTCCGACGTGCGCGTCGTCTGGGGCGACGGTCACCTGTATCTGGCTCTGTACGCCGCCGACGAAGACATTCGCTCGCGCGCCACCGAGCACGACGCGCCTCTGTGGCTGGAGGATTCGTTTCGACTCGTCTTCTCCGACGGCGAAATACAGCGCGCGATCGAAGTGTCGCCTCGCGGGATCGTGACCGACGCGATGCGCACGTCCGAGGGCTCCTTCGACTACTCGTGGGAGAGCGGGGTGCACGTGTCGCCGGAGCTCGACGGCACCCTCGATGACTCGAAAGACGCCGACGAGGAATGGGTCATCGAGATGGCCATCCCGTTCGAGGCGCTGGGGATGAAGGGGGAACGCGGCGAGTCCGTCGGCTTTTCGGTGCACCGCTGCGACGTGCCAAAGGGGGCGACGCGCGTTTGCGCGGGCTGGGGCGAGGGCCAGCCGCCCGGCGTCCTCGTGCTCGACTGAAGGGTCGGCCGTCAGGCGGCGAGGATGCGGCGGACCGCCTGGACGGCGTCGCCGAGGCCGGTCATCCGGTCGCTCAACGCGGCGAAGTAGAGCATCCCCTCGCGCGTGGCCACCGGCCGGGCGGTGACGTCGTGGGTCATCGCCTGGATCATGTCCGGCGACGCCCGTCGCCAGGCGACGTCGCGCGCTGCCGTGACCAGGCTCGCGATCTCTCTCGGCATGCCCGTGCCGGCGACGATGCCGCCGGCGTCGTCGAGGAGAACGAGCGCGCGCGCTCCGCTGCGGTCCGCAACCGCCTCGACGAGATACTGCAGCGCTTCGTCCCGCTCGTTGCTCCGCTTCGTGCGACGCTCGTCCATGAGGCCGATGGTGCCTCGGGGCGGCAAGAACGGCCCAGTTCTCGGCGACGGAAAGGGCGCCCGGAGGCTCGCTCAGTCGCTCAGCGTGCCCTTCGTGGAGGGGACGCCTGCAGCGCGTGGGTCGACCTTCACCGCTTCGCGCAGCGCGCGCGCGAGAGCCTTGAAGCAGATCTCGACGATGTGATGCAGGATCTCGCCCCGGTGCAGGACGACGTGCAAGTTGCACTGCGCTCCACGGGCGAAGGCCTCGAAGAAGACGGGCGCGAGCTCCGTGTCCCAGGTGCCGATCTTGCCGGCGGCAGGCAGCGCCACTTCCCAGACGAAGTGCGCTCGCCCGGAGAGATCGAGGGCGCACGTGGCCCGGGCCTCGTCCATGGGGAGCGTCGCCCAGCCGTACCTCGAGATGCCCGCCTTGTCGCCGAGCGCCCGGGCGACGCACTGCCCGATCACGAGCGCGAGGTCCTCGGTCGTGTGGTGTCCGTCGATCTCGACGTCGCCGCTCGCCTTCACGGTCAGGTCCACCAGCCCGTGCCGCGCCAGCTGCTCCACCATGTGGGTGAGGAACGGGAGCGGCGTCTCGATGTCAGCGCGCCCCGTTCCATCGAGATCGAGGCTGACCTCGATGCTCGTCTCCTTGGTCGTTCGCGAGACTTTTGCCGTCCTGCCCATTCGTGGCGCAGTATTGCGCGCCGCCGGCCGCCGGGCCAAATCGGCACAAGTTTGCCGGAAATACGGGTATGATCCACGCGATGGCAGACGTCGATCTCGCCTCCCCGACCTCGGTGTCCGACGACATCGGCCCCCAGGAGCGCGCGCGTCTTCTGGGCAGGTACGGTCGGCGCTTCGCCGCGAGCGAGGCCATTTTCCAGGAGGGGACTCCTGCCCGCGAGGCCTTTCTGCTGCAAGAGGGGCGAGTGCGTCTTCTCAAGCGCGTGGCCATGGCCGATCGGAGCCTGGCGGTGGTCAAGCCGGGGGAGCTCTTCGGGGAAGGGGCGCTCCTGGAGGGAGCCATGTACGGATCGACCGCGGTCGCGCTCACCGACGGCGTCGTCCTTGCGCTGGACCGCGCCACATTTCGCTCGCTCCTCGAGCACCACACGCAAGTCGCGGCGCGCGCAATCGATCAGCTGGTTCGCCGGCTGCGCGACGCCGAGGATCAGATCGAGATCATGATGCTGCGTGGCGTTCAGTCGAAGGTCACGAGCGCGCTCCTCAAGCTTGCGGGGAGGATCAGCGGCCCTGCGGAGGTGACCATCTCTCCGGTAGAGCTGTCCACGCGCGTGGGGTTGGACGTCGAGGCCGTCAAGCGCACGGTCCTCCGGCTCCGCGAGCGGCAGTACATCCGCATCACCGGAGAGCGGATCGAGATCCCCGACGTCGAGTCCCTTCGGCGTCTGTATACCTTGCTAGGTACCAAGGACGAGCTTGCAGGTCAGGAAGACAATGTCACCAAAGGCTGACCTGAACGCACACCGAGGGTGAACGACCGTTCTCGGCGTTGACGTACGCCCCCGCGCTGCGGTAATCCGGACGCCTCCAAAGGAGACTGAAGCGTTTTTGCAACCCAACGAGTACAGCTCGTTCCTCCCCTTGGTCGTGCCCGTTTCGCTCTGCGCCGTGGTTGCGGCGTGTAGCGGACGGGGCTCGAACTCGCCAAGCAGCCCCGAGCGGCAGAGCGAGGTCGAGTACGACGTGGCCCGCGATGCCTTCTACAAGGGCCAACCCCGCCTAGCCCTCGATCACTGCCGCAAAGCCATCGAACTCGACGACACGAACGCCAAGGCGCTCTACTTCGCTTCTACGATCTATCTGTCGTTTTGCGCCGGGAAGGCGGGGTTCACCGACCCGGATTGCCGGTTGCCAGAAGCCGAAAAGTACGCACGGCAGGCGCTGCAAGTCGACGAGAAGTTTCGGGACGCTCGAAATGGTCTAGGACAGATCCTGATCCTCGAGGCGAAATACACGGAGGCCATCTCAGTTTTGGAGCCGCTAACCAAAGATCCTGCATTCGAGTCGAGCTTCCTCGCATGGGGGAACCTCGGCTGGGCGCAGCTTTTGGCCGGCCACGTCGATCAGGGCATCGAGTCGCTTCGGAATTCCATCACCGAACCCCGATTTTGTGTTGGTCATTATCGTTTGGGAGTCGCGTACGAGAAGAAAGGAGACCTCGCCGCCGCAGAACAATCCCTCACCAACGCACTCTCGGTGGACGCACCCGAGTGCAAGGGTTTGCAAGACGCGTGGGAAGAGCGGGCAGAGGTCCGCCTGCGCCTTGCGAAGGTCAACGACGCGAAGGGCGACTTCGAGAAGTGCCGCGACATCTCCGCGGACTCGTTGACGGGGAAGAAGTGCGTGGAAGCGCTGGCAAGGATCCCATGACTCTCGTTTCCCTCAAGACGGCTCGTCTCCGGCTTTGCCGGAGCGTGGTCGAAACCTGACGAGCACCGAGCCCATGAACGAGAATCTCGGCAGTTTCCTCAAGGTGGAGCGCGAGCGACGCGGAATGAGCGCCGCCGAGCTGTCTCGCGTCACGCGCATCCCCCTGGCGTCGCTCGAAGCCATCGAGTGCGATCGGTTCGACGAACTTCCAGGGGAGGTATTCGTCCGGGGGTTCCTCAAGGCGTACGCGCAGGCCGTCGGGCTCGTTCCCGCGGAGATCCTGGCGCGATACACGTCCAGCCGTCGCATCGCGTTCGTCACCCCGCTGCCCGTGCAGACGCCGCTCCAGGCCGCGCGCGAGGGTCAGGGCCGTCGTTTCGGAGTGGCCATCGCCTTCGTCCTTCTGCTCATTCTCCTCTCGCTCGCGCTCTCCATCGTCCTCAAGCCGCGCGGGCACGACATGCCCTCCGAGCTCTCGAGCTTGCCCTCGAGCGTGCACGACGTCACCTCTCCCGTGTGACCCGGATCGAGAGCGAGGCGCTCGTCGTTCGCGTCGTCGAGGTCGGCGAGGCGGACGCCATCGCGACGCTCGTCACCGAGCAGGTGGGGAAGGTGAGCGCGGTCGTTCGCGGCGCGCGCAAGGGTTCACGGCGGCTGGGCGGCGCGCTCGAACCGATCCATACGATCGCCGTTCTCCTCGAAGACAAGGGCGCGGAGCTTACGACCCTCAAGGAAGCCCGTATCGTGCGCACCCGCGTCGGCCTGACGTCGAACCTCGAAGCGCTCGACGCCGCCGGCGTGGCCCTCCGCTGGGCGAGGCACACCTTCCCGCCGCGCACCCCCGAGCCCGATGGCTGGCGCATCCTCGTCGAGCTGCTCGACGTCCTCGACCGGCCGGCGGAAACGCCCGGCCATGGAGCGCGCTCCGAGCTGGCGCGCGCGGGCCTGAAGCTGCTCGCGGCGGTGGGATACGCGATCGACTTCGAGCGCTGCGTCGTCTGCGGGCGCCCGTGTCCCGAAGAGAAGGCCGCCTGCATCGACCCGGCGCGCGGGGGTCTCGTCTGCCGCGCGTGCGGAGGAGCGAGCAGCGTCCTTTTGCCGGAGATCCGCGCCGCGGCGCGCTCGCTTCAGGCCGCCCCATCGGCGGAGGCCACCCGGGTGACGGCCGAGCAGGCGGAGGCCGTCCTCCGTCTTGTCGATCGCGCCATGGCCGCTCACGCGGGCTTCGAGCGTTAACCAAGGGACCCCGTGCTCGACGTCGTCTGCTTCGGCGAGATCCTCTGGGACTTCTTCGCGTCGTCGCCCCGCGACCGCGAGCCGATCGGACGCGACTTCCGTCGGGCGCTCGGCGGAGCCTCGGCCAACGTCGCCACGACGCTCGCGCGCCTCGGCGTTCGCTCCGCGCTGGTCGGGGCGGTGGGCCGCGATCGCCTCGGCGACGCGCTGCTCGCGCACCTGCGAAGAGACGGCGTCGACACCCGCTTCGTCGTTCGCCTCCCGGCGCGGACGGGGCTCACGCTGGTCGTGCGCGACAAACACGGAGGGGCCAGCTTCTCTCCTTATCGTGCAGGATCCGCCGAAGGAGCGCTGCGCGAGGAGCACATCGACGCGCGCATGGGGCGGGCGCGCTGGCTGCTCGTCGGTACGGGAACGCTCGTTACGGCCGATCTCGCTCGGGCCACCGAGCGACTGCTCGAGGTGGCCGCCCGTTGCGGAGCGCGCATCGCGGTCGACCTCAACGTCCGCCCGCATCTCTGGAGCGATCCGCGGCGCATGCAGAGCGCGGCACGCGACCTCGTCTCCCGCGCGGCGCTCGTCAAGGCGAGCGACGCCGATCTGCGCGCCCTCGGAGACGGGTCGGCCGTGCGCTGGCTCGAGCGTCACGCGCCGAACGCGTCCTGGCTGATCACGCGCCGGCGCCGCGCCGCGACGGCCAAGGGCGAGCACGGGGAGGTCGAGCTGGCCGCCCTGCCTTCGGCCCACGTCGACTCGACGGGAGCGGGGGATGCCTTCCTCGCAGGGGCCCTTGCCGTGCTGCTTGCCGCTCGAGCCGCCCCGGGTTCACCGTCCTGGCGGGAAGGGGCGGTGTGGCGAGCGGCGTTGCGTGTTGGCCACATGTTGGGCAGAAAGGCGGTGTCGCGACGCGGCGCGGTGGCAGGTCTGGTCAACCTTGGCCGCGCCCGGGCAGTGATCGAAAGCGTCGGTAAGGAGCGCCACCCGTGAGCCGAGACCCCGAATTCCGACCCATCGCGATTCGCTCGCCGCGTGGCGGGCGCACCACCGAGATCGACTGGGCCGACGGCCACAAGAGCGTCTACCCCCACGCTGTGCTGCGCGGACACTGCCCGTGCGCGACCTGCCAGGGGCACTCGGGCGAGGTGAGGTTCATCGAGAGCACCGACGCCCAGCAGGAGCTCGACAAGATCGAGCCGGTCGGCGGCTACGCGCTCTCGCTGACCTGGTTCGACGGGCATTCGAGCGGCATCTACAGCTACAAGCTCCTGAGAGCCCTGTGCCAGTGCGATGCCTGCCTCGGCCGATGACCACGGCCCCGAGGGCGCCCACGAGCGACGGCGCCTCGTCGCGCGAGCCGGCACCGTCGGCGCGGGCACGCTCGCGTCGCGCGTCCTCGGCCTCTTGCGCGACATGGCGCTCGCCGCGCTCTTCGACCGCGAGGCGACCGACGCGTGGTGGGTCGCGTTCACCATTCCCAACGCCATGCGGCAGCTGCTCGGCGAGGGAGCCGTCGCCGCCGCCGTCGTCCCCGTGCTCTCCGAGAAGCTCGCGCGCGACGGCGACGCCGCTGCACGGACTTTCTTCGCGCGCGTGCGGGGTGCCTCGCTGCTGGCGCTGGTCGTGGCGACTGCGCTTGGGGTGCTGCTCGCGCGGCCGCTGACGGAGCTCTTCGCCGCCGGATACCACGCCCACCCCGGGCAGTTCGAGCGAACGGCCGCTCTCACGCGCGCCGTCTTCCCGTACATCCTCTTCATGGGAACGGCCGCCCTCGGAGCGGCCGCGCTCAACGCGAGCCGGCGCTTCGCCGTCGCGGCGTTCGCCCCCGGTCTCCTGAACGTCGCCCTGCTTGCCGCGGCCTTCGCGCTCCCCGGTCCCCTCTCCGCCCACGGCCTCGACCCTGCCCTCGCCCTCGCCGCCGGCGCCCTCGCCGGGGGCGTCCTCCAGGTGGTCGCGCAGTGGCCGGCCCTCCGGTCCCTCGGCTACGCGGAGCGCCCGGTCTTCGCGATGGACCGCGACGTGGCCGAGGTGCTCCGCAGGATCGCGCCGCTCACCTTCGGCATCGGCATCTACTACATCGATCTGGTCCTCTCGCGGCGCTTCCTCTCGGAGCTCGGCACCGGCGCGCAGAGCTACTTCTCCTGGGCCATGCGGGTGTGCGACTTTCCGCAAGGGATCTTCGTCCTCGCGCTCTCGACCGCGGCCTTGCCGTCGCTCTCCACGCTGGCTGCCAAGAAAGCGCACGACGAGTTCGCGAAGACGTGGGCCCACGGCGTCGGACTGGCGATGTTCGTCGCCATGCCCGCGAGCGTGGCGCTCGTGACGATGGGCGAGCCCATCGTCGCCGTACTCTTCCAGCGGGGACACTTCGACGCCGTCGCCGTGCACCAGACCGCGCGCGCTCTCTTCTGGCAGGGCGGAGCGATCTGGACGGTCGCCGCGGTCCGGCAGACGGTTCCGGCGCTCTACGCTCTCGGCGACACACGGACGCCCGTCGTCGTCAGCGCGATCGACCTGGTCGCGTTCATCGTCCTCGCGGTCGTTCTGCGAGGACCGTGGGGGCACGTGGGGATCAGCGCCGCAGTCGCCGGGTCGAGCGCGGTCCAGATGGTGCTCCTGCTCGGTGGGTTGAAGTTGCGCCTCGGATCGCTCCCTGCGGCGGATCTGGCGCGTTCGCTGGGGCGTACGCTCGTCGCGTCGGCCGTGGCGGCCGCCGCCGGCGTCGCCGCCGCCCGCCTCGGTGGAGGAGCCCTCGCGGCGATCGCGGGGATGGTCGCGTTTGCGACCGTCTACGTCCTCGCCGCGTGGGGTCTGCGTTCGCCGGAGTTGGACGAGATCACCGGCGCGGTTCGGCGTAGGCTCCGGAAGCGATGAAGGCGGCGCAGGAGACGCGGGTCGTGGACGCGAAGTTCGTCGCCGGAGCGGTCGACGCGGCGTCGCTTCCCCCGCCGACGCTGGTCGAAGTGGCGTTCGCGGGGCGGTCGAACGTGGGGAAGTCCAGCCTCCTCAACGCGATGATGCAGCGGCGCGGGCTGGCCCGCACGAGCAACACGCCCGGCTGCACGCGCCAGCTCAACGTCTTCGAGGTGCGCTGCAGCGACGGCCTGGTGCTTCGCTTCGTCGACCTTCCTGGCTACGGGTGGGCGCGACGCTCGAAGACCGAGCGGACGCAGTGGCAATCGATGATCGAGGGCTACCTGCAGGGGCGCGCCGGGCTGCGCGCGGTGGTCCTCCTCGTGGATGTACGCCGCGGGGTCGAGGACGAGGAGCGGCAACTCGTGGACTTCTTGCAGGAGCCGCGGAAGGTGAGCGACCCGCGACCGCTGGAGGTCCTCCTCGTCGCCACCAAGATCGACAAGGTCGGCGCCGCCGGGCGCAAGCTCGCGCTGGAGGAGCTGCGGCGGCGCGCCGGCGTTCGCGCGATCGGCTTCAGCGCGATGACGGGCGAAGGGAGAGACGAGCTATGGGAGCGCGTTCGCCGCGCTCTCTAGGCTCCACGGTTGCGCGAAGAGGGAAGGTGCGGTAATCGGATGGACCCTCACGCCGGGCGCATAACTCAGCGGTAGAGTGCGTCCTTCACACGGACGAAGTCACAGGTTCAAATCCTGTTGCGCCCACTGATTTCCCGGTGTTTTTGGCCCTCTTTTGGGCGGTTGGGCGATTCTTGGGCGATTCGAAAAGCCCGGCCGGAAGGGTGGGGAAGGGCTGCCCGAACGCGTGCCGCAAGCTTTCGGCGAGCGGGGTGCGTGTCGAGCGGCACGCGCGTCAGCGTAGCCGGTGAGGCGTTGTCGTCGCCCGCCGGGTCGCCTGGCCCACTGTCCGGCGCGCGCCTAGGTCTTCGCCCTTCGGGTCTTCTTCACGGTCTGCTTCGCGGCGCGTCGCCTCGGCTTGTCGGTGCGTCGGTTCCTACGAACGTTGATGAACACGCCGTCGTCGGTGGACTCTTCGATCAGAACACTTTCGTACAGACCGCTCGCGGTCTCGGGACACAAGTTCACCGCGAGCACGAGGTATCGACTGTGCAGATAGCCACGTGGAGCAAAGATGGGCGTCGCGTGAAAGTTGTAGATGAGCAAGACGCCACGATTCCGCAGCACCTCCTTGCTCATGTAGTCCTGCAGCTGCGAGAACCATCCGCGGATCTTCGATTCGCTAGCCGCCGTCGTGTTCTTCTTCGCCTCGATCAGAATCGCGCCTACCGTGTCCTCCACGCGCAAGTCGACTTCGCTTCCTCCGAAGCTCACACCGACGGCGCGGTGACCGCGCTCGACGAGAAAGCGGCAGACGTCTCGCTGTAGCCGCTTCTCGTGCCGCGGTAGTAGGAGCTTGCGGGATTCGGATCCCATCACCTCGAGACCGGCGCAGTACGCGCGCAGAGCATCCTCAACAGGGCGTGACTCCGTGGCACGTGCAGCTAGATGCGTGAGCTTTTCAAGTTCGGCGATCAACGCCTCTCGCGTGGGCGACTGCTCAAGGTGTTCACGTTCCTGCTGTCGTCCGCGCCCGGCGACGATGTATCCGTCTACGGGAACGCGAAGCGCAGCAGCGAGCATGGCCAACTTATCAGCGCTGTTGAGTGTTTCTGCCCAGCAGACCGCGACCCGGCTGGTCGCTGCGATGATCTGCCGATCCCAGGACGTGAACTCGGGAGGATCCGACGAGGTCCAGGAAAGGATCTGAGCAAGGCCTATGTAGTCCGCCGGAAAGTGCGTCGCGCCTCGATCCAGCATCCTCCGTTCCGCGATTGGACGATGCATCGCGATGTAGTCGGCGCATCGATCTCTGGCCTCATCGGCAGTCGAGGCACGAAACGTTGTCCGAGCAACGTCTTCGTCGAGGACAATCCGGATCCGCCGGTTCTCGCCGGTCTCGGCCTCGTACCTCGCGAGAAGGTCTACCGCCTTGTCGTCGCCTAGGAACGCGAGCTTTTTCCGCGCCTCGTCGCGCAGCGCGCGACGGACGTCATCATGCCCGTTCATCGCGATCAACAGATCGTCGAAGGTTCCGTCGCCCATGAGCGTCATGCGCAAGGCCAACTCGAGCGCGGGAAGTTGCGCCGCCATGCGCATGCTCTCAACGAGAGAGTCAAGTCTCGATAGCCGGTCGGATGCGTTGAACGTCTTCGAGCCCGGCATGTGGAAATCTGCGACTGGCACGGCTCGCAGCCGAGCAAGGGCACTGGCCACCGCATCCGCGTCCAACTCGGTTTCGCTTCGGCGCTTCCCCTCAAGCTCGGCGATGTGCAGCGACGACGCGACGCGCTCGCAGATCTCGATGGTGAGGTCGCGGAGGTCGTCGAGCACCCAGGCCTTTTCGCTCGCGCCGAGCCTCTTCCGTAGATCGTCGATCTGCCGCAGGAGCGGTTCCGGATTGAAGTCCACGGACACGGCTCTAGGCTCCAGCGGGGGTCGAGCCCGCGGGGGTAGTCCCTGCGCCTCCTGTCGCGATCACCGCCGGTAATCGCTCCCCTTCCGCCGACGCCGCGGGCGGCGGGTCGTCTGAGCGGGCTGCTGGCGTCTTCTTCTTGCTCCGCAGGTGTGGCCGCTGGTCGAAGAGCCGTTCGCGCTGCTGGACCTGCTCATCGAAGGGCTTGTAATGCGGGTGCCACTGATAGCCGGTCTCGTCCCAGTAGGGGAGCAGCACGGCGCGCGAGTACCGATCCGAATCGATCCTCGCAGACTTGTACCAATTCGAATGGTCGCTGATTGGGGCCCCGATGCGTTCGGCGAAGCTCACGAGAGCATGCTCCGCCTGGGCTACGTGAGATAGCTGTGCCGACGGGGGTAGCTCGCGCCGTGACTGCCACGTGAACGCGCGGGATGCAAACCCCGCTCCGAGGCAACAGACGACGCTCACCGCTCGTTCCCCCTCAAGCCACTCCGCGAGCGTCTCCGGGTTCTCTGTGCCATCGTAGCCGAACACGGCAAACGTCGGTCGGATCTGATCCAAGCGGGATCGACCATTGGGATCCCGCTCTGGTTTTCAGCGTCAAGGATTTGGGACGAGGCTAAGGAGCCGTTTGAGATCCATGGGCCGGACTGGAGCGCATAGCGCAGCTTTGCGGTCTGCCTCGCCGCTGCCTCGGCCTTCGTGAACTCGGGCTTGTCCAGGCTCAGCTTCACCTCGATTACCGCGGCGACGCTTTCGACCGGAATGAGCCGCAGTCCGCTGGCCAGCATGAAACGCCGCGCGTGCACATCGTTGCGGTGCAGCACGCCATCCTGCTGACGGCTCTCGGAGGTCGAATCCGTGTCGTAGGCGTCGATGATCTCGCCCGAAGAGACGACGTACTCAGGCGCGAAGCGGGCGTTTAGCCAGTGCAGGATCCCGTGCTCTGCCTCGGTCCCGCGGTTGCCGTCGTGGTCGAGTAACCGCGCTCGTTTCGCCTGAAGCTGAAGAGCCTCGGTTTCGAGCTTCATGTGATCCAGCATGCGTCTGACGTGATCGCTCATGGCCGCGTTCGATCAGAGCGGCCGCGCGCTCATGTGGCAAGAGGTCTCGATCCGGTATCGTCAGCCTAGCGGCGCTGCTCACCGCCGGAAGATGTGTAAGAGCGCGACGTTCGCGCAGAAGTTCAGACCGATCGCGATCCACGCGTGCTTGTTGACCCAACGCGCGCGCTCCGGATGATCGTGCCGCCACACGTAGTACAGGACGGAGCTCCCGACGACGAGCAGCGCCGCGCGACGAACGGCACGAACAGGCACCCGTAGATCGCGAGCAGCCATCGACGGTCGGGCGTGCTCACGTGCCGACCCTCCCGATCATCACGTTGACGATCTGCTTCAGGGCCTCTTTTGTCGCAGTCCACACGCCCTCCTGCGCGGCGGCGAAGCCGACATGATTCTCACGTCGGACCGCGAGTCACTCTATTGCGGTCGATTCTTGCGGGTCAGGCTTTCCGCTGAGCGAAGGGCATCACGGGGCGCGATTGTGCCTTCGAGTGCACCGGCAAGCAGCTTCGCGAGGTCGAAAGCCCCAACGCCTTCTAGTTGCTCGACAAGCTCTGGTCTGGACGCCGGGAACACACCGCGCTCGCAGAGCACGAGCCGGGCTTGATGCGTCAGCATCGTCAACACTTGCTCGGAGGCCGCTTCGTCGTCGCCGCTCTCAAGCAAGTCCGACGCGTATCGCCGTGCTCGCTCGGCCCGTTGAGTGCAGACCTCCGGTGATGGGAGGGGCAACCGGCCTCGCCACCGAGCAACAAGGTCAGCCCAGATGTCTTCAGGGTCGTAGAGTGGTGCACCAAAGGCAATCCCCCACGCGATGACGTCGTCGCCAAGGGCGGCGGATGCGTCCAGCTTTTCGGCATCGACCCAGCGGACGTCGACCTCTAGGGGTGCAACGACGGCTTTGCGCCCGACCTTGGCATCTTTACATACAACGATGAGGTCCACGTCCGAGCTAGACCGGGCGCAGCCGCGGGCCGCTGAGCCGATGGCGACCACCGCCAGCACATTGCGATCCTTATCGAGCCGTCGCGCCCAGTCGGCGGCCCGGCGAGTCGGCCACTGGACCGAACGCCACCGGTCGAGGACGGCGCTCCGTTGGGCGGACTTCATTCCTACTTCTTCCCTGCTAGGAGGACGGCTACTGCTTCGATAAACTCGTCGATCGCCGCTGCGAGGTCCTCTGGATCGCCTAGCTCGTCCTCGGGCATATCCTCGTCGCCGTAGGCAGTCGCTTTGCGGCCAGTATTGAGCGCCCGCACCAGATCGGAGACATCCGGCAGGCCATGCGTGGTGGCTAGCTCCAACGCGAAGTCTGCCTTGTCCCAGTGGGTCTTCTTTACGTCACGTTTCAGGTGGGCCGCTGCGGCAAGGATCCCAGCCTCAATGGCGTACATCCCGTAGATCGTAAGGTCTGACCAGTCGGGGATCGACCAGGCTCGCTGGACGCGCTCGAGGTGGCTACGCGCCCGGGCGAGCTGTTCGGCAGTGCCAGGTGTTCTGCCCACCTTCGCCTTCTTCGCAGCCTTCTTAGCCGGCGTTGTCACTGGCGCCGCAGTCTACCACGGGGACCGGAAGGGTTCGTCTTCGGTCACGCGCAGTGCAGCGCCGCCGAAGGCTTGGCAGATCCACTTCTTCCGACGGCACCGCTCCGACGACGAAAACGAGGCCGTGCCCGGCCGAGACTTTCTCGCTGCGTGCCCAGACAAAGTTCGCGCGATGATGGTCGCAGTCCTTCACGCTGTACGCGACGCGCCGCCGCCGGCGTTCAGCGGGGGAGGGAAGTGGGAGGCAATGCACGGCGAGATGGCCGGGCTCTATGAGGTCCGGGTCGATGGGCCACAGCGACGTCATTACCGGCTGTTCTGTCTTCTCGACCAAGACGACACCGCGAAGAAGCTCGGTGGTCCAAGCATCGTCGTCATCGACGGGCGTTCGAAGGCGTTCCGTACGGTGCTTTCGCCGCACGACTACGCGGCCGTCCGAAAGCTGAGCAACGAGTACCGGCCCCGAAAGCCGCGCAGCGTGCTTCGCTGATCAGGCCGCGGCGTGTGCGGTGCGCCGAGCGCGAGGGCGCGCGCGGTTCCTCTGCGACGGAGGCGGGGGCTCTACAGGCTCGAGCGAAAGACGCAGGCCGACCGCCTCCGCGATCCGGAGCACCGTTTCGACCGTCGGGTTCGCGTGATCGGCGGTAAGGAGGCGGCGAACAACCTCAGGGCTTGCGGCGATCCGCCGCGCAAGCTCGGCCTTGGTCATGCCGACCGCGACACGCTTCTCATCGAGCACGCGGATCAGATCGTCAACCGCACCAATCTCCGCGCGGGCCCGCTGGTAGGCCGCCGCGAAGCGCGGACGCTTCATCTGTTCGGCGACGAACTTGTCGAACCCAGTCTTCCGTCTGCCCATGCTGGAAGCGTAACATTTAGATCACGTTGCGCCAGGGGGGGCGCATGCGAACGTCGCCGTCGCCGGATGGCGGCTACGTTGGCGGGCGCGCAGGAAGAGGCTGGGAGCGCCCGCCTCCAGCTTGCCAGGTCGATGGCTGAATTCGTCGTACACCCCGCGTCGCCCAATGCTCTGGCTTGTGAAGAGACTAAGGTACATGCGAGGGCGCGGACCGCCGGTCGTGGGTGCGGGGACCTGGATGCTGATCTCGGTGCCCTGCGTGCCGTCGAAATCTCTCTCATCCATCACGCGCTCCCGGCAGCTCGCCGTGCAGGTACAGATCAGCTCATCCCGCACGCGCCGGGCCCGCGAGGATCGCCGCAACGGCCGCAAGGGGCGGGAGGCGTGTCCGATCGGGGCCCCCCACCGACGGCCACGCGGGAAAAGAGGATGCGTTCGGTCTCGGCGGTCCCGCACTTCGGGCAGGCGACATCCGCCTTCGGGCGCGACGACAGCTCCTCGAACGTGGTCGAGCAGTTTTTGCAGGCGTACTCGTAGAGCGGCACGGCAGACGAACTATAGCGCGTCGTCGGCGAAGGGCGTCACGGCCCTGACTGCCTCGTGAGTACGACGTGCGTTGCCTTCGGCGTGGCGACGTGTTCGGTGACTCGATTCCGCAAAACGGGGGAGGGCGATCCCGGCGAGCAAGCTCTCGCCAGCGGCGAGCAGGACGGGTGCACAGGCGAGGTGAGTCTCGTCCACGAGGCCCCCTTGGACTGAGACGATCGCCTCCCTCACCTCGACCTAACGAGACGCTCAGTTTGGGCCGTGTCCCGCCCTCGACGCGTGGCCCATAGATCGGTTGAGCCCGTTGCCGTCTAATTTGCCGCGCCGCCGGAGAACGAGGCCGTCCCTGCGGGGAAGGTCTTCGTTTCGATCGCGCCGGGACTCGACGTATCGCTGGCCGACCTTCCTCTGGGCTGGAGCTACGTCCCGGGGCGGGCCTCTCTATCGCTTTCGACCGGTTCGGTGGCCGCGTCGATCTCCGGCGCCGTCGGCCTCACGTTCGCCCCCGGGCTCTACGGCGCCGTAGCGGGCTCGTACTCTGCCTACTTCGACCACAGCACCGGCAATTCGCAGGAAGGAGTCATCGGATCCGGAACGACGGGCACGGTCGCCGGCGAGATCGGCCACCTCTCGCGCGCAGGCCTCACGTACAAGCTGGGGCTCGGCGTGCGGATGGTCAGCGCTCGATCGCGCGTGCTGACGGACACGGGCGACAACTGGGAGGACGACGTCACGGCCTTGCTCGTAGGTCCCACGACGTACCTGTCGGGCGGGTACGCGTTCGCGCTCGGCGGCGGGTTCGTTCTCACACCGCAGGCGACCATCGGCCTGAGCGTTCTGCACGCGAGCTCGTACGCGCTGGCGTACGGCGCCGCGTCCCCCGGCGGATGCCAGAGCGCCGCCAGCTATTGCACCGACGAAACCCATGATTCGCCGATGACTGCCGTGCTGCCGACCGCGTCGCTGGCGATCGCCGCGACGTGGGGCGGGTATTAATCCCTCGGAGGGGCGCCCGCGCCGCCGCAAGGCCGCCGGACTTCGCGGCGGCCGCGGCTTTGCGTCTCGTGCGCCTCGAGCCTGCCCCTGAGGAGGGGAGGCTACCTGGGGCTCCGCTTGGAGAGAGCCAGGGGCACGACCCGCGCGATCGGCGCCTTCACATCGAGCAGGTCGATCAGCGCCCTCGCCCGCTCCACGTCGCCCGCATCGATTGCGACCTTCGCGGCCGTGCGGATCGCCTCGTCGGTGGTCGCCGCGAGGGCCGGAACTCCGCGTCGCCTTTCGTCGGCTTGCGTCGTCTCCTCCGCGACGCGCTCGCGACGATCGGCGACGCTCGAGCCGGACGTCCCCGCCTGCTTCAAATCCTGTTGCGCCCACCCCTTTTCCCGCTAAGCACTTCGTGGGGCCCACATGCTTCATCGCTGCGTACGCGTGCCCTTCCGCCGCGGGCGATGACCCATCGTTGAACGGGCCGACGCCGCTCGTTCTCGCCCATCGGTCTGCCACTTGGCAGGGAGCGAGTGGTCGGGCTCCGCCAAGCTGGCTTGAATCTCACGGATGATCGTGCCGAGAAGACCCGACGCCAGAAGCCCCGGCCCGAGGGGACCGGACGAGTTCTCACCGACCGGGGGAAGCTTTCGCAGGGCGGCTCCGACCGCGGCGGACATGCGGCCAAGCTGCCAGCGAATCTCCTCGCTGATAGCGTTCGGCCGGTCGGGAGCGGCCAGTCCGGCGGCCTTGGCGGCATACGCGGCGGCACCAAGGGCGTGCGCGCCCATATGAGGGATGCTTGCGGCTTGCCCTGCCGCCCGGGCGGCAG
>Ga0102924_1003029_pt1 | contig 17822 bp, 18 predicted proteins | sample PaiPotPPM11metaG_FD_80116 | JGI IMG/M metagenome (GOLD analysis project Ga0102924, IMG submission 80116) | Iron sulfur acid spring bacterial and archeal communities from Banff, Canada, to study Microbial Dark Matter (Phase II) - Paint Pots PPM... ...
ACCGATTTCCGGGGGTACAAACTATCGCGAGCCGGGCGTGTTTACACCTCGAACGCGGTATACCTTTCCGCGGACGGCAGGCAACCCCGCGTTTCTTGCTGTTATCTTGTGCGGAATCCGCGGATGACCACCTGACGCCTCATGCCGTGCGGGCGGGCCGCGCCGCGGAGGGCATCGGCGGCCGAACCGCTGCCCGGGGTGCTTCCGCACCACTCGCCTGCGCGTCGCGCGCGGTCGGCCATGCCGAAGCCGTCACCGTCGGCCCCGTCGAACCGGTCGCCGTCAGCCCCGTCGAACAGGTCGTGCAGGCCGTCGGCGTCGTCACCGAACAGCAGCCTCGCGATGTCTCGCATCTCTGCCTCCTTGTCGCCTCGTCGCAACAACACGATATAACGCAAACGGCCCGCGTCGCTAGCCGAAGAGGTCGGCGGGCCTCCTAAGCTGTGCTGTTGTGACCGGCAGCTTTGATCCCGTGGCGCATAACCGCGCCGCATGGGACCACGAGGTGGAAGACGATAACGAGTGGACCCGGCCGGTCGGACCCGAGGTTATCGCCCGGGCGCGGGCCGGCGACTGGTCGGTCGTCCTGATCGGGTACCAGCCGGTGCCGAGGGACTGGTTCCCGGTTGATCTGGCCGGCATCGCGGTGCTGTGCCTGGCTTCCGGCGGGGGGCAGCAGGGACCGGTACTCTCGGCGGTGGGTGCGGCCGTGACGGTATTCGACAACTCGCCGCGGCAACTGGGCCGCGACGCGGAGGTGGCCGCCCGCGAGGAACTCGGAATCCGCACCGTGCTCGGCGACATGCGCGACCTGAGCGCGTTCCCCGACGGCAGCTTCGATGTCGTCTTCAACCCGGTGTCCAACGTGTTCTGCCCCGACCTCGCACCGGTCTGGCGGGAATCGTTCCGGGTGCTGCGCCCGGGCGGAATCCTGATGGCCGGGTTCATGAACCCTGACATCTTCATCTTCGACATCACGGCGCTGGATGAGCGGGGCGAGCTCGTAGTGCGCCACCCGCTGCCGTTCACCACCCTCGATCTGGCCGATGCCGAGCGGCAGCGCTCCTACGGCACCGGGCCGATCGAGTACAGCCACTCGCTCACCGAGCAGATCGGCGGCCAGCTCGCGGCGGGCTTCACCCTCACCCACCTGACCGAAGCCCCGCACCACGCGGACGCCACCGCCCGGTACATGCCCGGTTACCTTGCCACCCGAGCCATCAAGCCCTGACCGGTGGCGCGAGCGGGCAAGTTGTGCCCTCAGTTACGCTCTGACGCAATAGCGACCGAGCGAGGGCTCGAGCAGGTCGAAGGCCGCCCGCGCGGCCTCCGCTAGCGCCGGGCCGATCTCATCGCCCGGCTCGCCGGCCAGGATACGGCGGGCGCCTTCCTCGAATAGCACCCGGTGCACGGAGGCGAGCTGGGCGGCCACGATCCGCTGCCGCGGGTTGTCCCCGCCGGTCTCCGCGGCGATCGCGGCGGCGAGCGCCTGCTCGGTCAGGTCGGCGATCTCGCGGCGCCTGCTCGCGAGCGCGTGGCTGCCGCGGACCATCCGCGCGAACGCCGGGGTGGGCACGCCGAGGATGACGTCGCCCGCGGCGATCCGTTCGGCGTAGTCACGGCGGACCGCCGCGAGCAGGCTCTCGCCCGGTGCGCGCGTGGCGACGGCGTCCGCCAGGCTGGCGATGATCACCTCGGCCCGGTCGAAGACCAGGTCCTCCTTGCGCGGGAAGTAATTGGTCACGGTCATCTTCGACACCCCGGCCGCCTCGGCGACCTGGGAGATCGTCACCTCATCGAAGCCACGGGCCTCGAACATCGCCATCGCGACGCCGGAGATGGCCCGCCTGGCCTCCTGCTTCCTGCGCTCGCGCAGCCCTGTCGCCACGCGGTCACACTAACATCATCTTATGACGAGTACAAAATTATGCTTGACATAAAATTATGTCCAACCTAGTCTGACTTGCGACCGAAACAGATGGAGGTACCCCGTGTTCGACGAGCCTGCTGAACGCCTGGCAATCTTTGAGCTCGGCGAGGCCCTGGAAGACGCCTGGAACCGCGGCGACGCCGCAGGTTATGCGGCCCTGTTCACCGACGATGCCGACTTCGTCGCTTGGAACGGAACCTACGGGCGCGGCCGACAGGCCATCGAAGATGGTCACCGGCCGCTTTTCGACGGTCCTCTGGCCGGCTCCCGCGTGGTTCTCGTCGATGACGACGCGGGATCCGTGCCGCCCGAGTCGCTGCGGTTCGTCCGCCCGGATGTGGCGATCATGGTTATCTCGGGTGAGGTGACGCTCGCCAGCCAGCGCGCGACCGGCCCAGACCACGAATCGGTGCAGACCTTCGTGCTGATCAAGAACGGCGACCGCTGGCGGGTCGCGGCCTTCCAGAACACCCGCAGGCAAGCGCAGTTACGAGCGCGCCAGGTGGTAGGCCACGTGCGGCCTGAGCGGGCTGTCGGCGGAGATCCGCGGATGCGTGAACCGCAGCGTCTCGGTCATCCCGATGCGGCGCATCACCGCCTGCGACGGCGCGTTGAGCACGGCCGTGTACGACCAGATCCCCGGCAGGCCGGCGCCCTCGAACGCGACGCCGAGCGCGGCCCGCGCGGCCTCGGTGGCGTACCCGCGATGCCACGCGTTCCTGACGAGCCGCCACCCGATCTCGGTACCTTCCGGTCCGCCCGGGATGTCCGCCGGCATCGGCGCGAGCCCGGCGAACCCGATGAACTCGCCGGTCCGCTTCACCTCGAGCGCCCAGAGCCCGTAGCCGCGCTCCTCGAATCCCGCCTCCATCCGGTCCACGAACGCGTCGCTCTCGGTCCTGGTGAGTGTTGACGGGAAGAACACCAGCGTCTCCGGGTCCCCGTTCAGCGCGGCGAACGGCTCCCGGTCCGCCTCCCGCCACCGCCGCATGACGAGCCGTTCCGTGCCGACGACGTCGAACCTGCGCATGATCGTCCGTTCAGCTGAGTACCGGTAAGATCAATAACACCAGATGATGCCCTGGCGTGGATGCGAAGCCTCCCGAACCGCCGCGATGCCGCGGCTGATGGCCTCTGCTCCGATCTCTCGTGACTGAGGAGTGGGTTTCGCGTGTCTGAGTCAGCCATGTCCGGCGCCGCGTCAGCGTCGGGCCTTACCGGCGACGTTCTGTCATCTGACGCTTCCGTGCCCGCGCCGCGACCCGGCCGGGGCCGGTCCGTCCTTCCGCGGGCGGACGGGCGGACGATCGCGGCGATCTTCATCGGCGGCGCCCTCGGTACCCTGGCCCGGGCCGCGCTCGCCGAGGCGTTCCCGCACGCCGCCACCGCGTGGCCGTGGCCGACGTTCGCGGTGAACATCGCGGCGGCGTTCCTGCTCGGGTACTTCGTCACCCGGCTGCAGGAACGGCTGCCGCTGTCGAGTTACCGGCGGCCGCTGCTCGGCACCGGGATCTGCGGCGGGCTTTCGACGTTCTCCACGATGGAGGTGGAGATACTGAAAATGCTCAGCGCCCACGCGTACGGGCTGGCCGTGGGGTACGCGGCGGCCAGCATAGCGGCGGGCTACGCGGCGCTCCACCTGGCGACCGCGATGGTGCGGAGAGCACGGGTGCGGCGATGAGCGTCGGGGTCTGGGTCGCGGTCGTGCTGATCGGCGGCGCCGGGTCGGTCCTGCGGTTCTACGTCGACGGCATCGTGACGTCGGCGATCGGGCGTGACTTCCCGTTCGGCACGCTCGCGGTCAACCTGTCCGGTGCGGTGATCCTCGGCCTGCTGACCGGGCTCGCCGTGACCGGGAACACGTCGCTGCTCGCCGGAACGGCGGCCGTCGGCTCGTACACGACGTTCTCCACCTGGATCCTGGAGTCCCAGCGGCTCACGGAGGGGCGCCAGTACGGTAAGGCGCTGGCGAACATCGTGGTCAGCCTCGTGCTCGGGGTGGTCGCCGCGGAGCTCGGCCGGCTGATCGGTGCGCACCTGTGAACGAGGAAGCCATCAAGCTCACCAGCTATTTCGGTGAGCGACACCGGGTCTCGGGTGGACGGTTCTCCGCCGACGCGCTACTTGACCTGTACGGGCAGCACGAGGTCGCGACCAGCATCCTGCTCCGCGGTACCGAGGGCTTCGGCGCGAAGCGCCATCCGCGCACCGACATGTCGCTGACGCTGTCGGAAGACCTCCCGCTGATCGCGGTCGCGGTCGACAGCAGGTCCAGGATCGAACCGCTGGTCGAGCCGACCGCGCGGATCACCGGAACCGGACTCGTCTCCCTGGAGCGGGCGCAGCTGCTGCGCGACGACATCAGTGCCGAGGACGTCACGACGGTGACCCCGCGCTACGGGGCCCACGAGGAAACCAAGCTGACGATCTACCTGGGCCGCCAGGAGCGTGTTTACCGGATGCCCGCCTTCATGGCCGTCTGCGACCTGTTGTACCGGCGGGGCGTCGCCGGGGCCACCGCGCTGCTCGGCGTCGACGGGACCGCGCACGGCGGCCGCGAGCGGGCGGAGTTCTTCAGCCGCAACGCGGCCACGCCGATGATGGTCATCGCGGTCGGCTCCAGCGACCGGATCCTGCGCGTCCTGCCCGAGCTCGGCGGCCTGCTGCGCCGGCCGCTGCTGACGCTCGAGCAGGTCCGTCTCTGCAAGCGGGACGGGGAGCTGCTGGCCACGCCCTCGGTCCTGCCTGGCACGGACGAGAGCGGCATGCCGGTGTGGCACAAGCTCATGGTCTACACGTCCGAGGCCGCCCTCCACGATGGCCAGCCGGTGCACCGTGCGATCGTCCGGCGGCTGCGCGCCGCCGGGATCAGCGGCGCGACCACCCAGCGCGGCGTCTGGGGCTTTCACGGCGGCCACGCACCGCACGGCGACCGCCTGCTGCAGCTCAGCAGGCGCGTGCCGGCAGTCACGATCGTCGTCGACTCCCCCGAGCGGATCGCCGCCGCCTTCGCCATCATCGACGAACTCACCACCGGGCAGGGCCTGGTAACCAGCGAGTGGGTGCCCGCCATTCGGCCTGGCGGCAGCAGGGAGCAGCACCCCGCCGCGTAAGAATCGCCCGGTGAGTTGGCCCGCCTGCTGCCATTCAAGGCGAATCAGGGCCAGGAACTCGTTAGGGCGGAACGAGGTCATTCTCTGCCGGGACGTGAACGGTCAGTGAACGGTGCCCTGCTCCCGGGAGCCCGGAGCTTGATGCCGCTCGCGCGCAGGACCGCGCCCGCGGCGGCGGCCGGCCTGCCGGTGAGCAGCTCGATGTGGTGCAGGCCGAGCCCGCAGCCTTCGTACAGGTCACAGACAAGGTTCGCCGTGAGCGGCTGCGACGCGGGAAACCGCCGCCAGGCCGCCCCGCCCCCGCCGACCACCGGGACGCGGTGCCGGTCAAGGGCCCGGCGGACGTCCTGGTCGGCGTAGAGCGCCGCGAGCAGCTCGGCTTCCGACGGCCCGCGCCGCACCCCGGCCCGCCGGGCGCCGCCGGGACCAGGGGCCGCCGGGGCCTCGTAAAGCAGCCGGGTGATAAGCCGCCGGTCCGCGCCGGTGAGCGCGGCGATCTTCTGGACGGGCATCAGCTGGCAGCCGCGCAGGTGGCCGACCCGCTCGCGCAGCGGCGCGGCGGGCAGGTCACCGGGACACCCCTCTCCGGGGCGCGACCCGTTGTGCGGGCAGCAGCCCGCGCGACACTCCTCGTTCACGCCGCGCAGCCTCCGCATCAGTTCTCGCTGACAGGGACCGTGGCGGCGCATTCGCGGTTGACGACGAGCCCTCCGCCTTTAATGTCACGATTATGCCCTGCTGATGCTCCAGGTAAGCACGCGGCACCAGCGCCGAGCGTTGTTTTCGCGGCACCCGATACCGTTGCTAACCCGCCGTCCGCGGCGATCAGGGCCTCGCCGAGCGCGGTGCGCCAGTACAGGACGTTGCGGCCGGAGCGGCGGCGGGCGACGACACCCGCGTCGAGCAGCACCCGCAGGTGGTTGCCGACCGCGCCGACCGGCAGGCCGCAGGAGGCCGCCAGGTGCGTAGTGCCGAGCGGCTGGTCGAGGAGCCGCAGCAGCTCCGCGCGGTTCGCCCCGACGAGCCGGCCGAGGCCGCCGTGCCTGGCGGCGTCACCGCCGGCGAGCCGCCCCGCGACCGGGTAGAAGACGGCGTACCTGACCGGCTCGGTCCAGCCGACGCAGTTGGCGTTCGACGTGACGGGGACGAACGACAGGTCGGCGTCGGCGGAAAGCACCCGTGTCGGCAGGTCGTAGCCATTGATCCGCAGCTGCCCGTCGCCCGCCCATTCCCTGCCCTTGCCGAGGTCGCGCAGCACGGCGGCCCACCCGTACCTGGCGAGCTGCCCGGTGCGGGCGACGATATCCGCGCGCAGCAGCCGCTCCCGCCGCGGCCAGTCCGTCGCGACGGCGCGCGTCCATATCCACTCCAGAACGAATGCGGCTTCCCGCGTCACGCCACCCGTCTCGAGTGAGCGTGGCAGCGGCCCCTGGATGGTTTCCCGCAAGTCGGCGCGCAGCGCGTCGTCGGCTGTCGCGGCCACGTCGGCCAGTTCGGCCTCGAAGGAGGCGCCGGGCGCCGGCGGCGGCGAGTAGAGGTAGCCGGCGACCCAGCCGGGCCGCCCGCCCCGCCGTGGCCGGAAGCTGCTGGAGATCAGGTCTCGGCGCACCGGACGCTCGTCGAGCATCGCCTCGAACGCCTCGCGGTGCGCCGCGCGGAACGCCCGCGCCGGCGGGTCGGAGGGCCGGAGCAGCGCCTCGAGCGCGGCGGCCGTCTCCGCCTTCGGCGACACGGCGAACCGCGCCTTCGCCAGCAGGTCCGACGTCACCCGCCAGGTTCCCATGGCCGTCCTCCGTACCCGCCGATGTTTCGCGTACCCGCGAAAGATTAGCGCGCCCGGCCGCGCCTGCCGCAGACTCACCGGGTGCGTACCTACCGCGAACTGTTCGCCGTCGCCGAGTTCCGCGCGATCTTCATCGCCCAGTGCCTGGCCAACGCGGCCGCGGCGGCGGGAAGCCTGGCGCTCGGCACCGTGACGTACGCCGCGACGGGCAACCCGGCGCTCACCGGGCTCTCCATGTTCGGCGGGCCGCTGATCAGGCTGGCCGCGTCGTGGCTGACCTCGTCGGCGGCCGACATGCTGCGGCCGAGGCAGGCGATGATGGCCGTGGCGGCGGTCACCGGCGCGGCCGACCTCCTCCAGGCGGTGCCGGGGCTGCCGTGGGGCGCGCGGTTCGTGATCCTCGCCCTGCCGTGGATCGCGATGGCGGCGACCGGCGGGTCCATGCTGGCGCTCGTCTCCGACATCCTGCCGAAGGACAGCTATGTCTTCGGCCGGGCGACCCTCAACATCGCGACCGGCGGCATGCAGGTCGCCGGGTACGGGCTCGGCGGCCTGCTGCTCGTGTCGCTGACCACCCGGGGTCTTTTCCTGCTCTCCGCCGCGGCGGCGGGTACCGCCGTCCTCGTGGTGTTCAGGGGCGTCGCCAACCACCCGCCGCGCGTCGTCGGCCGGTCGCTGGTGGCCCGCTCCCGTGCGGTCAACCGGGCGCTGTTCGCTTCGCCGCTGGTCCGCCCGCTGTTCATCGCCGGCTGCGTGCCCAACGGCCTGGTGGTCGGCTGCGAGTCGCTGTTCGTCCCGTTCGGCGGGCACGACGCCGGCTACCTGATGGCGGCCACCGCGGCCGGGATGCTCGCCGGGGACATCCTCGTCGGCCGGGTGCTGCCCGCGCAGGCGCGCACCTGGCTCATCGAGCCGCTGCGATTCCTGCTCGCGGCGCCGTACGTCCTGTTCCTGCTGCGGCCGCCGCTGCCCGCGGCCCTCGTCCTCGGCTTCCTCGCGTCGGCCGGGTACGCGGCGAGCCTACCGGTGCAGGAGCGGCTGCTCGCCCACACCAGCCCCGACGCGCGCGGCCAGGTGCTCGGGCTGTACTCGACCGGGCTGACGGCGATGCAGGGCATCGCGGCGGTCCTCGCCGGCCTGTTCGCACAGCAGCTCGGCGGCGGGGCGGCCGGCGCGTCGACCGCGATCGGGGTTTTCGGCTGCGTGTCGCTGGCGGTGACGGTCACCTTGATCCCCGGCCTGCGGCGCACCCGTCCCCAACTGGGTCACGTGCCGGCCGGGAACGCGTAGGACAGATGAGGCGGCACGTACGGGCCCACCTCGAGGACGATCTCCGCGTGCCGGGTGAGCGGTACCGACGCCGGCGAGCCCGGCCACCGTTTCCCGTCGACGAAGACGGTGACGGGGCTTCCCTCCGGCGCCCCGAACGAGGTCAGGCGCGCCCGTGACAGCGGCTGACCCCACGAGCGGAACAAGGTGCCGAGCGTCAGGCTAGCGCCCGGGCGGACGAGAACCAGCCCGGTCGGGTCGAGAGTCACCAGCGTGCCGTAACAGCCGGCACTGGTGATCCGGCCGTCGAGGAGGTTTCGCGGCGGCCGGACACCGATCCCGGCAGGCAGCAGCAGGACGCGGTCGGACGCGAACACCTCGACGTGCACGCCGACGCGCGGGCCAAGCGCTCGCGTGCACGGGCCGATGACCGGACCGGTGGCGGGCGGGTGGAAGCGCGGTCCGGTGCCGATCGGCCTGGCCTGGCTGAGCAGCGCCGACGGGATCGCCGTCGCGGAACGCGCCGCGGCCGGCGGGGCCGGGCCGACGGCTCGCGGCGCTGGCCCGCACGCCTGCACGGCGAGCAATATCACGGCAAGCACGGGCACGGCGAGCACGGTGATCCGGGCCGCCCGCGCGAGGGCGCGCCCGGCGGGACGGCGGTCGACTTCGATGCGCGTCGCGCCCCTCCGTTCCGTGCCCGACGGCCCGCGGACGGCGGCCGGGTCAGACTAGCCGGGAACTTTAGCCGCCTTGGACGGCACTTGTAATGCGTGAATCCTAAAGCCTCCCACGAGACTGCCCTCGCCCCCCGGGCCCCAGACCGCCTCACCCGGTGCCCGCGCGGCCGCCGCGGTGGCCCGGCGGTGCCATGACGGCCAGGCGCGCCTTCCTGGCGGTGCTGCTCGCGCTCGTCGCCCTCGGCGCGCTGGCCACCAGCGCCAGGGCCGACGGCGATCCCGGCAGTGACGTGCTGGTCTACCAGAACCTGTTCATCGCCGCCGACGCCAACGTGTCGGTACAGCAGCAACTGCAGCTGGGAGACCTGCTCAGCTCCGCGGACAAGGCCGGCTTCCCGATCAGGGTGGCGATCGTCTCCCAGCCCAATGACCTCGGCGCGATCACGGCGCTGTGGCGCAAGCCGACGGCCTACGCCAGCTTTCTCGGTACCGAGCTGTCGCTCGCGTACGCGCAGCGGCTGCTCATCGTGATGCCGAACGGGTTCGGGTTCAACTGGCAGGGGCACTCCGCGAGCGCGGCCTACCGGGTGCTCGGCGGGGTGCGCATCGGCACGGGCGGAGCCGGCCTGGCCACCGCCGCCCAGAACGCGGTCCTCGCGCTGGCCCGTGCCTCCGGCACCAACCTCCCGGTGCCTGCCAGCCCGGGCGGCGGCACGGGCGCCGGGACCGGGACCGGCGGTGGCGGCGCTGAACCGGCAGCTCCGCCCGCCGGACATCCGGCGGTTACCGGCGGATCGCCCGGCAGCGACGTGCCGCTTATCGCGGGGATCACGCTGGCGGTCCTGGTCGCGGGCGCCGCGGGCGGCTGGCTCATACTGCGCGGCGGCCGCCGGCTGCCGGCGCCGCGGCTGCCCAAGCTGACCCTGCGGCTGACGCCGCGGGCGCCCGAGCGGCGAAGGCTGTCCGTCTCCGGAACGTGGCTCGCGGGGGGATTCGTGGTCGTGGTGGCACTGGCGATCGTGCTGCACGCGGTGTTCCAGCCATCGGGTGGTGGCCCGCAGGGCAACACCGCGCAGGCCAGCGCGCTGACGAGCAACCAGAACCTCGACCCGGGGCTGAGCCTGTCCACCGCCGCGCCCGGATTCACGCTCACCGACCAGTTCGGGCAGCCGGTGTCGCTCAGCGCCTTCCGCGGCAAGGTGGTGATCCTCGCGTTCAACGACGCCGAGTGCACCACGATCTGCCCGCTGACCACCGCGTCGCTTGTCGACGCCAAGCAGATGCTCGGCGCGGCAGGCTCTCAGGTTCAGCTGCTCGGCGTCGACGCTAACCCGAAGGCGATCTCGGTCGAGGACGTGCAGTCCTACTCGCAGTTGCACGGGATGCTGTACCAGTGGCGCTACCTGACCGGTTCGCTAGCCCAGCTGCAAAGCGTCTGGAAGGCCTACAGCGTCGGCGTGACGATCAGCCAGAACCAGACCGACCACGAGCCGGCGATCTTCGTGATCAACCAGCAGGGGAGGCTCGCGAAGCTGTACCTCACGCAGATGGCCTACTCTGCCGTGGGGCAGCTCGGGCAGCTCCTCGCCAACGAGGTCGCTACCCTGCTGCCCAGCCACCCGGCGGTGAACTCGCACCTGTCTTACGTCCAGATCGGCGGCCTCAGCCCGGCCACGGACACCAACCTGCCCGCGGCCGGGGGCGGGTACGTCAGCCTCGGCCCCGGCCAGCCCGGTCAGGGCAGCCCTCGGCTGTACCTGTTCTTCGCGACCTGGGACCAGGAGATCACGACCCTCGGCGGCCAGCTCGACGCGCTCAACGCCTACCAGTCGGCGGCCGGCGCGGGCGGCCTTCCCGGGCTGACCGCGGTCGACGAAGGCGGCGTCGAGCCGTCGCCGTCGGCACTGCCCGGCTTCCTCGGCACCCTGCGGCAGCCGTTGACCTATCCGATCGGCATCGACGACAGCGGCCAGGTGGCGGACGGCTACGGGGTGCAGGGCGTGCCCTGGATCGCGGCGACCTCGGCGGACGGAAAGGTCCTCTGGTCCCGTGAGGTGTCCGTCTCGGGCTGGCCGTCCCTTGCCGCCCTCGAGAAATACGTGCGCTCCGCGCTGGCCCACCCGGCGAAGTTACCCGCCTGACCGTCCGCCTCCGCGGCGGAGATCTACGTCTACCTCAGGGAGAATTCATGATCACACTCGACCGACTGCGCGGCACGCTCCGGCGCCGCGCGTTCCGGCGCTGGGCGCCAGTCGCGCTGATCGCGGTCCTGGCCGCCGGCTGCGGAAGCGCAGGCGCCGCCTCGACCGCGGCTACGCCCGGCATGGCGAGTGCCACGTCAGGGGGCTCCGGCAGCATGAGCGGCATGAGCGGGATGGACATGAGTGCCACGCCCGCGGCCACGAGCAGTGCCGCCGCCAGCGCCGAGGCGTCGGCGGCAGGCGATGTCAAGCCCGTGCCGACGCAGGTGCTCGGCACCGCAGTCTGGCAGGGGATGAAGATCACCGCGGACGCGATGACCCCGGTCCCCTTCGACATCTACAACGGCACCAGCATGCAGCTGGTGAACCCGCCGAAGAACGTCAGCTTCCACCTGATGGTGCTGCTGAACGACGCGCAGACGAACGTGGTGATCCCCTACGCCAGCGTCTGGGGAACCATTACCGAGGGCAGCAAGACCCCGTTCGACGAGAGCCTGTGGCCGATGATCTCCCGGTACATGGGACCGCACTACGGCAACGACGTCGCCCTGCCCGGCGCCGGAACCTACCAGCTGACCCTGCTCATCTCGCCGCCGGTCTCCGCCCGCCACGTGGAGTACCAGGACGTGTGGCTGAAGCCGCACAAGGTGACCTTCACCTTCCGCTGGAACCCCGCGTCGTGACCGGCACCCGGGCGTCCGCCCGGAGGCTCGCGTGGCTGACCCGGCGCCGGTTCCTGCTCGGCACCGGCGCGGTCGCCGGCACCGGCGCCGTGGCCGGGGTCGTCGCCGGGGTGCGGGAGGCGCCCGGCGCCGGCGCCGTCCCCGACGGGCCGCTCGGGCCGTCGCCGGCCGGCTTGCCCGCCCGGCAGCACGCGTGGGACGCCTACCTTGCGGTCGACGCCGATGGCAACCCGGTATCCCCGAGGTTCGACCGGCTGTTGTTCTTCGACGTCAACGGGGACCCCACGGCGGCGTACGCGCGGCTGCTCGAGGCCGCGCTGCGCACGCTTGAACGCGGTTATCCGTGGCGCTCCTCCGGGCTGCTGTTCACCGCGGCCTGGGGACCCGCTTACTTCACGGACGTCCTGCGCATCCCGTCGCCCGTACCGCCCGCGACGGCGCTGTCCAGCTTCGAAGAGCCGGCGGCCGACGACTACCACCTGTGCCTGCACCTCGCCGGTGACGACGAGTCGCGGCTGGCGGCGGTCGAGGCCGCGTTCACCCGCGGCGTCTCGAGCGTGCTGCGCTGGCGGCAGACCAGGACCGGGTTTGTCGGAACGGGCCTTCCCGCGGAGCGCCAGGACGTCAGTGGCATCCCCGGCGGCCGGCCGGTGCCCGGAGACTCGCCGCTGTTCATGGGGTTCAAGTCGGGGCTGCGGCGCAACCAGGCCACCGAAGATGACGTGACCATCGCCGCGGGCCCGTTCGCGGGCGGCACCACCATGCACGTCAGCTACATGCGGCTCCGGTTGGACACCTGGTACGCGCAGCTGTCGCAGCGCGAGCGGGTGGCCCGCATGTACGCGCCGCAGGTCACCCCGGAGCAGGCGGGTAAGTTCACCACCGACGCGGAGAGCGACCCGAACCTGCTCGGGCAGGCGATCACCCGCTACGGCGTGATCGGGCACGCCCAGACCTGTGCCCGGGCCCGCCGCGGCGGGCGGCCCGTCATCCTGCGCCGTGACTTCGACACCACCGACGGCGGCCTGGCCGGCCTGCACTTCGTCTCGCTGCAGCGCACGATCGAGGACTTTGTCACCACCAGGACGGCGATGAACGCGCCCGGGGCGCAGCTACAGAACCCGTCGGTCACCGACACCGTGAACAACGGCATCAACGAGTTCATCTTCGTCCTGCGCCGCGGCAACTACGTGGTCCCGGCCCGCGCCCAGCGGTCGTTCCCGCTGCTGCCCGGCCGGGAGGCCGCGCTCGCCTAAGGCACGGCCTGGCGTCTAGGGAGTGAAGGGCGCGGTGACCGTCGCGTCGACCGTTATCTGGCCCGCGTGCCGGAAGACCAGGGTGAGCGGCACGGTCGGCCGGTTCTCGAACGGCACCGGGTGCTCGATGAGCAGGCCGCCGGTGAGCGGGCTGAGCGAGAGCGTCCCCTCCGCCGGGACGGAGAGGCCCGCGACCCGCGTCTGAGGGCCGCTGAGACCGCCCTGGACGAAGATGACGCGGCCGGCGATCGGGGTGCGGACGGCGATCAGTTCGTCGGGGACCGCGCTCAGGTTGCGGATCACCAGGTACGCCTGCGCGGTTCCGACCGCGTCCGCGGACTGGGCGGTGAAGGCCCGCATCGGGACGGCGGCCATGGTTACCTGGATCCGCACCCTGGTCAGAGTTCCCGCGCCACGGGCGGCGGCCCACCCGGTCAGCAACCCGACCAGCACGACCGCGCAGATGACGGGCCCGGCCGCCGCGCGGACAAGCTCGGCGGGCCAGCCCGGGGCCACGGCACCGTCGCGCGACCTGGTGGCGCCGGGCGATTCACGACGAGCCCGCCGGGCCGGCCAGGCGGGCCCCGCGCGCGGCGAGCGCCGGCCGGGAGTAAAGCGGCGCAGCCGCAGGCTGTTCGCCACGACGATCAGTGAGCTGGCCGACATGGCGATCCCGGCGAACAGCGGGTTGAGGTAGCCGAGGGCCGCGAGCGGGATGGCGATCACGTTGTAGCAGAACGCCCAGCCGAGGTTGGCCCTGATCACGGTCATCGTGGCGCGGGCGAGCTCGATGGCGTCGGCGACGCCGCCGGGGCCGGCGCCGACCAGGGTGAGGTCGGCGGCCCCGATGGCGGCGTCGGTGCCGGTACCGATCGCCATGCCGAGGTCTGCCTGCGCGAGGGCCGCGGCGTCGTTGACGCCGTCACCGACGAACACGGCCGGCTGCCCGTTTTCCCGCAGTTTCTTGATGACCGCCGCCTTGCCATCGGGACGGACGCCGGCGAGCACGTCGGTGCCCGGGATCCCGACCTGCCCGGCCACGGCCGCTGCGACGTGCTCGTTGTCGCCGGTGAGGAGCATCGGACGCAGGCCAAGGGCGCGCAGCCGCGCCACGGCGGCACCCGCGCCCGGCCGCAGTTCGTCCGCGACCGTCAGCGCCGCGCGGGCCCGCCCCTCCCAGCCGACGAGGACCGCGGTCCGCCCTTCGTCCGCCGCGGCACCGACAGCGTCACGGAGCGCGTCGGGTACCTCAAGGAACAGCTCGCTGAACAGCCCAGGGCTGCCCACGGTGACGTCCCGGTCGCCGACGCGGCCCCGCACCCCGGCCCCGGGCAGGGCCGTGAACCCGGCGACCTCCGGCAGGCCGCCGAACCTCGCGGCGGCCGCCCGGGCGATGGCCTGGCCGATCGGGTGCTCCGATCCGTCTTCGACGCCGCCGGCGAGCAGCAGCGCCTCCCGCTGCGCGGCTTCTCCCTCGGCACCGGCAAGCGGGGAGATGACGACGGCGGTGACGGTCATGGTGCCGGTGGTGAGGGTGCCGGTCTTGTCAAGCACGACGGTCCTGATCCGCCGGGCTGGTTCCAGCGAACGCGCGCTCTTGACCAGGATGCCGAGTTCGGCGCCGCGGCCGACCGCGGCCACCAGCGCGGCCGGCGTGGCCAGGCCGAGGGCGCACGGGCAGGCCACCACGAGGACGGCGACGGCGGCGCTCCAGGCCGCGGCCGCGGGCAAGCCCGCCCCCAGCCAGAATCCGAGGGTCACCACGGACAGGGCGATCACGCACGGCACGAAGACGGCGGCGATCCGGTCGGCGAACCGCTGGGCGCTCGCCTTGGTCGCCTGCGCCTGCGTGACCAGCCTGGTGATCTGGGCGAGCAGCGTGTCGGCACCGACCCGGCTGGCCCGGACGACGAGCCGGCCGCTCATGTTCACGGTGGCCCCCGTCACCTGACTGCCCGCACCGACCTCGGCGGGCATGGACTCACCAGTGACGAGCGAAGAGTCCACCGCCGAGCTGCCCTCGACCACGACGCCGTCGGCGGCGATCTTCTCCCCGGGGCGGACCACGAACAGCTCGCCTGCGGCCAGCTCGCCGACCGGCACCCGGCACTCGGTCCCGTCGCGCAGCACGGCGACGCTCTTGGCGCCGAGCGTAGCGAGAGCGGTCAGCGCGGATGCCGACCTGCCCTTGGCCCGGGCTTCCAGGTAGCGCCCGGCGAGCACGGCGGCGGTAACCCCCGCGGCGGCGTCGAGGTAGAGGGTCATGCCGCTGGCGGCGGAGAAGGTGAACGCGAACGGCATCCGCATCCCTGCCGCTCCCGCCCCGCCGAGAAACAGCGCGTAGAGCGACCAGCCGGAGGACGCGGCGACGGCGAGGCTGACCAGCGTGTCCATCGTGGCCGCGCCGTGCCCGAGCCCCGCCAGCGCGGCCCGGTGCAGCGGCCAGGCGCCCCAGACGGCCACGGGGGCGGTGAGCACCAGGCTGACCCACTGCCAGCCGGTGAACTGCAGCGCTGGCACCATTGACAGCACGATCACGGCCACCGCCAGCGGGACGCACACGGCGACCCGGCGGCCAAGCTCCCGGGCATGCGGGTCGGCGGGCTGGCCGTCATCCCGGGGCGGTGCGGGCAGCGCCGCCTGGTACCCGGTGGAGTTGACCACGCTGATCAGCTCCGCGGCCTCTCGCCCGCCCGTGCTGGTGAAATACGCACGTCCCGTCGCGTAGTTGACGGTCGCGGTCACCCCGTCGAGCCGGTTCAGCCGCCGCTCGATCCGGGCCGCGCAGGAGCCGCACGTCATCCCGGTGACTACCAGCTCGGCCTGGAGCTGCCCGCTGACGGCGAACGTCCGAGTCTCGCTCACGGGCGGCCGCCCATGTTCATCCCGCCCATGTTCGTCCCGCCGGTAGCGGGGCCGCTCCCGGTGTACTGGACCTGGGAGTGCCCGGTGGTCACCGGCCCGGCCGTCTTCCCGACGGCGTGCGCCCAGACGAAGATCGCGGCGAGCAAGACGACAAAGCCGAATAGTTTGACCGCAGCCACCTATCAATCACCTCAAGCAGGGGGTCCCGACCGTAGCAGGTCTCGCTGACCCGCAGCGTACAGCCAGTGGCCCGCTTCGATTTCACCGCCAGTTAAATCATGATGACCAGCATCAGCGCCATGGTGACGCCCATCGCGATCCGGCAGCCCACGACGATCGCCGGCGAGGTCAGGACGGGCACGGCCCCGGTGCTGACGACACCGGCCGACGGGCCCGCGAGCGCCGCGGCCGGGGTGGTCGACACGGCGACCGTCACGGCGAGGCCGTACCGGAGGCCGGACAGCTGGTCGAGGTCCCAGACCGTGTATCCGATCAGGATGAGCGCGAAGACGAACGCCAGGGTCGGCACGCTCAGCGTGGACATGCCGGTCATCCCGCCCATGCCCGCCATCCCCGCGGCGCCGGCCGAGGCGGGCGCCGCGATCGCGAGGAACATGTAAACCATCGCCGCGCTGTGCACCAGGTGCGGCGCGCAGTGCCCGACCGCCAGGGCCCGGGCGCCGTTTGCCCGGTAGTCGCGCACGACCCGGTAGCCGAACCAGATCGTCAGCACGCAGAAGAGGGCCGCCCACGCGCCGTCCGGCAGCGTGGTGAGGCCGGAGGCCAGCATGCCGGCCATGGCGATGCCCATGAGCAGGTGCGCGATGTCGGTGTCGGTGACGACCGCACCGCGCTGCCACGGCCGGGCCGCGACGAGCCGCGCCGCGCTGATGGCCGCGACGACGAGCATGATCGCCGCGAATATGTCCAGGATCCAGGCGGGAGTCATTGCGCCCCTCCTTCGCTGACCGCGGTCACGGTTGCCGGGGTGGCAGAAACGGTCCGCCGCGGCCAGTAGGCGAGCGCAAGCAGCGCGAGCAGCGGGCCTGAGTTAACGTCGGTCCCGCCGCCGGTCAGGATGCCGCCGAACGCCTCGCCGAACACCCAGGTGAACGCCGCCACCACGATGGCGAGCACCAGGGTGGAACTGGCGGTCCTGGGCGGCAGATAGACGCCGGCGGCGATCAGCACCAGCGCGGCCGCCAGGACGATCGAGGTGGCCAGCCCCTGGCCGGCGACCAGCGACGCCGCACCCTTCTGCAGGTCCTGCAGCCAGACCGGCTCGCCGCTCTCCATCCCGGCGATCATGCCGCTCACCCCCTGCGGCGCCCGGTTGGCCGGGGTCAGCGCGAAGTAGGCGAGGCTCAGCCAGAGCACGGCCCAAAGCAGGCGGGCCACGGGCGCGCCCACCGCTCTGGCCGCGGCGAACGGCGCGGGCCCCGCACGGTCGGCGGGCCATAGCAGGACCGCGAGCAGCGCGTAGATGATCACCGCCCCCGGTGCGCCGTTGAGCGGGCTCGCGGCGCCGCTGAGCACCCCGCCCAGCCCTTCGCCGAACCACCACACGCCCAGCGCCCACAGGATCGAGGCGGCGAGCGCGATCCGGACCGTCGGCCGGAACGCGATGCCGAGCCCGAGCAGCAGCTGGACCGTCGCGAAGATGGCGTTGAGCAGGACCATGTGGTGGTCGATGAGGGTCGCGTTCCAGGTGACGGGCTTCGCGATGACCGCCGGGTTGCCAGTGGCGGTTCCCGCGAGCATCTGGTTGAACGCCTTGGTGAACATGAACCCCTGGTACTGCAGCACCCCGTCGAGCAGCCAGATGGCCGCGAGAACCAGTTGCAGCGCGCGCCTGGCGTCGAGCGGCGGCCTGGCCGCCACGGGCTCGGCGCCGAGCCGCCCCCGCCACGCGGTGCGGTCGCCCGCGACGACGACGTTGGTCATCGGAACTCCTTCACGTTTTGCCGTCGATGCGGGCGGTAGCCGCATATCAGGCGGGAATGCCAGGATAAACGATAGGAGAATCTTCGCGGAGGACGCAA
>Ga0102924_1003030_pt1 | contig 17820 bp, 16 predicted proteins | sample PaiPotPPM11metaG_FD_80116 | JGI IMG/M metagenome (GOLD analysis project Ga0102924, IMG submission 80116) | Iron sulfur acid spring bacterial and archeal communities from Banff, Canada, to study Microbial Dark Matter (Phase II) - Paint Pots PPM... ...
CAGGGTTCTTCGCTTGTATGCAGCTCCCCCTGAACGTTTCGCCGGTCTCCGCGTCCTTCTTCGGCCTCGAGCGCCTAGGCATCCACCGCGTACTCATTCTTGCTTGGTTTGCCTGGTGATCTCATTTCTACTTGCTGTAGATTGTCCTCTGCTTCAACTCATGCTGACCTTCTCGCTCAGCAAAAATGAAGAAAGATTTCTTTTTCTATTTTTAATGTGCAAGCTTTCGCTTTTCCATCTTTGGCACCGCTCGGAGCGGCGCCCACATACTATGCCACAGATCTAGCAAATTGTCAACACTTTTTGAACCGAGTTTGAGCCATGCTCTCTAGCCTCTGGCTCTGTGGACCAGTTAAGGAAATATTGCCTTCCATATCGAAATGGTGTACAATATCTATTGATAGGTTTTTAGTCCGATTCTCCACAACTTCTCCTTCGGTAGAGATATACCTAACTAGGAGGACTCTGCTCGATTGAGCAGAGGCTAAAGGAGGAGACCTCCTCCAGTGAAATGGTGTCGTCCAATGAATTTGAACAAGTAGTAGGCAAAAAAAAGAAGAACAAAGAATATGGGTGATCAAAATACGCAATTGCGACGTGAACGTCAACTACGTGGATGGTCACAAGTCTATCTGGCTGAGCAGTTAGGAACTCCTGATTATTACATTAGCCGCTGGGAACGTGGTGAGGTCTTGCCAAGTCCTTTTTACCAGCAAAAATTGTGTGAGCTGTTCGGGAAAACAGCCGAGGAGCTAGGATTTCTCTTGCCAGTCAAACAAATACTTCTTCCTGGGATGCCCAGGACCAATGAAGAGATCCTACTTCCCTCAGCTGATGCAAAAGCCAACAGTGCCATGACAGTGAATCCCTTTACCTATGGCAACCCAATTTCGGACCCGAAGCGCTTTTTTGGTCGTAGGCAGGAAGTTGATCAGGTATTTAGCCGCCTGCGCAATGCCGAGTTCGAATCAAGCTCGATAGTAGGTGAACGGCGTATAGGCAAGACATCGTTGCTCAAGTACCTAGCACATCCGGTTGTCTACCAGCAGTATGGACTCGATCCACACAGATACCTCTTCGTTTATATAGACTTGCAGATGGTAGACAAGAGCGTGACTCCACCGCAACTGTGGCAATGGCTTCTGCGGCACATGGCAAGTTGTTGTAACGATACTCAAGTCAAGCAGATGCTTGAGGCAGTACGTCAGACCCAGTCGATCGATAACTTCGCACTCGAAGATTTATTTGACAACATTGACGCAAAAGATAAGTATGTTGTGCTTCTATTGGACGAATTCGAGAATGTGACTGAGAATCCGAACTTTAACGCTGCTTTCTTCTACAGTCTGAGGAGTTTGGCAATCCATCACCATCTGTCTCTTATCACCTCCAGCCGTCGCGAACTGATTGAACTCTGCCACTCTCAGGCAATTCGCTCTTCGCCGTTCTTCAATATCTTTGCTAATATCAACATAGGACTCTTCACGAAAAATGACGCCCTGGATCTTATCTCTCAATCGCTGGCTGAGACTGACATCCACTTCACGGACACAGAGATTGATACTATCTTGCATATCGCTGGCTATCATCCCTACTTTTTGCAAGTTGCGTGCTCTTTCTTATTCGATGCCTACCCTAGGAATCTGCATATATATGAGCGAACCGCCTACCTGCGCAAAGCATTTCGCGAGGAAGCTGGGCGGCATCTGGCTGTCTACTGGCATAATTCTGATAACTATGAGAAGATCACGCTCACAGCATTGACTCTGCTGGAGAGACTGCACATGACCACTAGTCCCAGCTTCAGTATTTACCAACTGCAGGGTCTATATGCACATTGCAGCCAGACATTGGCACGTCTTGAAAAGCGAGGTTTAGTGGCATCTAGGGGAGATGCATTCTCCTTATTCAATGAGTCGTTGGGTGAATGGATATGGAATGAGATTACCGATACGAGACATAACCAACAGAGTTATAAAGAATGGCTCACTTCCAATAAGAGAGCGGCTGACCACCTCAAGAACTTCCCAGATACGACTAAGAAAGATGTAGATGAGATTCTATCCAAGATGAACGAGGAGTACCGCGAGTTGATTCTTCTTTGGCTTTCTGAGCCAAGAATTGCAACTCTAGTCGGTGGACTGATCAAGGGATTCTTGGAATCTGGTCGACGATGACTGGGTTGATATGCTAGCAGGAGGTAGTATGTCTGATATTGTCAACCCGTTCATTGCAGGCAATCCGGTCACAGGCTCCGAGATGTTCTTTGGCCGCAAAGATGTCTTTCAGTTCATCCGTCAGACGCTCATTGGACAGCATCGTGACAATGTGATCGTCCTCTACGGCCAGCGGCGTACTGGCAAAACCTCTGTCCTATACCAGACGCGTTCCCATTTGGATGCACGCTATCTGTGCATTTTCATGGATATGCATGGCTTCGCGCTCGAAGGTCTGGGTGGATTTCTATGGGAAATGGCCAACCACATCCTGCGTGTCCTTCACCGTGATCATCAGGTGACGCTACCACCTCTACAGCGCGGCGAGTTCATGGCCGACCCGCGCAGTTTTTTTGAAAACGAGTTTCTCAATCAAGTCCGTTCTGCCATCGGGGATCGGCACATCTTGCTCATGCTGGATGAGGTAATATATCTCCAAGAGCAAGTGTGGGCAGGCAAATTGGAGCCCGAAATCTTTGAGTACATTCGCCATCTCATGCAGCATTGTGAGTGGCTGAACTTCTTGTTCTCGCTCGGCAGTGGACTGGAAGAGATGGAGAAGGAATATGCCTTTCTATTCAACGTGGGACTCTACAAAAAGATTTCCTTTCTTGACCGAGATGACACAAGTGATCTTATCACGCAGCCTGTCAAAGACTATTATCAGGTCAAACCTGCTGCAGTGGAACGGATTTATCACATTACTTCTGGCCATCCCTATTACACTCAATTGTTGTGCCATTGCCTCTTCAATCACTGGCAGCGACAGCGCATGTCACAGGTTGAGATTCGAGACGTGAACAAAGTCCTCGACGAAGCGACGGAACGCGGATCAGCAGTGCTCAAATACGGCTGGGAAGAATTAACTCCGGGAGAGAAAACCGTCGTAGCTGCTATGGCCGCTGCCATGGGCGAGTACAATCATGCCGTCGACGCCAAGGATATTAACCGAGCGTGGAAACGTTGTAACGTCTTCATACCGGAAGGCGAAATGGCCAAAGCTATCAGAAGTCTCATCGCACGCGATGTCATTACGGGTCAAGATAAGTATGCATTCACGGTAGATCTACAACGATTGTGGGTGCAGAAATACAGGCGCATTGAATGGGTAAAACAAGAGATCGCCGATTTGCCTCTCGAACCGCTCAAATCCATGCAAATCTCTTGGTCTCCTGGTGTAATAAAATCCATGCCTATTCATCCCCTGACTACTCCTACTACCCGTCCTCTTTCGCCTACGGCTTCACATCCCCTCTTTTCCAGGAAATATCGACATCTTGTTCTAATCATCTCAGTGCTGTTGATACTGATCCTTGCCAGTGTCTTCCTCCTCCCTTTGCTTTTCTCATCACTATCAACTTCCAAAACAACGACAGCCTCCTCTCCAGCATTTGTTGGTCGAGTGTTCTTTAGCAACAGTGGACAAGTAAACCCGACCAGCTCACAAGGCATTAACGATGTCGTGACCATTGATCTGCATGGGCTTGCGGCTCCTACTTCAAAGAAGGTCTATGATGCCTGGCTTCTTCCTGATCAGATAAATAGCGAGGTCACGCCATTATTGATAGGGATAGCACTGCCTGCCGAAAACGTTCAGATGACCTATATTGATCCAACTCATACAAATCTATTGGCAACATATAATACCTTCCTCATCACCGAAGATGATGCTTCCGAAACTCCTCTCATACCCTCTATAGATCTAGCCAGTTGGAGCTACAATGGCAGTATTCCCAATATTCCCACACCTGGCGATCCCAAACAGTACAGCCTGTTGTCTCACTTACGCCACCTCGTAGCCAAGGATCCGACTGTTGAAGCAATCGGGCTTTCTGGAGGCCTCGACATCTGGCTCTACCGGAACAGCGAGAAGATTCTGCAGTACGCCACAGCAGCTCGTGATGAGACAAGCTCTGCCGAGGCCATCAAAGACAATGTCATTCGCATCCTGCAATATCTGGATGGTATCAACTACAGCTGGCGCGATACCCCCGCCAACTCTCCCTGGTTAATCGATGGCAAAGCAGGACACATAGGTCTGCTGGATAGCGAGCTAAACCAGAATCCTCCTGGATACCTGACTCACGTTATGGTCCATCTCAACGGGCTGGCAACCTCTCCCGGCGTTACCGAGAGCCAGAAACAGCTGGTCATCAGGATTGACAACTCCATCAGGAGCATTGTTCCCCTGTACCAAGCGGTCAGAACCGATGCCATTCAACTGGTGAAGATGACGAATGACCAACTCTTCCAATCAGGGGCACGTTCCTTACTGGAGGATATGGCAACTAAAGCAAGCTATGCGTATGCGGGTCAGCCTAATACAACCAACAAAGATATCCAGCCGGGCATTAACGGGTTGCAAGCACAGTTTCAAAGCCTGACCACCATCGAGGTGAGCCCCGTTAAACATGCGAATTCCACTACCAATTAAAAATCGCTTGTGCCATCCAGATGACTGCTAGATGGCTTCCTCCTAGGCAATAAATGATATGTCAACGAACTAAAAAGGGGGGCATACTTACAGCAGAGAAAAGAAAGCAATCAGACGGAAAGAAGAACAGTAGCATGTCATATCAGTTCCAACGCTGGATCATTACCCTGGGGGCACATGTTCAGGCACTTTATGAAGACCTCTCCTCCAAAGATATAGAGAGACTGTGCCGAGAAGCCGCATACTGCGAGGCAGAACTGCAGCTGCTCTATGCCTATGTCGAGCAGCACCAGCTCGATCTGTTGGAGTATTATCATCCCTTCGCTGAAATCGAAAAGTGTTTGCTCCTTATTCACAAACACCTTCCACCAAAGCAAGCAGATATCAAGTAGTAGATCAAAGCCATTTCTACTTTTATCTTGTCAAATCTACCACCCATGCCTTCTTGCATTTTTTGCTGTTATCTTAAAGATGACTGCGCTTCCTGTGTGACTTCCACATGGCTTCCCATCCCATCTACTGGTATCTTAAAAAGTTAGCAGCTGGCTTCCTCCTGATCTTCTCGTGATATGTTATTTGGAGCGATTTTGACGTATGCTTTGAGTGTCACCGCGAATGCGAAACATCTCAGGATATTTGAGATTATGAGATTATAATGAGATCCGCAAGCTCAAAATATCATTTCAAACAGCATCAACAAAGAAAAATCAAAGAAGGTCTAGGACTCAAAAAGGAGGTAACACTATGAACCAGCAGCCATCGTATAACGAATATCCACCGCGTCAGTATCCTCAGGGGATGTATGCGCCACCTAATGTCCTTCTTGGCTATGCCCAGCCTTCAGAACAAGGCAAAGGAATGGCTATCACAGGGTTAGTTATCGGTATCGTAAGTCTCGTTATAGCATTTGTTCCTCTATTTGGAATAATTCCACCTGTACTAGGGATCATCTTCTCTGCAGTGGGGATGCGCTCCGTTTCACACCGGGGACAGGCCCTGGCAGGACTGATCTGCTCACTGATTGCAGTATTCTTATCACTTCTCATGATCGCTGTCTACGCTTCTGCGTGATACTATCCGGTAGAACTCAAGAAGGAGATTCTTTACTATGGAAGAAGGTTTGAATCGAGCATTAGCACGTTTGCTTGGCAGTGCAGTATCTCATGGGCAAATGGATTTTGGTAGCGCTTTCATTGTATTTATATTGATCTCTGGAGGAATTGCAGCTTTAAGTTATGCCATTAAGGAAGCGCAGAAGGGCCAGTCTGGCTGTCTGATAACTAGTCTAGTTGCTGGCGCACTTCTGATAGTTATGTTGAGCAGTTGTCAATAGTCGTTTTTCTGTTATCGCTAGGGAGGAACAACACTATGTTTCTACACAAACGCATATCCTTGGTCGTAGGGCTCTTTTGTGCATTGATAGCCACGTTCTTTGTCGCCAGCCCCCACACACATGCACAGGCTCTTCAAGCCCAGCAAGCAACCACCAACACTTATAACGTTACCATTCAAGGAAGCATTGATAATGGCCTTGCTACATTTACGAATACAGGCACACTGGTTATAAATGTGCCAGCATCCCAAGGCTCTTCAAATCAATTTGATCTCTGCCTGAACACAGGAGGGTCTGAAGTAGCGCTCTCTGGCAATGCGAACGTTGGAGATATTTCTCTGAACTCCCAGACAGGTTGCTTTCCAGGAGCCTTCACTACTTCTGTTGATTTAGGGAGCGTCACCTTCGACTCGCAGACTAATACAGCAACGCTCCAAGTTGTTCCTCTCGCAAGCGTGCTTGAGGCCAACGTCATCGACACTACTGGAATTGGATTTGAGTCAATTATATCGGGTGGTATGAGTCTGCAGTTTACGGACCAGGGAGTTAATGGGCAGATACAGGTTGGAGCGAGTGACTCTGCTTTCAATCCTGAACAACCCGACACATACACTGCAACAGTAACAGGCACCCTCGTTAGTTAGCAGAATGTCTAGCGAACATCATCGCGACGATAGCGGGGATACTAGCTATGTGCAACTAGTAGGTCAATTGCTATTGACCCACTAGTTGTCTCTTTATGTCTATACATGTTAGGAACCCTGGCTTAAAGACACAATGAAGATTATGGTCGAAATAAGACAAATTACGTTCTGAAATCAACCTTCATCCGAGCATTACCCCTAGCCGTATCACTTCTATTTGCCTGCTATCTGCGCTGATCAGCTGCCCATATAACCCATGTATGCGCGCAATATTCACCTCTGATTTAATCCGTTTCATCACTGCTAAAGTATCCTGTGCTAATAGTGCAGCTCCATCAAGCTTGCCAGTATTTGCATATCCCTGTGCCCATAAGAAATTCGTATAGGCATTCATGCGTGTCATATTTCCCTGTGAAGGAAGATTCAGCATGTCTGTTAGCTCTTGTAAGGCCTCATGGGACCAGCCTGCTGCAAAAAGGGCTGATGCTTTGCTGATTTGAAGCCGCCTCTTTGCAACATCCATAGAGCTGGCAAATATTGAATACTCGTCTCCCTCGGAACCTTTAAAATATTTATTGGTAATGATCTTTTCGGCTTGCTTCAACAACGCTAAAGCTGCAAGAATAGCATCTTTTTTACCATGCGCTGTACGTGCTTGTGTGTTTCCATCTCCGATTAAGAGAGCAATGTTTAATTCTGGTGAAATCTTTTTCATGCCACGTACTCTAGCAAACTGCTTCACAGCAGCCTGAAAGTCTGCATCTGCGCTCGCTCTTTTCACATTTGCACCAGCACTATCACCTCTAGCGCTATCTAGCCTTGACTGAGCCAGGATTACATCGCCATAATCATTGTAGATTCCCCCAAGTCTTAGCAGTGTGGCTGCGAGAAGCTGACTATTGTTCGCCCATTGAGCTATGCTCACAGCTTCCTCTAGAGCTATTATGGCCTCCGTATACTGCCCTTGATCACGCATAATATGTCCGTATGCTTGGAGATAGCGGCATAGGATATTCCTGGCTACTCTCTCATCTTCGCCACTTATTTGGTCTAAAGTGGCATTGATAGTTGCTATATCAGCAGTGATGGATGTTACAAGTCCCTGTGCAGTGCTTGTATGATTATATCCCCATATCTTGTTGAGACGATTTTTATATGCATTTAGATCTAATGAGGCTGATCTTGCTCCTACTTCAAGTATCTTTGGCGCTATTTGATGCTGTAATACTTCCTTAATAGTGACAAGACCCGATGCAGTGGGGGATATCTCGGGCAAATGGATTGAATCTTGATGATGAGAGAGAGAGTCTGATCCCTTAGTATCATCTTCCATTTCTCGTACTGCCCTTTCTGTGCACGATTTGGGATTTCTTGCAATATCACTTTGGCAAAAAACCGCAAGTGTTTTTTGCTATTAAATGATCAGTTTCATTGACAAGAACAACTATTGTCAATCAGTTAACATTTGGCATAAACTTTCATGATGAATAACTCTTCTCTATCATAAAACATATGCGCAAGATGGTAACATTACTCGACGAGTGACTCTTAGTTGCCATCTATCTTAACCCAAGTAGGGTGTGCAGTTCCAGCACAGGTGTCACACCACTTGAGGCTATATGTACTTCCACGACGGTACCTGTGGGTTTTTGCTAGTTTTCCACAAAGTTCACACCGTTCTCGTGTAAAGAACCACGTAGGTAGCCCTATGATCACCAGTAAAGCAAATAAGCCTAGAACAACCATGTTTCTATGCTCCCATAGGTTTAATCAGTGAGAGTGTGCTCTGTCCAAAAGGAGGTTCTTGAAAAATCGTGGGGTTGTGGAGAAGACGGAGGTGAAGTCCTGATACCTCGATCCCCTTGGCTCAAATCATCCCTGTTTTATGCTAAGATTGAACATGAATATATTCCTTTCATTCTTTAACTTATAATTCACATAATAATTTGACACGAAACGAAATGCCAGAGTATACTTCATAAGTAGGTTGTTACACAGTGTAGTAGTTTGCTATGGTAAAATTGACAAATGGATACAAGCTACCACTTTACAGAACGTCAGTAGTCAAAATACAATTGACAATAGATTTATTCCTAAGCATACCTCACAGAAGAAGCTTTTTTTGGGGGGAAAGAGGGACAATTTTTTATGAACGAGTCAGTTACGTTTCCTTCACCAGCCAGAGAGGCCTTGGAGAAATTTCCTGTTGTCTTTCAGGACAATGTTGACTCTACCGGATTATTAGGGGCAGCCTGGGCACCTGGTCGCGTTAATCTCATTGGCGAGCATACCGATTACAACGACGGCTTCGTATTACCCATGGCAGTGGATCGCGTAGCCGCCCTTGCTGGTCGAGCACGAAGCGATGACACAGTCCGCCTCTGGTCAACACATTTTCAGCAGTATGCACAGTTTTCACTGGCGGGATTACCGGAAACATTTGTACAGCAGTGTCGTACTTTACCTGCCTGGGCCCGTTACGTGCTGGGTGTCGTAGGAGAGTTAGTGAAAACAGGTGTAACGCTGGTGGGATTTGATGCCGTTGTGAGTGGAGATGTGCCCCTGGGAGGTGGCATGAGTTCATCAGCTGCCCTGGAGGTGGCAACAGCTCAGACATGTGCCCTCTTCTCGGAAGGACATTTCACTATTGGCAATCAAGGGGCAACATTGACACCTATGCAGATTGCCGCCCTATGCCAGCGTGCCGAACACCTTGCCTCCGGCGTCCAGTGCGGCATCCTCGACCAAGCCGCATCTTGCCTGGGATGTCCGGGAGCAGCTTTGTTGCTCGACTGCCGTTCCCTGTCCTATCGTTACCTACCGTTTGCTGCACCAGAATTGGCTTTGCTTGTCATTGATACTCGTGTGCGCCGCGAACTGGCAACCTCTGCCTATAATGAACGACGCAAACAGTGTGAAGACGCAGTCCATCTCTTACGTGATCTGATTATACACTATGAGCCTGAAAATGAGGCTGCACAGAGTATTCGCGCTTTGCGCGATATTACACAGGACCAGCTTAGCCGCTATGACTCCTACCTTCCTGCAGTGTTGCGTCGAAGAGCTAGCTATGTAATCGCTGAAAATGAGCGTGTCTTGCAGGCTGCCAAGCTATTAGAGAGTAACATGCCAGAGGCCATAGGACCACTGCTCTGGCAATCACACGCTGGTCTGCGTGACGACTACGAGGTGAGTGGTCTCGAACTGGATACGCTGATAGAGCTTGCTCAACAAGTATCGGGCGTGCTTGGAGCACGTATGATGGGCGGTGGCTTTGGTGGCTGCACGATTAACCTGGTACGAGTGGAGGCTGTGGAGGCTTTGCGTGAGGTCATCAATCAGCAATACCCTGCTCACACAGGACAGCAAGCAAGCCTCGATATCTGCTATGCCGCTAGCGGACCAGGAAATGGATGGGCCATATAGTCAATGGACCAACCTGAACAACGGGGGCCATCAGAGAGCTCTTCACAGGCAGGGTCTGTTCAAGGTTGATCCCCTTGCGGGGAGCCGTTTTGTGTCGGAACGGCTAAACCCCTCCGGTTTCCCGGGTAATGGTGGGCTCGACGAAGTTATCAGGCGGCACATCCAGTGAGCACTGCCACTAACCCTCGTAAACCTGCCGTGCCACCTTTAGGTGGTTTAACCCACTGGTTCTAGAGCAGCACGCTGGCCTCGCACGCGCAGGTAGGAGCTTAAGCACTCCCTGATAACGGAGCCCCGTCAGTCCTCTTCAAAGGCAAGAAGACTGGTGGCTGGGTCTGGTCAGGTGAAGCAAGCAGAGAAGACAGGCAGATGCCACCCCATCTCCACATGCCCATCCCCTAAAAGGCGGACCGGGTCCCTGACTCTACTACACGAAGATGCGTACCCACTTACCAACGAATGGCAAACGATAATCCGGGCGTACCAGAGCCATAAACATCAGCCATAGCCATAGAGAAATCGTCAGTATTTCCAGAATGTGGAAGAGCAAGCCCAGGCCAAAGGTGGTCAAAATGCCAAGCAATGGAATAATTCTTAGTATATCCTTGAGCGTATTGACCACAAACATAACTACGAATAGGGTACCAAAGGTGAGCATCGATTGCACCGCATGCCAGCGTACATTGCGATTTTTCTCGAAAATGAAAAGAACCACTCCGGAAAAACAGAAAAACATGTAAGCCAGGACACGCTCAAAGCGCTCACTGAGTCCCAAAGTAGTTGCCCTCTGTATCATAACCAACCTCACAGCTTTACAACAAAGAGGCCTCAGTGTTGACACTTGAGGTCCTTGATTATATAATTTTCCGATCCGTAAAACGGGTCGCGCCATATATACGCACACGGAAGAGATGAGTTGCAGGTACGCTCCTCTCCTTCTATCAGAAGTCTGCATTTCACTCCAGCATACAGAAGTACTATGGCAAGATATGCTAGACTTTGCACATACATAGCTCGCGCATCAGACATGTGACCAATAAAGATAAAGAGACGTAATTACTAGTCGGAAGACATACAATGGCCCCTCTTGTAGAATGTCGATAAATTCCACTTATTTCCCAACCAACTCACAAAGAGGACAGGTAGATAGGATTATGAGGGCAAATAGGACAATTTTAAGAAACTTAATTATTCAGCACAAAGTTGTCCTAGTTGTCTCTAGTAAATAACAAATACATCGATTATCCTAAGGACAGGCTACCATTGAGGAGTTTTCTTACAGGGGTTGGTGGAATATTGAACCATCATTAGTGAGTAAACCGATGACACGTATGCAGGTTTAATCTTTCTGAAGACCGCTGTAATCTAGCCCAATCATCGGGGGCTTAAGTGAGAAATGAAGGGACAGTAATGGCATCAGATATTATAAGCAGGGCTCCACTTGCCCAAGCTGATCCTACCCGACACATCATACGCTACTTCATTGGCCTGATCACAGGTCTAGTAGGTATTACAGATATGCTATCAGCGATCGTTCCAAGGCTAAGCTGGAACATCCCTCTGGGTGCTTGGCCCATTCTAGACCATAGGGTACCAGCCCAGACGTTCACTGTAGTAGTTGGCTTCTTTCTCATCATGCTCTCTTACGGTCTGGCACGTGGTAAACAACATGCTTGGCTAATCACACTCGTGCTCTTAGTACTATCAGTCCTCCTTCATGTGAGGCGTAGTGGTTCGATATTAGCAACGATCATAGCATTGTCGCTCGCTATACTTCTGTTCATACTTGCACGTTTCTTTCATGCTCGAAGTGATCCTCCTTCGGTACGGCGTGGATACATCGCTCTTTGCTTGGGATTAGGTATTGTTACGTTCTATACCATAGGTGGATTTATTGTACTCTACGACAGCTTCGCACCCTGGATCGATCGAATGGGGATCGAGGGTGTGATCCTGCACTTGTTTTCGCGTAGGCCGCTATATGTCCCACACGCAACACCTGCATTTTTCTTTCAACAAGCACTTCCGCTGCTGTGCACCAGCGCGGTTCTCTATGGAATGTTCTCCATTTTCCGCCCTGTCGCGGCAGTCCTCATTGCAGACACCGAAGAGCGTGAAAGAGTTGCTAACCTCGTCTGTAAATACGGTAAGAATTCAATCTCCTACTTTGCCCTTAGCGAGGAAAAGTCATACTTCCTTTCAACTTCAGGCAATTCGGTGATTAGCTATGTCCTACAAGGTAGTACCGCTGTCGTTGTCGGAGATCCTATTGGACCCGATGAGGAAATGTTTGATGTACTTCAACAATTCACCGACTTCTGCAGTGAGCAAGACTGGACGATTGTCTTTTGGCAGACACGCGATGCTGTCTCCACACGCTACCGAGATGCCCGCTTCCATCTTCTCAAGATTGGAGAAGATGCCGTGCTCAACCCACAGGATTTCACACTCAAGGGCAATGCAATGGCCAACGTTCGTTCAAGCGCTAAACGAGCGGAGAAGGATGGTGTACATGTCATCTTTTACCGTGGGCAGGTAACTGACCCCGATCAACTTGTACAAATGGAAAGCATCTCTTCTCATTGGCTGATATGCAAGGGAGGCACCGAGATGGGTTTCAGCATGGGGCGCTTCGACCTCCACGGTGATCCACAACAACTCTATGCTCTTGCGATAGATCCCAACAATAAAGTCCATGCATTTGCATCCTTCGTGCCAATTTATGGACGCCGTGGTTGGGGGTTAGATCTGATGCGTCGCGCTGAGAACTGTGCACCGGGTACGATGGAACTCTTGTTATCCCGCTGTATAGAACATTTGAAGAGTGGAGGCTTCGAAATGGTCAGCTTAGGATTGGCACCTCTGAGCAATGCTAACGGCGAGGATGAGACATTCCTGGGCACCAGTGTCGATTTCCTGACAGAACGCTTTGGCAATCCCAGCAAGAACCAATCGCTCTTCAACTTCAAAAAGAAGTTTCAGCCCACTTGGGAGAGCCGCTACCTCGTTTATTCCGATACTCTGAGCTTGCCTAAAATCGGCTGGGCTCTCTATCATGCCCACCAGACCGATACCTCGCTTCTGAAAGCATTCCGACAGTCTCTAGCTGAATGCCAGAAAAACCGCTTGGCTCAGCAGGGAAAAGCTCCAAGGGCTCTAGAGACAGTTAGAATCTAGGAATCAGACTAATCCAAGGAAAGGACCAATGGGAATGTGACTTGGCACGGACATACCTATGGCTATTCAACCTGAGTACAGCAATTATTCGCATGGCTGCACATGGGAAGGTCCATAGATGCGAACAAATCTCTGTTATTGCCACACTACCAGAACCTGCCGTATAATACATAAAGACGTATGAACCGTCATTATCTTTTAGGAGGCCTTACTATAATGCCCGCACTTCATTTGAGTTTCAATGATATATTTATTGGAGACATTTTTGGTTTTGTGCTTTCTCTCCCTCTCTCGCTCTTCCAGGCATTCTGGTTGAGCTCCGTTAAGAAGCGTGCAGCAGTCGTTTTCGGTGCATTTCTGGCTGCATTCATCGCTTTTGTAGCTGTTCTTGTCTGGGCAGAAACACTTCCCGGCGCTAATGGCGGAGCAACGTTCTTCGGATCGCTTTTCTTTTGTTCAACGGCAGTTCTGGTTGGGGGCATCGTTACAGATTTACTGGTTGCCCGCATAACCAGTCGCGACTATCGTCGGTCTATAGCACATGAATAATACCTGCTAGTGGGTCCGGCGGGCGCAATCCCTAAAGGGGACACGGTGAATTGCAGCCCCTACCCATGGCGATCACCTAAAGGTGGCACCTCCAAAGGGGGCACGGCGGTCAATCGCACACGATTCCAACTGGTACCTTATATTACTTGGTATTCAGCAGTCTTTCTGAATGGATAATGCAACATGTTCTATCTCTTACATGGTGATGACGAGTTCACAGGCCGCGAACAGTTGAAAACTTTGCGACAAAAGGATACTTTCGGATACAACCTGGATACTTACAATGGTGCAGAGGTCGATCTAAAGAAGATAATTCTCACCATAAATACCCTGCCATTTCTCAGTGAGCAGCGTCTCGTGGTGATCGACGGTCTACCCAAGAAGAAACCCCCACAGGGGGCACGGCGGAGCAGCGAGACCGCAGCAACCCCCAAAGGGGACACGGCGGCTGATAAGGGGAGCAAAACCAAGAAAAGCAAGAAGAGCAGCAGGGGTGGTCCGCTCACTCGTGCTGGTTTCGAAAAGGAACTGGCAGAATACATCGCTACCATGCAAGAGACCACGGTCCTAGCCGTACTCGTCGAAGAAGCGTTGGAGGCCAGTAATCCCCTGGTCAAGGTAGCAGAGCAATATGGCAAAGTCATCTATAATACCTTGCCGAAAGGCGCTGCACTAGAAAACTGGATCACGAAACGAACCAAAAATCTCAGCGTCAGCATCGCACCACAGGCAAAAAAGCTCCTGGCAGACTTTATCGGGAATAATCTGCGGCTTCTAGCAAATGAACTTGACAAGCTAGCAACGTATGTAGGCAAGGGAGCAACCATCAATATTGACGATGTCCGTCAATTATCCGCTCAGGTACAGGAAGCGCGTATTTTTGACCTCACCGATGCGCTTGCGCAGCGTAACTGCCAACAAGCCCTGAACATTCTGCATGACCTGCTATCTGATGGAGAGCCTCCATTAAAACTACTCAGTACTATCACCACCCAGATACGTTCACTCCTCCTGGTCAAGGAACTGGCACAAAAAGGGATGCGTGCACCACAAATCGCTTCTACCCTTGGTATTGCTCCATTCATCGTTGATAAGTCTTTGCGCCAGGTAGGCAAGTTTAGTCCTGCCCAACTGGAACGAGCCTACCGCCAACTCTTAGCAACAGATGCGGCACTCAAGCGAAGCCGCCTGACACCAGAGATGGCGCTGGATCTCCTAGTCGTCCAATTTGGATCGTGAACACGCCCAATCCCCCATTCCCACGGACGCGATAACCCGCCACCATGGATGCACAGGCACCACTCCACCCCACGGACGCGATACCCAAAGGGCACACGGTAAATCGGGTCCCTACATCTCACGCAATAAATTGCGATTAAAGGGTTATTGATGATTAAAATGAATGGAGATAATAAATGGAAACATCACAACAGCTATCATCAAGATCGTTACAACAGCTAATCGTTGAACGTATCCAGCGCGAGGGTCCGATTACCTTTGCCGAATATATGCGTATGGCTCTCTACGAACCCGGCCACGGCTACTATGTAACTGGACCCACCAGAATGGGCTGGGAAGGCGATTACTATACCAGCACTGACATCTCCCCCCTATTTGCCCACTGCATGGCAAGGCAGTTGCAGCAAATGTGGGAACAACTAGGACAACCAGCACCGTTCACGGTGTTGGAACAGGGAGCAGGACGTGGAGATCTTGGCAGAGAAATACGCTCCTGGGTTGCCCAGGAAATTCCCTCGTTTCATGCCGCACTTGACTACCACACCTCAGATATACACATCGGACAAGACGCCTTGCAACCCCACCCCACGGACGCGCCAGAAGCGGACGCGTGGGGTTCAACGGACGCGATACCCAAAGGGCACACGGTAAATCGGGTCCCTACCTCCTCGCCCGATAAATCGGGTCCCGTATCTAGCGCTTCAGCGCCTGAGAGCGTACGGACCCGCTTTATCGCGTCCGTTATTATCTCCAATGAACTCGTTGATGCCTTCCCTGTCCACATTGTTCAGAAGCACGATGATAGACTATATGAAATCTTTGTTGGCGTGCAAGATGGTCGCCTTTACGAATTCTTGGACGAACCGAGCAGTCAGGATGTTGCCAATTACCTGGATAGTTACAAGATTCCCTGGTGCACATTTGAGGATGGCTGGCGTGCCGAGGTCAATCTGGATGCCTTGTGCTGGATGGAGCAGACAGCACAATTATTGCTAGGCACATCTCCCAAGCGCAAACGAAAGGGTTTCATACTGACGATCGATTATGGAGATACAGCCCGCAAACTCTATACACGTCATCGCCATCGCGGCACCCTGGCCTGTTATTTTCACCATCAATTAACCGATCGCCCACTGGCACGACCCGGTGAACAAGATCTGACCGCGCACGTTAATTTCACAGCACTGATTAACGAGGGACGACGACATGGTCTACACTTACAGACGTTGACGACGCAGCGGCAATGGCTCACGGATATGCAGATGTACGAGGAACTGGAGCAGATTCGTCAGCGTGACTTTGCTCTTATCGATCATGCCCGTGCCAGCGACCAGGGACAGATTGCCTTGCTCAAGTGGTACGACCTGCGACAACGCGCTATAGCTCTCACTGCGCCTGGAGGGATGGGCGACTTCAAGGTGCTGATTCTTAAACGCTAACTGGGCAATGGCTCAAGAGGTGATCTGTATGTGAAGAACGATCTCATCCACAGACAACTGCCCGACACGACTTCCCTCAGCGCTCATTTACGGTGACAACCACATTATCTGGTGGCTGAGCTCAAAAACGTGGCACAATTGAACTCAAATGAGCATGTCTCCACCGTTTAATGTGACCGTACCTATACACTTGATGTTTAGACTAATTTGGCATCGAGCAGCCTGTAGAGGGGGCTCAGGCCCATTTATTAAGAGAGTGTCAGCTTAGCACAGCTGCCGGAAAGGCAGGAGCCAGATGGGAAAGCATGCGCCTGCTGGCAGAAAGTTTGATGAAAGCCTCGCTGCTCTCAGGAAGGCCCTCATGGTCGCGGGCAAGGCGACGCCATCTGGTAATCCAGGCGATGCTACGTTCGACCACCCATCTTCTGGGAAGGACTTGGAAGCCTGCCGAGGAAGATGTGGTCTGTGGCTTGGGTTCGGTTGTGCTGGCATCGGAGGCTGTCCCCAGACGCTGCACGGTCTGAACGTCCCATCCGAACTGCTCTTTAGCCCATTCTCGCAGTTTCCCCCCGTAATGACTGTCTCCCCAAATGAGGGAAAGCCTGGGAAAGCGTCCTCGCAGTCGCTCAAGGAACTTCTTGCCTCCAGACAAGTCCGAATCACTGGCCGCTGTCACCTTGACTTCCATCAGGTCGCTGATGGCGTGTCCACCAGCAGGTTCCTTTTGCGCCCCCAGATTCTTTTGCTCATGTCAAAGCCTTTCTCTGGTCCACGAACCGCGCTCGTTTTGATGGACTGGCTGTCAATCACAGCGGCACTGGGTTCTTGATCTCGCCCTTGCTTTTTTCGCTTCTGCTTGTGCAGGGCTTCTAACACCTGATCCCAAATACCTTGCTTTTGCCACTGGCGAAAATAGTCATGGACGGTTCCCCAGGCTGGCAAGTCATGCGGCATCAGTCTCCACGGACAGCCGCTGCGCAGCACGTAGAGAATCCCATTGACGATTTCGCGTCGCGTGTATTTGACATTGACCGCCTCTTCCGATATCGCAGGGATCAACGGCTCCAAGATTTCCCACTCCGCGTCTGTCAAATCCGAGGGATACGCTTTCCGGTCTTCCATCTCTTCTTCTCCATTCTTGTGCTTTTTACATCTTCCTCTCCTTCCCTCTATCGGCTTCACGCTGCGATTTTTACACGCTCTCAGAAAAACAGAGCCTTTCGAGCTGAAGTAGTTTCTATTGTTAGTATGGTCGGCGAAGGGATCGCTCCCTCCACCGCCAATCCCAAACGGTACGTGAAAGTTTCCCTTCATACCGCTTTTCAGTGTATGGTCACTTGATATTGATACCTGCGTTTGCCAG
>Ga0102924_1003031_pt1 | contig 17817 bp, 19 predicted proteins | sample PaiPotPPM11metaG_FD_80116 | JGI IMG/M metagenome (GOLD analysis project Ga0102924, IMG submission 80116) | Iron sulfur acid spring bacterial and archeal communities from Banff, Canada, to study Microbial Dark Matter (Phase II) - Paint Pots PPM... ...
CTTCACGTCCCTCATCAAAGGCGTCGGCAACTACGGATGCGGAATCGAATCGCAGCTCGAGAGCTGGTATCGCTTCCTCGTGCAACCGGACCCGTACGATTCGCTGGCCGTAGTGCAGGGGGCCGCCACCTGGCAGGGTGTCGACACCACCATCCTTCGCCAGCGGCACGACTTCTTGCGCCCCGATTCGCTCGTCGCGATCGTCGACCTTACGGACGAAAACGACTCGGAGGTGGACATACGGTCGCTGAACGGATCGGGGTGGCACCTGATGGCGTCGTCCTTCGAGCCACCGCGAGGGACGTCCTCGTGCGCCGAGAACTCGTCCAATTCGGGGCTGGTGGATCCCGGCTCGTGCGCGCAATGCCCGGCGGGCAGCTCGGATCCGACGTGCGCGCTGGGACTCTTCGTGAACGCGAACGACTGGGGGTTCAACGCGAACTTGCGGCACGTGCACCCGCTCCAAAAATACGGGGTCATTCCGCAATTTCCGATTCAGCGTTACCTCCTGGGCTTGACGTCCAAGCGCGTCCCGGACCGGAGCGGCGAATATCCCGCAGGGGCAGGGAGCTACCAGGGGCTGACCAATTTGAATTGCACCAATCCGCTCTTCGCGGCGAGTCTTCCCGATGGCTCGCAGACGGATCCTGCGACGCTCTGCGACCTGCCGCCGGGCCGGCGCACGCCCGACCTCGTCTACTACGCGCACATCGGCGGGGTCCCGCACCAGCTCCTGCAAGAGGACCCGACCAACCCGGACAGCGCGCAGAAGGAGACCCTGGACGCGACGGACTGGCAAAAGATCCTCGGCAGCGATCCCTTGAACTACGACTACTCGGGGATCGACCCGCACATGCTCGAGTCGTATCGGCCGCGCGCCGGTATTCCCTTCGGCCCGGGGCCCGCGCCGGACCCGGCGAGCGGATACGACTGGATCACGGATCAGGGGGATCTGCACGTCCTCCCCGTCGATCGCGAGTATGCCTGCACGTTTCCGCTCGCCGCGAAGCGCGACTGCTCGTGCGGAGGCGCCGCGCAGTGCACCGATCCGAACGTGAGCTACGCCTGCGACTGCCCGCTCAACGCGGGGCTCACGCCGCAGCAGCTGCCGCCGATCTGCGATCCGAACAATCCGACGCAGCAGGTCGCGGCGAAGGCGTACCCCACGCAGCGGGAGCTGCTCCTGGCGATGCTCATGAAGGGACAGGGCTTCGTCTCCAGCTTGTGCCCCATCCACGTGCAGCCCGCCTCCGGTCGGACCGAGCTCACCGATCCCCTCTTCGGGTACAACCCGGCGGTCAACGGCATCGTCGATCGCCTCGAGGTGGACCTCAGCGGCCCGTGCGTTCCCCAGAAGCTCGTCCCCGACGCCCAGTGCGGGAGCTACGCGTGCCTGGTCCTCGTCTCGATGAACGACCAGGCCGACGCGAGCGACAAGACGCGGTGCAAGAACCCGGGCGCGGTTTGCGACCCGAGCAAGGGGCTGCTGGTTCCTCCGCCGACCGACGCCGACGCCGTGGCAAAGTATTGCGACGCGCAGGAATCCGAATGGCAGGCCAGCATGAAGGGTCCGGAGCCCTACACCGTTCCAGTCTGCGAGATGCGTCAGCTCTTCCCGGCGCCCCCCGGTGGACAGGCGTCGGGCTGTCCCGCTCCCGCTCCCGCCGCGGACTTCGCGGGCCCACCTGCAGGGTCGTGCGCATCGTCGCCGGAGCAGGGCTGGTGCTACGTCACCGGAGCAGCGGCCGGCCAGTGCGGGCATCAGGTGCTGTTCACGAGCGCCGAGCCGCCAGCCGGCTCCACCGTGTGGATGCAATGCATCGAGCAGAGCGTGACCGTCGTGGACGCACGTGGGAACTGAGCGTGCGCGCGAACGGCGTTTCGCGTCACGCCTGGCCGGGCGTCCACCGCTGTCCGGTCGAGCACTCGAAGTGCGCCAGCGAGACGGCCTCTCGCGTGACCTCGAGGGTCCCGAACACAATCGGGAGGCGAAAGCGACGCGGACCGGCAGAGCCTGGGTTGAACACGGAGAGGTCGCCGTCCCTGGCGGCGAGCGGCACGTGCGAGTGCCCGCACACCACCAGGGATGCGTCGCGCGAGCGCGCCAGCCGAGCCGCGTCCGCCCGCAGCTTCGGCCCGTTCACCGCGATGTGCATCACGAGGACGCGCAGGAGGAGCGCGTCGGCGGCGGTGATGTCGAGGGTCAAGAGGTCCGGGAGGTTCGGCGCGCGAACGTCGATGTTCCCGCGCACGGCGTAGACCGGGGCGACGGCACGGAGCGCGTCGAGCACGGAGAGATCGCCGATGTCCCCCGCGTGAACGATGGCGTCCGGAGACCACCGCGCCAGGTGCTCCGTGGTCGCAGGGTGGAGCGCGGAGTGGGTATCGGCCACGACGCCGATCCGCAGCGGGCGGGTGCCGGGCACGACCAGGGCCGCCGCCTTTTCTGTCGTCTTCCGCGCCACGAGCTCATCTTAGCTCGGCGAGACGGTCACTCGGGCAGTCGCTCGAGAATCTCGAGCAACCGAGTGACGGACAGCCTCGCGGCCAGCAGGATCTCCCGCAACTGGTCGGAAGCGAGGACCGAGACGATCGGGACGCGGACCACCGCGCCGTCGTCGCGCGTCAACTCGACGTGGGATTCTCGGTCGACGACTCTTCGAAAGCTGGCGCGCTCGAGCGCAGCGACCATATCGCGACCTGATAGGGCGGGCAGTAGCCACAAGGGTTGGTGCTGACCGCTGGCCCTGCCAGAATTCTCGTCGCGCCAGAGATCCCGACGTGTCGCCCGGGTCACGGGGCGCGCCAATACACGTTTTGTGCCGCGGGACGGGCGCTATTGGGCAGTCGGCGATCGTCTCGCCTAAAGCCCCCGTCTCGCGGGCGGCGGCTCGTTCAGCACCAACCAGTAGAGACCGAGCTGGCGCACGGCCTCGGTGAACTCCACGAAGTCGACCGGCTTCTGGACATAGCTATTGGCCCCCGAGCCGTATCCCGCGAGTCGATCCTCGTCCTCGACCGAGGAGGTGAGGATCACCGTGGGAAGCAAGCGGGTGTGCTCGTTCGCGCGGACCTGCCGGAGCACCTCGATTCCGTCGATCTTCGGCAGCTTCAGGTCGAGGAGCATCAGCGTCGGAAGCGCGGTCTTTCGGCCCGCGTGGGCCTCGCGCGCGAAGAGGATGTCCAGGGCCTCCTTGCCGTCGCGAGCGACGGTGACCTCCATCCAGATGTTGTTCTTGCGCAGAGCTCGAAGGGTGAGCTCCTCGTCGCGAGGGTTGTCTTCGACGAGCAAAATGGAACCCTCTCCCTCGAATCGCTTCATGTCACGACTCCGCGCTGACCCACTTCGTCATGCGTACGGTGGTCCCTGCGCCCGAACTCGACGCGACCTCGAAGTCGTCGACGAGACGTCGCGCGCCGGGCAGACCGAACCCAAGGCCACCGGTCGTGGTGTAGCCGTCTTTCATGGCATGCGCGAGGTCAGGGATACCGGGCCCATCGTCGCGGGCGACGATCATGACTCCGCGCCGGAGGCCGTCGACTGCCATGCCGAGGAGGACCTCCCCGTGGCCAGCGTGGGTGACGATGTTGCGTGCGATCTCCGTCGCCGCGGTGGCAAGAGCCGCGACGGCCGCATCGGACAGCCCGGCTTCTCTGCCGAGCTCGCGCACGTGGCGCCGGACGACGGCGATTGCGGACGCGTTACCGACTGGGATACGCGCGCGCACGGCCCCGGCGAACCCGCAGTTCACGGCTTTCGCCTGCTGCCTTCGAGAGTGAAGGAGAACGTAGCGCCGCCGTTCACTTTGCCCTCCGCCCATACCCGCCCGTCGTGGCGGTGGATGATGCGCTGAACGGTGGCAAGGCCGATGCCCGTGCCCTCGAACTCGCTGGTCGAGTGCAGCCGCTGGAAAGCACCGAACATTTTTGCCGCGTAGTCCATATCGAAGCCGGCGCCGTTGTCGCGGACGAAGTAGACGTCCTCGTTGCCCTGCTTGAGGCAACCGAACTCGATCTCGGCTTGCCCGCGCTTCGACGTGAATTTCCACGCATTTCCGAGCAGATTGTCGAGCACGACCGCGAGCAGTCGTGCATCGCCGTTCGCGCGAACACCCTCCTGGATGAGGACGCGCACGTCGCGCTGTGGATCGCCCGCGCGAAGCCGATCGATGACGCGGCGAGCGAGCGCCGTGAGGCCCACGTCCGTACGGTGGAGCTCGGTGCGCGCGACGCGGGCAAGGCTCAGCAGGTCGTCGATGAGGTGCGCCATGTGCTGAGCAGAATCGCGGACGTGACCGAGGTACTTCCGCCCGAGGTCATCGAGCTTGTCGGCGCAGTCCTCGAGGAGAGCCATGCTGAATCCATCGATCGTCCGGAGCGGCGCGCGCAGGTCGTGCGAGACCGAATAGCTGAAGGACTCGAGCTCGCGGTTGACCGTCTCGACCGCATCCTTTTGCTGACGGAGCGTGTCGTTGACACGAGCCAGCTCCTCGTTCGCCGCGCGGTAGCCGCGCAGCGTCATCTCGAACGGCGAGAGGAGCTCGCGGAAGAACGCGGCGGCCCCCGCGGCGACGCGCGGCTGGTCGGCCTTGGGCGCGCGCAGGAGCAGCACGTCGAGCGCCTGCTCGTGCATGAGAGCGATGTCGAGTAAACCTCGCCCTTCGCCGAGGGCGCGGCGCCCGAGCTCGTAGGCGGCGCTCAGCGTCACCTCGTCTCCATGCTCGAGGTACGTCTCGAGCGCCGAAGCGTAGCTGCGTTCGACGAAGTCGCGTTCGCCCTCGCTCATTGGCTCCTCGGCAACAAACGAGCGACGACTACGTGCGCGTCGTCGAGGCCGGTCGCGTGCCTCGCGAGGATGGACTCGGCGATTTCCTGCGGGGGGTCTTCCCGGGCAAGCCCTTCGGTGAAGCCGGGACGGACACCGTCCGTGTTCAGAACGAGCAGATCCCCAGGCTCGACCGGCAACGCGGTGGCCCGCAGGGGTGGGAGTTGATAGCCGACGACCCCGCCTCGCACGAGTAGGCCTTCGTCCGGCCGCTCCCGGCGCCTTCGCGCGCGCAGGAGCACGCCGTCGACGTTGCCGACGCCGATCCACGTGAGGCTCGCGTCGCGGACGTGAAAGGACGCGATGCTCACGACCGCCCCCCGCCTCTTCCGGAGGGCGTCGTCACATCGGGCGATCAACGCGAGGACCGACTCGCCGGCGTGAGCTTCGAGCGCGAGCACGGCGGCTCGAGCGGCGGCGGCCGCCTCGGGACCGTGCCCGAGCCCGTCGACGAGGCCGATCAGCGCGCCCCCCTCGAACGGCGCGACGACATGGAGGTCGCCGGAGTCCGTGCCGTCGAGCGCGCTGCCGGCCCAACCCCAGTCGATGATTCGCGGCTCCCGTGGAGCTCCTCCGCTCATCGGACCCACTTCTTCATCGTGACCGTCGTCCCCTTTCCTAGCTGCGTCTCGAGCTTGAACTCGTCCATGACGCGCTTGGCGCCCGGAAGGCCGACTCCGAGACTCTTGGCGGTCGAATAGCCGTCCTTCATCGCGAGCTCGGGGTCAGCAATGCCGGGCCCCTCGTCGCGAGCGATCACGACGATGCCCCTGCGGCCGGTCTCTTCGAGAGCCAAGAGCATGACTTCGCCCCGCTTGGCGTACGAGACAATATTGCGGGCGATCTCGGAAATCGCGAGCGCGACGAGGGTCTGGTCGGTCGACGAAAAACCGTTTGCGGCGGCGAGCTCGCGTCCCCTCTGGCGCGCCGTGACGATGTCTCGCTCGTGCTCGATGGGGACACGGATTTCAGCGGACACGTGGACCTCGAGAGTTTGCGGCGTTGCGCAGGAACGCCAGACCTTCCTCGAGATCGAGCGCGGTCTCGACGCCCTCGAGGCTCAGGCCGAGCTGAACCATCCCGAAGGCCACGTCCGGCTGGATGCCGACGACGACGGTGTTCGCACCTCTCAGCTTCGCGGTGTACGCGATCCCGCGAATCGTCCTGGTGGCGAAGGAGTCGAGCACGTCGAGGGCGGTCACGTCGATGATGACCCCACGGCTCCGCGCCCTCCCGATGCGGTTCGACAGGTCGTCTTTCAACTGGTTCAGGTCGTCGTCGGAAAGGATGGCCTGGACCTGCGCGATGAGGACGTCCTCTTGTTTCAGGATCGGAACGGCCACGGCAGTCAGTTCTCCGTCATGGTCGGGGGCGGCAACGCGTCTCCGTTGCGGAGCAAACGATAGCCGAGGACGCGCTCGGCCTCCTCGAGGCCTCCTTGCAGGTCCCCGACCGTATTGATCTTCGAGAGCTCTATCCCGAGCGCCACGAGGGACTGCGCGACTTCCGAGGACAGACCGGTCACGATGACGAGCGCGCCCATGAGCCGCGCCGCGGTCACCGTCTGCAGCAGGTGATTGGCCACTTTCGAGTCGATCGTCGCCACCCCGGTGACATCCATGACGACGACCTTCGCGCGGTTCGCGCGGATCGCGCGGAGCAGGCTCTCGGTGATGAGCCGCGCCCGGTGGGTATCGATGACGCCGATGATGGGCAGCAGTAGCATCCGGTCGCGGACCTGGAGCACGGGGGTGGACAGCTCACGGATGGCCTCCTCCTGCTGGCGGATCGTCCGCTCGCGCTCCATGACGAGGACGTCGACGATGATCCCGATATCGAAGAACGCAACCTTCTGGAGCGACATGAAGTTCTCGAACCCTTCCATCGGGGAGCGCTCGAACTGCTTCATGATCGCGCTGCCGATCGCGCGCAGCAAGTGGTGGAAGGCGCCGAGGAACACGAGCATCTCGAGGCCGGCCCTCGCGTAGAGCTGCGCGAGCTCGAGTCGCTGCTCGACGTACCGGGTCCCGTACTCCCCCTGCACCATGGCCGCGAGGTGCGCCTTCTTCAGTTGCCGCGCTCTATCGAGCAGGCCATGGCTGGTGACGAGGGGGCGCGCCTCGTCGAGCTTCGACAAGAACTCGAAGAACGTCGCCATGAACTCTTCGGCGCCGCGGGCAACGACGTCCTTCACCGCAGCGATGCGCCCGAGGTCGGCCGGCTCGAGGCCGACGATCCTCTTTCGCCGTTCGATCGCCTCCTCGGTGAGACCCATGTCGTGCATCGACGATTGCAGCGAACGCTGCCGATCCGAAACCGTCATCCTCTCGTCCTCCTGCCAGGGGGCTGCGCGCCGTCCCCGCACCGCCGACTGCTGCGAGCGCAAGGCGCATAACGCCCGGCTCCCATCCGACGACATTCTATGGCGGAGTTCGGCCGGAAGTCGCTCGCTGGTTTGCGAGGCGGGCGCGACCACGATCGATTCCGACTCTTCATTGGCAGTATACGCATGGCGGGCCCAGGCCTCCCTCCCGACGGGTAGACGACGCGTCGACGTGACGCGTCGGCCTGATGGAAAGCCCCCCGGCACCGCTCGAAACCGTCGTGATACTCTTGGAGGATGCGACGCAACGCGGCGCGGGCGCAGCTTGCAGGGGCGATCGCGGGCGTTGCCTTTGCGAGCGTGGGATGTACGGACGACTCGGGCAAGCCTCTCGGGCACGGCAACGTCGTTGTCGTCGACGTGGATGCAACCATGCAACCCGCGCAGGCGGGCTTCGACGGCTCAGCGGATTCGCCTTTCGCGCCGCTCGATGCCGCCTACGGTCAGGTGTACGACGGCTTTGCCCCCGTCGACTGGTGCTCCAAGTGTACCTGCCCGTCGGGGACGTTTTGTTTCGGCGGAGGTCGAGGGTATCCAGCGTTTTCCGGAGCCTGTGCGAGCGGCGAAAGCAGTCCGGCGAGCGTTGGCTGCGTGACCATTCCGGCGGCATGCGCAGCGACGCCCACGTGCGCATGCCTGCTCGGAGCGATCGCAGGTCTGACCTGCTACCCGGCGTGCGTCGACCAGGGTACTCCGCTCGTCTTCTGCCCGTGAGCGTTCACGGCCCGCCGTCCGCCGCGGCCCAAAAGTCGAGCGCTTCGTCGAGGTACACCTCGCTAGCGCCGTGCCCCAGCGGATGCTCGGCAGCGCGCACCGGCCAGCGGGCTCTCTCCAGCGCCGAGACGAGGGAACGCGCGTTCGCCTTCGACTCTTGATCGTACGAACCGAAGCCCACGTAGAAGGGACGTGGCTCCTGCCCCGCAAGGCGCACAGGCGTCCCCGCGGGGGCAGCGCCGCCGGACATCACTCCAAAGCCGTCGACCGGAAAGGACGCCAGCCATCCCCGCTCGCCGCGCAGCGCGAGCGCCGCGAGGAAGTACGCCCCGTTGGAAGATCCGGCGAGGTACGTTCGCTCGAACCGGGCGCCGGCGAGGGTCTCGAGCTTCGCCTTTGCGGAGACCCAGCGATCGACGATCGACGGAGCGAGCCTGGCGATATCGGCCGCGGTCGTTGGCCAGGCCCACCAGTCGTGCGCTTGCGCCGGCCCGATTCCGCGGCGCCCGCGAGGAACGATCGACGCGACGCCCGCCCGGTTGCTCGCGCGCAAGACGACGGTCTCCACTGTGCGCTTCTGCGGACTGTCAGGAACGGGAGGGACGATCCCGTGCAAGTACACCACGAGCCGGCGCGGCTTTCCGGCGGCGAGCGGAGGGAGCACGTAGCAGACGTCTTCGTCCAGCGAAGAGACCCCTTCGATGCACCAATCGGTCTTCGCTCCCGAGGAGGATGACGGCGCGCCGGCGGCGGCGAAGACCGGAGCCGGCGGCCCGGCGTTCGACGGGTCCACCCCGGCGTCCAACCCGGAAGCTCCGCTCCCCGGGGCGTCTGTCCCGGCGGCGTCTGCCGGTGCAGACTCGTTCGCCCCCACGGGAGCCCCCGGCGGCAAGCCCGCGTCGCCAAGGGCATGGGCGCGACACGCCATCAGGCCGAGCGCCAGCAGCTGATGAGGAGGAGGCCGGGGCATTGCCGGTTTACTGCATCGTATCCGTGCGCATGATGGGAGGGCGACCTGGCGACCAGGAAAATCACCCCGAGGCAACCCATGATGACCCTTCGACCGGCAGCAGAGCGCGGCCATGCGCAGCATGGCTGGCTCGATTCGCATCACACGTTCTCGTTCGCGGACTACTACGACGACCGTCACATGGGCTTTCGATCGCTGCGGGTGATCAACGACGACCGAGTAGACCCCGGACAGGGGTTCGGTACGCACCCGCATCGCGAGATGGAGATCATCAGCTACGTGCTCGAGGGAGCGCTCCAGCACAGGGACTCCATGGGCACCGGCTCCGTCATCCGCCCGGGGGACGTCCAGCGGATGAGCGCTGGCACCGGCGTGACGCACAGCGAGTTCAACGCGTCGAAGAGCGAGCTCGTGCACTTTCTCCAGATCTGGATCCTGCCGAACCGACGGGGGCTCGATCCGAGCTACGAGCAGAGGACGTTCTCCGACGCGGAGAAGCGCGGGCGGCTGCGCGTCGTCGCGTCGCCCGACGGCCGCGACGGGAGCGTGACCGTACACGCGGACGCGATCGTGTATGCCGGCGTGTTCGACGACGGCGAGAGGGCGAGTCTCGAGCTCCCTCGTGGACGACACGCCTGGATTCACGTCGCGCGTGGCCGGGTACGCGCCAACGGCCGTGACCTCAAGGAAGGCGACGGCGCCGCCGTCTCGGACGAGCCGGCAGTGGTGATCCAAGGCGCCGGCGGCGGCGAGGTGCTCGTCTTCGACCTGGGCTGATCGCTCTTCAACCGCACGTACGCGCGAGGACGTGCACGTCGGCGAAATTGTATCCGCTCGGGAGCCCCGGCAAGCTCATGGCGGCCCGCCGCAGCAGCGGCCCGGTGTCGAAGGAAGCCAGAGCCCGCTGGACTCGAAGGTGCGAGGTTCGCGTCACCAGCGAGTTGTCCACCACCGCGCCCCCGGTACCGCTGGTGCCGTCGACGCCATCGGACGCGCCCGCGAGGAACGCCACGCCGTCAGGCAAGCAGCCGGCGAGAAGCGTGGCCAGATGCGTGCATCGTCCACCCCGTCCCGCCTGCCGATGCGGCATACGCAGCGACGGCTCGGCCGAGCGCACCAGCGCTTCGCCGGGCCGCAGCCTTCGCGCGCGCGCGGCGTACTCCAGGCACAGCTCGGCGCTGGCTGCGATGGACGACGGAAGGATGCGGACAGCCATACCCCGGGCACGCAGGGCGCCCGCGACCGCCTGCGAGAGATCTTCCGGTGAGGCGACCACGCGGGCGCTCAACCCGCGTGCCTCCCTGCTCGACGGCTTGAGCGACTCGCGGAAGGCGGGAATGGGTAGGCGCGGCGCGAACCGACGAAGAACCTCCGAGGCGTCAGCGCACGTCGTCGGGTCAGCGACCGTCGGCCCGGAGCCGACGTCGTGGGGCGTGCCGGCGACGACGTCGCTCACGATCAGCGTCGCGACCGGGCCACCTGCGGCGAGGGCGAGCCCCCCTCCCTTCACGGCGCAGAGGTGGCGTCGCACGACGTTGACCTCGCGCACGGTCGCTCCGCCCAGCAGGACGGCCCTGACGACGCGAACGTAGCGGGCGAGCGACACTCCCTCGGGCGAACAGATCAGAGACGATGCGCCACCCGAAATCAGCGCCAAGACCCAGTCGCAGTGTCGAACCAGGTCGAGGGCACGCCTCGCGGCGAGCACGCTCCGTCTGTCCGGATCGGGGTGGGCGGCGCGAAGCAGCTCGACCCGAGGATCCTCGAAGGACGCAGGCGTTCCGTCGGGTGCGACGACGAGGGCTCGTTCGATCCGGCCGCCCAGCGGCGTCGAGAGTAGAGCTTCCGCCATGATGGGCGACGCCTTCCCCACGGCCACGAGGCCGAACGCGCGTCCGCGACGCGGTGCGGGGGGCATCGACCGGCGGACGCGTCGCCGCACGTCGACGCGCTCGAGCCCACGCGCGAACGCGGCCTTCAGAAGGTCACGCAACCCTTGCCGAGGGTCCAACGCCGTCAGAGGTGCGCGAAGGTCCTGACGTCGATGACGAAGCGATAACGCACGTCACCGCGCCCGAGACGCGCGTAGGCTTCGTTGACCTGCGATCCCGAGATCGTCTCGATGTTCGAAACGATCCCGTGCGCGGCGCAGAAGTCGAGCATCTCCTGCGTCTCCGTGATCCCGCCGATGAGGGAACCCGCCAGGCGACGGTTGCCGTCGATGAGCGAGAAAGCTTCGACCGGCGCCGGGACAGGGGGAACGCCGACGACTGCCATCGTCCCGTATGGCCGCAGAAGGCGCAGATACTCATTGTAATCGTGCGGAGCGGAAATCGTGTTCAAAAGGAAATCGAAGCCGCTGGCCAGCTTCGACAGGCTCGACGGATCGCGGGTGAGAGCAAAGTGTTTGGCTCCGAGCCGGGCGGCGTCCGCCGCCTTGGAGGGCGACGTGCTCAGCATGGTGACCTCGGCGCCCATCGCCACCGCCAGCTTCACCGCCATGTGACCGAGACCCCCGAGGCCCACGACGCCGACACGATCGCCTGCCTTGATCTGAAACTGGCGGAGCGGGGAGTACGTCGTGATCCCGGCGCAGAGCAGCGGAGCGGTGCGGGCGAGATCGAGCGAGGGAGGGATTCGAAGGACGAAACGCTCGGTGGTCACGACGTGGGTCGAGTAGCCGCCGTAGGTCGGCGTTTCTCGATCCATCTCGGTGCTGTTGTACGTCCAGGCGCAACCCCGGTCGCAAAACTGCTCGTAACCTTGCCGGCAAGACGAGCAAACCCTGCATGAGTCGACCATGCAGCCGACACCAGCGAGGTCGCCGACCTTCACCTTCCTGACTTCGTTGCCGATGCTCTGCACCACGCCGACGATTTCGTGGCCGGGCACCATGGGAAAGGTCGAATTCTTCCACTCGCCCCGGGCCTGGTGCAGATCGGTGTGACAGATCCCGCAGAATCGGATCTCGATGAGCACGTCGTCCGGCCGAAGCTCGCGCCGTTCGATCCACGTTGGAGCGAGAGGTCGATCGGCGGCGGACGCTGCAAGCGCGCGCGTCTTCATCGGAGGAGCAAACCGCTAAGGACCCCGCGGGGACTCGAAGAGGCGACCTACGTCGGTAGCGTCGCACTCGCGGCCAGCAGCGAACGCGAGTGCGGTTCGAGGTTGGAAGTCAATCGATCGTGCAAGTCGCGCAACTCGCGCAAACGCGTCCCCAGCGCGCGATGCAGCGAAGGTTCGTTGGACCGCGCGAGCTCTTCCTCGAGCTCGACCAGATGACGCACTACGAGCGACCGAACAAGGCGCGCATCGCTCTCACTCAACTCCATTTGGTATCCCCTCCTCAGCGGGTCCGATGAAAGCATCGCGAGCACGAATCGGCAAGCGACACACCGTCAAATATGCCGTGAAATTTGTTGCTGAAGCGTTTCGTGGAGACGGATCGAACCACGCAAATCGTGCGCGAACGACGAAGTCGCTGTTCAGTTGGACAGCGCGGCCAGAGCTCGAGACGGGAGCGGGCCCGTCGGATCCAGTCCGGCCGCACGGGCATACCAACTCCTCGCCTGACGAAGGGCTTGTTCGTAGGTCGCGGGCGCACCACCCGCACCGCCCCTCCTCGCGACGAACTGGTAGTACGCGCCGAGACCGTACGCCCCGCATGCACTCTCGCTGTCCGCCGAAAGGGCGTCTTCGAACGCTTTTGCAGCGGACTCGGGCTGTCCCCGATCCCAAAGCAATTGCTCGCCCTTGCGGCAATAGGCTCCGGCCATGACTCGCGCGCCCGCGGGTGTCGCAAGGGCCCGCGCGGCGACCGAGATTGCCTGATCCAGGTCCCCCTTGCGGGTAAGAAACAGGGCATATTGTGTCGTGAACAGGGCTGCCTCCGGGTCAACTTCGACCGCTCGTCGACGAGCTTCTTCGTCGGCCTGCACGTCGCCAACGCCTTCATAGATGTCGGCCAAAGTCGCCAAAGCGGAGGCCGCGGCGTGCCGGTCGATCGGACGCGAGAGGGTCTCGACAACCGTCTTTTCGGACTCTTCGGTGTCCCCTTCTTGCAGCAGGAGGTGCGCGGACAGGAGCGCCGCAGGCACGAGACCGGGCGCGAGCCTTCGCGCCGCATCCGCGGCGAGGCGAGCCGCGGTGCGGTCGCGGTGTGCGAAGAGATTCCAGCCGCGCACACAGTAGACCTCTGCCTGGAGGGGGCGATAAGGCTCTGCGTTCGAGGGAGGCGGAGACGCAAGGGCGGAAGGCTCCGCGTCCGACTCGATCGCCTGGTCCATCGCGCGGACGCACGCGTCGTCCGGGCGGACCGGAGCTCGCGCCGAGGGCGGCGGCGCTTGCGCCGCGAGGGTCACGAGCGGAAGGGGCAAGTGCTGCCCGTTTCGCGCGACTTGCCAATAGGCGAGCTCGCCATCGCCGTGCGCCGTCACGAAACTCGAGCCGTCCGGCGCGAAGGCGGCCGCGTGCGTTCCCCTCGCCCACACGTTGGAATCGACTCTCTGTTTGAGCGTTCCGTCGGGCAGCGACCACACTCCGAGGAGTGCGTCGGCGCCGCCGCTCACGAGGGTGCGTCCGTCCGGCGAAAACGCGAGTGCCCTAACGGCGTCGGCGTGCAACGAGAGCGTCTTCAGCGCAGTACCGTGCTCCAGCTGCCACAACCGAACGGTCCGATCCTCGCCCCCGCTCGCGAGCACGTCGCCAGCCGGAGCCACGGCCACGGCGTCGACCGCGCCGCCGTGCCCCCAGAGGGTCTGCCGCAACGTCCAGTCGGCGACGTCCCACAACTTGAGCGTCGAGTCGTCGCCCGCGGAGACGAGGCGCGTCCCGTCGGGCGAGAACACGACGGCGCGGACAGCCCCCGCGCCTTGTGTGAGCGATGCGACGAGAGTGCCGTCGAAGGACCAGACGTCGACTGCGCCTCCTTCCGTGCCGCCGACGAGCGTGCGCCCGCTCGGCGATACCGCGACGGAAACGATTCGCTCGCCCTCGGCGTCGGCGTCGGTTTCGATCGTCCGGACCGGCTTCCCGTCGAGCAGCGACCACACCTGAACGCCTCGCTGGCCGCCCGTAACGGCCAGGCGGCCGTCGTTCGTCACGGCGACGCCCTTGACCGCGCCGGGGTGCCCGCGGAGCACGTGCAGCGGCCTGCGCTGGCGCACGTCCCACACCTTCGCGGTCTCGTCCTCGCTTCCGGTCAGCATGCGTACGCCGTTCGAGGCGAACGCCACCGCGTCGACGGAGCCCATGTGCGCTCGGAACGCGCGCTCGAAGCTCACGGCGGGAAAGCGCCACACGGGAGGACGCTCCGGGAGCGCCGCGCGTGACGCGTGCGCCGGTGGGCTCCCTGGCGGCGTGCGCAGCTCGACGACCGCAACGGCCAGGCCGCCAATCAAGAGGACGAGGGCGATCGCGACGGGCAGGATGGATCGGCGACGATCACGTTGCGTCTGGCGGGCCTCGTCGCTGCCGGGCATGTTCTTCAGATTCGCCCCGCGCGCTCTGCGCTGACAAGGCCGCCACTGTGTGGCGAAGTTGCAACGAAGCGCGCACCGACCACGGCTCTTTTTTTGGTAGAGGCGCCGGCACGCGCCGTGCGTGGACGCCGTTTCCGCCGGGGGGTGAGCAGGCGATCACCTTGACGCACGCAATCCCATCGCAACCAGGCACCAGAGCACGGGTCTCGGCGCCCGTGAGTCGCGCGCGAGTCCTCGTCATCGATGACGGGGCCGAGGCGCGCGAGCTTTACAGCGCGTACCTCGAATACCACGGCTTCCTCGTCGATACTGCCGAGGACGGCTTGACGGGGCTCTCGAAGGCTCGCGCGACCCATCCGGACGCCATCGTGCTCGACTACTCGATGCCGCGGATGGACGGTGGGCAGGTGCTCGAGTTCCTGCGTGCCGACGAGGGCACGCGCGGCATTCCGGTGCTGATGTTGACCGCCGTGCCGGAGCTCGTGAAGGGTCACGTGCGGCGCGTGTGCACCGCATTCCTGGAAAAGCCCTGCGAGCCCGATCGGCTCGTGGGCGCCCTTTGCGCGGCGATCGGCGAACGACCGACGTAAGGACGCCAACTTTCGCCGCAGGTTCGGTAGGATCGGCGATCGACCATGCTCCTACGCCTGCCGACGGTCCGCGCCAAGCTCGCAGCGCTCGTGTCGCTGTCGGCGGTGGTGATGCTGGCGGCGCTGCCGGTCCTCTCGTGGATCTTGCACCGGCAGCTCGTCGACGAGGTCGACGACCGCGTCACCGGGGCGGAGCGGGCCTTCCAGACGGAGCTCGACGACGACATCGCCGACCTGACGCTCGCCTCGCGCGTGATCGCAGCCGACGGCGCGACGACGCGCGCGATCCGCCACAAGGACGCCGAGCACGCGCGCCAGCTCGCGCAGCTGTTCCTCGACGTCTATCCGAACGACGACATCTTGATCGTCGACAGCGACTCTTCGGTGCTCGCGCAGGTGGGCTGCCAACATCCGCCCGACCGACTCTCCACCATCGCGGAGCTCGCAGATGTCCCGCGCGGCAAGGAGTTCCGCGGAGTGGTCGAGCACGGGTGCGAGTCGGCGTCCTCCGACGCCAGCCCGGCGTACGTCATCGGCCAGCCAATCGGCGCCGTGGGCGCCGTTGTCGTCTGTCTCCCGGTCGACGCCGAGTACCTGAAAAACTCGAGCGCAAAGCTCGGCCTCGAGCTCGCGCTTGCGCTCCTCGACCCCAGCGATCGGAATCGCGTCGTCGGGGCGACTCACGAGTTTCCGAACAGCGCGGTCGCGGCGGCGAGGCAGGCCGGCACGACGATCGTCGAGGCCAACGACCGATCCTGGGCGGCGCAGCGCTTCGAGCCGCGCCAGCTTCAAGGGCGCCTGGGCAAGATCGGCATGGTCGCGGCGCTAGACGTCAGCGACATCCAAACGATCGTCCGCCGCAACCTCCTCTACGCGCTCCTCGTGCTCTTGGCGGCCTCCAGCGTATCGGCGTGGATGGGCTGGCGCCTCGCCTCGGTGATGTCCGACGCATTGCGCCGCGTGAACACGGCCCTGAAGCGCGTCGAGCAACTCGACTACGTGCATGTCGAGCCGGTCAAGACGGGGGACGAGCTCGAGGACCTCGCGAGCGGCTTTAACACGATGGTGGACGGGCTCAAGGAGCGCGACAACCTGCGCACCACGTTCGGCAAATACATGACGACGACCGTCCTGGAGCACCTGCTGGCAGGAAAGGTCGAGCTCGGGGGCGAGTCGCTCGAGGTGACCATCCTCTTCACGGACATCCGCAGCTTCACGACGATCAGCGAGAAGATGGACCCCCAGCAGCTGGTCGGCTTGCTCAACGAGTACTTCACCGAGATGGTCGGGATCGTCATGCAGGAGGACGGGGTCGTCGACAAGTACATCGGCGACGCCATCATGGCCGTCTTCGGCGCGCCCGTTCCCAAGCCGGACGACGCGGTCAACGCAGTTCGCGCCGCCGTGCGGATGCGCCGCGCTCTCGCCGAGCTCAACGACCGCCTCGCCGCCCGCGGCAAGCCCACGCTGCGAACGGGTATCGGTATTCATACCGGCGTGGTCGTCGCCGGCAACATCGGCAGCGAGAAGCGGATGGAGTACACGGTGATCGGCGACGCGGTGAATCTCGCGTCTCGCCTGGAGACGAGCACGAAGGAGCTCGGGGTCAATGTCCTCATCAGCGAAGACACCTACCTTCGCACGAAGGACGTCATCGATGTTCGCCCGGTCCGGGAGATCACCGTGAAAGGCCGCAATGCGCCCGTGATGACCTACGAGGTCCTGGGGCTGAAAGGCGAGCCGTCGACGGGCCAACGGGAGCCCCACATCGGTCTCGTGGGGGCTGACGCCTGACGATTCAGGCTCCCGCCGCGAGCTAGACGGTCTCATGGCGACTCATGGCTACGTAGCCGCGCTTCCAACTCGTCGAGTGTCTTTGGCCAATCGCCGCGCATGAGCCGCGAGAGCGATCGGTCGGCGAGGAGCTTTCCTCCGGTCTGGCAGCGGGCGCAGTAGTTCGCCTCGTTATCGGCGTAGGCGATCCGTTGCACCGGCGCGCCGCACGCGGGACAGGGCTGGCGAAACTTGCCGTGTACCGCCATTTCCTTTCGGAACGCGGTCACCTCGTCCGGGAAGTCTTCGCCGCTCGCGCGGGCGAGGCGCTCGGTCCACTCCCGCAACGTCGCCTGCGTGGCCGCGTGCAACCTCGCGATCTCCTCGTCGCCGAGGGCGTTCGTCAGGCGGACCGGCGACATCTTCGCGCGCCAGAGGATCTCGTCCGAGTACGCGTTCCCGATGCCGCTGAACAGATGGGGATCGGTTAGCGAGCGCTTCACGGTGTGGTTCTCCCGCCTCAGCGCAGCGGCGAACGTGGTGACGTCGCAGTCGAGCGGCTCGATCCCACCGGGATCGAGCGCGCGCAGAGCCTCCTCTCCACGGACGAGGTGGAGCGACGCGCGCTTCTTCGAGGAGGCCTCCGTCAAGATGAGGGTGCCGTTCGGAAAGTCGAAGGCCGCCAGGCCTACTTTCCCCGGGACCTTCGCACCACGGTCGCGCCAGCGGAGGCGCCCCGCGATCATCAAGTGCAGCACGAGGTGCACGTCCCCCTCGAGGTCGAAGACGATCCGCTTGCCCATCCGCCGCAGCCCGAGCACGACACGTCCGCTCGCCGCGGCGAGCGGCGGGTCGAACGAACGCACGAGAAACGGGCTCGCGACGCGCACGTTTTCGAGAGGCTTCGTCAGGACCCGCCGCCGCAGGTGGTCGATGTAGACCTCGATGTCCGGCAGCTCGGGCATTGGTAGATCCTACTTTCCTTGCCGCCTTTGAGCGGCCGTTTGAGCAAGACCCCCTTTCAAACCGTGCGTGCCGATTTCCGGCACACGGCTTACCGGTGGGTTCTCGGAGACGCGGTA
>Ga0102924_1003033_pt1 | contig 17811 bp, 20 predicted proteins | sample PaiPotPPM11metaG_FD_80116 | JGI IMG/M metagenome (GOLD analysis project Ga0102924, IMG submission 80116) | Iron sulfur acid spring bacterial and archeal communities from Banff, Canada, to study Microbial Dark Matter (Phase II) - Paint Pots PPM... ...
TGCGGTCGTTGCCGTCGCGCTCGTTATTCGCAGCATTGCGGTCGGCGCGTTGCGCGCTTTGGCAAGGATCGCGGTGGCGATCGCTGCGGCCGCATTCGCTCCTCACATCCTATGGTGGACGCCACGTACCGGCACGCGCCCGCTCCCGCAGCGCTTTCGCCTAGCGCGACGGCGTTTCGCCCGCCCTCCTCCGGGCTCGATGCTCGCCGCCTAACATCGCCTTCCCAGCATCTGAGGAGATTCCATGTCACGTCTCTGCACGGCGGCGCTCGTCGCCGTCTGTTTGCTTACCTGTACCGCGAATGCGTTCGCGGCCACCACCAGCCTCATTCGCGGCGTCGTCACGCTGGCGGGCAAGCCGCAAGCGGGAGCGACCGTTACGCTGACGGGCGTCGGCTCGTCGTTTACCACCACCACCGGCCCGAGTGGCGTCTACCATTTTTCCCGAGTACCGTTCGGGCACTATCACCTCACGGTTCGCGATACCGGCTCGGATAATCCGACCATCGATATCGATATCACGAGCGACTCGGTCGCTACGGTCAACGTGCCGCTCGACAGGTTGGCCGTCATCGGCCACGCGGTCGTGGCGGCGAACGCCGGGGTGGGCGGCACGCCGGTCTCCGTCAACGTGATCTCGAAGCAGCAGATCGCGAACTCGCCCAATCGCGATAATCTCAACCGGCTCATCGAAACGGTTCCGGGCATCGTGCGCTTTTCGTATAACGAACCGGTCGCACACGGCTTCCACGGCGTAACGTATGAAATCGACGGAGCGCCGCTTCCGCTTGCGACCAGTTCCAACTTCGGCGAGATCATCGACCCGCGCAACATCGATTCACTCGAAATCTCCACCGGCGCGATGCCCGCAGAATATGGTGGCAGCCGCGCCGGCGCCGTCATCAACATCGTCACCACGCGGCTCTCGGATGTCGCTCCGGGAAGCTACGGGCATGTCAGCATCGGCGGCGGCAATTTCGGCTCCGCCTCCGGCAGTCTAAGCGACTTGATACGTTTCAAGAACAGCGAGCTGTTTGTAAGCACGAACGCGCAGCGCAGCAACCGCGGCATCGATGCTCCAACGTACTCGCCCATCCACGACGGCTCGTCGAATGCGGATCAGTTCATGCGTTTCCTCACGCAACTCGGCCCCCGCAGCACCTTGTCTTTCGACGCATCGAATCAGCTAGGGCAGTTTCAGATTCCAATCAATACCGATCCGAACAATCCGATCGATCCGGTTTTCAGCCCGGCCGGGACCAACGACGTGCAGCGCGAGTACGACCGCTTCTTCAACGTCAATTTTACGACCACGTCTAAAGACGGGAATGGAATCTTTCAAGTGATTCCATGGGTGCGGTACACCCGCATCGCGTATGCGGGCAATTTAGCGAACGACGTGCAAACGTTGACTCCGAACTCGGCGTATGGCGATCCGGCTTCTCCATCCGCGCCGCTGTATGCAAACCAAATTGGGCTCCTACAAGATCGCCGTGCAAGCTACGGGGGCATTCGCATCTCGGACTTCCGCGCCACCAAGCATCACGCATTCAAAGTGGGGTTGGACGCAAGCCGCGAGATTTTTAACGCATCGCAGACCTTCGGCTGCTACGACCCCGCGTGCACGCTCGCGCCAACCGCCCCGCTGCCCGCGCCGCCCGCTCCCGGATACTACGCCTTCACGACCGGACAGAATCAAGCCGGTGCGCAAATCGGGATCTACGCGCAAGACCAGTGGCAGCCCAACCGCAATCTGGCGGTCAATTACGGCCTGCGTTACGATCATTCAACCGGCTATGTCGGCGGATATATGCTCGAGCCGCGCATCGGCATCAACCTCTCCGACGGCGGCAAAAATGTCGCTCACGTCTACTACGGACGCTTCTACGCCGCGCCGCAGCTCGAGGACGTTCGCGCCGATTGCGTGCTCCTTAACGGATGCAGCGGGACGCCGACATACAACCTACAACCCGAACGCGACGCGTATTACGAACTCGGCGTCGCACATTACTTCAACGTCCACATGAAAGGCTACGTCAATATCTTTCAGCGTTCGGTGACGAACGTGCTCGACACGACGCAATTCCTCAATACGCCGCTCTTTGCGGTGTTCAATAATGCTACCGGCATCGACACCGGTGTGGAAGTGCGGTTGCAAGATGCGCTACACGACGGCGATTCGTGGTACGTCAGCGGAACGGTATCGGGGGCGTACGCAGGCGGCATCTCCGGATCCACGTTTCTTTTTCCAACCTCAACCCTGAATACAGGTGGGCTGCCGCTCACTTCGCCGGCGCTGCTCGCGCCCGAGGATCACGACCAAACGGTCGCCGTAACCGCGGCCTATACGCAGACCTTCGGCCCACAGCGCTCTTGGTTTGGAACGCTGCAAACCAATTACGGCACCGGTTATCCGGTCGCATTCCAGAACCTCAACGGCGGCGTACTCAACGGACGGTTAGCATCGCACACAACCTTCGATCTCTCGCTCGGCCGGCACTCTACGCCAAAGATTCTCGGGTTCGATTTCGACATACAAAACCTGCTGAACCATCAGTACGTCATCAAGATCGCGAACGGATTCAACACAACGCAGATCGCAAGCGGACGCCGCGTGACCTTCCGCATTACCTCCGCGTTCTAACGCATCGGCGCATTCGCCGGGCTAGCCGAGCCTTATTAGCTTAGATGCCACACCCCAGCACGAGCTACGCAAGCGGCGAGAGATGCTTTGGTTCGTAGAGGCCGAGCTTGTCGCCGCCGGGGAGTTCGAGCGTCGTCACCAAACCCCAGCCGCGGTCGGCGACCGGCGTCGTTTTGATTCCCTTTTTCCCGACCTGCTGCACCGTCGCGGCGATGTCATCGCAGATCAGCCACAGCTCCTGTTCGGGGTCGTCTTCCGTCTCATGGACGGCGAGTTCCGTCGGCGGTGCGGCGAAGAAGAGCCGCCCGTTGCCGGCGTCGACGTAGTGCAGGTCGAGTACGTCCTTGAGAAAGTCGTACATCTCCTTGGAATGCTTTGTGTAGAAGACCGCGTGGATGCCGGTGATCATTCTATCCCTCTTCCCTCGAACTACGCGCGCTTCGCTCGGGATCACGTTGCTACGGCGCTTCGCGCTCCGCTAGGGATGACTCTAGTTTTAACGGGTATTCCCCATATGACCATGTCTTTCGATGCCATATCGCCAGTTTCCGACCTTGCGGGGCTCGGCCCAGCGATGCGATTCGGGGTTTGGGCCGTTAGATGAGATGCTTCAACCGGAGCGCCTCGTACGTGTGCTTGCAGCCGCAGAAGGATGGAGGCTTCTCGAGCGTTCCGGGGCTCTGAACCACGCATCCCCGTTCTCCGTGCAGAGTGACCGAATGCCCGCACTCGTCGCATGAATCGCTTTTAAGCAACGCGCATACGGCTTTTAGGATGCACCGCAGTTGCAAGCGCTGCGACGATGGAGCAAAGCGCGCCCTCCGAACGGGCATGCATCAGTTCGAGCACCAAGCTTGGGGAGGCCCCAAGTCCACCTTCGTCGCGCCCGATGCGTTGGGCGAATTCGTCGGCGACGGCTACGATGAGGGCGAGGGTGCCGACCCGGTCGTCGCCATCGATCGCATAGCGTTGGTACTCGCGGACGGGTCCCGCCAGGTCGCGGAGCTCGGGAATCCGCTCGAGGGCCGCCGGGTCGAGGTCTCGCAGAACGCCGAGGCGGCGCGCCTGCACGGCATCCGGAGCGTCTTTGAGAGCCCCGGCGATTCGCGCCGACCACTCCCCGACTTCGCGAGCCCGGGCATAGGTCGAAGTATTGCTGCCGGCCGAAAGCACCAGCACGGCGTCGATAACCGCCTCTACCTGCGCTTCCCGCACCCAAGCGGTCTCGAGCGCGCTCGGCGCTATCGTCCGCAGCTTCCGCTCGGCCTCCAAACGCCCCAGTTCCCAAAGGGTAAGTTCCTCGTCCATAGGATGAGCCTAAGGCAGAGGGTTGCGCTCCACTATACGCATGCTTAGGTAGGCAAGGGCGGAAATTCGGCCGAGCCCCGCGTCAAACTGGGCATATTTGCCGTAAGATGTCGAAATAGATGGTCGGAACCGACTACCTGTATTGCTTCGAAATCATTCTTGAAAGGGTGGATACCATAGTGTTTCAGTTACTGGCTCTTGTTCTTAGCATTTTTGCCGGCCATTTTGGCGGGACGTTCACCGCCGCCGATTCAGTTGGCGGACCGCCTACGTCGCGCCTGATTGCCCCCGCTGACTCGATCGGCGGCCCGCTTACCTCACCCGTGGTTACCCCCGCCGACTCGATCGGTGGCCCGCTCACCGCGCCCGCGGTCACCTCCGCTGATTCGATCGGCGGCCCGCCTGGGTCCCTATTTTCCTCCGCGGACTCGATCGGTGGCCCACTTACCTAAAAAGAGCGAACCGCTAGGCGGTACCCCAGGGTGCCGCCTACTTTAGCGGGAACATCGTGCATATGGAAAGGCCTTCGCTGGTGGAAGATGCCTTAAACGCATTCCAACACGGTCACTATCAAACGGCAAAAGACATTCTGTTGGGATGCCAGCGGTGCGCTGCGTGCTCCGAAGTGCTTCTTCTCATCGGCCTGCGGCTACGAGATTACGATCTCGTTTGGAGAGCCGCCGTCGACCTGCGTGAAACGGGCGAGACGCCCGATCAGCGCGCAATCGGCGAAGCAAGGATGTTTTATGCCGACGTTGCCCGGAATCGCACAGCAGAACCCTTCTCTCAGACAACGCGCCCGCGAACAGCGGTAGGGAAATCCGAAATCGCACTTATCCATGCATCGATCGAATGGATGCGTGGTTCGACCGACATAAAGACGCTACTTTCGGAAAACCCTCCGCAAACGCTCGATCAAAAAATACGGCGAATATCGATCGAAGCGTGGATCGCAGAGCTTCGCGGAGATATTCGTCGACACGCGGAGTTACTGCTGAACGCGCTAAGTCGTGCCTTGACAGGAGGACTCGACGCGGGAGCGATCATGGTGCTTGCGCACCCCGTCGCCGCCCTGTTTCGCGAGATTGATTTTGGTGAGCTTGCCCCGCATGCGGAAGCGATTCTCAAAAAGGTTCCATGGGGATCCGTTTCGACTCATGATCGGTTTTATGGAGAGCGAGCGTTTGCCTGGCGACGGGCCCTCGACGGCGACTTCATATCAGCGCTGAAACACTTGGATACCGCGATGCTCGCAGCGCCCGACGATCTCTGCAGGGCGCTCTCTCATATTGACTCGGCTCGGATTGCCGTTGCAAGCAACTCGCATGTTCACGCACAAGCCTCGATAGCATTGGCTTTCGCGGCTTTTGAGCGCGTCGAATGGACCGCCGCCACGCATGAAGAGCCCTTGGGACTCTACGGTTCTCTCGACATTCTCTCGGTAGAACCAGAGCGGGCCCGGCTTCTGCTTGACCGCGCCGTTGCTGCCGTTCCTACTGCGGCGCTAGGGATCGCGCACGGTTCCCGCCTTACCGCATACCGAACATTTGCGGAGGCAGCTGTCGCAACGTCGCCTGAGGAAGCGTACATAAAGGCGAATGCTGCATATCGCCTTTTCATCAAGTGCGGATACGTTTTTCGGGCGTCCTCCGCAGCCGTGCTTGCGTTCGAAGCCTCGGGCCAACGTAAATGGTTGGAACGTGCATCAGAACTCGTCACGCCGTATCCCCGCTCCATACTTGCGATGTCACTTCGTCAGCATGCGGAGCGTCCCCACGGCTTGACCGAACGGCGCTTGCAGGTTTTGCGCGGACTTTGTCAGGGAAAAACCTCGCAACAGGTCGCCGATTCTTTGTGCCTATCCGAAAGTACCGTTAGGAAGCACATTGGAGATCTCCATCGTATCCTAGGAGTAACACGCCGCGCGGAGTTGGTGCTGCGGGCGATCGAACTCCGCCTCGCCGCGTAGACTGCAGACGCGCGAACCTCACCGGCAGCCTTCCGCGGAATCCGCTGCTCCGGCATTTCTTGGATGAATTCCGTGAAGCGCTCAGCGAGCAATGCGATTCATCGCTTTTTACTTGGTAAAAACTAAGCCCGAGATTTTGCCGGCTTGATCGAACGAAATGTACTCCTCGATCGATCCGTCCTTGAAGGCGACGACGTAGCGGTAGACCGTGGTTTGGCCAACTATTTTGGACCCGCCGTATGCCGCACCATACGGCTTACCGAGAGGCGCGAGCTGCTTTTTCAGGGTGGCTAGCATTTGTGGCGTGAGCTTAGCGTCGATCGTCTTGTTTAATTGGCTGTGATCGACGTCGCCGCTCTGTACTCGCTCTAACCACTCGACTGCCTTGCTCTCTATCGCCGGATTCTGCTCGGCAGCGCTCGCAGCCAAGCCCGGTAAGGGCATGGCCGGCGCCGGCGCGGCCGGCGCTGCCGCGACGAACGGCACGGAGCCGAGGGCGAGCAGCATTCCCGCGACAACGACGGGGTAACGAAGCCTACTCATGATTGCCTCTCAGCGCTCACGGAACCACGTGCGGCACGCGGAACGTGAGCTGGAAATTGGGAGCGTCCTGAGTAAGCCCGATCGCCAAGACCGTTTGGTACGAGAGGTTCTTGCTTACCGCATAGGTCGCTCCAATGTTAAATACCGCCGCGTTGAGCGCACTTCCAACTACGTTAGTCCACGGCATTCCGTCGGGCCGCTCGCGCAGCGGCTGAACCATCGAATCCTGGAATGAGAACGAAGTGCTCATGCGGTCGTTCAGCGAGAATGCCGTTCCGATCGTAAAGCTCAGCGATCCGCCGGGCTGGACTGTACCGGGTTGCGTCATTCCGACATATGGGCTGATGTCGTTGTAATGCTGCGGTAAGTTATAAGCTAGATTGACGCCGCCGAAAACGACCGCCGGATCGAGCGTTTTGATCATCGTCGCGCCCACTTGCAGACCCCAGGCTCCCTGCCCCGTTGGAAGCGATTCCACATACGACAAATTGTTGTTCGTCGTGTCTTGGTACACCTTAATCCCGTAGGGGGTGATTCCGGTCGGGGCGGTGATGTGGGCGCTCAGAATTGTCGCGGGGCTGCCAAGCGAATGCTGTGCAAGCTGATAATAGAGCCCAAAGTTGACATCGCCGATCGATCCGCTATGCGTATTACGCTCGCTAATTTGCGCGCTGGACGATTGCGCGCCCTGCGAGCTATACATCGACGAACGATAGACGAACGGAATGGTCGCATCGAATTGCAGGCGATTCGATGCGCCGTATGCGATATTGAGATTCGGCTCGTAGAGCGAGTTTTGCTGTCGACTGACGTTGATGTTTCCAAGGAAAATCGCTCCGAGCGCCATGAATCCGTTGAGGGTGAAGAACCGGTTATCGCCATAGGTGTACGTCGCCGCAGGCGTCAGGGTTAATCCCTTACTGAAGAGCGCGTTTTCTTGCTGGTACACCGCTTTTACGGCATTGGCCGTCGGCGCCGCTTTGCCATAGGTTTGCGGAGCTATCGGAGGCGGAGCGATCAGGTGCGCTGCCGACGTCAACGGAGCCGACGCCTCGACGTAATGGTTCTGCGACGGCAGAGGGTCTAAATAGCTCGGGGTCGATTGATAAACGGCCGGCTCGGCAGTAACGACGTTAGGCGAAGAGATCTGCGGCAACTCGTTCTGTTGCCGGCTGCGTTCAAGCGCCTTGATGCGTTGCCGCTCTCGCGCGTTCTCCTTTGCGAGATGCTGCATCTGCAACTGAAGAGCATGCACCTGTTGCGCCAGCGTCTGATCGGCCAGCACCGGCGTTGGCAAAACCATCGCCGCAGACAACGCTACGGCCAGATATCGCGAACCTTTAAACATGAACGCGCTCCCTTACGGTATTCCGATTAAAGTATTTAAAATTGTTGACATTCCCGTGCCGGCCAGCGGGCTCGTCGGCTGGCTATGAACCGTAATCCCGAGTTGGTTGGTTATCTGGTTTGCATCGCCCCATGCTTGCACGGATTGCCCGATCGTGCCCGATCCGACCATCTGCGATACCGTGCCGCGCGGCGTTACGATCGATACGCTAAAGGCGTTGTTTCCGACCGTCGTCGAGCATTGCGCCCCGCAGGTATTGATGACGGGAACCGGCGTTAAACCTGGCGCGGCGTTGCCATAGGTGACGGTCGCTTCGTTTGACGCGGTATTGCCGTTGCCGGCAATTTGAATGCTCTGGCCGACGCCGCTCGAGATATTCGTCAAGGGCGCATTCCCCGCGACGCTGTCGTTAGCAGGGCCTCCCGGAATACCGCCGCCGCTGCCGGAGCTCCAACTCTGGATCGAAACGCTCTTCGTCTGGACATCGATGCCAACGTTTAATCCGACACTATCTTGCGTCGGGGTTGCAGCGCCTTTTACCGCCCACGTGCTGATCATCGCAATGCCGAAATACGTTACGCTGCCCGAGCCCGTAAGGTTGGAGAGCGGCGAGGCTCCCGTGGGGGACGCCGCGGCGGGCATCGGGGCAAGCATCTGTGAGCCGGGCGTTCCCAACGCGAGGGCGATCGGCCGGATGTCCGTCGGCGGTACGTATTTGCCGCGAACGCCACTAAGATCCGCGTCCGAAACGGCTGCAGCCTCGGTGGGCATGGCCGGAAACGCCGTCGCGTCTGCCCGCGCCGGTACGGCCTCGAAGAACGGCAACGTCGCAAGAACTGCGGTTGCGATCGTTAAGCGGGCGACAAGCATGGCGCTTCTCCTCATCACAAGCGATTCATGGCCGGAATGTACACGAGCATCAACTGCGCGTTATTAAGCGCATTCGATACAGACGGAATGCCGTTCGATATCACGTCGAGCGGCAGCGGCTGGTTTAGCGCCAGCAACTTATTATGGATGTCGTAGGTGTTAGCCGCAATCACGAAAATGATGCCGTCCCACGAGTGCGCGAATGCGCTCGTCTCGATCCGGCGATTTCCGAACATCGGATCGGCCACGTACACGTAGTCCGGATCCGCATGCTTCAACACCACGAAGTGCGAGTATCCCTCGACCGTTATGAGCGCAATCGACGGAACTTTGATAGCATATAGCGACGTTAGAGGCAGACGATAGCCGGACCCTATAAATCCGATCGCGTCGACATAATGCTTGATGTCCAGGAGCGAAAACCCGCGGGTTTTGACGGTCTGCGGATCGCTAATACTGAGCATCCCCCGGATGGTTCCGTTTTCGGTCGCGGCCAAACCGTACGCGTAGCGCAGTATGGTCGCCACCGAGGCGGCCCCGCAGCTATAGTCTGTCGATTGGCGCACGATGTGGGCAAAGCGCTCCGAATAAAATGACGTGACGTGGAAACGCACTTGGCCTGCGCCGGGAACGAGCATCGGCGACTGCTGCGCTAAAGCTCCTCGACAAATCGCGAGAACGGCTAGGAGCGTTAAACTAATGATGCGCATGGCACACCGTTCTGAAGAGAGCGATGAGATATGGAAGCTCACGTCGCCCCGGAATGAGCATCAGAGACTGCTGTCCCAAAGCCGGCTTGCAGACGGCGAGAATGCCTACTAATATAACGCCGACGATTCGCATGATGCTACTCATATATTCCATGTTAGGATTCCGTGTTAGGTGCGGGCACGAGTGAATTGAGCGCCCCGTGCCCGCGCGTTACAGACGGTCCGTCTTATGGCTCGACCACGAGAACGTTTGCCTGCTGATTGCCGGTGCCCGAAGCTAGGTTGGCTCCGATGTTTCCCTTCGCGTAACGGAACGCATTGTCGGTAAAGGCAGCGATATTGCCGCCGGCAAAGGCGTTTAGCGTAACCGCTGAGAGTTGCCCGATCGACGAAGAAATGCTATTTAGGTCTGAGTCGTTGGTCGACGTCATTACAACAGCGCTATTGCTCTGCTGATTGAGCGAACCCGAAGCAACGTTCAGACCGATGTTACCAGACGCGTACTCGAAGGCATTATCCATGACTTTGGCATTGTTTTCACCGGAATCAATGGTGAGCGTGAATGCCTGGGCCTGCGACGTGTTATCGGTCACGTTAGCTACGTTCTCAAGCACAGCGAGAGCGTTATTCTGCATATTTTGCGCGCCACTGGCGACGTTTGCGCCAATGTTACCCGTTGCGGCCGTGAACGCATTGTCTTTAACTGTCGCGTGGTTGCCTTCCGCAAATACAGCCGCCGCACCGAGGGTTCCTTGGCTGAATGACCCTGTGTAGTTGTAGGTCGTCGTGCCAGCATCAATGTAAGCGCTATTTGCCTGCTGGTTGTTATCGCCGCTGGCAATGTTAGCGCCGACATTGCCAGTGGCATGCTCGAACGCGTACATTTCTATGGTTGCGACGTTATCGCCACCACCGCTGCCGCTGAGGATATTAACCTGCCCCACGGTTTGATTTACCGGGACCGGGCTAGCGAATGCCGAGGCGCCCATAGCCGCGATAAACGCGACGCTTGAGGAAACCGCCATGATTTTCTTGTTGATCCGCACGTGATGCTCCTTTTGTTTGATCGCGTTACGCTAATGCGTGACGCCTTGTTGAACTTGCAATAGAAAGCCATTGGCCGATGCATTGCCGCTACCCGCGGTTTGATTGAGCTGAACGATTCCTTTTCCGTGAAACGTCGTGGCATCCGTACCGGCAGAATTCACAAACGCAGCCGGTTTTAGACCGTTCACAGACGGCACTTGAACCGGCATCGCGCCGGCGAGCGCATCGTCGCTCAACTGTTGTGCGGGCACGGCAAGTCGCACGATCGCAAGATTTCCCTGTGCGTTTCCCGATCCGGCAGATTGATTGACCTGCACGAGACCGGAGACATTCGAAAAAGCAAAGTCTCGGATGCTAGCGGAACCCCCACTCCCGTTGGAGATGGTAGCCTGCTGCGTTAAGCGAAGGGGAAGGCGTGTGTCGCCGACGGTTACGTCGGTGACGTTTCCCTGGACGTTCCCGTTACCGGCGGCCTGATTGATATGGAGCGCGCCGGGAACTGTTTGGAACGCATCGTTCGCGATCGTTGCGGTATCGCCGGGCGGCGTCGGGTCGGCCAGCGCCGGTTTTCCGAATCCACCCAGGAGGCCTAAGATAACGGCCACCACAACGAAGTTGAAGAGACGCATATTCACATCGACACCTGTTTTCTCTTTCGATTGGCAAAGCGTACTCTTGCTTTGTAATCGCGTACAGTGACGAAAGCCCCGGGCCTTTCGCCCCGAGAAAAATGCACTTATTTGAAGGCAAGGTCTTTGCAGATGTCCGCCAGCATGCGACGAATCGTAGGCGTTCCGGCGCTCTTGGGAATAACCAATTTAACCTGTGGCGCGGTACGAACTTGCGCTTGGGTGTGCGACAATCGCGCACAAAAGAGCACAACCGAACTCTCTTGGCTTGCGGCCTCGATCCGGCGAAGTGTATTCAGGAGGCCGTCGGGGAGGTAGTCGGTATCGATAAACAGCAATCCCGGGCGCTGCTCTCGCAAGTAGTCTTCGTCAAGTTCCGCGCTGACGTATGCTACGGAGATGTTCAGGCCCGTGAAGATGGCGGTCAAGGAACGCACCAGTATGCCCTGTGCCTCAACGATATAGACGCTGGGCACAGAGATGGACGGCATATTCATATGCGTCCATCGTAGTTCCTAACTTTAGGTTGATTAGAGTCCGCTACTGCCCACCGATGTTAGTACCAAAGGACTACGACCTCCCGTAGCGAGACCGTGGCGCACCGCGTGGACTGCAACCTGGGATCGAGCCGTAAGCCCAAGTTTCACGAAGATACTCCCGATATGGTTTTTCACGGTCTTTTCTGATAACTGCAACTCGCTTGCGATCTGCTTGTTCGTCAGGCCCTCTGCGAGCAGACTGACGATTTCGAGTTCGCGAACGGTGAGATCGCTGGTGCATCGTTGGGTCCGCGGCGCGGAGCCCTTGAGGACCGATCGCACGAGGCGCGGATCAATGTAAAAGCCGACGCTGGCGACCGTGTGGATCGCGTTGAGTATTTCCGCGGGAGCGAGGTCCTTGACGATATACGCATCGATGCCGCTTGCAAGCGCGTTTAGCACGACGCTTTCATCGAGAAATGCCGAGCGCATGCAGATGCGCGAACTCAGTCCGGCTTTTCTAAGGGCATGAACGATTTGACAGATATTGAGCCCGTATGGGTCACCGTCGATTACGAAGATATCATGTTCCACGGCCAGCAAAGTGGCAATCGCTAGCTCGTTTGCTTCGGCGACGATTTCGAGCTGGTCGTCGGTAGCGATGATCGAGCGAAGGGCTTCGAGCAATAGGCGCTGGTGTTCGACGATGATCAATCTAGCGGGGACGGTGTTGAAGTTTTTTGATAGCTCCATCACACACTCTCCAAGATGCGGTAGTGGTAAAGTTGATAAGAACGGAAAAAGACCGGCAGTATTCCGCGCGTCGATTTTCAATCGACGCAGCTGTACTGATCGTCCCTACGTCTTACCCCTACTGTAGCGGGCGCAGGGCGTCCTAGGCACCCTCAATTTAGGGGGGTTTTCAGGGGTGAAAGGCCCCTGGGGGCCTAGGTATATAGCCATATGCGTCGCGGGCCTCCGTGGCCTCGCCAAGTCGCGCCGGGACCCGGCTGCAGCATCTTTTGAGATTAGTTTTTAGCTGCCCAGCCGGGCGACGAAGCTTGCCGAGGAATCTTAAAGAACGTAAAGACGAGGTGATCGCCAGGGTGCCTCCCTAACGTCCAACAATAATTTTCCGATAATTTTAAGCGAGGAGTCTAGGGGCGGTGCCCGGCCTTCCGGCTAGGCACAGTCCGCTGCAGATCGTTAGGATATGCGATGCGACAACCTGAAAAACACCACCTGAAGATGCCAAAAACCGCAATCGAGACGGATTCTGCGGACAATATTACCGGGTGGTGCTACGTTAGGCTTGGCCGGTTCGGCGAAATCCGAATGCTCCAGCACGAGGGCATTAAAGATCAAGCCTACATATTTCGCCTCATTTACGCCGATATCGAGCTCTCCGGGATCACCGACGATATTTTGCACGGAGATGTCGGCCTTAGTGGATGCCGGGCCCTCGCATTCACCGAATTGCACACCAATGGCGTCAGCCGCATCTATATGCTGGTGCGAGACAAGATCGCTCGTGGAGAAGCATGGCTCACGGCGTTGCACCAAGAGGCGAGCACCCTGCTCCGGCTGTACAACGCTCTCCCGGATAACTGCGTCAACGGTGCGCTGACCATGCGCACGATCACCAGCATCGCGGTGATCCAAGTGGACGCTTCTCAAACTCCGCTCGCATCGTGGTTTTCGGAGGATGCGAGCACTCGTGCGCTAGCACCGATATTGTCGCTCAAACACGACCGGCTGCAAGCACACATCGCAACGCTCCTCTCGGCCTTGACGCAGGATTGGGATTGGAACGACCCGTCACGGTGCGCTCCCGTAAGCGGGATGCTCGGCACGGACATCTTGTTGCAGATCGTGCCATCGTCTGCGCAGGGATCCGTTCTAGCAACGCTCATTTTCGCGCCGGTGCGCATGCGCCGCACCCTTTCGGATACCTTCGCCACTCGCGCCATCACCGCTCGCGAATCGGACGTCGTGCGCCTCGTCATGACGGGTCGCTCCGTAAAAGAGATCGCCAGCGCTCTCTCGGTGGCAGAATGCACGATCCAGGACCACATCAAGAACGTACTAGCGAAGACCAACGCGCGGAATCGATCGCAAATGATTGCAACGCTGCTCGGATTCGGAGCGAGCTAGCACTAGCCGCCGCGCCGATCCGCGTAACAAGACGGCATTGCAATAGCGAAAGGTAATGCGAAGTCCTAGGGCTTTCCGCCCGATAGCACCAGAAATCCGACGAGCGCAAGGGACATGAACGCGCATAACCCGTATCCTGCTATGCTACTGGCGCGCGAGTTGACGCGCTTGCCCATAATTTTTCGGCTGTCGGCAATGTTCGTAACGATAAAAAGCAATGGAGGCGAGATCACACCGTTCAAGACTGCCGCATAGTAGAGCAGCTTAAACGGCGGCACGTGAACGGCGTTTACGAAAAGCCCGATAACGCACGATGCGACGATGACCCCGTAAAAACCCCACTCCTGCCAGAAGGGCTTCCCTAGGCTGCGCGGCCAACCGGCGGCTCCGGCCACGGCATACGCCGATGAACCCGCCATGACGGGGATCGCAAGAAGGCCCGAACTCACGATTCCAATCGTGAAGAGTACGAACGTAAACGGTCCGGCCAACGGCCGCAGCGCCTGGGCGGCTTGCGTCGCGCTTTGCACGTTCGTCTGCCCGTGCGCGTTCAGCGACGCCGCAGCCGTTATAATGATAAAGAACGTGATGACGTTCGAAAAGAACATTCCAAAAATCGTATCGCTACGTAAAGCGTGAACCTCCGGCGTTGTAATCTTCGGTCGTTTGGCGCCCTCGGCGGCAAGCTTGCGTTCGTCGACTAATTCTTCGACCTCTTCGCTGGCCTGCCAGAAAAACTCGTAAGGAGAGATTGTAACGCCGAATACTGCAATCAGCGTGAGAATGAAGGCTTTGCTCCACTCGATATGCGGGATGAACGTCGCACTTAAGACGTGCTTCCAGTCAACATGCACGGTAAACGCGGAGATCACGTAGGTAAGCAGGGCGATACCTAAAACCTTGAGGAACGCCGCGTAGCGTTTGTAAGGGACCAAGACGATGAGCGCAGCTATCAGCAGCGTCATCATCGAGAGCATGACGTAATACGGAATATGCCACAATAATTGCGCTGATTCAGCCATGGCACTAAGATCGGCGCCGATGTTCACCGTATTCGTAATAACCTGGATGCCGATGATGAACAGCAACACCGGCCGCGCATAATGCTTGCGGATAACGCCTGCCAGACCTTGCCCGGTTACCAACCCGATCCTTCCGCACATCTCTTGGACCGCCGCCATGAGCGGGAAGCTGAAGAGCGCAATCCACAACTGGCCGTAGCCGAACTGCGCGCCGGCCTGCACGTAGGTGCCGATTCCGGAGGGATCGTCATCGGACGTCCCCGTTACAAAGCCTGGGCCTAGGCGCTTAAACAGATCCGATAGCGCCATGATCTACTGCGTTCATAGGATACCCCCCGGCCGGCTTTCTATGGCCGGCTCGAAATTAGCGGCTCGAATCGACGGTAGGGAACGATCCAGATGATGGCGACGGCAACGAAGAGCGCATCTGTAATAATTGGCGTTAGGAACGCAACGCCGATCGAGGCGAGGTAGAGCACGAGCGAAATCTTGCCTTTGAAATCGCCCTTAACGGCATTTGCAAACGCCGTTTCAGGACCATTCATTAGGAGACCGATCCATAGAGCGCCGTCGGCACGGCAGCGGCCGGATGGAGCCCTAACCAGGAGGTCGCGAACGGCGCGAGCGAGAGCCAAAAGAGCAGATGGAAATTGGCCCACATGACGCGACGGTCGACGCCACGGCTCGCGCGCAACATATGGTCGTGATTGTTCCAGTAGATGGCGATAAACACGAAACTCATGACGTACGCGGCAAACGTCGGAGCCACGACGCTCAGCGCATGCGGGTCAGCACCTTGCGGGGGCCTCAATTCGAGAACCAAGATCGTGATGATAACGGCAATTACCCCGTCGCTGAATGCTTCCAGACTCGCCGATTCCGTCGAAAAACGGGCCTCCGCTTTGGCCGGTGCACTTTGCGCGATTGATTCCATAACGATCCTTTACAGACGCGGGCTATGGGAGTACGACGATTTTTCCACCCGCCTTGTTCTCCTCCATACAGCGGTACGCTTGCGCGAGCTCATCGAGGCGGAACGTCTTGGCGACCGACAGCCGCAGCGTGCCGGCCCGCGAGTCTGGGCACCGTCGCCAGGCGCGGCTCCGGCGCCTGAGGAAGGCGTGGGTATGGATGATGCAAAGCGGTTGGCGGCCGCACTCAACGTACTTGCGAAGTCGCCGCAGTTTTCAAACAGCAAAGCGCGCTCCGCAGCGCGCCAGGAGCCGGCGGTGAATTGGCCGGCAACGAAAGCCCTCAACTCGGACTTCAATGCCGAAGTTGACGGCTTCGAATCTTTTGTCATGAACGACGGAAGCACGTGCGCCTGGATGCCCGGCCAATTCCGCTACGCAGCGCAAGTTCGGTAGAACTGACGTTTAAGCATCTCGAACGCTTCGACGACGGTATCGTATGCGAGCACAGCGATCGCCGGCCCGAACATTTCCTTGCCCGCTGCAACGCAATCGCGAGGCACGGCGACCAGAGTCGTTGGCTCGTAGAACAAACCGCCCTCCGATTGCACGCGCAAGCGGCTTATCGCCGTATATGCAAGCGGTCTAGACCCCGGCGCTCCTGAAAACGTCGCAATTGCCGCATGCGAAGCCGGTTTTTGCGTATTGAAGTTGAAGGTGGGTTTCGAAGATGCGACGGACGCAACATAATCTCGGCGTGCCATGTGACACGCCCGGGCGGGACGTAGCCGTTTAGCGAATGCTGACAGCGCTCGCACCTTGAACGCCCATTCGACCTCGGCCGAGAGCCGGTTCGAACCCCGACCGCTCGCCGGCATCGCGAGGCTGCCGTCGTACCCATGGTACGTCGTCGGCACCGTATGCATTGGCGCGTTTATGGGACAGCTCGACGCGAGCATCGCTCAGCTCGTCTTGCCAACGTTGCAAGCGCGTTTTTCGGTATCGCTGGCGGCGGTCAGCTGGGTCGCACTCGCCTACCTGCTCGTACTCGCAGCAACGCTGCCGATCTTCGGCCGACTCGCCGATATGTTTGGGCGCAAGCTCCTCTATACCGGCGGCTTCCTGATCTTCATCTTGGGCTCGGCGCTCTGCGGATTCGCCAACTCCCTAGCCCTTCTCATCGCGGCCCGTGTCTTGCAAGCGATCGGAGCGGGTTTACTGCAGGCCAATAGCGTCGCAATCATCACCGTAGCCGCAGGACCGGCGCGCCGTGGCCGCGCGATAGGAATCCAGGGAGCCGCCCAGGCACTCGGCCTCTCCCTTGGACCGGCGCTCGGCGGATTGCTTATTCAGGCGCTCGGCTGGCGATGGGTATTTTGGATCAATGTTCCGGCGGGAATCATCGGAATGCTGCTTGGGTGGTTCGTCCTTCCGCGAACCCAGGGGCTGCGTCGCGACGAGCGCGGATTCGATTGGTGGGGCGCCGTTCTCCTCGCACCCGCACTCGCGATGGTGCTGCTGGCATTGAGCGAGATTCCGAACTGGGGTGGCACCTCAGGTCTCTTTCTGGGCACGCTCGCAACCGGCGCGTTCTTGCTCGTGGCTTTTGTTTGGCGGGAGCGACGCGCGGCTCCACCGCTGGTCGACTTTGGGCTCTTTCGCTCCCGCGCTTTTAGCGCCGGAAACATCGCCGGCCTGATCTCCTACGCGCTGCTTTTTGGAGTCTTTCTCCTACTGCCGTTCGCGCTCGAACGCGGCTACGCCGATTCGCCGCTTGCGGCCGGCCTGCGGTTAACGGCGGTGCCGCTCGCACTTGGGGTCGCGGCGCCCTTGAGCGGCGCACTCTCGGACCGCCTCGGCGCGCGTCCGCTGACCGTCGGGGGAATGCTGCTGGCGGCGCTCTCGCTTGCCGTTCTCGCGGTCTCGCTCAACGGGCAAGCGCAGACGTTGGGCCTCGTGACGCTGGCCCTGATCATCTTCGGGATCGGTCAGGGTCTGTTCACCGCGCCGAACAACAGTGCGATCATGGGCGCGGCACCGCTGCACCGGCTCGGCGCCGCCGGCGGCGTACTTAACGTTATGCGAACCTTGGGGACGAGTCTGGGGATCGCCATCGCATCGGCTTTGCTTGCATGGCGCGTCACGGCACTCGCGGGCGCCGGCCAAACGACGTTGAA
>Ga0102924_1003034_pt1 | contig 17806 bp, 13 predicted proteins | sample PaiPotPPM11metaG_FD_80116 | JGI IMG/M metagenome (GOLD analysis project Ga0102924, IMG submission 80116) | Iron sulfur acid spring bacterial and archeal communities from Banff, Canada, to study Microbial Dark Matter (Phase II) - Paint Pots PPM... ...
CCCTCCTGCGGCTGGGAGGGCCTCCCTTTCTTCGAGGCATGGCGGCGGACATGCTCCGAAAAATCCGCCGACTCAGGCCCCTCGAATCCTAAAGTCAGCGCTTTTCACGCCGGATTCAGGTTTTACGGAACGTCGGAGAATGCGGTCAAGACCCAAATATGGATCGCTGTGTTTGCTCACGTGCTCGTCGCCATTCTGAAAAGACGGCTCGACCTGGGGCTCAGGCTCTACAAGATTCTGCAGCTTTTGAGTGTGACGGCATTTGAAAGAACCCCAATTTTACAGGTGCTTTCCGGCGTAGACGACGAAGCTCACCCGCACGATCCCAGGTGGCAACTGAATCTATTCAACTTACGATGGGACCGCAATGTGATGCACTCATTATGGGAACTTCAATAGTTCGGAACCTTACTTCCATCCTACAATAGGAGAATGATGAAGAACGGAACAGCAGGGGTGGATTTCCTGAAGTCTGTTCCCCTGTTTGCTGACCTTTCTGAGGTGGAGTTGGCCTTCTTGGCGGAGCGTGTATGCCGCCGCGAATATGAACCGGGCACGCTGATTTTTTGCGAAGACGATCGCTGCGATGGTCTCTACGTGATCGAGATGGGGGAAGTCAAGGTATTTAAGACTTCTCCGAGCGGTCGTGAGCGGGTACTGATGATCTTTGGAGCCGGCAGTTCGCTGGCCGAGTTGCCGATTTTTGACGATGCGCCTTATCCTGCCTCGGCGGCCGCGGTGACTGGGGCGGCGCTTCTTCATATCAACAAGAAGGATATTTATGAGCTCTGCCGCCAGCATCCGGACGTAGCGCTGAAGATTCTCAGGGTTATGGGCTCCAGGCTGCGCAAGCTGGTGGAGATCATCGAGGAACTATCGTTCAAGAGCGTACGTCACCGCTTGGCGGCGCTGCTCTGCCGGATGGCTGACAGCAAGGGGCACGCGACCCGAGGTGGCACGGAATTTACGCTCCCGTGCACTCAGGAGGAATTGGCGGCCCAGGTGGGCACGGTTCGAGAGCTTGTTTCGAGGAACCTCCGGCGCCTTCAGATCCTGGGGGTTCTCCGGCTGAAAGGCAAGTCGGTTATTGTGACCGATTTGACCGCTCTTAGGGCCGAGGCGAAACGCTGGGAGTAGGACGCCACCGAAGGAAGCCCCGGCTTGCCCCCGCCCGAATCAGGCGGAACCGAGAGCAGGCATTCGCAAACTGCGGGTGCCGCGGGCTATTGAAAGGTTCATGATCCGCCACAATCCAACCCCCCACCAAGCCAGCCCCACCAACTCCATGAAACCGGTAAGGCCGATCAATGCATAGGAGGCGCCGGGATAAAAGTCCGTGAGGATTTGCAGCGACACGCGCCCCGCGCATCCCAGATTCAACAGGATGAACGGCCCCCAGAGGGAGGTGATCTGGTTCGAGTCGATGCCCGCCAAAATGGGAACCACGCGTGAGGCAACCCCGATAATCATCAAGCTTATGAAACCCACCGTGAGCGCATGGAGATGCGCGCCCCACCAGGCATGAGAAAACGCCTGATGCATCACGGCCCCGTAAAGCGGAGTCAACGGCATCATGGCCAGGGCGATCAGGAGCCAGACGTAGGCGGCGCGGACGAACTTCCAACTGCGGTCAGATTCTGCGGGCCTGGTGAAGATGCGAAGCTGGCGAACCAGCATCACTCCCCATACGGTTGCCAGAAGGTTTGCAATTTCCAGGGTCAACGCGAAAAGCGGGTTGCCGGTCGCGAACAAGGCCACGTAGCTCACCACGTCCAGCAGCAGGCTGCTGTTCATCAGCCAGAAGATGGCTCTCTGACGATCATGCCTGGGCCGCCCGAGGCCGTACACCACCGGGACAAAGCGCTGGCTGACCCCTGCGATGATCAACACCGCAAACCCAAGCAACTGCACGTCACGCAGTGGAAGATCCAACAGCGCGATGCGGTAAACCAGTTGGCTCTCATTGGCCGCCGTGGCCTGCGCGAAGAAAAAGACGGCGCTGAAAACGGCGGCCGCCAGGAACCAGAAAAGAGCGGCAAAAATGAATTTCTCATACGGGTTATGTGGTTCCATGGACCGGCCGGCTGTTTTTAGAATGATCACCACGAAAAGAAAGATCGCCGCGAATTCGGAGCTGGCGGAAAGGGCGCCCAGGCCCATTGCGGCCGGGCCGCGGTGGAGCATCTCGGCCGCCACCCGCGCGGCAATTCCGCTCACCATCAAGTAAAAGGTAAGGTTGGCAAGGCTGGGCCGCCACAGGGTTGTGTACTTGAAGCGGGGAAACGACTGGTAGGCGAATCCCATCACAAGCAATCCGACCCAGCCGAAGATCATTGCATGAGCGTGGGCGTGGATGGCAGGGATCAGGCGGGGCTGCAACAGGTCTTTTCCCAGCGAAATCTGCAACAGGCTGACGGCGCCCCAGAACGCTCCGAGCGTCAGAGCGATGGCAATTCCGGCCTTGAAGAAGCGCCGGTAGATGGTGTCGGCCAGCGTTTCGTGGTACTCGTAACCCTGCGGTGCGGGCTTTTCGATTTCTCGATTGAGGTCGCAAAGCAAACCGTCCAGATCAACCTGGTGGACACGGGCAAAGAAGCCGAGCGTTTCGGCAGGTCCGTGCTCGCCTCCGCAACCCTTCAGCCCATGTTGGTCAAATATCTGGCGGGCCGTGGGGTGGCGTTTCAGAATTTCTGCGATGCTGGTGGATGCGGTAATTCTCTCCATGTCTGTTTTCTTCAAAATCGATTCCGCTTCCCCGCTCATCGATGCGCAGCGGCCTCCGCCACCAGCCGGTCCATCATGGTGTGCAGCCGCTGGTGCGTTCCCTCGCCGATTTCCTCAACTTCCAGGCGGTCAAACTGGCGCCCGAGTTCTTCCTGTTCGGCTGGTGTCAGAACGCTTTCCGCCATGCGAAACAGGACGTTGTTCTCCTTCTCGATGTGCTGCCTGAGCAGGCGGGCGTACTCCCGCGCCGAAGCTGCCCAGGAGGGTGAGGCCTGCGCCGGATCTCTGCGGTAAAGCTCAAGAGCCTCGCTCATCTGGCGAATCAACTGCCGGCCCCGCTCGTGTTCGCTCTCCATGACGGCAATCGGACCGCCTTCGCGCGGAATCCCCTTGCTTTCAAGCATCGGAAACAGGAGTCTTTCTTCTTTGCCGTGGTGGCACTGATCGGCAAAGATGCGGAGAAATTCAAGCTGCTCTTCAAGCGCTTCCGGGCGGACCGGGCGGCAGGTCTCAAGCTCGCCAGCGGTTTGCTCAACCACACCCAACATGTTGAGGATCGCTTCGTGCTCGTGGCGCAGAATCTTGGTTGCTTCAGCCATATGGATGCCTCCGTAGTTATACAATTCCAAAGAATGATAAAGTCTGGCAAAGGGGCTCGCTATGACTTTGGTCACAGAATACCCGGAAGGTTTTGGGTGTGATAGAGGTCATGGAGGCAGGCTTCGAGGTTGAGGATGGTTGGAAGTGGCGGCGGCAAAGCGCACCCGACTAAAGCAATGTTCATGGCTTCCATCATGGTCAGTGGAGAGTTGCCCGAACAGTGGCGGGCCGCCTATGAGCATGACCGCCTCTCTGCAGGTGATTACGCCGATCCGGGGCCGGAGCGGCGGGCCGCCAGGGCTCTAGCCGCGTTCATAGCGGCGGGGCTGGCTTTTCTGGCACTGCCTGGAACACTGCTTGGAGTTTGGAACCTGATCGAGATCGCATCGCACCGGGCCGCCAACGCGGCCAGCGTGGCCTGGATCCAGGCGCACGGGCAGGCTCAGTTACTCGGCTGGGTGGGAAGCTTCATTCTGGGCATCTCGCTCTATGCCCTGCCCAAATTCCGGCACCGGCCGCTCAGGAATTTCGGTCTGGTTTGGACGGTCTGGGTTTTGTGGACGATGGGCGTAGCTTGGCGGTGGTGGGTTGGAGTGAGCGTTCGCGGCTGGCGCGTCGGGCTGGTGGCCTCGGCGCTCATGGAGCTTGCGGCCTACGCATTAACCCAGCGCATCTTGCTGTTCTCGCCGGAGCGCATCGGCGAAGGCAAAAACAGCCGGAGAAAGCCTCACGATCTCGGCTCCTGGCTCGGTATCGTTGGTTTCGGCGCCTTGGGCCTTGCTCTTACGTTCAACCTGGGCATCTCGATTATGGTGGCCCTGAAAGCTGCGACTCCCGTCTATCCTCCTCGGTTAGACCGCGCATTCCTCATCGTGGCGCTGTGGGGATTTACCGTCCCCGTCGCCTGGGGGTACAGCACACGCTTCGTGACGATTTTCCTGGGGCTTCACCCGCCTGACCACGGGGCGGCGTGCAGGCTGGGCCTGGGGATCGTTGCCATCATCGTCTGCGCTTTGGCGCGCTGGTTTCTGCTGGCTGACGCCCTCATTTTGATGGTGACGATTTTGGCCATTCATGCCCTTCGCGTCTTGCGGCCTTCAGTTCGACCTCCCAAACTTGCCGGCGTCTACCGGCTTTATCCGCAATTTATCCGGCTGTCCTATGCATGGCTGCTGGTAGGAGCCGTGCTCGGCCTGGCGGCGGACATCTGGGGAAAAGAAGCCGGCCTCGGCGGGGCTTCCCGGCACGCCGTGACCGTCGGCTTTGTCGCCACGCTGATTTTCGCCCTTGCGCCGCGCTTGTTACCTGCTTTCCTCGGCGGCCGGGAGTTGTACCGTGTAAAGCTGATGGCCGCGAGTCTGTGGGCTTTGAGCATGGGCTGCCTGTTGCGCGTCTCAAGCGAGGCGATTGCCTACTCCGCGGGAGGGTGGGCCTGGCATATTCTGCCGGTCTCGGCGATGCTCGAGCTGGCGGCTGTGCTGGTGTTTGTCTTCAACATGGCCATAACGCTGGGGCAAGCACGTCCTGCTTGGTTGGAACCGTCGGGCGTGACCGCCCGGCTCCCCGTTTATTGGTATGTCACAAGCTTTCCAGAAACTCGGAAAATCCTGGTCGACGCGGGTCTGAAAGCGCTAAGCCAAGTCAGGGAGCCGCCGCGCTCGCTGACGCTGGAGGAAGCAGCGGCCGCTGAAGGCGTGGACCTGCAGGAAGTTCTGCGTCGCTTGCAAGGCTTTTTCAGCCGCCGCCAGCCGCGTTCTCGCGCCAACGGGAGTGACATGCGGGCAACCACATAATCTCAACCGGAGGAGATGCCAATGAGTGATCATTCCCATCGCTTTGCCATTGCGGATGAGCAAACGGTGCAGTTTTATCTTGACAAATTATCGGCTGGAGTCCACGACAAGCCCGCCGGCAGTCGCAGTTTTCAAGCAAGCTCCAGATCGCAGCATGGGCCGCAATAGAGGGTGGCGCTACCTGGGAAGCGCTGGCCGGGTAGAACGCGAAAGAACAATGCAACATGCTTTGACCGTTCCAACCAATGCGAGAAAAAAAGGAGACGCGATGATGGATGGAGGTAAAAAGAGAGAGCTGCTCGTTTCCAAAGGCTGGGTGCAGGCGGTGCTGATTGTTCTGCTTTTTGGTTTCACCGTCCTGGGCATCCTCGCCTACCGGACCTACACCGGCGAGCCGCCGATTCCCCAGAAAGTTACAGACCCAAGCGGGACCGTCCTCTTCACGGGCAAGGACATCATCAAGGGACAGGAAGTGTTTTTGCGCAACGGGCTGATGGAGTACGGTACGATCTTCGGCCACGGCGCTTACCTCGGTCCCGATTTCACCACCGACTATCTGCACCGGGCCGCGCTGCTCTCGATCCAGTTTTATGGCGGCGCGCAGTCGGATCGCGCCCGCCAGCAAACGATCAATGATTTCAAGACGAACCGCTATGACGCTTCGGCCGGTGTGTTGCAATTTACCGTCGCGCAGGTGGCCGCATTCGAGCGGCTTCAGGGGCATTATGCCCGATTCTTTGGCCAGCCGGACACCAAGTACGGACTTCGCCCGCGAACCATTACCGGCGCGGAACAGATTAGAAACCTGACAGCGTTTTTTGCTTGGTCGGCTTGGGCCTCGTCTGCTTTGCGGCCAGGGCTGCCCTACTCCTATACCAACAATTGGCCGCCGGAATCGCTGGTGGATAACCACCCGACGGCGGACACGCTCCTGTGGAGCGTTCTATCGCTCATTGCGCTTCTCGGAGGAATCGGTGTGCTGCTGGCGGTCTTTGGCCGCTGGAATTTCCTCGGCTGGCACGGGCGCGAGCAACAGAGTGTGTCTTTCCGCCCGCCGGATGAAGTGAATCTGACGCCCGGCCAACGATCAACGGTCTGGTTCTTTCTGGTCATGGCGCTGCTGTTTCTATTGCAAACGCTGCTGGGCGGCGCCACGCAGCATTATCGCGCTGACATTTCAAATTTCTTCGGACTCGACCTGGCTCGTATTTTTCCCTATAACATCACACGCACGTGGCACATCCAACTGGCGATTTTCTGGGTTGCTACTTCATTCCTGGCGGCGGGGATTTTTCTGGCTCCTATGGTTGCGGGGCGCGAACCGCGGCGGCAATCATGGCTCTCCTATGGTTTGCTCGGAGCGCTGGCCATTGTGGTTTTTGGCAGCATGGCGGGAGAGTACGCAGGCATTGAGGGCTGGATCCGCCGTGACTGGGCCTGGTTTGGCGATCAGGGTTTTGAATACCTGGACTTAGGCCGCTTCTGGCAAATCCTGCTCACACTGGGACTGGTCTTCTGGGTAATCATGCTCTTTCGTGGCCTGCGCAGCCGGTTGAAGCAGGACCACTGCGGCAATATGCCCTGGCTTTTCTTCTTTTCCGCGCTGACGATCCCGACGTTCTACGCCGTAGGATTGCTGGCTCAGCCGAGTAGCGAATTCACCACCACGGATTTCTGGCGCTTCTGGGTGGTTCACCTCTGGGTTGAGGACTTTCTCGAGCTCTTTACCACGGTGATGGTGGCCTACATTTTTGTGCTCCTGGGCGTGGTGAGCGAGCGTGTGGCGCTGAACATGATTTACCTCGATATCCTGCTCTATTCGGCGGGGGGCATGATCGGCACCATGCACCATGTTTATTTTTCCGGCGAGCCCGCAGTCCATATGGCGCTTGGGGCATTCTTCTCAGCTGCGGAGGTGATTCCTCTCACGTTTCTGACTATCGAGGCTTGGAGCTTTTTGCAACTCGGCGCACAACAAGGCGCGCATTCGCGGCATCCGTTTCCTCACTTCTGGGCGGTGATGTTTCTGGCCGCTGTGGGCTTCTGGAACTTCCTCGGAGCGGGCATCTTCGGCTTTTTGATCAACCTGCCCATCGTTTCCTATTATGAGATCGGCACGGCGCTCACACCGAATCACGGCCACGCCGCCATGATGGGCGTTTATGGAATGCTGGCCGTGGGGCTGGCGCTCTTTTGCCTGCGTTACGCCATCCCCGAAAAACAATGGTCGGACCGCGCGGCGAAGATTAGCTTCTGGTCGCTGAACCTTGGCCTGGCTTGGATGGTGTTTGCCTCGCTTTTCCCGCTGGGACTCCTGCAGTTGTATCACTCTGTGCGTTATGGATACTTTGACGCTCGCTCACTGAAATATCTATCCAATTCCACCAACGCCCTCATTGAGTGGCTGCGCCTGCCGGGCGATACGCTCTTCATCGTGGGCGGAGTTCTTCCCGTGCTCTACCTCGCCTGGCTTGGGGTTCGCTCCCCTAAAAAGCACAGTTCGGAGATAGAAGCCGGCGAGACACTCTTTACGGAAATCACCGGGGCAGTGGAGAGCCGGGGATGATTCGTGGCGTTCACATTCAAGTACTGATGGCGGCGGGGTACGCTGTGTTTCTCGCCGTGGCCGCCCTGGCTCTGGAACTGCTGGCACGCCATTCGCACCGGCGGTCGAAGCAATTTCAAGTGGCCGGATTCCACTACCACCCGCAGCTTGACGCGTGGGAGTGCCCTACAGGCAAGCGCCTGCCGCGTGCCGAATCTGATCCGGCGCGTCGCCTCGTCGTTTACCGGGCGCCGGCCCATGTGTGCAATCGCTGCCATCTCAAATCCGACTGCACGGATTCCGATCAAGGCCGCGAAATCGAGCGGCGTCTCGATTCGTGGCTCGATTCGGAGATCCGGCGATTCCATCGCGGCCTCTCGCTGGCGCTGGTCTTTCTGGCCGCGCTCATCCTGGTGACTGAAATCTTCTTCCACAAATTTTCCTCTGATCGCGACCTGCTCTGGACCGTCCTTGCCTTGATGATCCTCTTGGCCTCCCGGCTGGCAAAGCCGATTTTTAAGCACAGCGAGGATGTTGCCGAAAAGGCGGCCGGAAGAAGCCTTTGACTTAGTGAAGATCAAATTTTCGGCAAGGTGAGCTGCGCCGGGACGTGGCAAGCGAATTTAGCGCCCGCTAACCCGAAGCTCCTCAACCGTCCGGAGAGTATTCCGCTGATTCCCGGAGGAATAGCACCAGATTCACTTTCCGGCTACTGAGAACAAGCTGAGCAACTCGTACGCCCGGGCCTGTAGCGGGGGGCCTCAGGTACCTGTCGGAACGTCGGGTTCGAGTCCCCCAGGCGCTTCCATCGCGGGATTTCACTGGCCGTGCTGTTTATGGCAGTCGCACTGCTCGTCATTGAGGCGTCCCGATTCTCTCACCCTCCCGCCATTCTTCTCCTCATGATGTTACTCGCACCCATCGGCGTTGTAGCCGTACGGCTCTTTTTGTCCTTCCGGAACCCTGAGCCTTAGCGCTCTCCCATTTCGCAATTCCATTATTGCGCAGACACCTTGGCGGGCTGCAGTCCCTCGACGCTTAGCGTCCGTCCCAAAAACGGCGCTTTTCGTCCACGCAACAGGACATTCCAGTAAAGCCAGGGCAGGCCATATTTCTTCAGCAGCCACATGTCGTAACGCTCCTTAAAAGTATTGATCCATGGAATGCGTGGCGAGGGCTTACCTGAGTAATCGAGCTCGCAAAGTAACATGCGCCCGTAAGCGGTGACGATGGGGCAGGCGATATAACCGTCGTATTGTGCCTGGGGCTCCTTGCCTTGCATGACGGAGAGCAGGTTCGTGACGGCCACCGGCGCTTGACGCGAAGCCGCTGCTCCCGTCTTCGCATTCGGACTGCCTGCCACGTCGCCAACCGCAAACACATTGGGATAATTCACGTGCTGGAGTGTATGTTTGTTCACTTTGACCCAGCCTTCCTCTGGTTTCTGGGGGTCGGCCAGCGGACTTTGCCGGATGAAGTCCGGAGCGCTTTGAGGAGGAACCGCGTGCAGGATATCGTACGGTATGGTGAGCCGCTGGCCACCGGGGTCATTTTTGAGCTGGAACACGGCTTCTTTCTTATCGGGAAGAATTTCCACAAGTTCGTGATTGAACTTCGCGTCCACACCGTATCGCTCCAGCACCTGATTCAGCACGGCGGCGTATTCCTTGGCGCCGTAGATTGTGGGTGTGCCGGAACCATAGATCACCCTCGCGCCGCGCAGGACGCCCTTTCGTTGGAAATAGTGGGCCGCCAGATACATGATCTTCTGGGGCGCGCCGGGGCACTTGATCGGCGTGCCCGGCATGTGAAACAACGCCGTGCCTCCCTTAAAGTTCCGGATTAGCTCCCAGGTCTTCGGCGCGAGCGCGTAGGCATAATTGCTGGAAGCATCCCCTCTCCGGATCGCTTCTGTCAGACCGGGGATCGCGCCCCAGTTGAGCTGTGCGCCTACCGCGACGATGAGGAAGTCATATTCCACCGTCGTCCCCAAGTCCGTCTTCACCCGCTGGCCCTCGGGATCGATTTCAACAGCCCGCTCCTGAATCCACTGAACTCTTTTGGGAATATAACGGGCTTCGCTTCGGGCGCTGGTCTCTTTCGCTACCACGCCGGCGCCGACGAGAGTCCAAATGGGTTGATAGAAGTGCCGCTCCGATGGTTCGAGAATTGCAACATCGTCTTGGCCAACCTGATGAAGCAGGCTGGCTGCGATTATGCCCGCCGTTCCACCGCCGACAATAACGATTCTCCGGTGCAGCCTGCGCTGATTGCTATGAAACTCCATATAATCCTCCTTTAAACGAGTCTAAATTTTGAATTGAAAATGGAAAGATCCGGCGCAAGTCCGGATGGCCTTGGGTGGGAGCTGACTTGGTTTTATTGCTTGGGACGACTTAAGACGAGAGGTTCAGCTCACACTGCGGCGATTGGGCGGCAACAACACATGAACCCGCTGGGTGAATTAAACATGACGAAATGATACCACATTTGGGGCAAGCCAAGGGTAGCCGCGATAAGCCGCAATGGCAGTCTCCGGTCAGGGCGTGCTACAACCGCCTCAGTCTGCCTCGAATTCACCAACAGAAGAAATGGCCGCATCTTGAGTCTGGGACTTACACAGCATCCTCGGCAGACCAGCGTTTGGGGTCATAAATACAGCAGGGTTCCTGAAAGTGAGGGTCTCCGCTCAGGGCGTAAGCCCGGGCGCGCGAACCGCCGCAGATCTCGCGGAACTCGCACCAACCACACTTTCCCTTTAGCTGGGTTGTATCTCTCAGCGCCACGAACAAGGGGGAGTTTCCGTAGATTTCAGCTAAGGATTTCTGACGGATGTTCCCACCCGGCAGCGGCAGAAAGCCGCTGGGATAAACCTCCCCGGCGTGCGAGACAAACACAAAACCCTTCGCGTCGTTAATGCCCTTGATGGCGCGAGGAATTCCATCCGGGCCGGGCCGGGCAAGCGCGGAGGATTTAAGCCACAGAGGGCCGCGGGCGGCTTTGGAAATCTCTTGCGGAGCCGCTATCCTTTCTTGTAATCGCCTCTGGAGGACATAGCGGCGATAATGCATGGCTTCCGTGGTCTTGACATCGAACGCCACACGGCATGAGAATTCGTAGAGCTTTCCAAAGAGTTGCTCGAACTCCTCCCCGGAGAGAAGGTCCGCCACTTTCCCCCGCCCCAGGGGTACCAAAAAGAAAACGCTCCACAGCACGATGTCAAGGGTCTCTACCCGCTGCGCCAACGAATCAAAATCTGCGAAGTTATGCCGTGTCATGGTGGAGTTGATTTGGACGGGCAAGTTCAATTCGTGAGCCCACTGAATGGCTTGGAGCACGCGGTCGAAGGAACCCGCCACCCCGCGGAACGCATCATGGATAGGAGCGGATGACCCGTCCAAACTGATGGCCAGGCGAGCCAATCCCCGCGCCTTAAGCTGAGCCAGGGCGTCGCGCGTCAGCAAGGGTGTGGCGCTGGGCGATAAGGACACCCGCACGCCGAGATTCGTCCCATATTCAACCAAGTGATAAATGTCGGGCCGCTTGAGCGGATCGCCTCCCGTCAGCACAAACACGGGCACGCTCAATTCCCTCACTTGACGAATCAACCCCTCTCCCTCAACCGTGGAAAGCTCGAGCCGAGAACGCTGAGGCTGCGCGCAGGCACGGCAGTGCAAGCAGGCAAGGTCACAAGCCTGCGTGACCTCCCAGATCACGATGAAGGGACGCTGCGGAGTTTCCCTTGTGCTCGGCATTGTGCCCAATTCCGTTGTATGAAGCCCCGGCATACACATGTCATGTTACCTTTCGTCTCTAACTTTGTCTGTGACGCACGTCACAATCCTTCGGGCGGCGTGGAATCCTCCAATGCACTAAATCCCAGAATCGCATGTAACCCAAGACTGCAACTCTTTGAACATGTTGGCGCGAGCAGGTAGTATCCAAACGGCAGCGCTTCAGAGCCCTATTTTGAAAGAGAGGGTCAGAAGTGCTGCAAAGATCAACGCATGCGCTAACTCCCCCTTGCCCAGACGCCGGATCTCGAGAGGCCGGCCATCAGGGAGAAAGGCCAAGATTGCTCCGCGCATCAGTGTCGGCACGAACGCAATCAGCGAACCGGCCGGAATCAAACCGATTCGCCATAACACCCCTAGACAGGTGGCCGTCACAATTTCGCTTCCCAGAAAGAACCGTTTGCCAACAAGCTTCTTCTTGCGGTTGTCCGCACGTGACTCGTGGATGCGGAGTTGCACATAGAGGATTTGGTTGGTTGCAAAAAGCCAATTCGCTGCCCACAGGATCAGGGCTAATCGGTCCATCCGGCCCGAGGCTAAGCAACGAGCCATCGCAGCCGTCGCGGTCAGCCCGAGCGCGCCCGTGAGTTGTGCCAGAAGGCGCATATAGCGCCCCCTCCGCTTGATCACGGCTTGAACGCCAAAAATGTCAGCCGCCACCATCCCTACGACATAGAAACCAGCAGGCGCCCGGTCTGCGACCACGCCAAGCCCAACACCTGCAATCGCACTGAAGGCAACTGCAAAAAGCGCCATCCAGTGCAGTTCGGAGGTGGTGCGCGGGCGGAAGGGCGAATCAGGGGAAAGTGCGTTCTCGACGGGCGTGCGCGCGCAAAACAGGGCTACTGCGGCCGCCATCAGCCAACCCTCGCGAGCGAGGGCTGGCGCTGACGACGCTCCCACCGTTGTTCCGGTCAGCAACGACACGAACAGGATTCCCCATGCACCGTGTTCACGGGGCCAGACGAGCGCCCAGCGCCTTGCTGGAGGAATATCTCGCCATAGTGTAGTCCACGTTGCCATATCTGCCTAAAAAGCGGCCGCGCCTTAGCCGCCGCACTTCGCGCTTCCTCTCACCTGCCCATGGCATCAAAGCGCTGGTCTGAGCATCAGAAGCACCACTCGCTACCGAGCCAGTTGCGGCTTCATCTGAGCAATTCGGTGACAGGTATTCCCTTTGGCCCTGGGTTCGTTGGTTTGGAGTCCACCAACTTGATGAACCCACCCATTTTGCCTCTGCGTCGCCGCCACTGGTCTACCAATCTCCTGCGAGCGGCACATGACAGAACCCGGCCGCGAACCAGACTGCGGCGCTCCTACAGTGGAACGCGGGCGACAAAGGCTGACATGGCCGCTTATGGGACAAATTGCTTGGGGTGAGGACGGGTGTGGCTCAGGTCGTGATCCTCTAGAATCTCAAGATGGCTGATGACCTCCACACGTGCTCCCATTGCTTGTTGAATCTTCTCCTCAATCCTTGTAGCCACAGCGTGAGCGCATTCCAGAGCAATCCCCTTGTGAAAGAGGAGATGGAATTCGATCCAAACTGTATTGCCGGCATTGCGGCATCGCAGTGCGTGAAAACCGATCTGATCGTCGGAGGTGATTTGATCCAGTAATCTTGTGAGCTGTGACTCGGTCGCGGGATCGGCTTCGTCCATTAATCCGCCAATTGACCGGCGCATCAGCTTTTGGCCTGACCACACGATATTTAGAGCAACTAGGATGGCAACCAATGGATCCCAATCTGCCCAGCCTGTCAGGTGTGTTAGACCAAGGCCTGCGATCACCCCAAGGCTCGTCCAGCAATCAGTTAATACATGCCTGCCATCAGCTTCCAGAATTAGAGAGTGGTACTTTCTGCCCGCCTTCAGAAGATAGCCCCCCAACACAGCGTTAATGACGCCAGCGGCCAGGATTAGCGCAGCACCCTTCCCTAAATTGTCTGGTTTGGCTCCGGCAATCCACTTGTGAACTGATACGGAGATAACGTATGCAGCCGCCAGAATAATCAAAAGGCCTTCGAGACCCGCCGAGAAGAAGGCAATTTTGTCATGACCGTAATGGTGGCTCTGGTCGGGAGGTTTCCAACTCAAGCGCAGGCTGTAAGCGGCGAATGAAACCGCCAAAACATGCACCACCGATTCGGAAGCGTCTGAGAGGACTGCCGCAGAACCGGTCAGGCAATAGGCAAGGACCTTCGCGCAGAGCATGAAGATACCTATCACCAGCGAAAGGCGCATGGGCAGGTTCTCTGGATATCCTGTTCGCGAAAATGTCTCTCCGCTAATCATGATGATATCGATTCACGTCGGCCACCCGCCCCAAGGTGTGGCATCGTGCCAGTGGAAGGTGAGCGGCAATCGCTTCCCGTGTAGTAGTCCAAACCGCTTTCGGAGAAATGACCAATAAGCCTGACTCTGCAATTCCGAAACGAAGTCCTTCCACGGATGGGTGACCTCCGCGTCAGAAGACCGGCACTGGAGGGCATAGCGGCGGTGGCTTGTCTGCCCGTACGCGCGTTCCTGCCCGTGCTGGCGCTCAAAAAGAGTGATATCAGGCGGAGTCTCCACAAGGCGGTGAATTCCATCGCCGGTTAGAAAGCCGCACAAACGGAGCCACGGATAAGGCCAGCAACGCTGGAACATCCCGGGATCAACATTGCCAAGGCATTTTTCATTTGCGCACACAGTTTGAGCCTCCAGTGAGCCAACGCCGGTCCTCGCCGAATCTTGGCATTGGGCGGAACTCCATTCGAAACCGTTGAGTCTTGCACCAGAACCATTCAAGCTATGCTGGCTTATGGAGCACGACCAGCCACCTCTGCAGGACAGCCCAGGTTTGAGGGGCGGGAGGTACTGCCACGGAGATGCGGTCACGGTAGCGCCCCAGCGCCTTCCCAAAAATTCCCAGGGAACATGGCTCGGCTTGTGTCCCTTCGGCGACCACGATTTGCAGGGAAGCGTTGTTACCTCGCAACTGACTTCGGATGCCCGCCGCCAACCACCGGGCGCTGGCTGTGTCCAACGTGCCTTCCAATCTCACCCTCACGCCTGCCAGAGCGCGCTCGATTCTTACGTGCAGAGGCCCGAATTCAGCCGTCGGAAGTGCCCACAACGAATTGTGGTAGGTGCGGCGATTGAGAGACGGATGCTGGAAGCGGTCATGGTTCAGGGTGAACCGCGTCCAAGCTGCCGCTACTGGCGAAAGTGCCGCGAGGAACCGGCGTCTAAGGGTAGGAGGACCGAGAAGACTCTCGATCTCCTGCCTCAGTTGCGAAATGGCGCCGGCGTTCGGCGCTTGTTTCTGGGCAACCGGGAAGATGGGATACGCCGTGCGGATTTCTTCTGCCCATCGGGCCGCTTTGGCACGCAAGTAGGCTGAAGTTGAGTTGCGGTATTTCTTCCAGCCCTGGAACCAGACGTTCACTGATCTTACGATGGACGGTCCCAAAAGGCGGAAGTCCGTTTCGAAGCACTCCCGCTGCAACCCCTCAATTTCTGTGCTGGCCATTGTGGGGTGCTCGACCATGGCGGTGAAGCCGTCGCAGCGGCGATAATACTCGTCCGGATTGCTGGCAAGGTCCTTTCGCAACCGGCCTTCCTTCTCGACACGCGCGAAGAAAGGCGTGCCGGGCGTCGGCCCATAAATGAGAAACTGCGTCAAGGTAGGCCTCAGTGCAATCAATTCGGCCAGTTCCTGGCGGATGATGTCCGGCGTCTGGTAGTCAAAGCCCACAATCATGGACGTGAGGACAGAGATGCCGTGAGACCGCAAGTCCGGAATAAGTTCTACGATGGGCCGGCCTTGCTGCTTGGCGAAGCCTGAACGTTTGCCTTCAAACCCCACCCAAACGCCATCGATACCGGTCTCCAGCAGTTCCTGGGGCGTCAAGCGGCTTAGGGCTTTGACGGTAGCAAAGGCAAAGATGGAAATGGGTTTTCCTCTTTCTAGAACCAGTTCCCTCAATCGGGTCGCGCGGTCGCGGTTGATGAGAAAATCCTCGTCGAGAATGGTGAAGTTCATGTTCGGATCGATCTCGTGGTATCGCTCTATCACCTGCATGACGTCATCACCCGTCGGCAAAAGCCGGATATGCCGCCGTTTGAAAAAATGAGAGGTGCAGCAGAAATCGCAGCCGTGGGGGCAACCCAATCCAGCAAAGATCATGCCCGTGCGGCTGACCGGGATAGAAAAGACGCGGAGCCTGCTCACCACCATCGGGTGCTCGTAGGGCATCGAGCGCTCCGGCTCACCCAGCAACCGGCGGAAGAACTGCACCCCTTCGCCACGGCAGATGTGATCCGAAAGCGGCGCCAGGGTTTGATCGTCCAAAACAGTTCCGTACCCCCCAAGCACTACCTTGGCGCGGGGCGCATGCTCGCGGACTAAGGCCACGATCTCCTTCACCTTGTGGAAAGTTGAAAGAGTGAATGACACTCCGACAAAGTCGGGATTTTCTCGGAGTTCACCTACCAATTCCCGGCGAGAGGGGTAATGAAGAACGACGGCGGGTGAATCCAGGTTGAGCGCGATGTAATCAAGTCCAAAGGTGAGGTGTGTAGCTCGGGGGCTGAAGATGCCTTGCGCCCGCGTGACCTGTTCGTGGAGCAGCTCGTAACCCACGCTCGGCGCGTCACCGTATTTGGCGCCCAGCGGCCGGCACACACTTGTCAGTAACACTCTGGGGCGGGGCGAGGTGCGAACACCGGCTCGCTTTGAGTCGAAGGATTCCTTTCCAACAGAGCGCAGCGATTCTTCGGAGGGGCTAATCATCATTTCTATCTCTATTCTTGGTTGCCCATCTGAGCGGTTTCCATCTCTTGCCGGGACTGAAGACCAATCTCAACCTGCGTCATAAATTCAAATCCTTATGAGGGGCTTATCTTGCTCACGCTATTTTTTAATGCGTTAAGCCTCTTTGAAAGGGCATTGTGAGTTGAGAAAAAGATGAATCGCGTAAATGGCTTAATCCACCGTCCCTTTGTGCTGCTCAATGCGTGGGAGCCTGCGGCCGGGCAGGCAAAGAGGGCTCTTCTTTCCAGTCCGTGGCGTTTTCTGTGATGGTCAGAGCTCGATCAATGGGGAGGTTGCGGAACACCTGCCGGGTACCGCTAGGCCAGGTGATGGTGAGCGATTCAATCTGGCTGGTTTGGCCGAGACCGAACCAAGCCTCCGGAATAGAATAAGAAAGATACGAGCCCTGCACGCCGTATTCGCGGCAATAGCGATGGCCACCGGCTTCAAGAATCAGCCAAGCCCCGATACCTTGCCGGTTGCTGCGAGTTCCAATCAGGTGAACGCACAGCCAGTGGTTGCGGTTGCCCCCGTCGTTTCGCAAGAGCATGGCGCGGCCATGATTTGTGGTTATGACCACATCCAGGTCCCCGTCCCGGTCGTAATCCGCGTAAGCGGCGCCACGCCCGTTGATCGGCGTCTGAAGGGCTTTGCCCCCGGCTCCGGAACGGGCCAAATCAAAAAAACCATCCTGTCCCTTCGACCACAGAAGGAACGGCCGCTCGGGAATGAGCTTGGCGGGGTCGGATTTATTTTCGAACGTCGAGCCGTTCACCACCAGTAAATCCAGCCAGCCGTCATTATCAAAATCGAAGAAGAAAGTCCCCCATCCGGCAACCGAATAGGAAATCGACCCAACGCCATATATATCCGCCGCATCCTCAAAGTGAAGCTTTCGGTGCCCTTCCTGCTCGAACCAGAGGTTCTGGTAAAGTGCATCGCCCTGCGCGGTCCAATGGGAAAGGAATATATCCAGGTCGCCGTCTTCGTCAAAATCGCCGATCGCAATTCCCATGGTTCCCCGGTACTCCTCGGTCCAGGAGGAAGCGCTGGCGTCGGCAAAACGCCCGCGGCCAAGATTTTTGTAAAGGCGATTGCTGGAGATATCGTTTCCGATGTAAATATCCTGGCGCCCCTCAACGCAGAAGTCCGCAAAGGCAGCCGTCAGGCTCCGCCCTGAAGGATCCGATACTCCGAGTCGCGGCGCGACGTCTGTAAACGTGCCGTCGCGATTGTTGTGGTAGAGGCGGTTGGGAACGGGCTTAAAGGAGGCTGGGTTGAGCGTAAACGGCACGTCAATCCCATATTCCTGGGAGGTTGCGCCGGCGGGGACTCCCTTCAGGTTGTAGTCGAGGTAATTGGGGACGTACAGGTCCAAATAGCCATCGTTGTCGTAATCGAACCAGACGGCCGTCATGCCCCAGCGATTATTGGCCACCTTGGCGCGGTCGGTCACGTCCGTAAACGTGCCGTTGCCATTGTTGTGATATAAAACTGAACGGCCGTAGTTGGTGACGTAGAGATCCAGGAATCCGTCGTTATCATAATCCCCC
>Ga0102924_1003035_pt1 | contig 17805 bp, 11 predicted proteins | sample PaiPotPPM11metaG_FD_80116 | JGI IMG/M metagenome (GOLD analysis project Ga0102924, IMG submission 80116) | Iron sulfur acid spring bacterial and archeal communities from Banff, Canada, to study Microbial Dark Matter (Phase II) - Paint Pots PPM... ...
GCCGAAATCGGGCGGCATACGGAAGGTCGCGTCCGTACGGATGATCGATTCGAAAGCCCGGAAGTCCGCCGATTCGGTCGCTTCGACGAATTTCTTGAGCAGGTTGCGCTCGGCCGCGCTGGCATCCACGTTGGCGGGCCACGCTGGGTTGCGAGACGGCAGACGTTCGCGGAGCCTGACCCGCGCGCGCTGCAATGCGCTGTTTACGGCCGGGACGCTGATCTCGAGAAGTTCGGCGGCATCCTTGGCGGACCAGTCCAGCACATCGCACAGAATCAAGGCGGCCCGCTGCTGCGGTGTGAGGAGCTGGATTACCGTGAGGAAGGCGATCTCGATGGTTTCGCTCCTCAGCGTCATCGCCTCCGGCGTGCTGGCCGGCGGGGTGGCGGGCTCAAACACGGAGTTCGGAATCGGCCCCAGCCAGACGACGTCCTCCTGCTGGCCGACCCAGTCATCGTCCGCCGCAGCCCTGGCCGCGAGGACCGCGCGCCGCTCATCGCGGGCAATGGCATCGAGGCAGGCGTTCGTGGCCACGCGGTAGAGCCATGGGCGCAGCGGCGCGCCTTCCTTCAGGCTGTCGCGATAGCGCCAGGCGCGAAGCAAAGTTTCCTGCACCGCGTCTTCGGCGTCCGGCAAGGATGCGAGCATGCGGTAGCAGTGGATCAGCAGCTCGCGGCGATGACGCTCGATGGTGCTAGTGAACTCGTTCACTGTGTCCTCCGATCCAGTGACGCCGATGGATCGGCGTCAATTCTTACTAGTAATACCGGAGTGGAGTCAAAAACTCATCGCGCAGCCGATTGGAACAGATTGGGATTCTTGGGCAGGGCAAGTGCTGGAAAACACGATTTCCAAGGAGGAGTTGAACCGCCGACACCAGCCTTTTGAGGGCTGTAGTCACCCAAGCCTACTCCTTGATGCAAGACATGGCTCAGGAAACCTATCTGATTTCGTCCTCTTTTTTGGAGCTAAAATGGAGCCAAGTTGTGCAAATCTGAGCCTGCCGAGATTTGCCTCAAATCGACACGGAATCTGACCGTACGTGAAGGGCATTAGCTAAAGATTCTTGATGCGGGCACTCATTAGGGCACCACCGCGGCCTCAGCGCCTCATCTTTTCTCACTCACGGTCCAGAACGGTTCTTTCGTCGCTACGAATTCAACCGGAACTTGCTTCGCGAATTGCCTTAACCAACGCGTGCACTCCTCCATCCCACCCTGCTCGCTCGGAACATGTCCGATCACAATCAAGGCCTTATTGCGTCCCTGTGTCTGTGCGTCGGCGGCATATTCCACCGTCTCCCATTCCCGCGTTTCGCCAACCAGCAGCACCTGTACGTCATCCCGCTCCAGCGCATGCGTCTCCGTCTGGAACCCAGCCGCTCCTGGACTAAAGCCCACCTGGGTTACCTTCATGTCGGGATCGCCCACTACGCGCACCACCGGCGAGTCCAGCTTGCTGGCCACTTCCTCGGCCAATTTTTTCACCGTGGTCTCGGGCATAACGAACAAAAACTGGTTCTCAGGTTTCTGGAATTTCTCCCATCCCAGCAAACGGACCATTCCCGCTTCAATCCCATCCGGGCTGCGCATGTGCCAGTGATCGTGAAACCTCCACACTACCATTCCATGCTTCTCGATAAACGCCCGCTTCTCCGCCCATACCGGGTCGCTTTCCGGCATCCCTTCAGGGATATCCTGGTGAGCATAGAAGGTTGGCTCGTGCGTGATCACGAAGTTCAACCCCTTATCCGACGCACGTTGCAGAAGATCCATCGTCGCCATCATGGTCACCGCAATCCCCGTGACTGCGGTATCGGGATTCCCCGCTTTGAACGTGTCTACGGTTTCCGTTTTCCATTCGACACCGACCTGCTTCTGGATTTCCGCAACTACCTCTCGTGCAGTGATTCGTCGCTCCTGCGCTAGAGCTCGGCCACATGGGGCAAGCAGCATCCCTATCAAGATGCAACATCGAACGATTTTCGTATCCACGGTCGTGCGCCCCCTAACCCTATCGCTGAGACTGTAGCAGTGTCTTAGTTGGTCCTCGCATTGGCCAATCTCCCGCAAAGAAACCTTGCTCAGGACTTCACATAGTCAATGAAGGCGGAGCGTCGCTCTCACCGGAGCCAAACTCCTGGTTGGGAGTGCGGCCTATGGCAAAGACAATAGTCGCGCCGTTCGCGATGTCGGCGTGGCGAAACCACAGCTTTTGATAGGGCTTGCCATTGAAGGTTACGGATTGGATGTACTGGTCGTCGGGAGAATTCCGCGTCGTTTCCACCACGAGTTTCTTGCCTCCGCCCAGTTCAACTTCCGCGCGATCGAACAACGGCGTGCCAAACACATAGTTGCCACTGACCGGGTCCACTGCGTAGAACCCAAGTGCACTGATCACGTACCAGGCGGACATCTGCCCACAGTCTTCATTGCCAGCGAGCCCGTCTGGCTGATCGTCGTACTCCAGGTCCAGAAGCTGACGAACGCGGCCTTGAGTTTTGTGCGGCGCCCCAGCGTAAGAGTAGAGATACGCCATGTGATGACACGGTTCGTTGCCGTGAGCATACTGGCCGACCATGCCAGCGATGTCCCAGGGGGCATCGGGAGGTAGTTCGGAACTCGCGCTGAACAAGCCGTCTAACTTTTCAACAAACTCCCGATGGCCGCCAAACAATTTGATCAAGCCCGCAGGATCATGCTGAACCGTGAATGTCGTCTGCCAGGGATCTGATTCCGTATAGTCGCGCCATTGTTTGGAATGGCCCATTTCGTTCGGCGCGAAAGGCTCGGTCCATCGGCCATCCTCCAATCGGGGCCGCATGAATCCTGTGCTGGCGTCGAACAGATTCTTATAGTTCCTAGCGCGTTCAACTAGGAATTTGTAATCGTCCAATTCGCCGACCGCCCGGGCAATGTGCGCCACTGCCCAGTCGTCGTAGGCGTATTCCATGGTCTTGCTGACCGCTTCTTCTTCCTTGTCACTGGGAATGTAGCCCAGCTTGCGGTAATAGCCGAGGCCCCGGTAATCGTCAACCATCGCGCGCTTCTTGAGCGCTGGATAGACTTTGCTGAAATCAATTCCCTTAAAGCCCTTGCTGTGGGCTTCGGCGTACACCGAGCTCGCGTGGTATCCGGTCATGCAGAAAGTTTCTTTTGCCTGCAGCGGCCAGATAGGAACTCCGTCTGGACTTTCTTGCGCCATGCGAATCAGACAGTTGACGAAGTCTGGCACGCGTTCACTCTGGAATAGGGTATACATCGGGTGCGCGGCTCGGAATGTATCCCATAGAGAGAACGTACTGTAGTTGTGCAAGCCTGGCGGAAGTTGGTGGACCTTGCCATCCATACCACGGTATCGGCCATCGGCGTCGTCAGACAGAGTCGGCGCGACCATCATGTGATAAAGAGCGGTATAAAAGATGCGCTTTTGCCTCAGGTTGGGAGTTTCAATCTTGATTCGCGAGAGATTTTCGTTCCAGGCAATGTGGGCGGCGTGGCGCACCCGATCAAAGTCCCAGCCGGGAATCTCCGCGTCGAGGTTCTTCTGCGCACCTTCTTCGCTCACGCTGGAGATGCCGGTCTTGACCAGAATCACTTCGCCCTCCTTGGTTTGTAAATGCGTCAGGCATTTCACAGATGTTCCTTTGGCCTCAAGCACGCCGGCAGCGAGAGGCCTGTCGTCAGAAACGATTTCCGCAGATTTGAAGGGTTTGGAAAACTTCATCGCGAAATAAATCTCGCGCCCGGGAGCCCACCCCTTAACGCTCCGCCCGCCGACAATCGTGTCGCCGCCGACAATCTTCAAATTCGCCCACAGGATCGGATAGTTCGACCAGGCGTGGACCAGATCGAGGATGAAATGGCTGCTGTCACTCTGTGGAAAAGTGTAGCGGTGGATGCCGGCACGCTCCGTCGCGCTCAATTCCGCGCGGATGCCGTAATCGCGCAGCAATACAGAGTAGTAACCCGGCTCGGCAATCTCTTCCTCATGACTGAACCGCGAGCGGTAGCCCTCCCCCGGATTCTGCCGCAAGCCCGGAAAGATTTTGGCCGGCCCGGTGCCGGGCATGAGCAGGAAATCCAGCATGTCGGAGGCGCCCGTCCCGCTCAGATGGGTGTGGCTGAAACCCATGATCGAACTGTCGGAGTAGTGATAACCCGAACACCAGTCCCAGCCTTCGTTGAAGGTATCGGGACTGAGTTGCACCATGCCAAATGGAACCGTCGCCCCGGGATAGGTGTGCCCGTGGCCGCCGGTGCCGATTGCGATCTTCACGAATTTCGTCAGCTCGTCCGAGGCGGAAGATGTTGGCGGTGCGGCGGACACTGCTGGCGAATTAGGCTGATTCAGTCCGCGCAAGCTGAGCAGACGTGAGACGGGAAGGGCTGACAGAGCAGCCACGAAATTACGCCGGGATATCATTCTGATCCTCTTAATCTCTGGGGCAGAAACCTTCTAAAGCATCTCAACCACATAACCTACGCTGACTGCCAATGTTACCTCCATGACCGCCAGGCCGGTCTGTAAGGATTTCAAAGAAATGTCTGAGGAAAACAGGGGACGTTGGATCTCCTGTAGAAAGACATCGCTGGCAGGGCTGACATCTGCTGCTCGGGTCTTCCTCGCAGTCGTGCAAAGTTTCGATCCTGGCGCACTAACTGGCCCCCATACCCATGATCCCCATTTCATAAAACTCATCACAATCCTTACAGAAGTAACGCTCTAACAGCCTTACCATGCATGCAGAGCTCGCACGTGAATGGGCCTGTTAGGTCTACGACAACAAAAGAGCCCGGAGAGACTCGTGACCATATCGAGACGCGTCTTCTTAAAAGGGGGTGCTACGGCAGCAACGCTCGCGGCGTTGCCACCGGCTCTCGCCATTTCAGAGGAAAGCCTCACCGAGGAAACATCAAGCGATGGCTTGCGCTTCCGGCGTTCCGCCGACCGGATTCAGCTGCTCGGGACAAACGGCATTGAAGTCGACTTCGTCTTGGATGGAAAGTCGCTAAAAGGAATCGGAGCCGTGTCGTTGCACGGCAAGGCGTTGCGCGACACTACGGAGTACATCTGGCCTGAAATCGCAACTCCTTATGGCGTGGAGGTGTGCGACTTCGAACTTCAAGACGTAAGGTTGGAGGCCGGGGCGTTAATCATTTCCACGTGTCCATTTTATCGGGTGATTCACCGCATGGAATGGACCGAACACGCGATGCACCCGCTGATCAATACGGCGTCGTGGTCAAAGAAGCCTTCAAGCCCGGAGGGCAGCCGTTTCGATTGGATTCTTCGTGAGGTCAACGAGACTTACGACGGCGTTGCGTACGCGGGATTCTCGTACGCTTTTCGCTACGAGGGCCCCAAGCATCCGATTTATCAGATTGAAGATAAAGCGACCTGGGAATTGGGCGGCAATGTCGTGGGCAACGGATTCATCATGCGCGGCGGAGGCGAACCCCACGCGCGTTTTAAGCAAGACACGCCTTACTACTCCGGCTGGGATTTGCCCGGCATCGCCAACCCACACGTTTTTCAGCACAAGCCGCTTTACACCCAGATGCAGGGTTTTACGTTCCAGTACGATGCCAGCCAGGTTCTTCTGACCGTCCACGATCATCCGTCTCACGTGCGCTCGCTGTTTCAGAGGCAGGCCGGGCAGCCATCGTTGCTGCACTTCAACCAGTACTGCTTCGACCTGACTGAGCAGCACACCACGCCCGCACGGAAAATCATGGTGGGCGCGCGGAAGGACGGCAGCGATACAACTCTCGCTAATCACTATTTGCGCGTGCGGGACTTTCTGCAAGACCAGCACCGCAAGTATTACGGCTTGAAGTACGACAAGGCGCGGCCAGTCTCACATATGGAAGCCAATGGCCTGGCGCAAATGGAAAAGTTTAAGCCTGTCCTCGACCAGCTGAAGAAATGGGGCATCAATCGCGCGTTCATCATGCCGATCTGGCGAAGCCCAGATACGGACATCAATCCACGTTTCGAAAAGGATCGCGATCGCTTCGGAGTCTTCGGCAACCTCTGTTGCCCGCTGGAACTCGAGATCGCCGATTGCTACGGTGGCTGGGATGGCTTGAGGAGCGTCAATCAGTATGCCGCGTCGCTGAACATGGAGACTTTCACCTGGCATGCCTCTCACTTTTCGTCCATCACTCCGCTGACAAACCAAATTCCTGACCTGTTCTGCCGCGATGTGAATGGCCAGTTCAATCGTAATAACTACGGACACGTATTGTGGGCAGTGAATCAGCGCAGCCCAAAATATCAGGAATACTTGATGGCGGCGTATCGCAAGGCGAAGGATTGCGGATTGAATGGAATCTTCCACGACAGCCACTTCAATCTTGCTACCGACACTATCAATTTCCTGCACATCGATTACTCCGATGAAGGCAAGCCCGTGCCGCCAGGGGAGTTTCACTTCCCTTCCGACGTTCAGGGCCAGGACCAGATTCTGTCGATGCATGACACCGCGCTGCATTTGCAAAGCCGCCTGCAAAATGAGTACGGATTTTTTTATTACGTGGAGTCTGAAGGAGCGTTGGGTACTTCTTGGTCGTCGCCGGACTATGCCGACATTCGCGGCAATGAATATATCTACAGCAACCTTGATGCAGGATTCGACCACGAGGGATTTGCGAGGTCCGGTGACGATGTTGTTATGGCTTACTTCCGCGCGCTCTCAGTGCGCCTGACCTATCAGGTCGGGATCGAGCCGAACATATTCCCAGCACCTCGCTCCATCGTGCATTGGTGACGGCCCGAGTCCATGGTTCCGCTCAATATGGCGTTCGCCCGAGTGGAGGACCGCATGGAAGAGATGTGGGTTCTGGAACATGACAACGGAGTTGTTTGGAAAGGCCCAGGAACCGAGGTTCTGTTCGCCTACAAGGACTTCGACTATCCGACGAGAGGTTCTGTCGAGATTCTGGACGCAATTACCAATGAACCCTCCAATGCGCAGAATAGGCTGTCGGCAAAACGGATGGGAATCTACCTGCTGAAAGTTGGTTAGCATCCCGTTGGCCGATAAACCTCGGCATTCTCCAAAAGCCTACGGTCTTTTGCCGAAGGGAAGTCCGTGATTCCTTATTCCATTCGCACTCAGGGGCTCGAAACATTGACCATTCCAAATAAGAAACGTTGGAGTCGGAAACTTGCCGGCTTGATCCTGTGCATCGCCGCTCTTGCCCCAGCCCAGATTGCACAAAGAGGTGACGATATCGAGAAACGCGTAGACTCACTCCTGCGATCGATGACGCTGGAGGAAAAGATCGCACTGTTGGGCGGAACCGAGGGCTTGAACACGTCGCCGTTGCCGCGTCTGGGCATCCCAGCTCTACGCATGTCAGACGGCCCCGTCGGCGTTCATGACTACGGACCAACGACTGCTTACGCCGCCGGTATTGCGTTAGCCGCTTCCTGGGACGCCGATCTGGCGCGCCGGGTAGGAGAGAGCATGGGGAACGACGCCCGCGCGCGAGGGGTCCACTTCATCCTCGGACCCGGCGTCAACATTTACCGGGCTCCAACGGCAGGCCGGAACTTTGAGTATCTGGGAGAAGATCCGTTTCTTGCATCGCGCATTGTCGTTCCGCTCATCGAAGGAATTCAGAGTCGAGGGGTAATCGCAACTGTCAAACATTTTGCCGGTAATAACCAGGAATACGACCGACAGAAGATCAGTTCAGACATTGATGAGAGAACCCTGCGTGAAATCTATCTGCCGGCGTTTGAGGCTTCTGTGAAGGAAGCGCATGTGGGCGCCATCATGGACGCCTACAACCTCATAAACGGCACCTACATGACAGCCAACAGCCATCTGAACAACGAGATTGCGAAACAGGAATGGCGCTTTGACGGCATCATCATGTCCGACTGGACTGCAACCCACAATGGAATTGCTGCCGCGAATGGTGGGCTTGATTTGGAGATGCCTTCTGCGGTTTATATGACCCCGCAGATTCTGATCCCGGCGATACGAAGTGGCGCGGTTTCGATGGCCACAATTGACGACAAAGTGCGGCGAATTCTGCGCAAGGTGATTGAATTCGGATTTCTGGATCACGCACAGATGGATACGAGCATTCCGCTCTACAACCAGCGGAGCCGCGAAGTGGCTCTGGAGGAAGCGCGCGAAAGCATGGTCCTGCTGAAGAACGAGAACCATGTGCTTCCTCTCAACAAGAGCAGGATCAAGACCATTGCCGTGATCGGCCCAGATGCTTATCCCGCCGTAGTCGGCGGCGGGGGCAGTTCGAATGTCACTCCCTTCAATGCTGTCAGTTTTCTGGACGGCATCAGCGGTTACCTGGGCGACAGCGTCCGTGTATTAAGTGCCACGGACGAACTCACGCTAGACGAGGTCGTGGGACGTACTACATTCTTCACATCCCACAACGGCCAGAAGGGACTCAAAGCAGAATACTTCGACAATCTAAAACTGCAGGGCAATCCTGCCCTGACTCGTATCGATGAAAAAGTCGATTTTGACTGGGGCGAAGGCAGCTACTCAAGTTCCGGATCTCCAGATCATTTCTCTGCTCGCTGGACGGGATATTTCATCCCTGCGGTGCGTGCGTCCTACAAGTTTTATCTGTCTCCAAATGATGGCGCGCGGCTGTATGTAAACGATCAATTAGTTCTGGACGACACCGGGACACATTCCAAGAATCTCGCTGTCTACACGCACGATCTGCAACGACAAGTACCAGTTAAGGTCCGGCTTGAATACTTCAAGAATGAGCGCACGGCGGCAGTTCGATTCGGCATTGTTCCGGCAGAGCAGGATCCGCTCATCGATTCTGGAGGTCGGACCATGGGAGTAAGGGCGAAGGAAGCTGCATCCCAGGCTGACGCCGTCATTCTGTGCGTCGGCTTCAATCCCTGGCTGGAAGGAGAGGCCTCCGATCGCAGTTTCCGTCTGCCGGGTAATCAAGAAGACTTGATCCAACAGATCGCTGCGGTCAACAAAAACGTAATCGTCGTTGTCACCGCTGGCGGAAACGTCGATATGACCCGATGGATCGACAAAGTTCCGGGGCTTATCCACGCGTGGTATCCCGGCGAGGCGGGTGGGTTGGCGCTGGCGCAGTTACTTTTCGGCGACTTCAGCCCTTCAGGTAAATTGCCCGTTTCGTTCGAGAGGCAATGGGAAGACAATGCCACGTTCGACAGCTACTATCCCAAGAACGGCGAACGCCGGGTTGAATATAAAGAAGGCATCTTTTTCGGATATCGGCATTTCGATCGCTCTGACGTAAAGCCGCTCTTCCCGTTTGGCTACGGTCTGTCGTATACAACTTTCGAGTACAGCAATCTCGCGATCACTCCCACATCAGGGGATCTGACCGCTCCAGTCGAGGTTTCTTTCGATCTGAAGAATACGGGCACCGTACCGGCTGCAGAAGTCGCGGAGTTATACATCGGCGAGTCGCACTCAAGTGTTCCTCGGCCGATCAAGGAACTCAAAAGCTTTTCCAGAATTCAGTTGCAGCCTGGTGAAACCAGGCACGTCACCCTTACTCTGGATCGGCGGGCCTTTTCTTTCTATGATGTGAAGGGACACTCGTGGAGAGCAGAGCCTGGCCCTTTCACGATTCTCGTGGGAAGTTCGTCAGCACAGACCGAATTGCGGGGAACTTTCTCGCTGACACAATAAGAAACAGAAGATGACGGACGCGAACCTCACGAGGGTGGAACGTGAACCAAAAACAACTCAATGCACCGCAGGCTCGAAAGAAGGCGGCTGCTCTCCGGCCTGTTTCACTGGTTGGTCGCTCAAAGTGAAATCCAGTTCTGATGCATGTTTGAGCAGTTCCCAGTCGAGCCAGGGTGTTCGCACCGGATTTCCATCCAGTGCCACGCTTTGAATGTATCCCTTCGCGGGAGCGCCTGACGCTCGAATGTGCAGGTCGTGTCCGTCGAGCTTCAGGTTGACCGAGGGGAATATGGGAGTGTTAGTTGTCAGGCCACCCACGCCGGGAATCTCAGGATAGAGACCAAGGAAAGCGAAAACTGCCCACGACGATGTCGCACCCAGATCGTCATTCCCCGGCAAACCACCGGGCGAATCGGTGAACAGGCCCTGCAGAGACTTCCTCACGACCTCCTGGGCGCGCCAGGGATGTCCTGTCCAGTTGTAGATCCACGGATTACCGAAACTCGGCTCGTTACTGATAAAGAAGTGCGGCGTATATCCGCTGCCTGTCCACTTCCCATATTCGCTGAAGTAGTCATCGAGCCGTGCCTGTGCTGCCTCAGGCCCGCCTACGGCTTCGATCACACCCTTCAGGTCATAAGGAACCATCCAGGTGTACTGCGCCGAGTTCCCTTCCACGAAGCCATCTGTCTTGGCTGGGGTAAAGTTCGGCAGAAATTTTCCATCCTGGTCGCGAGCCCGGATGTATTTTGTTTCCGGATCAAAGAGATTGCGCCAATAGGCGGAGCGGGCCAGAATACGCTGAGCCGTCGCGGTTTCCCCCAGAGCCTTGGAAAACTGAGCGATCGCGAAATCGGCACTTGTGTCTTCGAGGGTAACGGCAGCAGCTCCGGCTCCCGAAGGGGTGTCCGGTCGTTGCGCGACGTATCCTTTAGTCAGGTAATCGTCCAGACCTGGACGTTCGGGATACAAACGGACGTGCGTCTTTGGATCGTCGGCTCCCTTGAGCATGGCGGCCAGCGCCGCGCGCGTATCGAAGTTGCGTCCGCCAAACGCATAAATGCTCGCGAAAATCAGGTCAGAAGGATCACCGACCATGACGCTGCTTTCGTCGTTCGCCACGGGCCAAATGGGTAGTCCACCTCCCTGCTCCGCGTCGTTCACTAATGACTGTGCCATGTCGCTGGCAATTTTTGGGAACAAGATCGTAATCAGTTGCACTTGTGACCGATAGATGTCCCATCCCGAGTAGTTCGCGTATTGGACGTTCTCTTTGGTTTGATGAATCTGGTTGTCGAAACCAACATAATCGCCGTTGACGTCGCTGAAGATGGATGGATGCAGAAGTGAGTGATAAAGCGCCGTGTAGAAAATCCTCCGCTGGCTCTCGGTCCCACCCTCGACCTGCACGTGACCCAAAGCTTCATTCCACGCTGCCCGCGCATCCTCGCGCACTTTCTTGATGTCCCATCCAGGAATTTCCTGCTTCAGGTTCAGGCTGGCATTGGCTGCGCTGACATAGGAAATCCCAACTTTCAGGTAAAGAGTGCGAACCGTAGAAGAGAAGGTTAAGTATGCGCCCGCGCGTGGCCCGCGTTCTGTTTCGACCGCCGGCCTCACTCTCAACTCATCGAAGGTGCCCGTCGCCTCGGGCTCCTGATCCATTTCGAGCGAGAAGAAAACGCGGTAATGGTTTTCGTTACCGCAGAACTCGTCGCTCTCCACCGATCCGGTTACAGTCCGCCCGCGAATCTGAATCTCCGCCTGATTGACCCGTGTTAGGTTCCGGCTGAGATCGATCACTACGCTGCGAGCTTCCTTTGAGTCTGGAAAACTAAACTCCGCGATTCCTGAACGGACAGCTGCGGCCAGCTGAATTTCGATTCCCGTCCCCAGTTTCACTGCGTAATAGCCCGGCTGCGCCACTTGGTCTTCGGGCTTGTAGATTGCTTGATAAGGTTGCGGATGTTGGGGTGGTGGGACCTGCACGTTGCCAATGAGCGGAAGGATCGGAACATCCCCATAGACGCCACACCCGGGCCCGCTCAAATGCGTCAGGCTAAAGCCGCGGGCGGCCGTGCCCTCGTAGCGATAGAACGCGCCGTCCGCTCGGTCGGGACTCCAATAAAGCATGCCGAACGGTCGCACCGCTCCGGGCAGAGTGTTGCCGTTATCTTGGATCCAACTGGTCGAAGTGCCGATGAACGGGTTGACGTGCGACGCCAGGTCGTTCGCGGATTGCGCGCTAACTGCCGCACAAAACAGCACCACTGAAAGTAGAGCAGCCTTCATGACCGTTTTTCCCCTGACTCCCCGAACACCTTGATAAACACCGAGCCATGCTTTGGAAGCTTGATGGTATAGCCCTCGATGAATCGCCCAAGATCTTTCCTGGACCATAGATCGCGAACGCTGGCATTAGGCATCAGTCCGAGATCACTCCAGAGAATGGTAGCCTTCGCACTTCTCGAAGACAGGTTGAGCAACAATACCGCCTTCGTTCCGCCGCTCTTGCTGCCTAATGGCTTTTCCCAGACTTCCACTCCATCCTTGCGTTGAACGTTGCTGGGCCCGGCTCCAAGTGGGTCCTGGTCAACCGCGATAACTTCGGGGTTGGTGAAGATTGCTCGAGTCTGAAAGTCCATATGGGTGAGATCGGTTCCTGCCCAAAGGGGTGCGGCAGAGATGACCCACATGGAAAAATGAGAACGCGCTTCCACCGCGGTGACGCCCGCGTTTCCAACCTCGAGCATATCGGGATCGTTCCACCCGCCAGGAACGCTGAATTCCGCATATTGCGCGTTCGTCTCAAAGTTCTGCACGATGTCTTTCCAATTGACGTGGTTCTTTTGATAGCTGATGTCCCCCGACGTCCGCCACAACTGAGCTACGCCATGCGCCCATTCCCACGGCGACTCTTTGCCCCAGGAACAGATATACAAGAGCATCGGGCGGCCAGTTTGGCGAATGCCGTCAGCCATGCGCTCGTATAACTCCCTGCCGGTGTGCCCCTCAGGCTTGTTGCAGAAATCGACTTCAATCAGGTCGATACCCCAGGAAGCGAAGGTCGCTGCATCTTGAGCTTCGTGGTTATAGCTGCCCTGGAAATGCGGATTTGCAAAACATGTATAGGGTCCGACATCGGTATATATTCCGGCTTTCAACCCGCGGGAATGGATGTAGTCCGCTAGGCTCTCAATGCCATGAGGAAATCGTTTTGCATCGACTACCAGGTTGCCGTTTTCGTCTCGATCGCGGGCAATACATTCCTGAATGACGACGTAGCGGTAGCCCAGGTCACGCATGCCGGTTGCAACCAGGGCATCGGCCTGATTGCGAATCGTTTGCTCATCATAGTCGCAGAAGTATCGGTTCCAGCTTGCCCATCCCATGGGTGGAGTTGGGGCCAAACTTGCAAACCTGCGGGCTGAGTCCTGGGAGACCGCGGGGATCGCACTGACGCTGGCGAGCAATAGAGCAGCGAACATCACGACAGCTAGTCGCGCTGTCTGCGCCGCATGGACTCTCGCTCTCTCACGCATATTTAAGCTTTCTTCGGGAGAGCTCGTCACTTGGCAGGTTCGACGGCATCGACTCCCAGCATCAGTTCAATGGCATCTCGCAACACTTTTGGCTCGAATACTTTTTTCCAATCGGAGCGAACAACTTCTTTCATCCCGAACTCAATAGCAACTTTGGCGGCATCGGAAAATGGTGACTTCTCCGCCCCAAACGTGATGGCCATCGCAATCCGGGCGTGGCCGGCCATGAAGGCGCGCGCCGCCTCCGGAGGCACTCCCTTCTCCACCGCGGCATCGAGCGAAGCTTTCATCAGGCAAGCTGCCGTCGCCACTACGATCTCTGACATCGCCGGCTCAAGCAACGCAAATTGCTCGGGGGTGACGCGATACGCATTTCGCACGGGCCCGAACATCGCCTTACACACTTCTGATCCCTCTTGAAAACGAACCTCCGAACCCGTTACCAGCGAAACCAAAATGTCTTGCAAGGCCACTCCGCCAAAATAATCGTGACGCGCTTCGGGCGTGGATTGTTCGAAGAAGAATGGAGGATGGCAGGGATGAGTAATCATGAACGTCAAGGTCGGACGATGGGGCAACTGATCCAGGTAGGCTGCGCATGCGTCCAGCATGATCAGCGTCGCACCGTCTTTCATGTGCGGAACAAGTTGGCCGGCGATGCGACCGATCAACGCGTCCGGAACAGCCATCACGACGAAATCGGCTTCCGGCAGTGCGGATTGAGTGGGAATAACATGGAAGCCATCCCGGGCCAACTCTCGAGCTCGTACCGCATTGCTTTCGCAGAGAAGCACGCGGAGCCGGGATTCCCTCCCGATCTTTTCCACGGCCCGTGCTCCCATCTTTCCACCAGCTCCAACGATCACTACGGTCTGCTGCTGCATTTGTGCTGTCCTTTCTTATGGTAGGACTTCGTTTATATGTATTGCCGTAAGTACCGAATGCTTTCCTTGGCCCACTCTTGTTCCAGCGCTACGGTCGCCTGAATGTCGGCCTGCTGTGGAGGCCATAATTCGAGGATTGCGTTCGAATCAACCTTGGTGCATTGCAACTCTCGCAATATCCAGGGCAAGTCCATTTGACCTCGACCTGCGGGTCTCCCTTCCACGACGAAACCCATGCGGTGCCAGACGCGCTCCACCGCAAAGTCTTTTACGTGGAAGGACATCGTGTGCCGGGCCAGGTTCTTCACGACCTGCCGTGTGCCTTCGGGAATTGCAAGGGAGTTTGCGGTATCCAGAGTGACCCCAATCCACCGGCATCCGAGAGCATCCAGTGCGCCAGCGAGATCCTGCGATGGGAGGTTGCCATTCTCCAGAGCCAACCGGATGTGATGCCGCTCCAGATCAGGAATAATCTTGTCGAGAGAGTCAACGAGTGCTGCTGCCGTGGGAACCGAGCCATCGTCCAGCTCCGGTACCGTCCGAAGCAGTTTGCAGTCGAGGCGCGCTGCTAGTTCCAGTTGAGCTCGAAGGTGTTGGATGTTCAACCCCCTTGTACCTATTTCCAACTCGATTTGCGCATCTCGTGCATAATCGACAATCGCAAGTAGCTGCCTTTCGCCGAGTTCGCTGAGTGAGAGATTCGGCCCAAACTGCACCACCAGAAGTCCCAGCTCATGCGCTTTGCGCAACAATCCGAGTGCGTCCATTGGCACCGCGGGTTGCGCACCCGGGAACCCGATCGACCACATGTAGGTGTAGCTTCCGATTCCCAGTTTCATGGTCGAGGACTCATATGCGGTCAAGCCTCATGAGAGCCAGCGGAGCCAGCTCGATGTCGCCTTTGCTGTCAGCGAGGAATTCGCCCGGGGCCGCACGAAACGCCTCGGGCTCAGTGGTTGCCCACTCTGCAGTGCTCTCATCCAGCACCTTCGCCTGAAACTTGTTGGAAGCAGCGCCGACAACGAGACGAATTGCTTGTTTCTCGGAAGTCATGTTGGCCAAGATGATCCGCATTCTGTCGTCCTTAGCCAGTGCGAGGGCTTGGGCTTTCAGTGGGGACGTCGAAGAACAGGCCACTACTTCGCCTCCCTGGAATTCCCCGACATCGGCAAAGACGTGATAAAGCGGAAAAACTGATCCGGACAAATAAGGAAACTTTTCCCACCGCGGAGAGGACCGGTCCGCATCCATAACGCCCTTCCAACCGTCGGTCTCGTAAAAAGTGGTGCTGTAGATTCCAGCCTCTGCGAGGCTCTTCAAAGTGCCAGCCGTCCAGACCGATCCCAGGAGAGACATCTGACGCGGGTCGACCGATGCGGGCAGCTTGCTACTGGCAGGGAGTCTCTCGCGGCTCGCCCCATCTAGCGTGGAACGCGGTCGTAACGTAACCGGGGAAACTGAGATGCGCGCATCGCCCGCGAACTGGCGCAAGCTCTCGACCATCGATCCTTGCGCCTGAAGATTCTCAATCAGGTTGGCATTGTCGAAGGCGTGAACCTGGGGATTCAGCGAATAGCTGACCACATCAGCTCCGGAAGCCGGTGGCCTGCAACGATTCAGCTCTGCGAAATTGGCATCCGTTCCACCACCAAACAAGGCTTCCGGGTTGTAACCGGAGAGCCCGGCTCGCGCCATGTTAAGCCACTTCTGGGTGGTGGACTTCTCGGAGACATGGAAAACAAGCCAAGTCTGTACGGGGCTACGAGCACGATGAAAGGCGACGCGCAACTCCTCGATTTCACGGTGCGCATCGTTAGTAAGGAATAGAGCGACTTCCAGGGCTACCCCCAGACGCGTAGCCTCGTTCGTGGCCCGCTGCAATTGAGATTGATATGCACCGTCATTCAGTCTCAGGTCGATGCGCAGGTGCGTCAGGTGAAGAGCGCGCAGGCGCTCGATCGTTCCGGAAGAAAGTTGACCCACTCCCGAAGCAAGCTCCAGGCCGATTCTGGGCAAAACAGTCCTCGCCTCATGAAGTTTAATAATGATGGGTTCGTCGGCCGGGTCAGGACTGATTTTGGGGATATGCCCTTTCACTGCGACCGCGACTGCCTGCGAAACACTGCTGCCAGCTGGGATTTCAGCAGGAAATGGAAGGCTCAACGGAGGACAATATGTTTTGTACGATGCGTCACTCCAATTACGCTGGTCCTCCATTTCATAAACGTCCCCGTCCAAACGAACTTCCGCGTGAATTCCAGGAACTACCTCATGAGAGATGGCTCTGATTCTTAGGAACACCTGATGCGGCGAAATGAATCGAGGAAATTCTCCATTCAGGCGTTCCCCGTCAACGGTCTCAACCGAGCAGCGGGAACCAGAGAGCTCCGCGGAGGAATGCAGGACGCAGAAACCAATTCGGTTTTTCCAAAAATTGCACCTTGCGATCCCTTCCATCGTGAATGAAATCGTTCCGTTGCTCTCACCGACGATGGAACCAGTCCAGTGAAAATTGATGTCGTCATGCTCGTTCTCGACTGCAAATTGCAGGTTGAATGATTCGGGACCGATGGTTTTCCGAACATCGTGCACAAAAGCGGGCACCCTCCGCCAGTTGCGGTCTCGAACCGCCACATATACGCGGCGCAAGACTTCGCGGCCTGCCATGCGGATGTCGCGAATCTCACCGGCAACAAACGTAAGAGAAAGCGGCCCGGCTCGCAGCGTGATCGGCTCTGGAGGAGGCGCATCCGAGCCGTAGTAAAGAATGTTGCGGGTCAGCGTCACCCCCACCTCCAATCTTCAGTCGAAAAGGCGAGAGTCACCGAAGAGATTCGCGCCGCAGAGCCAGAACCTGCCCGCCAGGGAGGTCTCGGAGTTTCAGAACATCATCGCCTTGCCGTTGGCGGCGGATTCATAGGACGCAAAAACCAGCCGCATGGTTCTTAAGTTGTCGTCGCCCGTGGTTTCCGCCGGCCCTCCATTCAAGCCCTGGAGCAGATTCGCCTGGCAGGCAACAATGCTGGAATGAACGACCTCGTACGCCGGATTCACCCACGAATAGTGCGGAGGAGGAACGTGCTTGGTCGAAGTACCGTTCGCGGTCGTGATCTTGAGCCAGTAGTCCGGGCTCAACTCCAGAGACCCTTTGTTCCCTTCCACGAATGCCAACGTCTGCGGGAAGCACTCTCGTTCGAGAGGGTTCTCCGCATAAGCCATCTCCACCACCACAGTCGTGGCGCCTCCCATTTTGAGCACGACGGTGGCAACGTCCTCGCCCTTGATGTCGAGGTGAACCTGATGCGTCTGGCAGTACAGGCTGTCAGCTTCACCGAAGAGAAAGCGCGCGACATCCAGAATATGGCTGCCCAGATCCATCAGAATGAAGCGATCCAATTCTCGCAAGAAAGGCTGATTGCGAAAGACGGGGAAGCCGGAAATCATGTCGAGCCGCGCCCGAAACGGCGTCCCTATTTCACCGCGGTCCAGGATTTTCTTGAGCTCGCGGAGCGGAGTCTGCCAGCGCCAGTTTTCGTTGATCAGCAAGGGCACGCCTGCGGAACGGCAGGCCTGCACCATTTGTTCTGCTTCGGCAAGAGTGGGAGCGATGGGCTTCTGACAGACCACGGGAAGTTTATGGTCGGCGGCCATCTTCACAAAAACTTCGTGGTGATCCACGTCGGTGACGACGTCCACGAAGTAC
>Ga0102924_1003037_pt1 | contig 17803 bp, 19 predicted proteins | sample PaiPotPPM11metaG_FD_80116 | JGI IMG/M metagenome (GOLD analysis project Ga0102924, IMG submission 80116) | Iron sulfur acid spring bacterial and archeal communities from Banff, Canada, to study Microbial Dark Matter (Phase II) - Paint Pots PPM... ...
ACCTCGCTGCCCAAGCCGTCAGCTGCGCTCATACCGGCAGCGCGACGCTTCGCGGCTGCGATCGGCGTGGTTCTCGCGGGTTTCGTTGCTGTGACCGTCGCGTTCGCGGGCTCTCATGGCGCTCCGATCGGCGCGTACAGCACCCACGACACCTACAGCTTCGTGACCGCGCCATCGCTGCACCCGCCCAAGATCCGCGCCAACAAGCGGGCGTCCGTCAGCCAGCTGGCGCCCGGCTACATCCTCACGGCGAACTTCTATGACCTCAACGAACCGCCGATCGTCGGTCAGAGCGGCCCGCTGATCCTTGACAACAACCTGCAGCCGGTCTGGTTTCAGCCGGTGCCTGAACGCGTCGCTGCGGCCAACCTGAGCCTGCAGACCTACAACGGCAAGCCGGCATTGGCCTGGTGGCAGGGAGTTGTCACGAACACGGGCGCAACCGAGAGCGGTGAAGACGTGGTGGTCAACCAGCACTACCAGATGGTCGCGCGGCTGAAAGGCGCGGACGGCTGGGTGCTCACCCTGCATGCGCTCGCGATCAGCGGGGACGTCGCGTGGGTGACCGCCAACAAGAACATTCCACTGAATCTCTCCAAGTACGGCGGCGCCTACAACGGAGCGCTGATCGACTCGGCGGTACAGGAGTACAACCTCAAGACGGGCAAGCTCCTGCGCACCTGGGATGCGCTCGACCACATCCCGCTGGGCGACTCCTACGCGTCGCTGCCGACCAACGGTTTCCCCTGGGACGCCTACCACGTCAACTCCGTCGAACTGACCGGCAACGGAACGTTCCTAGTGTCCATGCGCAACACGTGGGGCGCCTACATGGTCGACATCGACACCGGCGCGATCGAGTGGACCCTCGGCGGCAAGCGCTCGAGCTTCAAGTTCGGCTCGGGCGCCGCCTTCCAGTGGCAGCACGACGTGGCGCTGGGGGTGGGCGGGCATATCGGTCCCACGGTCACCATGTTCGACGATCACTGCTGCCAGCTGACCGGCGGAGGCACGTCCGTCCCGGCTACCGGGCCGTCTCGCGGGCTCGTTCTCCAGTTGGATCAGAGCACGCGCACGGCGACGCTTGTGGCCCAGTACAACGGCGGTGGCAAGTTCGAATCCGAATACATGGGCGACACGCAGCCGCTGGCCAACGGCAACGTGTTCGTCGGCTGGGGATCGGAATCGTATTTCTCGGAGTACAGCCGATCGGGCAAGCTGCTGCTCGAAGGGGAATTCCCGGGATCGGACCTCAGCTACCGGGCGATGCTGGAGCAGTGGGTCGGCCTGCCGCTGTCCCCGCCCGTCGGGGCCGCGCGTCAGGCGGACGGTCAGACCACGGTGTACGTCAGCTGGAACGGCGCCACACAGGTGGCGTCCTGGAGGGTCCTCGCCGGCGCGGCCGCGGGCCGGATGGCCGTGGTCGCGCACGCCCCGAAGTCCGGCTTCGAGACGGCGATCCCCGTGCCGCAGGGCCATGAGCGCTTCGAGGTCCAGGCGCTGGATGCCGACAGCCGTGTGATCGGGGCATCGCGGCCGTTTACGGGGTAGGGTCGATGACGATCCTGGTCGCCCCGGGCGCGCCGTGCGGCCAGGCTCTACACTGACGTTCCGCATCTCCCCGGGAGAGGTGGCCGAGTGGCTGAAGGCACTCGCCTGCTAAGCGAGTATGGGGATTAAACTCCATCGCGGGTTCGAATCCCGCCCTCTCCGTCGCTGTGATTTTCGTCGTTCTTGGCTCCGCGAAGCCGAGAAACGTTCATGGTCCGGTCGCTCACTTGTTTTGGCACTGTGCGAACTCAAGCGCTCGCCTTCGAGCGCCGATGGGGAGTGCGCCGGCGGCAATCAGCCTGTGAGCAGAGCCGTTGCCCACGCGACGGCGTCGGACGCCGTCGAGAAGGCCGCATCACGATCCAGAGGCTCTAGCATCTCGTAGCGCAGTTGTGCCGCCCACGGTGTCAGCCAACGCGCCTCCTCAATGGAGCCTGGAACCGCGACATCGTTGTCGGTGGCGATATCCACGAGCTCGCGGAGATCGTGAGAGCGGGGGAAATCGGCGTCTGCCAGCACGAGCGCGACCTTCAGGGCCTTCTCGACGGCCTGCTGTGCGTGGAATCCGACGACATCGTCGCGCATGTCCTCCGCGGCCATGAGCACCCTGCAAGCTCCGAGGTCGCTCGTCGCGTGCTCGAGCAGCAACTCTGCGTACTCGCGCTGCTCAGGAGTCGGAGCGGGCAACGATCCGACCCTCCCTAAGGGCGTGATGGACCATCGTTCCGCGAACCTTCGCCCGCCGTTCGGCGAGATCCTCATCCATCACAATTACATCGACCGGCCATCCGATCCGGCCGACCGCATCGCGCAACCGGACAGCCTCGGCGACGCGGTTCTCGACATCGCGCTCGATGACCAAGAAGTCCAGATCGCTGTCGCGCGTGAGCTCGCCACGCGCTGCCGACCCGAACAGGATCACTCGGGCAGGAGACGCGGCCGCCTCAGCGAGGCGCTGCCCAGCCAGCTCAATCAACTCCGGCGTCATCATGACGAGGACAGCCTACCGGCGTATGCGGCAAGCACCCGGCGTATGCGGCAAGCACCAGCTCGCGCGCGAAACGCAGAGCGCGGCTCTTCAACTGCGCCGTACTACGATCGCTTGTGTGGAAATCGGCCGGTCAGCGCGTAAACACGGCATCGACGACGAGGATATTGAGCACGTCATGAAACACGCCATGACGATCAAGAATCAGGACGACGGCGCTTTGCTCTATCTCGGCCCTAGTCGCCGCGCTGCGCTGCTTGAGGTCGTCAAAGTCGTTCGGGACGACGGCTCGGAACTCGTGATCCACGCCATGCCGATCACAGCCAAGCATGAACGGCTGCTGCCAGGATGCCGAGCGTGGCGGTGAGCGAGTACCTCACACTCGGCTAGTCGCCCCCGCTGCTTGCTGTCGTTCGTGCCTACCGGACGTTGGCATGCCGCTGCTCTTGTCCCGTTTCTGGCGTGACGGGCTCGCTACTGTTCGGATCGATGGCTGAGCAATCCCAACGGCAGTCGCATGACGCAGATGGGGACCGCATCCGACGGTCGAGACTGCGCGCGGATGGGCAACGGCCGCTTGCTGTGAACCTCAAGGAGACGATCTCGCTGTCACGCAAGCTGTTCGAGCTGCGCGACGCCGTGCGGCGTGCTCGTTGAGCTTGGTTCTCACACCGCGAGCATCGTGAACCTGGGCCCCGCGCTCGTATCGATCAGCGCACCCGCGTCAAGGGTCAGGCTGGCCACTCGGCGGCGACCTGAGCCTTGACTCCCGCGGGGATCACTCCGAGCTCGGCCTCGTCCTCGGCAAGCAGCTCGCGACCGCGAGTGACCTGCAGCTCGCGCAGGACCGCGGCGTTTACAAACGCCGACAGGCTCCCGCCAGACCGAGCAAGGTGCTGCTCTGCCTCGTACAGTACCGATTCCTCGAAAGAGATCGACCGTTTTTGGCTCGCCATCCAGGTGATGCTACGACGGGAGGATCACGCCGCTGCCCCAGTGAAGCCCAACGTATGCGTGACTGGTCGCGGGCCACACTGGGTCAAAGCTTTGGCGCCAGCCGCAATGCCATATGTTCCCCCCATGGGGATGCCGCGCTTGAGGGGGAAGGTCGTGCTGATCACCGGCGCGGCCGGCGGCATCGGCGCGGCGGCAGCTCGCGCTATGGCCGCAGAGGGCGCCGAGCTGCTGCTCACCGACGCCGACGCGGCGGGCGTGGAGCGAGTCGCCCAGGAGATCGGCCAGAGCGCGACCGCGCGCGGCCATGACGTGACCAGCGAGGACGACTGGCAGACCGTGACCGACTGGGCTCTCCAGACCCACGGGCGGGTGGACGCACTGGTCAACAACGCGGGCGTGTTCCTGGCGGCGCCGCTGGCTGACACCACGCCAGACGCCTTCCGTCGCGTGCTCGACGTCAACACGACCGGCGTGTTCCTGGGCATGCGCGCCCTGGCGCCCGCAATGTGCGAGCGCCAGGCGGGCTCGATCGTCAACGTGTCCTCGGTGGCGGGGCTGATGGGAAGCCCCTACCTGACGGCCTATGCGGCCAGCAAGTGGGCCGTGCGCGGGATGACCAAGGTGGTCGCCAAGGAGCTGGCCGGTTTCGGCGTGCGCGTCAACTCGGTGCACCCGGGGCAGATCGACACCGACATGAACGCGCGTCAGCGTGAGAAGACCCCGGAGCTGATCGACAAGTTGATCGCGGGCATCCCGCTCAAGCGGATCGGCACGCCGCAGGAGGTCGCCCACGCGCTCGTGTACCTCGCGAGCGATGACAGCGTCTACGTGACCGGCTCTGAGCTCGTGATCGACGGCGGCACCAGCGCATGATCGTCAACTCTCGACAGCGGAGGACCAGATGACCCACACCAACACCCAGGTCCGTCTAGCGGCCCGCCCGAGCGGCCTGCCCAAGGCGTCAGACTGGGAGATCCTCGAGGAGCCCGTGCCGACCGCTGGCGAGGGGCAGTTCGTCGTTGCGATCTCCCACCTGTCGCTGGATCCGGCGATGCGCGGCTGGATGAACGCGGGGGCCTCCTACATCGAGCCCGTGGAGATCGGCGCGGTGATGCGCGCGGGGGGCGTGGGCATGGTGAGCGCCTCCGAGCACCCCGGCTTCGCGGTCGGCGACCATGTAGTGGGGGCCTTCGGCGTCCAGGAGTACGCGCTGTGTGACGGGATGGGCGTGAACAAGGTCGACCCCTCGCTCGCTGCGCTGCCCACCTACCTGGGCACGCTGGGGATGACCGGCATGACCGCTTACTTCGCGTTGCTGGATGTCGGCAAGCCCCAGCCTGGCAACACCGTGGTCGTGTCGGGTGCGGCCGGGGCGGTGGGCAGCGTGGCGGGGCAGATCGCCAGGATCAAGGACTGTCGGGTGATCGGCATCGCGGGGGGCGAGGAGAAGTGCCGCTGGCTGACCGACGAGCTGCGCTTCGACGCGGCGATCGACTACAAGCACGAGGACGTCCGCGCCGCGCTGCGCGAGCATGCGCCCAAGGGGATCGACGTGTACTTCGACAACGTCGGCGGCGACATCCTCGACGCGGCTCTGACGCGCCTGGCGCGCGGCGCGCGCATCGTGATCTGCGGGGCCGTCTCTCAGTACAACTCGACCGAGGGCTTCAAGGGCCCGGCCAACTACATGTCACTGCTGGTCGCGCGCGCGTCGATGACCGGCATGGTCGTGTTCGACTACACCGCCCGCTTCGCCGAGGCCGCACGCGAGATCGCCGGCTGGATGCAGGACGGCTCGCTGATCTCTCGTGAGGACGTGGTGGAGGGCGGCGTCAGGGCCTTTCACGACACACTGCTGAGCATGTTCGCGGGCGAGAACGTGGGCAAGCTGGTGCTGCACGTCGGCGTCAGCTAACAGTATCTTCACTAGCTGGCGACCCAGGGCGGGAAGCAAGGGAGAGCAATGTCGCGACGCAACCCGATCGAGCACACGCTCACCAGGCGAGACCTGCTGCGCTATGGGGGCTCGCTCGGGGTGGCTGCCGCCAGTATGTCGGCCGGCGGCGCTTTGTGGCGGACAGCCCTCGCGGGCGCAAAGACGGTACGCGTGCCCGACAGCCTGCCCAACCCGCGCGTCCCCGCTGGCACCGTCGACGAAGCCCTGCCCTTCGACCACATCGTGGTCGTGATGATGGAGAACCACTCCTTCGACAACCTCCTGGGCGCGCTCGCACGGTCAGGACAGACAAAGGCCCATGGGCTGCGATTCAACCCCAAGGGTGTCGCCCTGAACAGCAACCCCGGCCCAGAAGGGCCCGTTCGCTCGTTCGCCTTCCCCAGTACCGCCCAGGGCAAGGGCGTCACGCAGGCCTGGAACGCCACCCACGAACAGATCGACGAAGGCCGGATGGACGGCTTCGTGAGCTCCAACCACTCCGACCAGCCGATGGGCTACTGGACCGCGGAGGTGCTTCCCTTCGCCTACTCCTTCGCGACCAGCTTCACGGTGGCCAACCGCTGGTTCTGCTCCGCGCCCTGCCAGACCTACCCCAATCGCCGTTTCCTGATGGCCGGCACGGCCTACGGCGACATCGCCACGGACCTCGCAAGCCTGAAGGAACCGCCGCCGCCCAACGGCACGATCTTCGATCGGCTGCATGCCTATGGGGTCAGCTGGCGCAACTACTTCACCGACCTGCCCCAAACGGCGATCATCCCGTCGATCATCAAGAAATACCCGACCAACCTGGCGTCGATCGCGCAGTTCTACGCCGACTGCGCAGCTGGCAGCCTGCCGTCTGTCAGCTTCGTCGACCCCGAGTTCGGCGTGATCTCGGAGGTCGGCTCTCTGCTCGCCACCGTCCCCGGCCTGGAAGCGATCGGCGCCAAGCTCGAAACGATCGGCGGCGACGAGGAGGATCCGCAGGATCTGGCCTACGGGGAGAATTGGGCATACAAGGTCGTAAACGCGGTTCTGCATTCGCCGGCCTGGCCACGCACGCTGCTCGTCTACACCTACGACGAGCACGGCGGCTACTACGACCACGTGCCGCCGCCTGCGGCCATCGCACCCGACTCGATCGCGCCGCAACTCGGCCCCGAAGACGTGCCGGGCGGCTATGACATCTACGGGCCGCGGGTCCCCGCGGTGGTCGCCTCCCCATACTCCAAGCCCAACACGGTCACCAACGTGGTGCACGATCACACCTCGGTGCTGGCCACGATCGAGGCCAAGTGGAACCTGCCCGCGCTGACCTATCGCGACGCCAACGCCAGTACGGTCGCCGACTTTCTCGACGTGGGCAACGCCGCGCTGCTGGAACCTCCCACCATCGCCCAGCCGCCCGCCCCTACAAAAACACTGGTTGGCACGTGAGGCTTCTACGCGCGCTTGCTCCTGCCGTGCTCGTGCTCGCGCTGGCAGGTACGCCTGCGAGCGCAGCCCGCACGGTCGCCTTCAAGGCGCCCAAGATCCATCACGTGTTCGTGATCGTGCTCGAGAACGAGGACTACGAATCGACGTTCGGCGATCCCAGCGCCGATCCGTACCTGGCCCAGACCCTGCCCGCCGAGGGGGCGCTGTTGCAGGACTACTACGCGACGGGGCACGAGAGCAACGACAACTACATCTCGCTCGTGTCCGGTCAGCCGCCCAACCTGGAGAACCAGGCCGACTGCCAGTTCTTCAGCGACTTCGTCAAAGCTGCGACCCTGCCCGGCGGCGTGGAGGCGGGGGAGGGCTGCGTGTACCCGTCCTCGGTGGCCAACATCGGCACCCAGCTGTCGGGCGCCGGGCGCAAATGGAAGGCCTACGAGGAGGACATGGGCAACGACCCCAACCGCGAGGTGGCCGCATGCGGGCATCCGGCGGTCGGGTCGCGTGACGAAACGCAGAAAGCGGTGTCGGGCGACGGGTACGCCACGCGCCACGACCCGTTCGTGTACTTCCATGCGGTGATCGACGAACAGGAATACTGCGACAAGCACGTGGTGGCGCTCGGAACCGCCGGCGGCGCGATGCCCGCGGCGGCCCTGCGCGGCGAGACGGGGCTGGCCACCGACCTCGAGCATGCGGCCACGACCCCGACGTTCTCGTTCATCACTCCCAACCTGTGCGACGACGGCCACGACTTCCCCTGCAAAAACCAGCCGAGCGGCCCGTCGGCGTTGGCGGACATCGATGCGTTCCTGGAAACCTGGGTGCCGAAGATCGTCGGCTCGCCGGCCTTCCGCCAGGGCGGCCTGCTGGAGATCACCTTCGACGAGTCCGACGGCCCGAGCTCGGACTCGTCGTCGTGCTGCGACGAGCTGCCCGGCCCCGGCTCGCCGCTGCCCGGGATCACGGGCAGCGGCGGGGGCCGGGTCGGCGCGGTGCTGATCTCGCCATATATCAAGCCGGGCACCGTCAGCACCACGCCATACAACCACTACTCATCGCTGGCCAGCTGGGAGTCGTTGCTGGGGCTGGGGCGCCTAGCCGACGCGGCGACCGTGCCGGCGACGTTCGGCGCAGACGTGTTCACGGCCGCCGGCTAACCGAGCCCCGGGTCGGGCGCGCCGAGCTTGGTTATGTCGGGCGCCTTGTAGGCGTGGCCGGGGCAGCCGCCGAGCGCGAGCAGGCGGATGCCTTCGTCTCCCGGCCAGATCTTGCGCTTGGCCTCGGGGCCGACCCTGACCATCGTCTCTGGGTCGATCGCCTTGCGCTCGCCGTCGATCTCGATCTCGCCGCCGCCGCGCAGGACCACGAAAACCTCCTCCTGACCGCTCTCGGCGTGGTCGTGTTCGGGGTACTGGTGTGCTTTGGGAGGCATGTCGATGACCTGCATGCCGAAGGCCTCGACGCCTAGCTGGGCGCGGGCGCGCTTGAAGGAGCCGGAGAAGGCCGCCTCCATGTCGTCAATTCTGCTGATCGTGTAGTCGGGCATTTGCAGCCTCCTGTGTCGCAGCTCGAAAGGGACAAGAAAAATAGCACGATCGTTCGTTCGATAGAGTTGTCGTGTGGGAACGAAGGCGGCCAGCACCAGGTCTGCGATCCTCGCCCGGGCCGTCGATCTTGCTTCGGCGCAAGGCCTTGAGGGATTGACGATCGGCAGGCTGGCGGGCGACCTGCGGATGAGCAAGAGCGGGCTGTTCGCCCACTTCGGCTCCAAGGAGGAACTGCAGCTGGCCACGCTGAACGCGGCCGCCGAGCGCCTGTTCGGCGAGGTGATCGCTCCGGCCCAGGCCGAGCCCGAGGGAGCCGCGCGGCTGGCGGCCTACTGCGAGCGCTACATCGACTACCTGGAGCGCAAGGTGTTCGCCGGCGGATGTTTCTTCGCGGCGGCCATCAGCGAGTTCGACGACCGCCCGGGCGTCGTGCGCGACGCCATCCGCGCGGGCGTGCGCGCGTGGCTTTCAGAGCTCGAGCGCCAGGCCGCGATCGCAGGCCTGCGAGAGCCGGAGGCGCTCGCCTTCGAGGTCTACTCGTTGGCCCTGGGCGCCAACGCATGTTCGCGCCTGCTCGACGAGGGACGCGCGTTCGCGCACGCCCGCGCGACGATCGCACGCCGGCTGGCCGGCGCGGGCACCAGCCCGGCGCCAGGGTCGCGCTGAAGACGAGCTCGCGCTGACCGCCCGGCGGCGCTCGCGCGGGTCAGCCTTCGGGCGTCTCGGCTGCGGCGACCGCGAAGACGATGTGGCGGCGGGCGATGGTGAGGTAGTCGTGCAACTCCACAGGCCCGCCGTCGAGCGGCTGCACGGTCACGTCGGTGAGCGTCAGGAAGTCGCGCTCTGACGCGTTGAGCACGTCGGACACACGGCTGCGGTAGCCGTCGCGGGCGAGCGTGATGGCGCCCTCGATGCGGTGACGCTCGGTCTCGATGCGGATCCGCTCGAGGCGGTGGTCCATCCCCGTGGAGTCGTGCTCGCCAGGCATCTCTTGCGCGCTCATGCACTCATTATCGGGCCTGTCGCGGGCGGGCGGGCCGGCGGCTCGCTCAGCGGCTGACCACATACGTCTTGGTGATGCTCGTGCGCCGGCCCGTGGGGCCGGCGGCGATGATGCTCACCCGCGCCTTCATCACGTCGTGGTTGCCCAGCGCCCTGCGCAGGCGCGCCAGCGCGAGCGGGCCCACACGCAGGCGCAGCGGCGTGGTCTGTCCGGGGCGCAGCGGACGCGCGGCCGCGACCAGCGGCACGCTGCGCGGCGATCCACTCGACCGGCCCAGCGGCGCGAGCGTGGCGGTGACCAGGACCTTGCAGGCACGCCGGCAGCTGACGGCCAGGGCGAGCGCACGCCTGGCCAGCACGCCGGTGGGCTGTGGCACGCTCACGTTGACCGTCGGCGCCACGTCCAGCGGCGGTGGCCACGCTTCCGGCGCCAGGCAGCCGATCACCGCGGGGATCACCGGATTGAAGCGCTCGACCCGATTGTTGTTGGTGTCGGCCACGTACACGTCGCCGTTGCAGTCGACTGCGATGGCGCTCGGTTGCGAGAATTCGCCCGGCCCGACGCCGCGCGTGCCCCACTTGGCCAGGAAGCGTCCTTCGGAGTCGAACTCCTGCACGCGGTTGTTTTCGCGATCGACCACATACACGTTGCCGGCCCCGTCCACCGTGACCCCCGTGGGCTCATGAAAGCGCCCGTCGGCCGAGCCCAGCGAGCCCCACTCCCTCAGCACCGCCCCTTCCGGACCGAGCTCGACGATGCGGTTGTTGGCGGTGTCGGCCACGTACGCGTCGCCTGCTCCATTGACGGCGACCGCATCGGGTTCGTCGAATTCGCCTGTGCCGCTGCCCGCCTCTCCCTCGGCTTCGTTGGCGCCCCACTTCGCGCGCAAGGACCCTTCGGGCCCGTAGACGAGCACGCGGTTGTGCCCCGTGTCGGCGACGTAGGTCTCGTCGGGACCGGCCGCGACTGCCACCGAGCCGGCGTCGTTGAGCCCCGCTCCGCCGCGGTCGGCCGGGCCGGCCAGTTCGGACAGGAACGTCCCTTCTCCCCACAATCGCACGAGTCGCTGGTCGCCCACGTCGGCCACGTACACCGAGCCGCGCGGGTCGACCGCGATTCCGGCCGGCATGTAGAAGCCGGAGTGATAACCCCCCGCATTTGCCCATTCCCCGGCGTAGGCGTCGATGCCCGGGGAGAACGCCTCGATCCGGTTGCCGTCGGTGTCGGACACGAGCAGCCTGCCCGTCGGGTCAACCGCCAGGCCACGCGGCGCGGTCAGGATCCCCGGACCATGGGCGGAGACGCCGAGCGTGCGCAGGTAGTTGCCGTTGGGGTCGAACACCTCGATGCGGTCGTTGGCCGTATCGGCCACGTAGGTGTCGCCGGCCGGGTCACTGGCCAGCGCCCGCGGGAAGGCCAGCTGGCCGGGCTTTGAGCCAAAGCTGCCCCACGCTGCGAGCAGGTTGAGCTGTGGCCCCAGCTTGACCACGCGCGCGTTGATGTCATCGGCCACATACACGTCGCCGGCGGCGTCCAGCGCGACACCGTAGGGAAAGCCGAACTGCACCGGGTTCTTGCTGTACTCGTCCACGGTGCCCTCGTTAACCCCTTCGGGGCTGAACTTCTCCAGGCGGTGGTTGTCGTCGTCGGAGACGATCACCTCGCTTTCGTTGGCTGCGACGCCGCGCGGGTAGGAGAACTGGCCGGGACCGTTTCCGTAGGAGCCCCACTGCATCGCTTCGCCGCCTTCCAGGTTGAAGCGCTCGATGCGGTCGTTGCCGCTGTCGGCCACGTAGACGTAGTTGCCCGCCACTGCGATGCCCCCGCCGGGCGGCTGGGTGTAGTCCTGCGAGGAGCCGAACTTGAACTCTCCCAGTTCGCTGCCTTTATGGCCCCACTGGGTGAGGAGTTCCCCGTCGGCGGTGAACTTCTCAATCCGGTTGTGGCTAGAGTCGACCACGTAGACGTTGCCCGCTGCGTCGGTGGCCAGCCCGGCGATCGGTCCGAACTGGCCAGGTCCGCCGCCGTATGCGCCCCACTCGGTCTCGAACTGGCCCGCAGCCGTGAACTTCTGGACCTCATAGCCCAGTTGATCGGCCACGTACACGTCGCCCTGTGCATCGACCGCCACGGCCTCGGGGAATCGCAGCACACCTTCGCCGCGCTGGCCGACGATCTGCACCGAGGCATACGGGCACGAGCTGGCGCCGGAGCCGGCGCAGGGGGCGCCCGGTTCGCCCGCGGCGGTCGCCCCGGCAGGCGTGGCGGCCACGGTCAGGGCAAGCGTCAACAGTGCGGGTGCGAGCAGGCTTTGCAGCGAGCCCCACCGACGCATGCGCCAACGGGTGAGCATCGGAGCATGAAAACACGATCCGGCGCTCGAGGGAGCAGCCGTTAGCAGAAGCTAAACAAATTCTTACTGGACGATCCCCTCGGGCTCGCGCGCGGGCAGCCCGGCGCGCTGTGAGCTTCCCACCATGCGCCCGGCGCCGGTCGGGCGGTTGCGCTCCTCGCGCACGATGTACAGCGGGCGGTGCTTGACCTCGTCGTAGATGCGTCCGACGTACTCGCCGATCACGCCCAGGGCAATCAGCTGGATGCCCCCGAGCAGCAGGATGGCGATCGTGATCGAGCCGAAGCCGGGCAGGTAGGAGTCGAAGATGCGCAGCACGATCACGACCGGGATGGCGATGAAGGCGACGCCCGCCGAGAGCAGCCCCACGTAGGTGGCCAGCTGCAGCGGAAGGTGCGAGAAGGAGGCGATCGCGTCCAGCGAGAAGCGCAGCATCTTGCGCAGCGTGTACTTGGTCTCGCCGGCGTGGCGGGCCTCACGCTGATAGGCCACGGCGGTCTGGTGAAAGCCCACCCACACCGTCATCCCGCGCAAAAAGCGCGAGCGCTCGGTCATCGCCAGCAGGGCGTCTAGGGCGCGCCGGTCGAGCAGGCGAAAATCGCCCGAGTTGGGCTCCAGGTCGACCTGGGCGAGCTTGTCAAACAGCTTGTAGAACCAGGACGCGGTGGCAAGCTTGAATGCGGTCTCGCCCTCGCGCTGCTTGCGTACCGCATAGACCACGTCGGCGCCCTGGCTCCACTTGGCGAGCATCTCGGGTATCAGCTCGGGCGGGTCCTGCAGGTCGGCGTCGATCATCGCGACGACGTCGCCGACGGCATGCTCCAGGCCGGCGGTCAGCGCGGCCTGGTGGCCGAAGTTGCGGGAGAGGTGTATGACGCGCACGCGCGGGTCGGTGGCGGCGATGCGGTCGAGCAGCTCGGGCGTGCGGTCTGAGCTGCCGTCGTTGACGAGCACCAGCTCGAATTCGTAGTCGGCGATCGCGGCGGTGGCCCGCGCGACGAACTGCTCGACGAGCTCCTCCTCGTTGTAGACGGGGGCGACGAGACTGAGCAGGGTGGGGGTGCGAAGTGGCGTGTCCGACATGATCTGTGACTTTGCTGGAAGCGTGTGGCTCAGTTGAGCGCTCGGCGTCCAATCGTTGCGCGGCCGCCTAAGCCATCGATGAATTTATCGTTCATCCTGTCTAGGAATGCCTTCCGAGCGCACTGACCCGCACCGACCACACATCAGCGTAGCGGCGTCATCGCGCACCGTTGGCCGCCCGGTGCTGGTCCAGTTCGTCAAGTTCGGGATCGTCGGCGTGTCCAACACGCTGTTGACCTTCGCCATATACACGCTGTTGTTGAAGGTCTTCGGCGTGTGGTACCTGGCGGCATCGGCGATCGGTTTTGCGGTGGGCGCGACCAACGGCTTTCTGCTCAACCGCCGTTGGACCTTTCGCGAGCACGTCGGCGACGCGCTGACGCCGGTGCGCTGGGCGATCGTGCAGACCTGTGGCCTGGGGGTCAACGAGGGGCTGCTGTTCGTGTTCGTGCACGATGCGCGGCTGGACAAGCTGGTGGCGCAGGCGCTGGCCACGATCGTGGTCACGGTCAGCACGTTCTTCGCCAACCGCGCGTGGACCTTCCGCGTGCACTCGCTGCCCGCTTAGCTAAAGACGGCCAGCAGCGACAGGCCTGCTGGTATCCGCCCCCCGCCCGCCACCAGCGCGGCCTCGAGCGCCAGCGGGCGCTCGAGCAGCCAATTCAGCGGCTCGGGCGGCACCCACAGGTCCAGGCTGGACTCGGTCGTCCTGGTGCTCAGCCGCTCGAGCACGCGCAGCAGGATCGCGACGGGCAACAGCAGCGAGTTGAAGTAGGTTGTGCGCGTCTGGTGCCAGCCGGCGCGCTCGGCGACGCTGCGCAGCGAGCGGTGGGTGTAGCGGCGGTGGTGATGGTTGATCACGTCGTGGCCGCTCCACAGCCACTGGTAGGCGGGCACGGTCACCAGCAGCCAGCCGCCCGGGGCGACCACGCGGCGCAGCTCGCGCAGCGCGGCAAGGTCATCGTCGAGGTGCTCGACCACGTCCAGGCTCACCGCCAGGTCGAAGCTGGCGTCCGCGAAGGGCATCTCCAAGACCGAGCCGGCGAGTACCTCGCCGACCCCACGGGCGCGGGCGAGGGAGACGCTCGTATCGGACAGCTCCACGCCTGTGACCGTCCCCAGGCGGGAAAGGTCGACCATGTTGCGCCCGCTGCCGCAGCCTGCGTCGAGGATGCGCGGGCGCTCGGGCAGCGCCAGGTTCGCGATCACGCCGTCGAGCACCGTTCGCCGCCCCCGATACCACCAGTGGCGATCCTCAGCCTGGTGGGTCTGAAGCTCGTAGTCCCTGTCCATCCGCGAGCATCTTTTCCTATAGGCGCCACCCCGCGCGGTGCGACCCCCTGCGACGCGGCTGCTCGACACGCCGCTGCGACCCCTACGAAGCTAGCCCTTAGCGCCCCGGGCCGACATCGCGCAGCGCATACTGCAGCTCGCCGCGTGCCCCCCGCCAGACCGCCAGAGCGCGATCGCTGTCGGGGTCGAGGGCGACGGTCGCGTCGCTGTTGGGGCCCGCTGGAGCGACCTGCTCGGGCTTGGCGAAGATGGACCGCCCGGGGTGGGCGTCGATCCCGCGCGCCGCGAAGATTGCGTTTCTCTCCAGGTTCGGCCTGCCCGTCGCGGTCTGCTGTGGCTCGCTCCACAGGACCAGCGCATCGCCGTCGGGTCCGGTCGCGAGGTCTTCGAGCAGCGCGTCGCGTCCTGGCGTTGCGATCGTGGTTACAGCTGGCGCGCCCGTACGGTCGATCGCGGCGGTGCGCACGACCCAGCGTCCCCGGGCAGCTCCTGCCCAGGCCATCATCACGCTCTCAGAACTCAGGCGCACAAGGCTGGGCGAGCCCGTGGGCGGGGCCAGCCCGGCGGGGTCGTCATAGCGCTCCAGCAGGGTGGGCGCTGCGAAGCGCACTCCTGTGCCCGAGCGGTCCAGGTACACGCTGGTCTGCGTGCCCTGCTGCTCGCTCCAGGCGACGATCGCACGGTAGTCGTCGCTCAGCAGGGCTGTCAGTCGTGTGCGGGCGCCGGCGGGCGCGAGTCGCTGGATCGGCTGGGGACCTCCCCTGGCAGGCAGCTCGCGCGCGTAGATCGCGCCGGCCTGGGTCCATACGGCGAGCGCGTCGCTGCGGTAGTCCAGGGCGAGTGTGAGCGCATGGATCGGTGCGCTGTGGGCGGCGCCGGCGCGGATACGCGGCCCGAAGCTGCTGGCGTAGTGGCGCTGCAGGCGCACGCCCAGACCACCCGCGCCTCGTGCAGATGCCGACGCGGAGGCCAACGCGACGTCGCCCAGATAGGCCGTGGCGAGGGCGACCGGCGCGCCTGAGAGATAGACGGTGCGTAGCGGGGAGAACGGTCCGCCGGCAGCGCCCTCGATCAGCAGGCCTTGCGCGCGACCTCCATCGCTGGCGCCGGCGATGACGATCTGCCCCTCCGGGGCTGCGCCGACGGTCAGCGGTCCGCGCGCCGCCAGCACGTGACCGGCCAGCGTGCGCGGAGCCGTTGCCGGGCCGGGCGTACCGCGGGAGCCGATCGTGGCTACACGCACGCCCTGACCGCCGGGGCAGCTGGCCGAGGCTTCCCACACCACCGCGCCGGCGCCGGTGGAGTGTTCGGGGCTGTCGCTGGGGAAGACCACGTGCGGCGTCCCGCTGGTCGGGCAGGCGCTGAGGCGCGCGGGCGTCGACCAGTAGCCGGCGCGTTCGCTGCTGGCGGCTGGGCTGATGCCCACCGCCAGCCCTGGCCCGGTGACCGCGACCGCGAGCAGGGAGGCGAGTCGCAACTAAGCAGCGAGCGCGGTGCGCAGGAACTCGATCGTGCGCTCCCACGAGCTCTGGGCGTGCGCTTGGTCATAGGTGCCCAGCCGATCCAGGTCGTTGAAGAAGGCGTGCCCGGCCCCGTCGTAGTAGTGGAACGTGACGTCGACGCCCGCGTCGCGTATCTCTGACTCCAGCGCCTGGGCGGCATCGGTGGGGACGAACTGATCGGCGGTCCCGAAGTGCCCGAGGACGGGGCCTTTGATCTTGGCGAAGTCGGGCTTGCCGTGGGGCATGACGTAGTAGTAGGTCACGGCGGCGGCGATGTTGGGGCAGGTGGCGGCAGCCCACACCGACAGCCCGCCGCCCAGGCAGAAGCCGACCGAGGCCACGCCGTCTCCTTGCACGCCTGGCAGCGAGAGCAGGTAGTCGGCGGCGCCGCACATGTCGTGCTCGGCCTGGTCCATCGAGAGGGCCATCAGTTTCTGTTCGGCCTCGCTTGGCTGCGTGGTGGTCTCGCCGCGAAAGAGGTCCGGGGCGAGGGCGAAGAAACCATTGGCGGCGAAGCGGTCGCAGACCGAGCGGATGTGCTCTTCAAGGCCCCACCACTCCTGCAGGACGATCGTGGCCGGCCCCTGTCCGCTCGCCGGGGTGGCCAGGTATCCGGGCGCGCTGCCGGCGCCGGTGGGGAACTCGATGTCTGGCATGCGTGACTCCTTGGTGTCGGTGGCGCCCGGCAGGCTCGCCGGCGCTCGCGGGATCCTACGCGGCGAGCGTCACCACGATGACCGGCTGGCTGGTCGGGTGCAGGCTGCCGCCGCGGGGCTCGCTGGTGACCAGCACCTCACGCACGCCGTGCAGGCTCTGCCCGACGCTTGCTGTGCCGCTGCCCTGGCTGGTCACGCCGAACAGCGCGTCGGTTGGCTGCGGCGCGCCGCCGGCGCGTTTGAGCCACACCTCATAGATCTTGCCGGGCGGCGGCTGGCGCATGCCCGACACGACCAGTTCGGCGTGCCCGGCGACCTGGCGCAGAGACGCTCTGGCGCCGGGCAGCGATGCGCTCAGATGCGCGGCGGTCACGCGTACGCCCGACGAGGAGCCGCTCGTCGTGATCGCGATCACGGCTGCGACGGCGGCGCTGGCGGCGATCGCCAGGCCGACCGCCGGGAAGGACAGGCGGCGTGCGCGCCAGCGGCCAGCGGCGCGCGGCGCCTCGTCGGCGTGGGGACCGGCCGCGCGCAGCACCTCGGCCTCGGAGCGGACGGTCGTGAGGATGCGCTGGTGCAGTGTCGCGGGGGCCTTCGCGGGGGCCACGCTGGTGGGCAGCGCCTCGACGACCAGCGAAAGCGCGGCGACCTCCTCGCGGCAGCTGGCGCAGGTGAGCAGGTGCTCGCGGTAGCTGTCGGCGTCCTCCAGCGCGCCGAGGACGTAGGGCGCCGCGTCGATGTGCTCGGCGCAATCGGGTTCGGGCAGACGCGAGCTCAAGTTCCTACCGCCTCCCAGCCGTGCAGCTGGCCGCGCAGCTTGTGCAGGCCCAGGCGCATGCGGCCCTTGATCGTGCCGAGCGGGAGATCGAGCATCGAGGCGATCTCGATATGGGTGAAACCACCGAAATATGCTAGCTCGATCACCTGCTTCTGCTCGTCGGGCAGTTCGTCCAGGGCACCCCGGATCTCGCTGGCGGCGGCGTTGCCGATCGCTTGGGCGTCGGTCCGCTCGGGCGCCTCCAGGCTGTCCTCGATTCCCTCGTCGCCTGCGCGCCGGCGCTCGTGCACGTTGCAGCGGCGCAGCGCGTCGACGGCGCGGTTGTGCACGATGCCCAGCGCCCATGTGCGCACGCTGCCGCGCGCACGGTCGTAGCGCGCCCCGCCGCGCCAGAGGGCCAGGAACGCCTCCTGTGTGACGTCCTCGGCCAGCGAGCGCGTGGCGCACATGCGGTAAGCCAGCGAGAAGGCGGCGTCGGCGTGACGTTCGAGGATCACCTCGAACGCGTCTGGATCGTTGCCGGCGACGAGCTCCATGAGCTCCTCGTCTGCGAGCTTTCGCAGACGGTCGTTGGTGAGTCTGGCGGGGCGCCGCAGCACGGACATCGAATCACTCTACGCGCGGGCGCGTCAGTTGGATCACAGTCGTCGCGAGTGAGCGCGACGTGATTGCGATCTGCGTCGGATTGTGATCCGTCGCAGGCCGGCCTGCGA
>Ga0102924_1003038_pt1 | contig 17799 bp, 12 predicted proteins | sample PaiPotPPM11metaG_FD_80116 | JGI IMG/M metagenome (GOLD analysis project Ga0102924, IMG submission 80116) | Iron sulfur acid spring bacterial and archeal communities from Banff, Canada, to study Microbial Dark Matter (Phase II) - Paint Pots PPM... ...
CCCCGTTGAAGCGCTCGAGCGCCCTCTTCTCGACGTGGGTCTCGGGGGTGGCGCCTGCCGCACCGGGGTGTTTGGGCGTCTTGACTTCCTCGCCCCCGCCCCCGCAGCCGAAGCCCGCGATGCCCGTCGCGACCGCCAGTGCCAAAACGCTTGCCGTGTTCTTCATGGTCCTTCCCTCGCTCGCGTCTCGGCTCAATGCTTCTTCTTGCCGCCGGCCGGCTTCTTCTTGGTGTCCTCGCCGCCCGTGTTGCCGGAGTCGACGATCTCCACCTTCTCGGTCGCCGGCCCGCTCTCGACCGGGTGCCAGAGCTGACCCCCGATGATGACCGGCGGCGGCCGATCGTCGAGACCGCTGTTCGACAGCGTGGGCGCGCCGCGCAGCTCGTCGACGACGTGGTATTCCGTCTTGTAGTTCTTCGCGAGCCACTTCTCGCAGTCGCGGGAGAACTCGTCGAAGTACTGGTACTTCACCGAGTCGTCGAGGCAGCGCTTGAGCGCCGGCTTGGCCTTCTGCGCCTTGATCGGCTCCGAGGCCTCGTCCAGGTGCTGCAGGTACGTCGCCTTGATCTCCGACCAGGAGAGCGTGTCGCCCGTCCCCGGCACGAAGCCCTTCTTGTTCCACTCCTTCGGCGTCGGGGCCGCGCGGAACTCGTCGACGAAGCCGCCCCACATGAGGCCCGCGCGCGACGCGGCGGCGATGACCCAGCGCGGCGGCGGCACCGGCTGGAGCTCCGTCACCTTCTGGTACTCCTTGTCGACATCCTCGATCGCCGCCTGCTTCTTCATGACCCAGGGCTTGACGGTCTTCTCCATGTACTTCTGGATGTCGTCCTTCTTCCCCGAGCCCTTGTAGACGGGATACGGCAGGGTATCGACCTTCTCCTTCTTCTTCTCCTCGGCTGCGTAGAAGAGCGCCTCGCCGACGGAGTCGAGCGCCTTGCCGAGCTTGTGCATCTGCGAGTCTGCGCCCTCGCTCTTGTAAGCGTCGGAGATCTTCGCCTGCGCGGTGGTGCCGTCGCCCCAGATCTTGCGGACGCGCTCGTACTCGCCGCGAGCCGCCGGGAGATTCTTCGTGTGCATCAGGGCTCGCGCCAGGTACGCGTGCGCTTGCACCTGGATGTCCGGCGGCGCCTTGTCGAGCACTCCCATCGCGCCCGAGAGAGCCTTGCGCGCGCTGTCCCAGTCTTCCTTGTCCACGTAGTGCGCGCCGATGGCGAACGCGATCTGCGCCGTCTCGGTCGGGTGCGAGTTGCCGTAGTCCTTCTGGTATTGCTTCACGTCGGCCACGGCTTGATCTTCCTCGCCGAGACCGAGGCGCAGAACGATGGCGTCCGACAGGGCCTTGTCGGCGTTCGCGCGGTGCGGGTTCTCCTTCGCGTACCGCTCGTACCAGTCGGCCGCGGGATCGTAGACGGCGATCGCCTGCCAGTTCCCGCCGATCTTGTACATGGCGTCCTTGGCCAACTCCGTCTTGTCCATGCGGTACTGCGGGTTGAGCAGCACCATGCGCGCGCGGATGGCGCTCGCGATGAGGTGCCCGGCCTGGAAGGCGCGCGCTGCGTTCTCGACGATCTCGTCGAGCTTCTCGCACTGGGGCGCCTGGTTGTTGCGCAGCGGCGTCGCGCCGTACTTCTCCCAGAGATCGAAGTACGCCTTGCCGCCCTTCTCGAAGAGCTCCAGCGCGTTGTTGCCGCCCTTGTCCGCATCTTCGACGATTCGCTGGGCGCGGAGGCGCTGGATGTCGCACTGCACCTTCGCGAGGATCGTGCACGTCTCCTCGTTCTTGGCGGCCTTGTCGCCGGAGCAGAACATGTCGAGGAACTTCGGCACGTCGGAGATCATGTCGTCGATGCACGAGTTGCGGTTCGGCATCCCGTGGAACGTGAGGACGTTGATGCTCTCCAGGTAGAGCTGCGCCGCATACACCGCCGAGTCGTTGTCGGGGTGGTCGAACGCGATCTCGCGGAAGCAGGCGCCCGCCTCCTCCCAGTGCTGCGCTTCGAAGTAGAGGCGGCAGCGCGCGTACTTCACCTCGACGAGCTGCTTCTGCCCCTCGGCGTCGTTCTTCTCGGGCTGGATGTAGCAGACGTAGCGATTGAACGACTGCGTCATCGCCTTCTGCGCGTCGGTCATCTCCTTCGGACGGTACTTGTCGTCCTCGTCGTGCTTGATGTCCTTTCCGACGCCCGGGAGATTGCCGCTGCCCTTCTTGTCGATGCCCTTCTGGTGCGTCGCGAGGTAGATGTTCTGGTAGCAGAGCACCGCGGCGTACGCGGCGTTGGCCGCGTCCGCGCCCTTCGGGTCCTCGGCGACGACCGCGTCGAACGCCGGGCCGCAGTCCGCCCACCTCTCGCGGAAGTAGAGGAGGTCGGCCATGTTGTATTTGATCTTGTAGATCGTCGGCCAATCCTCTTTCACGAGGCGCGGGAACTCGAACTTCGAGAACTCGTCGGACTTCCAGGTGTCCGACACCTTCTTGTAGAGGAGCGACGCGAGGTCCATCGTCTTCGGGTCGCCCGTACCGCGCTGACCCTGCGAGCCGACGGCCTCGAGGTGCCACGCCATCGCCGTCTCGGTCGCGAGCGCGGCGGTGCGGTTCGCGCACTTCTGCTTGGCGTCGTCCTTGTGGTTGTCGTTTTTGAACGCGGTGTATCGCTTGAACTGGTTATTGAGCTCGCTGACGATGGCGGTCTTGTCGCCCGACTTCATCGCCATCGTCGCTTCGGTGATGCGCGACTGGTACTCGCAGACCTTCTCGCTCCCGGGGTCGCGGACCAGGAGGTCCTTGTAAAGCTCGATCGCCTCGGGATAGTGACCGGTGTCCAGGTAGTTCTGGCCCAGGTCATCCATCATCTTGAGCGTCTTCTCGTTCTGACCCGACTGATCGCCGCTCAGGTTCTTGAAGAAGTTGTAGGCGTCCCTCGGGTTGCCCGCGAGCGCGTACACCGGGATGACGTCCCTGCGCGCGCTCTCGGCGAGCTTCGGCGCGTTCGGCAGCTGCGCGAACTGCGTCCCGTAGTCGATCGTCTTCTTGAAGGCGTCGAGCGCGTGCGGCAGATCGCCCTGGTTCCAGAAGACGTACGCCAGCTTGTACCAGGCGTAGCCGTACACCTTGTTCTCGGGCGGCGGCTTGGTGATGACCTTCTGGTACGCCTGCTTTGCGGGTTCCCACTTGGTGGGATCGCTCATCGCCTCGTTGAAGAAGAGCTCACCGAACGCGAGGTACGCGTTCGGGATGTACTTCGAGTTCGGCGTCTTCGTGATGAGGTCGAGGTACACGCGCCGCGCGTTCGCCGTGTCGCCCGCCTGCTCGTACTCGTACGCGAGGTAATAGTAGACCTCGTCGAGGAGCGCGTACGCGGGCGGCGGGTTCGACGGGAACGTCTGCGACGGGATGCCCGAGTAATCGGTGACGAGCATCGTGTAGTACTGGATGGCCGCCTTGCGCGACCGGTCCATCGTCGTCTTGCGTGAGTTCGCGACCGACTGCTGCTTGCCCGCCTCGCGCGGATTCGTCTGCTTGAACTGGTCGCGCTTGACCTCCGCCTCGGTCTTCTCGCGGAACGCGGCGTTCTCGAGCTCGACGTAGTCCTCGGCCAGGCGCCGCAGGAGCATCGGGCGGTCCTTCGAGCGCGCCTCGGTCGTCTTGAAGAGCGACTCGAGCTGCTGGATCTCCGTGATGAGGAGCGCCAGAACGCGCTGCTTGAGGGCCGACTGGCGCTGGTCGCGAAAGCCCGCGAGCAGCGAGACGTCCGCCGTACCGACGCCGATCTTCTTGTCGCCCTTCTTGAGCTCCTCCACCTTCGAGTGAAAGCTCATCTCGGGCTGCTTCCCCTGCGACCGCGGGTGCAGCTGCGGTCCGCCGGGACAGGCCTCGAGCTTCTGTTTCGCCGAGTCGGGGACGCAGACGTTGCCCGACGCCGATGGCGCGCTGCTACTGCTCGCCCCGTCGCCCGAGCCGCTCGACGCGGACGCGGCGGCGTTTCCGCCACCTCCACCACCCTTCGGTGACTTGTCGGCCGCGTGTGCGGCGGGAACGGCGCCGAAGAACGCCAGCGCGATGACGACGGTCCACAAGGAAAAGACGCGGTTCATCATTACCTCCCGCACTTCGACGTGATCGTCTGGCGGTAGAACCCGAGCTCGTCACGCCAGTACTCGCCGTTGAACGGCCAGATGACGTGCTCGTCGTCGGGCTTCACGATGTTGGCTTTCGACTCTTCGACCGTGACCTGCTGATTCGCGATGGCCTGGTCGAGCTGATTGCGCTGCGCGGCCGTGATGTCGATGAGGATCTTCTGGCCGTTGCGGAGCTGCTCGTTGAGGTCGGCCAGATCGCGCTCGTAGCGCCCGCGCGCCAGGTCGCCCGCGTTGCGGATCGCGAGTTCGCGCGCGTCGTGCACGGAGTCCTTCACGAGGTCCGCCACCTTCGCGTCCTTGAAGCTGCTGGGCGCCTTCTTGAAGCGCGCGTCTTCCTCGTCGAGCAGGCGCACGTACTCCAGGTTGCGGAGGAGCTGCCGGTCCGAGAGCGACGTCTTGACGATCGGCGCGACCTTCTCGTCGAGGTGCGCCCTGTCGTCGCGAACGTCCTTCAGGAACTTGTAGAAGGCCTCTTCTTGGTTACTGCCCTTCTTGAACTTGTCGAGGACCTTCGTGAGCTCGTCGCGGATGGGTTCGTACTTCTGGCGGAACCTCGCGACGATCGTGAGCGCGTCGTCGTACTGGCAGTTCGAGAAGTAGATGATGGCCTTGAGGACGTCGGCCTCGGGGTAGTTCGCGTGGGGGAAGTACGGCGCCTCGATCGTGTGGATGTTGCCGAGCGCGTGGCTGTAGTCGCCGGCCATGAAGTACGCCCACGACTCCTCGAAGAGAGCGCGGAGCCAGTACTCGCTCGCGACGTCCACCTTGTTCCAGTACTTCACCGCCGCGGATAGGCGCGTCTGATCGACCGTCGGGGCGTTCGTCTGATCGTCGAGCTTGATGCTCGCCGAGTAGAACGTCTCCGCCATCGACAGGTACGCGAGATCGCGCATGCGCGCCTCGTCCTCGACCTCGACGTCGCCCTCTTCGATGGCGCCGAGAATGCGCTGGAACGACTGCACCGCCGGCTTCGACTGGCGCAGCTGCACGTTGCTGATGCCGTCGAAGAACTGCGCCTGCACGTAGTACTTGCTCTTGCGGTTGACCTTCTCGAAAAGGCCGAGGGCCTCGGGGTACTGGCCGTTCCGGTACTTGTAGCGACCGAGCAGGTAGTTGAGCTGCCAGTAGAGGTCCTGCTGCTCCTTGTTGTCGAACTTCCGGATGTGCTCCTCGTTGTACTTGCCGACGCGCTCGATGATGTCGGCGGGCTCCGGCAGATCGGTCGCGAGCTTCGCGAGCCAGAGGAGCGTCTCGGAGTATTTGAGGTGGTTGGGCTTGTCGGCGATCTCGCTGAAGATCGAGTACGCCGCCTGGTAGAACTTTAGCTTGTAGAGCGCCTTGGCGAGGTTGAACTGGGCGATCTGCTTGTTGCCCTCGTCGTCGCCCGTCTCGCCGTTGGCGACGCGGAAGTACGCCTTCGCGGCGTCCCACCACTTCTCGCTCTCGTAGAGGCGCTTGGCCTGCGCGGCGGCGTCGCTCGGCTGCCCCGCCTGCGGAGGCGGCGAGTTGTCGACCGGCTTGGCGGTCTTGCCCGGCTTGGCCGCCGGCGTGGGCGCGTCGGCGTCGAGATCGACGGGGGCGGGCTGGCCGCCCGGTTGCGCGGTCGGGGCGGCGGGCTTCTTCTTTTTGCCCTGTGCCTCGGCCGAGGTGCCCGTCAGGCACATCGCACTAGCGAGTGCACTCACCCAGATTGCGCGCGTCAGCAATTTACGCATCGTCCTCGCTCCTCATCGCCGTGCACGAGACCAGTTGTCGAGACGCCAAGAGCAAACCGGAAGAAAATGCACGCGCTCGAGACGACGTTTGGCTGGCGCACGGACCGTTCTTTCTCACCGGGGCGGGCCCGACGTTCGCCGACGTACGCCGGCGTCCGCCTTGCATTGCAAAGTGCACCGAATCTCGAGGGGCAAGACTCGCGGGGCGACCGCGAGGTTGAAAAAACTCAACGATGTTCGCAACATACTCTCGTCGAGCGGTCGTGATGGTAAGGAGCGCGATTCGCGCTTGTCAAGGCGAAAAGCCCGGTCGACGGCGCTGGAAGGCGAAGCGCATGCGCCGGAGCGGTCGCGTGGAGAGGAAAGGCGGGTGGCGGCAAGCAAGACTCTCGCGACCCCCCGGTCCTTGGGTCCTCGTCACGAGGAGAACGAGGAGAAGGATGGCTGAGAATGATGTCCGGGCGTCACACAGGGCGTCGGCGGGAGGCTCCCCCGCATTCATTGCATTCCCATCTACGAGAGTGGAGGCTCGCGCGCGTCTCACGACGGATTCTTTCTTGCGTGCCCATTGGGGGAGCGAGAGAACCTTGGCGAGAAACGGACGCTGGGTGACCCACGCGTGACGCAGCGTGACGCACGAGAAGCGGGATTTGCTCCTGGAAGTGCCTTGAAGAGGTGGTCAGGCCTTGACCTCTCGAACGCCACTCGACTAGTTTTCGCGCGTTGTTCGGGCCCTCGTGTATGCGTGGCAGACGCACCTGACCCTGGCTCACGCAAAAGAATCGGTAGCTGCTCCCGCTCTGCACGGCATCGCGCCTCTGCACGGCATCGCGCAGACGAGAAAATTGAAGGAGAGCCGAAAACGATGACTCGCTCGATCCTGGCGGTTCTGGCCGCCGTTGCCGGCGTCGCTGTCCTTTCCGGCACGGGGTGTCAGGCAAGCGGCGTAGGTGACCCTTGCACGCCGGAGGCCGAGTACAACCCGTCGTTCACCGGCTTCACCGTCGGTGAGGTGAACACCGAATCGGAAAGCTTCCAGTGCCTGACGAGGCTTTGCCTGGTCAACCATTTCCAGGGTCGCGTTTCGTGCCCGTACGGTCAGAACGCGATGGGAAACAACCTTTCGGGAACGCAGCCGTGCGACGGCAAGAGCGCCGGCTGCTGCGCGCCCGGCACGACCATCGCGATCGACGGCAAGGATCCGACGACGGGTATGTACGTCGACCCGAAGGCGCAGGCGACCGTCGAGCCGCAGTGCACCGACCGTACCGCCGACAAGGCCGTTTACTGCTCGTGCCGCTGCGCGAACGTCGACGGGCAGACGAACGACGGCCGGAACTACTGCACGTGCCCGGACGGCTTCTCGTGCACGCAGCTCGTCGCGTCCGTCGGCGGAAACAGCGACCAGGGCCTCACCGGGGCGTATTGCATCAAGAAGGGCACGCAGTTTGACCCGAACAACAACTGCGGCGACACCTGCAGCGCGGCGAAGAAGAACTGCGGCACCGCGCAGGGCGTCGGCATGTGACCGACCGGACGGCGCTGGGTCGGAGGGCCGAGCTCGCCGTCGCGGATTACCTCGTCGCCCACGGCTTCCGCGTCCTCGCGCGCAACCTGCGCGTGGGGTCGTACGAAATCGACGTCGTCGCGCGGCGCGGTCCGCTCGTCGTCGCCGTCGAGGTGCGCACCCGAGGCGCGCGGTCGTTCGAGCGCGCGCTCGAGAGCATCGGGCGCGCAAAGCAGCGTCGCATGCTCGCCGCGGCGGACCGCCTCTGGCGCGAACACTTCGCGAGCACGCCTGACGTCGACCGCCTGCGCATCGACGTGGCGGCCGTGACCTTCGAAGGCGGCGAAACGCGCGTGGAGTACGTCGAGTCGGCGCTTCAGGCTGGGTGAACGGTCAGCCCTGCCTACGGTTCGATCGCCTGCTTCACTGCGTCCCGCACGCGCCCGACCGAAGCGACGGCGTCGTCGTTCTTTCCCTTCGCCAGCGCGCCCATTGCGAGCTCGAGCTCGTCGAGCTGACTCCGCTCGAACTTGCGCAGACCGGCCAGCATTTGCGTGAACGCATCGAAGAAGTCCTGAAGCTCGTCGCCCCTGCGCAGCCGCGCCTCGATGTGCAGGTTCCCCTCCCCCACTTGCCGGAGCAGTCGCTTCATCTTGAAGACGGGGCCGGCGACTTTGTGGGTGAAATAGATACCGAGTAGGCCAATCAAGACGACCATCAGCGCAAGGCCGCCGACCAGCGACCAGATCATCATTGTCTGCCCTCGGATGAGCGCCGCCTGCTGATCGGAGACCGCGCGCTGCTGGTCGAGGATCGTCCGGTCGTGCTCGTCGGCCTCCTTGTTGAATTCCGCGAGGAGCTCGGGGCTGTCGGTGGCGAGGTCGCGGATGTTCATCCGGCTGACCTCGGAGACCTTCTTGCTCTCCTCGGCGACCTTGCGGCTCTCCTCCACCACCTTCGTGCTCTCGGCCACCATCTCCTGGGTCGTCGTGAAGAGGACCGAGCCCATCACGCCGCAGATGACGATCGCGACGAGGACGAGGAAGCCCGTGTATTTGAGCTGCAGGCGCGAATCGAGCAGGTAGTTTCGGACGCTGCGCTTGTAGGAGCCGGTCTGCTCGGGACTGTTCGGCATGTTCGTCCTCGTTGGGTCTCGACCACCCTCCGGCATAGCCGGAGACGTGCCGTTATCGAAAGTTCTGGGCGAAGAGTTCGGCCGCTCGCGCAGCCACGACACCGAGCAACTGATCCTCGGCGGAGCGATCGCCGGGACTCGTGCCGGGCAACGTGGCAGCGGCCGGGACCTCCCCGCGCAAGTCTCGGCCCGGATAAGAGAATACCGCGATTTTTACACGGACCCGCAGGTTGCCCTCGGAGTAGTCGAACTTCTCGACGCTGACGCTCAGGTAGTAGCCCTTAAGGTTGCGCCGGCCGACCTCCGCCTTGGCGCTGTCGGTCGATTCGCCCACCGGCGCGAGCTGGTACTCCCCCAGCTCACCGAGCTTCGCGCGGATGGCGTCGCGGACGATCTTGTCGATGTCTCCGGTCGGCCGGGAGGTCGCGTTCGCGATCGGTGAGACGGCCACGTAGTACTTCGCGCCGGCGACGTAGGGAGAACTTCCGCCGGCGCCGTTCCCGCCCTCTCCGCCCGCCGCTTCGCAGGCCTCGATCGCCCGGTGGATCTGCAGCTTGACGGCGGAGTTGGACTCGACCGCGCGGCGCTTCCGGAGGCAGTCGGTCGCCGACGCGCGGGCGAGGCGCCGAAGGGCCACCGCGGCCGCTTGCCGCACGACCTCGCTCGGATCCCAGAGGCCCCCGCAGAGGGGTTGAACCGCGTCGTCGTCGTTGGTCGCTCCGAGCGCGAGCGCGGCGTTCGTGCGCACGCGGAAGTCGTCCACGTGGCCGGGAGCGGGAGGGTACTTCAGGCGCTCGGCGAGGAAGGCGACGCGCCCGTCGGCGAGCGCAGCGCCGGGCGACAGGACGGCCAGCGCCAGGCACGCAACAAGGAGCAGTCCGGCGATGCGACGGACACGGGAAAGGCGCCCTGCCGTCGGTCCGCATCGCTCCACCATCGAACGAACAAGCGTATCATGGCGGGGTGCCTGGTTTCTCAACGAGAACGGGCTTCGTGCGATGCGCCGCAACCGCGTGCGCCGCGGCGCTCACCTTGTGGCAGCCCGCGATGGCGAGGTCGCAGCCCGCGACGGCGGGCGGGACGCGCGTCCATGTCCGCGGGAGCGCGCGGCTCGACGTACATGCGGCGCGCTCGTCAGGGGAGCTCGTTCTCGCGGGCACAGCCGTGGACGACGCCGACCGGCCGATCGCGCGCGCGGCAGTTTCCCTCGGCCTGACGCGCAGTTCGACGGGGGCCGCCGTCCCGTTCAGCGATTCGCGCGACTTGTCCGGCGCCACGCCGGAGGCGTGCAGCGAGGGGTCCACGCGTCCCGTCCTCGAGCGCGCGGACTCGCTCGATCTGCCGACCGATGACGCGGGGCGCTTCTGTGTGCGCCTCGCGCTGGCGAGCGACCGCTACGTCGCGCACCTCGAGGCGCGCACCGCGAACCTCGCCGGAGGGCTCGTCGACGGCGCCGCCGTGGAGCTGCCGGTCGATCTCGCGCTCGAGCCGATCAGCCTCCGGTTCGACCCCGAGCGACCCGCCGTCTCGCTCGACGAGCCCGCGACGACGATCCAGGTCGTCGCATCCGTCGAAGACGACGGCGTCACGTCGGCGGCTGCCGACCTCCTCGTCGTTCTCTCGAACGAAGCGGGGTCGACCCTCGGCACGGCCACGACCGACATCGCGGGTCGGGCGCGATTCACGGTGACCAGCGAGAGCCTCGGAGCGCCCGGACCGGGCGAGCTCCGCGCGTCGTTCGCCGGCAACGCGCAAGCCGGGCCGGCCTCGCGCTCGATGCGCATCCAGAAGAGCGTCACGGTCGACCTGAGAGCGCCCGATGCGGTCGACGGACGACTCCCGGGGGGGGTTCCGGAGGACGGCATCGCCGTCCGGATCCTCGCGGCGGGCAGGTACGCAGGCTCACGCTCGAGAAACGCCCCGCCCGGCGGCGCGATCGAGGCTCGTCTCGACGACGGACGGACGATCGCCGGCGCTTCCTCGCTCGAGGGCGGCCAGGCGCGCGTCGTCGCGACGTTCTCGGTTCCGGCTGCGCCGTCGCCGAACGACGAGACGTTCGTGCGCTTCCGCTACGTCCCGGACACGCCATGGTTCGTCCCCGGCACGCCGCTTCGCCTCGCGCAGCCCGTGCGTACGGCCGGACCGTGGTCGCGGCTTCCTCTTCTCCTGGCGGGCGCCCTCGTCCTCGGCTGGCTCGTCCTCGCGCGCGTCGCCCCGGTCGGACGAGGGCTCGCCCGCGCGAGCCGGCCGCAGCGAGGCCCGGCCGATCACGCAGCGCGCGCTCACCTCGAGCTCCTGCGGCCGAACGCGGAGGCCAGCGGCTGGTCCGGGCAGGTGGTCGACGCGCACGACAGCGCGGGCGTGGGCGGCGCCCGCGTAGCCGTCGAGCGGCGCGGATTCGAGCGCGTGATGACCGTGGCCCAGACGATCGCGGACGCCGAAGGCAGATTTGCGCTCGAGGCGCACGAGATCGCGCCCGGCGACGAGCTCGTCGCCGAGGGTCCACTTCACGTGGCGCTGCGCCGTCCCGTTCCCCCTTCCGGTGAGCTTCGCGTCGCGCTGATCCTGCGGAGGCGCGCGATCGTCGAGCGGCTCGTTCGCTGGGCGCGGCGCCGTGGTAGGCCCTACGACACACGGCCTGAACCCACGCCGGGTCAGGTGCGGCGAGCGGCTGCGTCCGAGTTCGCGATCGCCCGCTGGGCCGACGCGGTCGAGCGCGCGGCCTTCGCGGGCGCGCCCGTGGACCGCAACATGCAAGCGGAGGTCGATCGCCTCGCGCCGCCCGACGGCAACGAAGCCGCCGGCAACGGCGACGAACCGGGGCCAGCCGACCTGTCGCACCGTCGACCGGACCGGGAACGCACCCGACGTTGACGTCAGTCGGCCGGGGTCCCTATAGTCGCGCGCCGCAGCGGCCACTCGCACCTCCCTCATGACCACGACCATCGCCATCGTCATCGCAGCCGTCGTCGTCGCGTTGCTGCTGGTCGCGAGGCTCATGCGCGGGAAGGGCGGCGCGCAGCTCCAGGGGCCGTCGGCGCCGCAGCTGGAACGACCGGCGGGGCGCCCCGCGCCGAAGAGAGAGGAGGGCGCCCGGGCTCCCGAGGCGGAGCGCCCGCGCCCTGGGCCCAAGCCTCCCGGAGCACAGCCTGCCGAGGAGGTGCGGATTTCGCTCGAGCCCGAGGCCGTATCGGAGCCGCCCCGCGGCGCTGCGCCGGCCGCCCCGCCGGCGCCCCCGGAACGAAAAGACGTCGCCGGTCTGCGAAAGGGCCTGGCGGCGACCCGCGGGGGGTTCATTGCTCGTCTCACGTCGGTCTTTCAAGGCAAGAAGGAGATTGACCCGGCCATCCTGGAGCAGGTGGAAGAAGTCATGCTCTCGAGCGACGTCGGGCCGAAGACGACGGCGACCATCCTGGTACGGCTGCGTGAGTCGCTCGCGCGCAACGAACTGCGCGACTCCGCCGCGGTCTGGTCGGCGCTGCGCGGGGAAGCGACGCGCATTCTCGGCATCGGAGGGGGTGCCCTCCGCGTGTCCGCCAAGCCGACGGTCGTCCTCCTCGTCGGCGTCAACGGCGTCGGAAAGACGACGACGATCGGCAAACTGGCAACTCGATATCACGCGGCAGGCAAGAAGGTGGTGCTCGCTGCCGGAGACACCTTCCGCGCCGCCGCGGTCCAGCAACTGGAAGTGTGGGGCAAGCGCGTCGGCGTCGAGGTCGTCAAGGGCAAGGAGGGAGCCGATCCCGGCGCGGTCGCGTTCGACGCGACGACCAAGGCCCGCGAGAGCGGCGCGGACTTGCTCCTCGTGGATACGGCCGGACGGCTGCACACGAAAGTTCCGCTGATGGACGAGATTAAGAAAGTTCGTAAGACGATCGCAAAAGCGATGGACGGAGCACCGCAAGAGACGCTCCTCGTGCTAGACGCGACTACTGGTCAGAATGCGCTCGCCCAGGCGAGCCTCTTCAAGGACGCGCTCGACTTGACCGGAATTGTTCTCACGAAACTCGACGGCACCGCCAAGGGCGGCGTCGTTCTCGGGATCTGCGACGAGCTGAAGGTTCCAGTTCGCTACATCGGCCTCGGAGAACGCGCGGACGATCTGCGCGAATTCCAGGCCGACGACTTCGTCGAAGCGCTGTTCGGGACGGAAGGGGAGGAGGCGGCTGCCTAGCGCCCATCGAGGGCGAGGATGCTACGGCGTGAAAAGTTCGCACGCGGTACGCGCCAGCCGTATCGAGCATCTAGAAAGCTCGGCTCATTAGTGGCAAGCATCGCGAATCCCGTTGCCCGAGCGAAATGGCGCTGATATAGTCGCGCTCACTTTTGCTGTAGGCCTGATTCCCCAGCAGTTCTCACGGTTTAGGCGCGACGCGTCTTCTTCATGTCGGGCCGTTTCGGTCGGGTCGACAAAGCCTCGAAGGAATGCGGAAGGGGTAGCAATGAAGCAGGCTCGCAGGTGGCTTCTACTCGCGGCGGCCCTCGTATTGGTGCCGCAAGCTGCGTATGCGCAGAAGAAGAAGCCCCCCAAAGGAGGCGGGACCCCCGCCCCTACAACGGCTCCCGCCGCAGGGGCGCCCGCTGCTCCGGCCGACGCCGATGCGGATCAACCGACGCCTGCGCCTGCGCAGGGCGGCGATCAAACTGGCGCCGCTCCGCCGGCCGCGGGCGAGACTCCGCCGGCCACCGGCGGGGTAGATATCTGCCAGATCACGCCGGACGCTCCGGAGTGCGCCACGGCAAAGACTCTCGGCGAAGAAGCGAAGAAGACGATTCACGCCGAGATCTACGCCGTCGAGCAGCAGTACGTGATCAAGGCTCAGCGCATCGAGATTCAGCCGTATTTTGAATTCACGATGAACGACCAGTTCGTCTCCCACAACGGGCCCGGGCTGGCGCTGAACTACTACATTACGCAAGTTCTGGCGATCGGCCTGAATGGCAATTTCTATGAGGGGCTGAACCAGGACTCCGACTTCAATTTCCAGAACCGTCGTTCGGCGCGAATCGCGGTTCCGCTCAACGAGTACCAGGCGGGCGGCAACCTGAACTTCACCTACGTGCCGATGTACGGCAAGTTCGCCGGCTTCGGCGACTTCATCTTCAACTACGACGCGTATATCGACGGCGGGCCGGGACTCATTCGAACTCGCCCCATTCCGGTCATCGATCCCGACAACCGCAAGTTCGACTGGAACAACCTCATCGACTTCGACGTCGGCATCGGGCTGCGCGTCTTCTTCTCCCGCTGGCTCGCGGCCGTTCTCGAGGTGCGCGACATCATCTACTTCGACAAGATCGAGAACCTCCAGGTAGCGCAGGGCTCGACGAGCCTTCCGATCACCAGCACGCAAAACCCCCTCAACCCGAACACTTGGTACGACAGCAGCACCCACTTCACCAACAACGTGCAGTTGCAGGTTGGGCTTTCGATATTCCTGCCGACCTCTTTCGAGTACCGGTTGCCCAAGTGAGAACGGAGACGAGGACGGCGATGAAGCGGCGTTTCGTCAGGGCAGTTTTGGCGTCGATCGCGGCGGCGGCCGTATCCGCGTCGGCGTCGAGCGCACAAGCGCAAGAGATCGAGCTCACGGGTCCTCTCAAGGGCGCCCCGGCCGTGCGGCACATGCGGCTTTACCGCGAGGGGCGGTTCTCGATCGCACCGGCGATATCGTTCTCGTTGCTCGACCAGTATCGGCGCACGATCCTCGTCGGCGCGACGCTCAACTACAACATCACCGACTGGCTGTCGATCGGGGTCTGGGGCGCCTACGGCCTCTTGAACTCGACGACCGACCTGACGGATCAAATCGACAGCCATGCGCCGCGAGACGCGCTGACGGCAACGAACGTCAACCACACGGGCGCTTATCCGATGTACGGCCACGCGCCGTTTGCGGATCAAACCGCCCTGATGGACTGGGTGGTCGCGCCGCAGCTGACGTTCGTTCCCTTCCGCGGCAAGCTCGCCATCTTCAACAAGATCTTCGTCGACACCGACCTGTTCATCTCCGCAGGCGAGGCGATCGCCGGGATCGAAGAGCGCGGCAACTGCGGCGATACGGGGCAGCCCGTCTGCTCCGATCCCAACTCCTTCAAGCGCGTTTCGTCCACGAAGTTCAGCTACGGGACGTACGCCGTGGGGCTCACCTTTTACCCCGCCGATGTGTGGTCGCTCGGCGTCGAGTACCGCGCCTTCCCGTTTGCGTGGAACCTCGCCGGGTTCGATTCGCGCGGCTCGGGACCCAACGGCAACTTTCCCGACAACAAGGTCAACAGCCAGGACGACACGTTCCACTTCAACCAGGTCATCACGATCATGGTTGGCTTCTCGTTCCCGACCAAGGCGAAAGTCAGCGAGTGACGCTCGCGACTACGTGAGGTCGGCGACGTCGGCGTCCGCGCCGATAACGACGCCTGCGCGACCTCGCCGTTTAGCGTTTGATTACTTTGCCGGTGCTGTCGACGGTGAAGCCGGAGGGGAGCGCCTTGCGCACGCCGTCTCGTTCGTCGGCTGGCACCGGCCAGCCGCGAGCTGCGAGGCCGTCGGCGATCTTGTTTCGAACGCGCACGCTCTCCTCTTCTCCCAGCAGGTGAGCGAGGGCGGGCGTCGCGGCGGGGTCCTCCTGAGCGAGGAGCGCTACGACGGCGTGAAAGCGCGCGGGCTCGTTGACGTCCTCGAGGAAGCGCTCGACTGCATCGCGGATGTGGGCGTGGCGGCGCTCGCCGAGCTCGGCGAGCAGCTGGACTTTCGGCTCGACGAACTTGGCGTACTCGGTGTCCCAACGCGACAGCCAGCGCAGTAGCTCGTCGACGTACTCGCCCTCGTCGACCAGCTCTTTCAGGATCTTCATGGGCCAGGCCAGGCTCTCCGCCTTGGCGGCGAACGCTCGCACGGGCTCGACGGCGCCCTTGCCCGCCCGGAGGACGCCTCGGAAGGCAGCGTCCTTCTCCTCCTGATCCGTGATGGAGGGGTCGATGACGAAGGTGAAGCGCTTGAGGAGGACCTCGACCGCTTCCGGCGTCCCGAGGTCGGCCAGCGCCTGGATGGCCTCCTGCCGATCGTAGTTCTGCGCGCGTCTTTCGATGCGATCCGCCCACTTCGCGGCCGGGTTGGACCTGGGCCGCTCCTTCGCACCTCCCTTGAACCGATCGAACAGACCCATGCTCTTTCCTTCGCGCCGAGGCCGGCGCGTCGCAAGTCTGCCGATCGGCGGACAGAACGCAAGGGGGCGTCGCGTCCGGAGGAGCCGGATTTCGTCCAAAACGGCGCTCCTTCGTGAGGTCGCCGAGTTCGTCGAATCGCGCCTAGCCTAGGGCAACGGCACCGCCAGGAGCACCACTTCCCGGTTCCGCGCCTGGACCTGGTAACGCACGGGACGACCGTACTTCTGGGCCGATTCCTGCTCCATGCCCTGGATTCGCGCGGCGAAGGCCTGCTCGGTGATGTGGTCGGTCGCCTCGCCGTTGGCGCGCTTGGCCGCGATGTACTCGCGGTAGATCCGCGCGTAGTACTGGGGCGCCGGCTCCGACGCCAGGGCGCGGATCGATTCGGGATCCATCGTGATCTCGCTGGCGGGCTGCGTCATCCGCTTGTCGTCGACGGACATCGCGTCGGTGAAGTTGGCGGCGTTCGGCGCCATCGACACGCGCCCTTCGTCGTCGGTCGTGTCTTCCTCGACGCCCATCAGCTGATTCAGGAGCTGATCGATGCGGAACGCCAGCCCCCCGAGCTCGGAGTGATCCAGCTCGAAGCGCTTGTCCGTCTGCCCGTTCAGGATGGCGAGGAGCCCCTCCTCGAGCATGTTGATCGGACGCGTGATGTAGTTGCCGAGCAGCCATCCGCCTACGAGCACCAGGACGATGCCCACCGCCATCGCCCCGAAGATGGGGAGCATGGCCAGCCCGGTCGGGTCCTGAATGAGCGCCGCCGGCGCGGCGGCGACGAGGAGCGCGCGCCTTCCGTCCTCGAAGGCCGGGAGCGGCGACGCGGCGACGAGCAGATCGCCGTCGCGCACGTTGTCCGTCTGCTGGTGCGCGAGGGCGTTCTTGAGCATCTCCTTCGCCGAGCCGCTGACGCTCTCGTCGAGGGCCGCTGCGACGGCCTGGGAGTGGCCGACGATCTCGAAGCCATCGCCCTTCGGGACGGCGACGATGAGGGCGCGACCGGTGGTCGCCTCGGCGACGCGCGACAGCGTGTCGTTGAGGGGGCGGCCGAGGACGAGCGCCCCGATGATCCTCCCCTGCTCGTCGCGAACGGCAACGTACGACGCCAGGTATCGATCCCGCTCGTACCACACGTCGGAGCCCGACTGACCGGTCATCAGCGCCGACTTGAGGCTCGGATAGGTGCCCGCCATGTCGTCGCCGCGGTTCATGTTCGAGCTGCTGCGCCCGACGATCTTCCCGCTCGCGTCGACCAGCGCGACGAGCGTCGGGACGTTGCGCTCGAAGAGCGGCGCGCTCTTCATCTTGCTCACGAGGTCGTCACACCGCTTGGTGGCGGCGTCCCCGCGCGCGGAGGGCGACGCCTTCGTGAGCGCGTCGAGCGTCGCCTGTTCGCCCGCAGCGGCGGCGAGCCATCGCTCGGCTCGCAGACCGTCGAGCTGGAGGCGCGCCGCGGCACCGTTCACGTCGTTCTGCGCCTCGGCGGTAAGCTGGCTCTTGTTGCTCGTCGCCGAGCCAATGGCAGAGCGTACGAGAAGGAACGACAGCAGACCGACCAAAGCCACGATGAGAGCGTTGACGGCGATGATCTTGATTCGCATTCGCTCCTCGGATCCTCCCCGCACGCGCGACGCTGCGCGGCTCGCGGCTCGCGGCTCTCCTGCCGCGCTTTGAGAGACGCTATCATTCGCGGTACGAGCGCGGCAACATGCGCGTAGGACACCACGGATGACTACAAGAACGGCGGAGGACACACCGCCCGGTGCGCCCGGCGCAGCGCATGACGAGGTGCAGCACCAGGAGCTGCCCCACGTGCTGCTCGTCGATGATCCGCGTTTCGACCGGCACGCCCCGCTGGGCCACCACCCCGAACGTCCCGAGCGGTTGAGCGCGGCACGGGCCGCGGTTGCCAAGTCCGCCGCGGAGTTCCAGAGCGTCACGCCCCGAATGGCGACCGACGACGAGCTCTCGCGCGTGCATTCGCCGCGTTTTCTCGATGCCCTGTCGAAGCTGCGAGGCGAGAAGGGCTACCTCGATCCCGACACGTACGTGTCGGCAGAGAGCGTCGAGATCGCTCGCCTCGCGGCCGGTTCGCTCGTCGAGATGGTCGACGCTCTCATCCGCGGACCCAGCCG